>Ga0247735_1000224_pt1 | contig 24447 bp, 16 predicted proteins | sample UWRJL178409R2_FD_180934 | JGI IMG/M metagenome (GOLD analysis project Ga0247735, IMG submission 180934) | Plant litter microbial communities from Arlington Agricultural Research Station in Wisconsin, United States - UWRJ-L178-409R-2 | ecosystem: Environmental > Terrestrial > Plant litter >... | reverse complement strand
GGTACCCGCGACACCAACACCGACACCAACACCGACACCGACACCGACCGTCACTACGACACCGACGGCTACCCCACAGCCGACAGCAATTGCGACACCGACAGCTTCTGCTCAACCCGTAGCGACCGCGACTCCGACCGCAATACCAACGCCGCCCGCATCACCGACACCCAGCGCTGTGCCGATCCCCACAAAAACAAACAGCGCAACCCCAATTCCGACAGCTACGCCTTCAATACAAGCGACGCCGACGGCCGACCCCGTTACTCCACCAAAGGCAGTCCCGTCAGTAGTGCCGACCCCGACGGCGACCCCGACTCCGACCCCCTCCGTCTCCGGGCCTGGAACCACCCGAATTGCCGCCGGCGCGGCAATCTCGGGAACCGTAACGTCATCCGAAACTAAAAAGCCATTGAGCAATGTTTCCGTGACCGCGCAGACCCAAAACGGCGACTACGCAGGCGGCGCACAGACTGATGTGGATGGTGGCTACCTCATCGAGGACCTTGCTGCGGGTTCCTACGATCTTCATTTCCAACCGGCTAGTACCGATAACTTCATCGCTGAGTGGTACAACGACCAAAAGACTCAAAGCGCTGCGAACGCGATCGTGGTGAAAACGGGTCAAACAGTTGCAGGACGAAATGTGGCGCTCGATCCCGGTGCCTCCATCTCGGGAACGATCACGAATTCGTCTAAAGCGAATCTGTCGGGCATTAATGTGACCGCATCGACGGCGAATTACCAGTATTTCTATGACAGCACTGATTCAAAAGGCAAATACACCGTCAACGGTTTGCCAGCGGGTAGCTACTCGGTCAGCTTCTACGATTACAACGGCGTGTATCTGGGACAGTCGTGGAACAACAAGTCCTCGTCAGCAACTCCGGATCCGATTGTTGTGAGTGCCGGTCAGAAGTTGACCGGCAAGAATGTCACCCTGATCGAAGGTGGAACGATTAAGGGAACCATTAGGGGCCCGGCTAACGTTGCTGCGGAAGGCATCAACATATCCGCGTCCACCGAGACTGGCAAATACCTCGGATCGGCAACCTCAGATGCCAAGGGTAATTACACGTTGTCCGCACTCGCGCCCGGCAAAGTCGCTCTGGAATACAGCAGTGGTTCAGGCGCAAACTATTTGAGCGAGTGGTACAACGACAAGGGCTCGCGCGATACCGCAGACCTTATCTCGGTAAAGGCCGGGGCTACCGTCACTGCTAAAACCATTACTCTCGCCGTCGGTGCATCGATCTCGGGAAAAGTAACAAACGCGTCAGGCAAAAATCTCGGATCCATTTCCGTCAGTATCTCCAGCGGCAGTACGTACCAATCCGGCGGAACAGATGGAGACGGCAACTACAGCTTCGCGGGATTGCCGGCTGGAAGCTACACGGTCAGTTTTTATGACTTCACCAATGGTTATCTCTCGCAATACTGGCTCAACAAGTCGGACAGCGAGACGGCCGACAAGATAGTTCTCGCCACTGGTCAGAAGGTCACGGGCAAGAACGTTGTTCTGGTTGCTGGAGCAACCATCAAGGGAAGTATCCGAGGACCATCGAACAACGTGATCGAGGGCCTGAGTGTCACGGCCTATACCGATGCCGGAAGGTATGCCGGGTCGACACGGACTGATGCAAAGGGAAACTACTCGCTCACCGGACTGCGGGCGGGCTCGTTCGCGTTGCAGTTCCAGGAATACAACAGTGGTATCTACCTATCCGAGTGGTACCAGGACAAAACAACCCGTGAATCGGCCAACCTGATCGCAGTAACGGCAGGCCAGACTGTCACCGCGAGTACCGCTGTGCTGGCGACAGGAGCTTCCGTTTCCGGAAAGGTCACGAATGCGTCAAAGACGGGCATCGCAAACGTTTCCGTTCGAGTCGGAAACAGCAGCCGATCTGCCAACGCCACCACGGACGCCAACGGCAATTACGAAGTGGCTGGGTTAGTCGCAGGTACCTACTCCGTGTACTTCTCAGACCCGAGCAAGTCCTACCTCGACCAGTATTGGAAGCAGGGCAACGACGCGACAAGCGGAGCGCCCGTTACCCTCACCACTGGTCAGAAGGTAGCCAACACAAATGTTGTATTGGAAGCGGCGGCGAAGATCAAGGGAACCGTTCGAAACGCTGCAAATCAGGCGGTCAGCGGGATTAGCGTCATCGCTTACGGTGATGCCAGCTTCCAAGCCTCGACCATCTCCGACGCGAGTGGAAATTACGAAATCCCAGGATTGCGCGCAGGAAAATTTGCGCTTGAGTTCACGAGTGGTGGAACCTCGAGCTACGCCGGCGAGTGGTACGAAAACAAGTCCAGTCGAGCAACCGCGACTCTGATCGCGGTGAAGTCTGGGCAAACCATTGCCGCAAAGGCTGTCGTCCTTGCCGCGGGCGCATCGATTTCAGGCACTGTGACAGATTCGTCGAAGACCAAAGTTTCCAACATCTGGGTGAACGTTTACGGGAACAAGCACTATTACTCCGCCCGAACGGATGCGAAGGGAAATTACACCGTCAGTGGACTTCCTGTCGGCGAGTACACCGTGCGATTCTCGGACTATAGCTCCAACTACCTCGAGCGGTCGTGGGACGGTCCAAACGGCACACAGCCGACGCAGTTGATTAAACTCACGTCCGGCCAGAAGAAAACCGGAATCAGCGTGACACTGTCCACCGGAGCCACGATTCTTGGAAGCGTTCGCGGACCGACGGGTCAATCACTTTCGGGTGTCACGGTCATGGCCACAACGGCCACAGGAACCTATCTACGGGCAGTGACCTCAGACGCCAGCGGCAATTACGCCGTGAAGGGGCTCCCCGCCGGAAAGGTCGCGCTGAGGTTCGTGGGCGACCAGTCCAGCGGCTACATCACCGAGTGGTATGACAACAAGAGCACGCTGCAGACCGCTACTTTGCTTACCGTGAATGGCGAACAGTCCCTAACGGCAAAGCCCGCGGTACTTGCTGTCGGTGCATCAATCTCGGGGAATATAACCAACGCATTAAAGGCGAACCTTGGAAACATCCTGGTCATTGCCAAGCGAAATAATGAGACTTACACGGGCTACACCGACAACCAGGGAAAGTATTCTGTCGGCAGTCTTCCGGCGGGTACATACACGCTGGCATTCTCCGACGGAAGCGGTAAGTACCTTCCGCAATCGTGGAATAACAAGACCGGAGCTCAAAGCCCGACCACCGTCACTGTGAAGGCTGGGGAAAAATCCACGGGTAAAAATGCCATCCTCGTCGTTGGCGCGACGATCAGCGGCACGGTCCGAGGCGCGGGCAACCAAACGCTGAGCGACGTGGCCGTCAATGCGTACAACTCCAAGGGCGCGCTGCTGAGAATGTCGTTCACCGATGCACAGGGAAACTACTCGCTGCCGGGACTCGCCACAGGGTCTGTAGCGATCAGGATCTCCCCGATTGGCCTCGAAAGCTACGCCCCGGAGTGGTACAACAACAAGTACACCCTTGCAACCGCGTCGCTTGTTGCAGTGAAAGCGGGCCAGTCGGTAACGGCGAAAGACGTGGTTCTCGAAGCGGGAGGATCGATTTCCGGAAAGGTGACGGCCAGCGCCGGGTTCACTTCCTCGAACTATGTCTTAGCGAAGCAGGCCGGCAGCCAAGAGGGGTTCGCGGATGCCGTGGTCAACCCAGACGGCACCTACAAGCTCTCTAATCTGGCTCCGGGAAGCTACAAACTCGTTTTCAGCAACTTTGAATCGCAGTATGTCAGCCAATGGTTCAGCGGAAAAGCGACGGAGTCGACCGCCACGCCAATCGTTGTCGCGAAAGGTCAGAACGTCACTGGGAAAAATATCACCTTGGTCAAGGGCGGCAGCATCAGTGGCACAGTCAAGAACGACGCGGGAAAGTCGCTGGGGAGCATGTCGGTGCCGGTGTGGATGCTGCGGGATTCAAAGTACGAGCAGGTTGCACAGGGGTACACAGATATAGATGGGGGCTACTCTGTTCCTGGCTTGGCCGCTGGCACGTACAAGATTGGCTTTGGTGAGTACTCCACGGGAATCAGCCTGAGCAATTCCGGTACCTACAGTGCTGAGTACTGGGACAACAAACCCAATCTTGCGAGTGCGTCAACGATCGTGGTGAAGCCTCAGCAGGCGGTCACCAAGAAGAATGCGACGCTAACCGCGATCGCGAATCTCAAGTCCTTTACGGGGAGCGCCACACCGACCATCTCAGGCACCCCAGCGGTCGGCTCCAAACTCACCGGTTCGGTGGCAGCCTTGGCTCCGAAGCCTGCCGTGGTCGAATTGCAATGGCTCCGAAATGGGCAGGCAATCAGTAAGGCAACCGGAAGCAGCTACACACTCGTCGCGGCTGACAAAGGGGCAAAAATCACATTCCGTGTGAGCGGTAAATCCAGCGGCTACAAACCATCGGTTAAGACGAGCGCCGCAACCGTCAGCGTTACCGCCGGTGTTGTGACTGGACCAACTCCGGCCATCAGCGGGACGACGAAGGTGGGGAACAGCCTTACGGTGGTGGCCGGAAAATGGGGCCCAGCTCCGGTGAAGCTCAGCTACGTGTGGTCGCGAAACGGGAGCGCCATTGCCGGAGCTACGTCGTCGAAGTACCAACTCGTCGCAGCGGATAAGGGGAAAACAATCACCGTCAAAGTGACGGGAAAGCGGTCTGGCTACACGGGACTTTCGAAGACAAGCGCGGGTAAAAAAATTACGTAGCGCTGTGAGTATCTTGAAGGTCCAATGGAGATGCAGCGATCTAGGAACCGCTTCTCGATGCCGGGGATCGTGAATAGCCCACTATTTCCTTCGAAATGTAACTGCTGTGGAGCCCGTCCGTTGAATTTATCGCTCTTCGTTCGATGACAGTGGGCCCAACAGGACATCTGGCAGGAAGCCTCTGCGGACGCCGGTTGCGGCGTATACACCGTGGGCAGAGCAATTCAACTTGGACGCGGGCAAGGCAAATAGCGTCCGCTGCTGTTCCGATGAAATCATCGGCACAATTTGCTGGCGGGCACACCATGCCATAGTGGTATTGGAAATTACTGCAGAATCGCTCGTCAAAACTCCGATGTTTGACTGTAGAACAAAAGAGGATGCCTCGTATCGGCGTGCGATACGAGAGGCGTAAGGGATAGCGCGTGCGGAGGCAAATTGAAGCGGTATCAAACGACTCGCCGCAATGCGCCCCCGAATCTCTACCCCATTTTCAAGATACGGTTGAGCGTGAGGCTTCGTCGATGCCATGGAATAATGGCATTGCGCGCTTGGAAGCTCAAAACCTATATCTCACGAAACCTTTTGGGACGCGTGGCTGATCAAGTGCGAAACGGCGCGTCGAAAGCACCCATGGAGAGACTAATTCTGCAACGTAGGAGAGTTAGCTGGTCGCACTCCGAAAAAATGCGATTAGAAAGTTGTATTGCCAAGGCCCGAGGAATGGTGGACACGTTCACCGAAGCAATCTCACAAGCTAGATCAGCGGCCTAAACGCGTTTTATCACTACGGTCTTCGGCCTCGCTTGCCGTCGCGCCACATGAATTGAGGGCAAGACATTCTTTACGTTGACACACGATGGCGGGGAAATCACGGCATCGGTCGATTTGCGCAGGAAGTAGCTGCCAGACTACCTCAGGATTACTTGGTGCTCGCCGGCTCGGTAAAGCCTAGTTCGCCACTTGATGTATTGACCCCGTCAAGGCTGAAGCTCCATTCAACGGACACGGTGTACTCTCCCGGCTACAACTGTGGTGTTACCCGAGCGCGCCAAATAGTTACTATCCACGACCTGATCCATCTTGATGATCCAGGCCAGAAGTCAACCGCGAAAGATATCTATTACGAGCGGTTGGTGAAGCCCGCTATCCGCCGTGCAGGTCTTGTCCTAACGGTTTCGAAGGCGACGCAGACGAGGGCCGTCGAGTGGATCAACGACGCGTCGGTCGACGTGCGCGTTGTTGGCAATGGAAGTTCCGTGGCCTTCAGCGAGGACGGGCCACGGGTTTCGATGGACCGGACAACATTTCTTTATGTCGGAAATCTGCGGAGCCACAAAAACGTAGGTATTTTGATGTCGGCTCTCAAACAGCGCCCTGACTACCGGCTGATACTCGTCACTCCCGATTCTCACGACGTTCAATTATTGGCGCACCAGTATGGCGTATTTAGCCAGATCGAAGTAAAGAGCGGCCTGAGCGACGAGCAACTCGCGGTGTTGTATCGAAGCGTGACAGCCACCCTCATGCCGTCGCTGTTCGAAGGATTCGGACTGCCTGCGCTTGAATCTTTCCTTTGTGGAACGCCAACAATCTATTGGGTAGGGTGCGAATCCATCGCCGAAATTAGCGCGGGCAATGGAATTGCAGTTAGCAGTTCCGAGTCGGTCGATGAGTGGGTCGAAGCTATGGATACGGCTTCTCGCCCTGCCGTACCGCTAGTTCGGGATGCTCCCGAAAGCTGGCAACGTCGTTACAACTGGGAATCTGTAGCCGGCGCAGTCGGACAAGCCCTAGCAATCTAGGACGACCGCGATCGCACATCGCAGTGCTTTCACTTTTCTCTCGAATATATTGAAGGACCGTTAGATGCCAAAGGCCCCGCAGATCGCAGCTGTCGTCTTGAACTGGCGTGACTCGCCGCGGACAGCCAGGTGCGTGGCAGGTCTTCTCGAGATTCCTGCGATAGCCCATGTCTACATTGTCGACAACGAGTCAACGGCCGACCTTCGTCAAAGTCTTAGCGACTTTGATGCGCAGAGGAGCCGTTGGACGCTTCTCGAGTTCCCGGAAAATCGAGGGTTTGCCGCCGGTGTAAACCCAGCGATACGCCAAGCAATGGATGCGGGAGCGACCGAAGTCCTTGTCATCAACAACGATGCGGTGGTTGACGGTGATTCAATCGATGCGCTCCACCAAGAACTGTTCAATGATCCCGCGCTGGGTCTCGTCGGACCACGGATTTGTCATCCAGACGGTGAAGTCGAATCTGCCGGAGGCCATTTTAACCCATTGTTGGGCATGACAAGTCATGCCTTACGCGAAGATACGGACCCTGATTTTGTTACGTGGGCGTGCGTTCTTATCCGCCGGGAGGCTCTGGAGCAAGTTGGCTTGTTAGATGAAGACTTCTTCATGTACTGGGAAGATGTCGATTTCAGTGTCCGGCTGAAATCCGCTGGTTGGAAGATTGCGATTTCTAAAGAAGCGGTTGCGATACACGAGACTTCGACCAACCGCAAAAGTTTGCCGGTCGCGATCAAGGCTTACAGCATCTGGTCAGCACTCACATTCGCGAAGAAGCATGGTGGAGGTTGGCGAGTCGGAAAAGTTTTTTGGCTTTTCCTTACAAGCGCGGTGAATCTTCTTCGCGGAAGGATTGCGATGCTTGGTGCTATTCGACTGGGTCTGCAACTTTTCAAAGAAAGCGCCTCACCGGCCTTCACCAGCGAACTTCGCACCACAAGATTTGGGATCAATCGATAGTTGCGTGTGTCTGAAGTACTAGATACAGTCTCGCCTGGACTACCGACTTCCTTGATGGCGACAGTCGGAAATTACCTCTCTCGTCGAGGAGCGGAAGTAATCCTTCGACCAGATTCGGTAATTGCGGACTCCTGCCTGAAGCACCAGTCCCAACAACGGCCGCTGCCTATCTAACTTGCATATCAAGGCCGTTCAGTTTGCCGTACGTGCGTTTTGCTCACATTGAGCAGGTATACGGAATAGGTTCGTCTATGGTTAGGGAGTGAATTCAAGAGCCCCGCATCATGCTTCTACGCGTATGTCCGCGCGGCACACACGGAGCCGCACGCCGGCCGGACGTAAGAAGCGTGTTGTAAAAATAGTCCTAATCGCGGTTGCAGTACTCATCGGATGGTTCGGAATCCGTTCCGCAATTGTCGCGTTCAATTTGTACAGCGCACAGTCGCTCGTAACCGAATTGCAAAGTGAAGCTGCCTCTGGAGACTTTGATGCAGTCGCGGACACGGTTGGAACGCTCAAGCTACATACGATCAGCGCCGCTGCTGGCACGGCGGATCCTACATGGCGCCTGGCGGAACTCGTGCCGGGGTTAGGTGCGAATCTGCACGCCGTTCGGATGCTGTCGGAGACCGCCAATGACATCATGGTGAACCTCGCTGCTCCCGCCGCGGACGTGGTCGCTGCGATTGATCTGAGCGAACGACTCCCTGAGACTGGCGGTTTCAATCTTGAACCACTTGCAGAGGTGAGAGTGATCGCCGGGAAAGCGGCCCCCGTGATGGCAGACTCTGTTTCACGCCTCAGTACAATCGAGGCCCCGAATTTGGTTGAGCCGCTACAGAAAATTGTGATTCAAATCGACGAAGTGGTCGACAAAGTAGCTCCTCTTGCTAGTTCTGCGGAGCCTGTCATAAACGTTGTGAGTGCTGCGCTCGGCCAAGAGGGGCCACGCAACTACCTGCTTGCTTTCCAAAACAACGCGGAGAGCACCGCGCTCGGAGGCAGTGCCGCGGCGTACACCCTCCTGCACACAGATGCCGGCGTCGTTTCGATTGCGGATCAAGCTGGAAGCGGTGACTTCCAGGAATTCGTTCCTGTAGACGTGCCAGTTGACCAAAGTGCGTTTGATCTTTATGGGTCGTACTTGACGGATCACATAAACACGTCAACGAGTCGCCCCGATTTTCCAACGGCAGCTAGCATCATGAAAGCGTTTTGGGAGCGCGACCGTGGAACTAGTGTCGACGGCGTGCTCTCGCTAGATCCCATAGCTCTGGCCCTGATGCTCGACGCGACTGGTGACATAACGCTGTCCTCGGGTGACGTACTCACCAGCGAAAACGCCGTATCCCTGTTGACTAACGGCATTTATTTTCGCTACCCAAACAACGAAGATCAGCCCAAAGCTGATGCATTCTTCGCTGAGGCTGCGGCGACGATTGTCGGGAAGGTGATGAGCGGCGATTTTGACATTCCCAAGATGATCAAGGCCGTGTCGACTGGAGTCGAGCAGGGTGACGTGTTGATGTGGAGTTCAGACACCGCTGAACAGTCGGCCCTCGACGGCATGACCATTCAAGGTGTCTTGCCTGCTAGCAACGAAGAAGAAACAGTGATCGGCGTTTACTATCGCGACACCTCGGCTTCAAAGATCGATTATTACCTCGAAACAGCGACCACCACTACAAGCGATGTGTGTGCCTCTCCAACAAACCCAGTCTTCTCGACGGCGATCACCTTGACGTCGACCTTGAGCAAAGAAGCAGCTAGGACTCTACCTGAGTACGTTGCGAGCAGGGATTGGGGTGGCACTAAATTTCGAACCGAGGTCTTTGTTTATGGACCGATCGGCGCTACGGTGGCGAGTTCCACTGTCCGAGTGGAGGGTCTTGATACTGGTGTCACTTCAAGTACTTCAGACCTTGGACGGCCCGTCGCCGCCTTCTACGCTTACTTGGCGCCCGGGCAATCAACGACAGTTGATATTTCGTTTGTGGGGGCGCCCGGCAATTACGGCCCCCTTGAAGTACGAGGCACTCCAATGATCAACCCCACTGTGAAGTCCATCGATCCCGTGGCCAGCTGTAATTGATTGACGAATAACGGATTGCTGACGCCCAGCGCTCTTTTACAATGCTGAGAAAAGGATCGTCGTGAGAATGGTCGTAGGCCTAGCAGCTGGAAATCATGCCGTAGCTTCACATCGACAGGTTTGCAAAGCATGTGTTTCTTTTGCCGCTATGGGTACTATTTCCTGGCATTAGATCGTTCCGCATTGAAGCGGTTGGTCTGGTTGCGCGTCTAGTGCGGATGGGCGATAACACCGGGATCAGTGAACCTCCATAAACGTGTTCTAACGAATGAATTGCCGGCGGCGTTGTCGAAACGCTTGCTCCGATCTGTGCAAATTGCTCGTGATGTCAGACCGCACCAGCTGAGAAGCGACGCTGGATCGCCGTGGCGGATCACTCCCCGTGTGGGGATCTTATGATTCACTACGTAGCGATTGTGATGTCGTTAAAGGGGCTTGTGGTGCCGGTAAGATTCACTCGAACGCCAATATGGCTGGTGATAGCTCCATTCGACGGGGTGCCGAAGTAGCTCGGTGGCAGTTTCTACGCGAGGCCCAATTGCATAGAGAACAAAGAAAGTTTGCGGCAAAGGGGGAGGAAGTTGTGCATCTAAGCAACATCGATTCGGAGTATCTTCGTACGCTACGGGATTCCACGGAAGCAACGTTGCGTGCGGCAATCGGCGAGACACTGGACGTCGCAATTCTCGATGCACCGAACCAAACCAACGTGGGCGATTCCCTTATTTGGGCTGGCGAGATTGCATATCTGCGCCGAATGGGTCTCCGTTTGCGATACGTCTCGGATCTAAAAAACTACGATCCAGTTGAATTGAGACGTGTGATGCCAGCTGGAGTTGTACTTCTTCACGGCGGAGGCAATTTTGGCGATCTTTGGCTCGGTCACCAGGAACACCGTGAGCGAATCGCTCAAGATCTTCCCGACTATCGTCTAGTACAGCTTCCCCAATCGGTATTTTTTGCGTCTCCTGAGCGTGCGCAGAAAGCAAACCAGATCATCGGCAATCATCCTGATTTCCACCTCCTCCTTCGCGATTCCCTCTCTATTGAACGCGCGACTGAGCTCCTCCCCGCGTTGAACCCTGTCTACTGCTACGACATGGCGCTGGGATACGAACCGCCCGCTGTGAAGCGATCAGCTGCGCGGGATTCGCTTCTCATCATCGCTAGGAATGACAAAGAAGGAGTGTCGGGTCTCCATACGGTCGGCCGCGATTGGGTCGAAGGAATTAGCGCCGAAATCACCGACTGGCACAGCGAAGGTGTCCTGGCATTCCAGTGGCAAGCGGCGCGAAGAACGATGAAGCTTCAGCATTTCCTCGTCAGGGTGCGGCGGAGATTGAAATGGACCCCTATCTTTCCTCAGTGGGTGGTCCGGCGTCTGATTGCGTCTCTCAATGCGATCAACATCACGGGTGCTCAAAGGATGTACTCCTCGGCGAGGTTCGTCGTGGTCGATCGCCTCCACGCCCACGTGCTGGCGATTCTACTGGGCATAGAGCACGTGGCTTTGGACAACAACTATCAAAAAATCGGAGCTGTTTTTCAGGACTACACGGGGAAGTTCACGACGGCGAGATATGCCACGGACACTGATGCCGCCAAAATGCTTGTGGACGAGTTGGTAGCACGCTGATGCTTGCCTTCATTACAACTCTTCGGCACCCTCAGAACTCTGTGAGTTACAGCCGAGTAGAGGAGCTGCTGGAGGACACGCTGGCGTCTATCTCGTCTCAAACCTCTGGCGAGTACGTCATCATAATCGTCGGGAATAAGAAGCCCGATTTCGCTCTTCCTGAACAAGCGCATTTTGTCCAGGTTGATTTTCCGCCCCCAGCTCCACCGACAGGCGCGCAGACCGCCCGCGAGCCATTCGTGTGGGACAAAGGAACAAAGCTTGGCGTCGGATTGATTGCAGCGAAGGAATTCTCCCCTACACACGTTATGAGTTTTGATGCCGACGACTTCGTGCATCGTAATCTGGCGGACACAATTCATCACAATCCGGAACATCCCGGCTGGGTAGTGGAAGACGGATGGATGTATTCGCGAGCCAGAAATTCCTTCGTACGCCAGCAACAGTTCAATCGCACCTGCGGAACATCCTTCATCGTTCCCTTCGATGCCTACGGCGTGCCTGAGGACCTTTCGGTCTCTGCGACGCAGGAGCAGATTGCTGTGGCATTTGGAGAGCGTCTCTCGGCGATCATGGGTGCTCACAGGAACGCGGAGTCGTGGTACCGCGCGCACGGCCGGGATCTCCAACGATTTCCCTATGCGGCCGCTGTATATCATGTCGACACAGGCGAGAACCATTCAGGAAAGACGCTGACGGGGATCGCGCGCCCGCTCAATGCGAATGTTCAGCAAGACTTCGGGATCCGTCCATCACGCTCCAAGATCTCGACGCTTTGGGCAGCGATGGGTCCGCGCGCTGTGGGGGAGGAACTTGCTCAAAAATGGAACTCAGCGCGCAGACGTTTTTCTGCGCTGCTGTCGAGATCATCGTGAGGTTTCGAGAAACGGTCGCTCTGAAGCAGAACGATGAGTAACGGGGACGATCTCCGGAGAAGTGCGACGCTCTCCATCGGTTGGATCGTTCTCGAACGGTGGACATCGCGGTTGCTCGGGCTCGTCGTTATAGCGGTTCTCACTCGAATTCTTTCACCTGAGAACTTCGGCCTTGTTGCTATGGCAACTGTTGTTACGGCGATTTTGCAGGTCTTTGTCGACTCCGGATTTGCGACAGTTCTCATTCAGAAGAAGAGCCTTCTTCCAAAGGATACGTCTACGGCTTTCTGGACTTCAGTGGCGATCAGTGTTCTGCTGTACGCCGCGTTGTTCGCGACGGCACCCTTGCTTGCGGAACTGTTCGGTGAGCCTGGACTAACTGATGTTCTGCGAGTTATGGGACTAGGCCTTCCCATCTCGTCACTCTCCCAAGTGCCCGCCGCGATCCTGGAACGGTCTTTTGGTTTCAGGGCACTCGCAGTGCGACAGGTGATTGGGAACTTGTGCGGTGCGGCTGTAGCAATTCCGGTTGCGCTTCTCGGCGGAGGTGTGTGGGCACTCGTCGCACAGGCACTTGTTACGAGTGTCGCATCGGTCGTCGTGCTGTGGTCTTCGACAACTTGGCGTCCGCGATGGGAGTATTCCTTTTCGGCGCTGAGACAGATGTGGTCTATGGGCGTCCGCATAATCGGCATCGGACTGCTAGATGCACTTCAGCAAAACATTGACAAGCTGATCGTGGGAGCATTCTTTAGCGTCGAAGTCCTTGGCTATTACTACCTCGCCCAGCGGATTGGCACAATACTGATCGAGCTAGTGACCACAGTGATGTCCCGTGTCACGCTGACTACTTTTTCAAAGCTGCAAGACGACCTCCCCCGACTCAATCGCATCTTCCTTCAGATGACCTTTGCCTCGGCGGCCATCGGCGTACCAATGTTCGGCCTGGTGGCTGTTCTTGCCACTCAGATAGTTCCATTTGCATTCGGTGCGGGTTGGGACGAAACAGTTCCATTGCTTTGGGTTCTTGCAGGGGGGTGGGCCTTTGGTGCCGTGATGTACTTCGACAAGAGCGCCTTTATCGCCATCGGGCGGGCAAACGTCGCGTTGTCGGTCGCCGTGCTGCAGAACATCGTTGGAGTCGCTCTTGTATTCGCTCTCCTCCCGCTTGGAATATTCGGGGTGGCACTATCTCGTTGGTCGCGGATCGTCACTTGGCCGGTACGTATCTGGGCATTACATCGCCTGATCGGACTTCCAGTTTGGAAGTACTTGGCACAAGTATTCCGCTGCATCTTGGCCATGGTTCCGGTGGTGGTTGGAATTGGTCTTTTGCAGCTAACACCCTGGGCCAACACAGACTATGCGTTCTTGATTTTCGCTCTACCGCTGGCTGCTTGTGGTCTCGCAATTTACAGTCTGTTGCTATGGGCATTTGCCGGCAAAGAAAATCGACTCGTGTTGCGAAAGATCGCCTCGGACATTCGCAGCCAAATCCAACGGAAAAGACCAGCCAAAACCGGAAAGAAACGGATTGATCCTCAGATTTAAAACACATTTATTCTTGGCTCAGCGGAACGAACGCGTGCATTCTGAGATATTTCACTCAGCAGTGAATCAGGTTCGACGCGGGTATAACGAAGTCTAAAATGTGCGAATTGCTGTGAGGTCAGCGCTGGTCGATCGCAAGTGCCGAACAAGATGTCATTGGCTCATGCATTGAAGCGGTATTCGATAAACCTTATTGACACCAGATAGGGGGGGGCTCGGAGCCGACCGTCCATACTTTGCATCGCATGATCACCTCGTCAACCTGACATGGTCGCTGCTCGCTGGCAGCCAGATCTCATCGAGCGGTGTTTACTTTTCGGTAGTGTGAGACACGAAGCGGATCGGATGAAACATTTCCGAATTCAGTCGTTGGGAAAGTTTTGAGCCGCCGTATCGGAATAAAGGAACATAAATGTTTACGAGGAAGATCCCGCTCGGTAGTGCGGAACGCCCTCAACTCACGGTGATGCACTCTTCGCCGCCGCCCGATGGAACTACCAAATATATAGACCAAATTGTTACGGAAGCGCCGACCGAATTACGCTTCACCTACTTTTCTTGGAAAGCAGTTTTCACTGAGAAGTTTGACGTTTTCCACGTTCATTGGCCGGAAGTGTTGCTTCGAAGTGACGGTGGTCTAGGGCGAGCTGCGAAAGCTTTGACGTTGGTTGCGATGTTGACAAAGTTCCGTCTAACACGAGTCCCAATAATTCAAACCTTGCACAACCTGAAGCCACATGAGTCTGGCAACAGACTTGAACGTGTTCTTTTGGGCCTCCTCAACAATTCGACGGCCCTGTTTGTGAGGATCAACCCGGTGACGCCTTTAGTGGGCGATCGGACAGTGACGGTCTTGCACGGACATTACCGAGGTAGGTTTTCGCAATACGATCAGCCTGAAGCGGTGGAGGGGAATCTGCTTCACTTCGGATTGATTAGGCCCTACAAAGGTGTGGAGCGTCTAGTTGAAGTTTTTGAAATGATGGGTGATCGTCAGCTTAACTTGAGAATCGTGGGCGATCCCTCAGGGGGCCTACGTGAAACTATCGAGTTATCTGTCGCACGGGACAAGCGTATGTCGGCGCTATTGAAATTTGTTGCCGACGATGTTCTGGTTGCCGAGGTGTGCAAAGCGGAATTGGTCATCCTGCCCTATACGGAAATGCACAATTCCGGAGCGTTATTGGTAACTCTCTCTTTGAACCGTCCTGTTCTGGTGCCGCGTACAGACACGAGTGAAGCGATCGCCAAAGAAGTCGGCCCTGGCTGGGTATTCATTTTTGACGGGACCCTTGCCGCTTCAGATATTTCTGCGGCGCTTGAGGTGATTCGTTCCAGTGACAGGAGCGTTCTACCTCATCTGGAGGGCCGAGATTGGGAAAACGTTGGTGAGGGCTATTACGATGCGTACGTCCAAGCAACGCGGCGAGTCCAGCGGTTTCGATGAAACGGACGCAGCGGATGAATCTCCGAATGGTCGGATTACTTCCGTCGGATCCGTCGGATCAGTCGGATCCATCGGGTTCAGCTAGATAGCTGCAACAATTCCGGAACGGGCGTGTCAATCGGCCGCAGCCGATACAAGTTCCGGCTCGCAGAGCGAGCGTGAAATGAATTTAGGGGAATGAATGCAACTCGCTGGTGTCGCGAAATCTGTGATTAGCAGGTGGCCGACGGTTCTAATATTTACAATCATTGGTTCGGCGTTGGGCTATGGAGTCTCTGCAGTATTGCCGCCAACATACACTGCCGAAAGTAACTTACTAGTTTCAATAAAGCCGATAGATGAAGCGACCGTACTTACGACACACGACATCCGTCTCTATACCGTTCGGGCAGCCAAAAACTATTCGGCGTTGGCCTCTTCAGCCACGGTCCTTGAGCCAGTTTCTGAGACCATCGACAGTTCCAGAACCGTGGAGCAAATTGCCAATAGCCTTGAGTCTTTCGTCGTCGGCTCAACCATTATCCATCTGGAAGTTAAAGACGACACCCTGGCTTCTGCGCGCCAGACCGTGGCTGCTGTTGGACAAGAACTTACGTTACTGATGAGCGAACCGGGCCGGATCGCACCAAACGTCGTCGTATCCACGGACGTGGTTGACGCTGCTCCGACGACGGGAAGTGTGAGTCCGAACGTCGGCCTAAATGCGGCTGTTGGGTTCTTGCTTGGATTGTTCGCAGGGTTGGCATGGACGGCAGTCAAAGGGCCCATACGCGGTGGAACTCATCGCAGCCAAGGATCAGTACATCGACGTCGCGAGAGCTCGAAACTCTCCACACGCAAAGAAAGCGATCCTGCTCAGTGACGCAGCAGGTTGTGCCCCGACACGCTGGGATGACAACGTCCAGCACCCTGCCAGCGCTCCCTCGCTGGCTGGTCGAGATTGTGATCATTTCTGGTGTCGCTACCGCTGGGATCGAGAGAGTGGACCTACTGGCTGGAGCAGGTCCTCTGAATTTGAGCCCGTTTCTCGTCGTGGCTCCGGTATTAGTGGCATGTGCAATTTACAACCTCATTGGAGGCGCGGATCCCACAAACACCTTTTTGAGATCTGGAAGATGGCTAGTTTTCATATTCCTGATGTTGTCGGTGCTGAGCGTGACTTTCAGCCCCGTGGCCCTGTCAGCAGGTAGAGCATTACTCCTGGTGGTCAATGCCACTGCGGCGTGGTCAATTTACGTACTCGTCAGAGGCAATCGCTATAGCGGGGCGCTTTGGAGGGGAGCAGCTGCAGGATTGCTCATCTATATCTTGTTTGATGCACTTCTCGCCTGGCGTTTCGTTGAGCTTGGGTCGGCCGCGTTGAGCACGACAACTGGCTTCGTCGATCTCCGAATAAGTCCCCTTGGCGAAGGGATTGCACGTTTTGCTGGCGCCTCCCTCGATGCAAATAGGGCTGCGATTGTAGTAGCCGTCTACACGTATCTACTCATTGGCAGGTCAGGCACTCCATTCCGAAAGCCCGTGTGGGCCATCTTGATTGCGATCATCGGACTTGGGCTCGTTCTTGTTACGTCATCGAGGAGCGGACTCGCTGCCTACGTCGTGATCCTTTTTGGGGTAGCAATTTGGCTAATTCGATCCGCATCCCTGCGTGCACGAATTGTGATGCTGGGCAGCGTGGTGGTGGGCCTCGTTGCAGCAGGCGTGTTTGTAGTAAGTAGCCATGGCGCGGTTGTTTTCACCGTGCTTGAGCGCCGGCTAAGTTCTAGCGACGGGTCGACGAGTACACATTTCGAGCTAATTCAGCGAGCACTAGAGAGCCTTTCCCTGGCGCCCCAACAGCCGTGGTTCGGCTTAGGTTACGGGAGTGCGTTTACGTTACTGAACGATTATTTTCCGGGCAATACGTATGGGAATTTTCATGCTGTGTTTGCGACCGTGTTGGTCGAAGTTGGAGTGTTCGGCTTAACTGCATTCATCGCTCTTTCACTAATTCCTGTTGTGAGAAGCGACCGATGGCTTGCACTTGGCTTGTTTGTGTTCGGTATCTTTTATCAGAGTCTTGCCGATCCGGTGTTCTGGCTGGCTCTTGGGCTGTTGTGGTTGGATCACGGACCTCGTGCCGGTTACGCGGTAGCTGAAGGCACTGATGAAAACAGCCGACTGGCGAAACGGCCGCGCAGCCGAGAGCTTCACTCAGAGAAAGCAGACTAGCTTGCCCACCGAGACCATAAGCGTTGTAATGCCAACGTTTAATCGGGGCGGCCTAATCGGGCGCGCTCTCTCAAGCATTGAAAATCAAACGCTTTTGCCGATGGAGATTATCGTCGTTGACGACGGCTCTACTGACAACACAAGAGATGTTGTCATTGAATTTGCAAAAAACTCAGTGGTCGAGGTCAAGCTGATTCAGCAGGAAAATCGAGGTGCACCTGCTGCTCGAAATGCTGGCATATCAGCCGCAGTCGGTTCGCTTATCGCGTTTCAGGACAGTGATGACACCTGGGATGAGTCATTTTTGGAGACGCTCTACAAGTCGATGCAGGAATCCGGCAGTGGAGTTGTTTTTAGCTCACACCGCGTGCATTTTCTCGAGGGCGGAGACGAACTGCGGCCGGCGCACAAAATAACTGATGTTGGCCGTGCGCTGCTGAAAGAAAATGTCATTTCGACTCAAACGGCTTTGGTGCGAGCGGGATTGCTTTTAGACACAAAGTTTGACGTCCGATTGCCCCGGTTGCAAGACTGGGAGCTGTGGCTTCGATTGCGTTCGAACACACAATTCACCCACGTTCCTGTCCCGCTCGCCACTCTGTATCGGCAAGCCGACAGCCTTACCCAGAGTGATGCAGCATATTTTGCGGCACTTCGGCTTATCGTCGCAAAGCACTGGAAATCCATGGCTTCACATCCATTGTTTTTCGCAAAGCATGTTGCAAAATGCATTATTGGGCGCCCAATTAAGGCAAACCGTTCGTAAGCGCTTTACCGAGGCGTGATCTTTGCTACTAATTACAACTCTCAGCTGGCGATTTCGTTTTCCAGCTCTTTTAGTGCGGTTCGAGCTGAAACTACATTCGTCAGGATTTCGATTCGTCGGCCCATAATGGAGTTCATTTTCTGGATCGCATCACGTGGCGTAGTGATTCCCTGGCCAAATGAAACTCCAGTCAAACCACCGGCGTCAAGCGTTCGTTCCAATTTTTCTGGGTCGCCAGTGCTGTAACCGATCGGAACCGCTCCTTCTGTCGCAGCGAAAACGAGCGCGTGGAGGCGGTCGCTCACAACAGCGGCAGATTGCTTATAAACGCGACGTGTTTCTGATTCAACGGTTGCATGGTTCCGGCTTGACCACGGGACTACAGGAACGTTGCCCAACAGCGAGCTCAGTTCATTGCATCGATCGATATCGCGCTCTACCTGAGCGACGAGCACCATCTCTAGGTTTTGCTCGCGTGCAAATTCAACAATGGAAGCTTTCCAGCCCTCGTTCGGTAACGGGCGATCGAATCGCATAGTGATCGCTAGGTAACGCCTCGGGACCTCTGCGCTGAGATCGAGCAGTTCATCAGAGGCTGTTCCGGCTCCGAAGGCCCAGTCAGGACGGACTGTACCTTTTTGCACAGCGAGCGCACTCTTGCGATCACGCCAAGTAACAACATTGCTGCTCATTAGGGCGAGTCGCATCAGTCTGGTTGACGCATCCGCGACGGGGCTACGAAGTCCGACGCCAGCGTGGATTCCTTTTCCTCCGCCGACGCGTATAGCCACTACGCACATTCCAGAAGCTATCCATAAGGCCAAACGTCTCTTTGTCGGCTGTGTCTCGCCGGCATTAAAAGCGAAACTCGAACGGCCCTGCAAAGTCATTCGGGCGAGTGTGGTTATCCAGGTCCGGCTTGACGAATAAGTGCGATCGGTTCTCGCGAGGCCCAGACCGTCGATGTAATCCTGGGTGTGGTCCGCTACAAAGACGTGCACGACATCGCCGACGCCACGAAGAGCACTGAGGTATTCGCGCCTGAGAGCGGAATCGCCTACGTTGTCGGCCTGGCCGATTACCGACACAAATACGTGTCTCGTGCTTTTTGTCGTTGTCATCATCCCAAAACCAATTCCAGATCGCGCGGAGGGCGTACCAAGTCGAGAGTACCGAAGTTGCCCATAACACCCGGACCTTGCCAGTTCTGTTCCTGTAGCGGGAGCATCAATTTCGCGTCCTAAACTTTGACCTTCAGCCGCAGATGATCGCGGCAGTGGGTAGTCGATGACGCCCCAAGGTTCGAGACGGTCGTGGGCGATTGAACTGACATGGGCCTTTGGAACTTCACGAGTTTTTCACGTGCGCGAAGCCCCGCGCCAAGTCCAGCGCGAAGCGGTAGCCAAGAATTCTGAATGAGCAAACGTATCGCCCAGGCGTCTGGAAGAGGTGAATTCAGGCAGTCGTGTCGACGACGTCGCTGTAAACAGAAATCCCGTTGGTTGCAGGACATTAACTGGCATTCGCATGTCAACGAGACGAGCGCTTTGCCCTGCCTATATCCGCCATTATCGGTCGCGGCCTCGCCGAGGTGCTCCTCAGCCGGGGTAAAGGTCGAATGACGTGAGGTACATTAGTCTTTCCACCACGGGCTATCAGCGATTCATTTTGGTCAATACGCTCTGTATACGAGCATCAAACTGGCCGCGACATCGGCTGTCCTTCGAACAAAAATCGACATTAGTGCCGCCCACGACTCACCGATTCAGGAGAACGACGATGACGCGAGCAGCGCGTAAGCGTATCAACCGTAGACCCCGTTGGGTCGTCCCAGTCGGGATTGTCGCAGCTGTTGCCATTGTTGCCACTGCGATAATTTTTATCCCTACTCTCACCAGTCAGCAGCCGCTTCCATCGTCGACGGCGGCTGCGCCGTCGCCAACCCCAACTCCTACTCCGACCCCAACTCCTACAGTTGCAACACCGGTCGTGGTTGGAAACAACTTCGCCCCTGCAACGTTCGAAAACTGGACAACCGACAATCCACTGGGAGGACCGACGCGCTTCAGCGTCGATCGTGACAGCTTCCACGAGGGCACAACATCACTTCGTATAGATAGTTCCGCGAGCTCTGAGGACAAACGACAGCGGCTCAGCCAGACGATAGCTGTGCAGCCAGCGACAACGTACACCTTCTCGGCCTGGGTGCAGTCTCCCGCGTTGAGCGACGGAAGCCAGCCGGTAGAAGTTCGGATGGGGGAGGGAGGAGTTAAGATATTCTCGCTTCCGTCGGGTGCTACGGACTGGACGTCAGTTTCATGGGAGTACTCGACAGGTGCGAAACAGGTTTCGTTAGCGGTTGCACTCTCTCCGACCGGACCGACCCCGGGTTTCCGCATTGATCAGTTAAGTGCAGTTGCCGTCGGGACTGACGTTAATACGGTCGCAAATGGCTCGTTTGATAGGTTTTCGACTCCATCCACGTCGATCATGGACGACTCCACTATCTACCAGACGGGGGCGAATGGAATTAATGTCGCCTGGAAGGCCGACGCGGTCGACTGGGTGATTAGCGATGCACAAGGGACATCGCTGCAGTCAGGAACTCTTCCAGTTTTCGGAGGAATGGTCACCGTTCCATTGACCGATGTAGTGCAGGGCTACTACGCGGTATCACTATCGGCACCAAGTGACCCAGGTGTAGCAATCAACACAGCTTTTGCAGTTCTCGACGGGGCGACCGTATCCGATGAGAGGTTCGGGGTGGGCGCCCATATTGGTGAAGATTATTATGTCGGTTCGGAAACGGCTGCAGCCGCGGTCGGATTCAGCGGTATGCGCACTGATGCGTACTGGGCCCGAAATGAAACAGCAAAAGGTGTTTATAACTATCACGTCGACTATGAGGAAGCCTTCCCCGAGTTCAAAAAGCTCGGTATAGACGTTCTCCCAATCAGCAACGGTGCTAACAAGCTCTATGACAGCGGCAAGATTCCTACGAGCAGGGGCGCGGTTGCGGCCTATGGGGAATACACCGCGCATTTGGCCGAGCACTATGGCTCAAAAGCAGTAGAAATCTTCAATGAGCTGAACACTCAGCGCTTCAACAACAGCACCTGTGGAGTAGGTGCGGATTGTTACTATCCGTTGCTAAAAGCGAGCTATGACGCGATCAAAGCCAAACATCCTGAGACCCTCGTTCTTGGTCCCGCAAACGGCAATCAAGATGATCCCTTTCTCACCGAGCTATACCGTATCGGTGGCCTGAACGCTCTCGACGTGGTGACTTACCACCCGTATGTATCAGCGCCCGAACAGCTTGCTGCTGATATTCAACAGGCACAGGCCAGGATCAAGGAATACAACAACGGCAATTCAAAACCTATATGGCTGACCGAGTTCGGATGGACTGCAAGCGGTGGTATTTCTGAGCAGACGCAGGCAGATTACTTAGTGCGGGCGGAAGCAACTGCACTGGCAAACGGTATCGAGAAACTGTTCTGGTACGACCTCGTGAACGACGAAGTTGATCCGAAGTCGCATGAAGGCAACTTTGGCCTTTTCCGGCGTGCCACCGCTACCAAGCCGTTTGAGCCAAAGCCGGCTGCGGTGTCTCAGGCGTTGCTTATCAGGAAGGTCGCGGGTAAACCGTACGTATCGGCCGACCCCGTCGGCGGATCCTTCTCCTATGTTTTTGGCAACGGTGATTCTGCAACTCGGATCGCCTGGTCAACCACTCCTGCATACGCCACCTACGAAGCGACGGGAACAGTCACAGTCACCACGTCGATGGGGGCAGTCTCCAAGCTAGAAGCCGTCAATGGGCAGGTGACAGTTCAACTAAGCGATCAGCCCGTTTACGTCGAAGGTAATGTCACCTCGTCGGCGGGTGGATAATCCGTTACAGCGCCTGAGCGAACAAGTGAACTCGGCGCACGAAGAGACTCCACCGCCCCTTAGTAAGATCCGCCAAACACTAGCAGGAGCTGTATTGGCGCTCTGCCTTGGGCTGGTACTTCTTGCGACAATGTGGCCGACGCCACTTGATCAGGGTTACGCGACATCGATTGATCGGGTGCTTCAAGTGCTTCATCGAAACGGAGTTCCGGAATGGTTCGGTTACACGAAGCTCGAATTCTCCGCGAACATCCTGATGTTTGTGCCGATCGGGTTCCTTTTGACGATGATCCTCCCCATGCGCGTTTGGTGGCTAGCATTGATTGTCGGTGGCGGACTGTCTATCTCGATCGAGCTAATTCAAGGCGCGATACTCACCGCGAGATTCGCGACCGTGAGCGACGTGATGTCAAACTCGATTGGCACAGTCGTTGGAGCGTTTCTGGCGGTAATCATCCGATCTCTTGTGTATTCTCGGGACCAAAAACTTATTGCTCGAGCCTTATGGCAGGCGCAACTGCGCGGATGAAGCCTCGCGGTGGTCCGTTTCCGAAATGCTAGAGCGTTGCGATGGCGGCTTGTTTGTAGGAGGGTAGCGATCTGCATAAGCGCAATGCGATGCCGTTCGCCTGTTCGATCAACGCAAACAGATCCAACTCGACCTGACGCATAAGATGTCTTTCTAGGGATACGGCTACCGACCGCTCATTTGTATCGAAGAGTCCCGGCAATTGGGATGGCGAACTAATATGGCGGGTTCTCTGTGACGTCATCACTCGCAATCTCAGAGTTTGCATATGGCACCGGGATAAATCGAAGTCGACGCCACATGACGTGTCGCTAGCGAGCCGATCGTCTCGTACTCTGCTCGCCCGATGGTCAGATGTGTGTCCGCGCTTCACATCTTTTCCGCCGTGGGACTCACTGAATCAGAAAACATTTTGGAGAACCAATGTCAGTTGAAGTAGTGCACTGGAACCCGCGGAAGCCTTTGTATAAGGGGCACTTCCGAATCGGGAGTCGCGTGAACAACTTTGGTGACCTACTTGGGCCTGTAATCGCGAATCGACTTCTCGATCGAGCAGGCGTTGTTGTCGGACCAAGATTAAGAAAACGACGGCTCTTAGCGGTCGGATCTATTCTGCGGTTGGCCGGTGAAGGCGACACGATCTGGGGTATCGGTGCGAATGGAAAATCCCTCAATCAAGCCTTCGAATTCTCATCGCTCGATGTTCGTGCGGTACGCGGGCCGCTCACGAAAAAGTTTCTAGAGAATCGAGGGATTGTTGTTCCTGAGGTTTTTGGGGATCCAGGCCTTCTTGTCGGACACCTTTGGTCGCGTGGTGAGCTTGTTGGTTCGACTAAGAAGAAACCCGTTGCCGTTGTCCCTAACTTTCACGATTATCCGTCGGTACCGGTCAGAAGTGGTTTAGTCAAGCCGACTGCGCCTCTTTGGAAAGTAATTAGTGAGATCGCTTCGAGTGATCTAGTCGTTGGATCGTCACTTCACGGGCTAATCGTGGCCGAGAGTTTGGGCATTCCAGCTCGCCTTGTTGTGTCAGGAACAGAGCCCCTTTTTAAGTATCAGGACTATTACGAAGGAAGCGGCAGAAGCCGATTCGAACCGGCTCAATCAATCGACCAAGCAATAGAAATGGGGGGTGAACCACTGCCAGATTGGGATCCGGTGCTGCTCGAGAACGCCTTTCCCTACGACTTATGGACGGGAGCTCCTGCGCGAAGCGAATAGTCGGACAAAGAACTGAAAGCTCATGGCTTAGTTTTGGGTTCTCTGTAAGTTGCAATCGTTAGTCGAGAATTTGAGAGTTAACCTTCGTTTCCTGTAGCGAAGGATCGCTGAGCGAAGAACATGGCTATTGCTGAAGGAACGAACCTGAACCGAACTGCCACCAAATCTGCTTATGCATATTTCCACTAAGGCCGGTGTGTCTTGAATAGGGCGACATGAGGTGGCGGGATCATCTAGAACCACAGCGAGGCCGGTGCCCAAATTGACCTGCGGACATAAGCGCGGACACAATTTGCTTTTTCTGCGCGTGCATCTCGTGCGCCGCGGGGAGCACCTGCAGAATCGAAGCGAGTGCTAACGAGCGGCGTCAATGGGTCGAGTTCGTTGAGTCTAAATACCAGGTGAGTATTCTCATTTCGGGAGGGGCAACTGCGAGTTCCGACCGCCACACCTTGCGTAACGGAACAAGCGATCTGTCCGCAGCCTATTTTGTTGCGAAACTGAGTTTCTGCGCTTCGAGGGGCCAGCGTTATTAACGTTGGGAGCCGCTTGTCTAGTTCGCCGACAGCACGTGCGGGCGCCACCCGTCGATGACGGGTGAGCGTGGGTGTCCGGCGTGGCGTTCCCACCGCTGTTAACGCCAACCGAAAATGGGGCCACTTTCGCCAACTGAAAATAGGGCCACGGTTGTGTGGTTCTAGTGTGCCGTAGTCGCCGGCAGCTGGTGGTT
>Ga0247735_1000222_pt1 | contig 24582 bp, 23 predicted proteins | sample UWRJL178409R2_FD_180934 | JGI IMG/M metagenome (GOLD analysis project Ga0247735, IMG submission 180934) | Plant litter microbial communities from Arlington Agricultural Research Station in Wisconsin, United States - UWRJ-L178-409R-2 | ecosystem: Environmental > Terrestrial > Plant litter >... | reverse complement strand
CGACGTAAAAGCCTGGTGGTGGCGGTACTCATTCCGATAGTCGGCGTGGCGCTGGTCGGGGGCGGGTGGGGTATGGCCACAGCCTTTCGTTCGCCCGCACAGGTCGCAGCTGCCGCCGCGCCGCCGCCAGCATCGATCATCACGACCGCCGTCTCCAAGGGAGTCCTAGCTGATCAAATCAACACCCAGGGTTCCGTCCAGAGCGCGAATGTGCAGTCCCTTTCGGTTGGCTCAAAGCAGCCGTTGGGAGTCGTAACGAGCACACCCGTAGGAGCTGGAACCGACGTCCATGCAGGAGACGTAGTGCTCGAAATCAACGGTCTCCCGCTCTTCGTCCTGCCGGGCGCTTTCCCTTTCTATCGAGATCTCGCTGTCGGTGACACCGGCCGAGACGTCCGCCAGCTGCAAGAAGGTCTTAACGCCGCCGGCTACCACGTGAACGCCGACGGGGTCTTCGGGCCTGGAACCGCTACGGCCGTGGAACGTCTGTACAAAGCCAACGGGTACGTCGCACCGCGGAAGGCCGCCGATGCTCCCAACGACGCGGCGACGGAACAGGAAGGTGCGCCCTCCGATGGATCGGCTAGCGCCGCGGTTGAGCCTGCAGCTCCGCAATCGTCGGTGTCGGTCAGCCCGAGCTCATTCATCGTCACCTCGACCCTTCCCGCGAGCCTGCGGAGCGCGCCGGGTGTTGGACTTCTTCCCGAAGACGCGAGCATCGTCTTGATAAGCGGCGACATGGTGGTGGTGTCTCAGGTGATCGAGGGAACTGCCGCTCTCGTCAGCAAGGGGATGGCAGCGCAGACGACCGTTGCCGGCAAGGAGATCATCCTCACGCTCGACAGCATTGGGACCCCGGACGACAAGGGTCAAGTAAATCTGACGTTCAACGCTGCAAGTGGGACCATTCCTCCGGACACGACCGGCACCGAAGCCGTGGTCGCGATCACTCGAGAAGTCGTGGCCGAAGACGCGCTGATAGTGCCTAGCGTCGCGGTCGCATCGAGGGGCGCCAAGCGCTACGTGCTAGTCGAACACGGCAGATCGTTCACCGAAGTGGCGGTGCGGGAACTTGGAACACTGGGAGGACAAAGCGCGATCTCCCCTCTCGACGCTAAGGCTGTAGTGGCCGGCGACAAAGTGCGAGTCGACTAGGTGCCATTACTGAGACTGCGCGGAGTACAGCGCCACTTTGGAGATAGACCACGGATAGACGCTCTTCGGGGCATCGATTTGAGCATTCCGCAAGGGTCGTACATCGCCATCGAGGGTGAGTCCGGCGGAGGGAAGTCGACACTTCTCAACATCATCGGCCTGCTAGACCGACCCTCGGCAGGGTTTTACACCATCGACGACAGAGACGTTGCGGGCTTGTCCGAGCGAGAGCTGTCGGCTGCGCGATCGGACGTATTCGCATTCGTATTTCAGAGCTTCCACCTCTTGGAAAGACGCCCTGCTGTCGAAAGCGTGGAGATGGGACTCTTCTATAGAGGAATCTCAGCAGTCGATCGGCGCCGCCGAGCCCTGGAAGCTCTCGCGAAAGTGGGGTTAGGAGACTTTGCCTGGACGGCCCCCCGTAACCTATCCGGAGGCCAACGCCAACGTGTCGCGGTCGCTCGAGCCCTGGCGTCAGGCGCCCCGGTGGTGGTTGCCGATGAGCCGACCGGCAATCTCGACAGCGAAAACAGCCGGGCAGTGATCGAAAGCTTCAACGAGCTCCGGCGTCTAGGAGCTACGGTCATCGTTGTCACGCACTCGGCCTCCGTCGCCGAACATGCACAACTGAGAATCCGAGTAGTCGATGGTGTGAACGTCAGCAGAAGGCCGTCGTCGGACGCTCCAGACCAGACCGATTCGAGCAGTCAAGTTCTCCCTCTGCACCCGCCCGGCACTGCCTCAACAGTGCGTCTTCTGTCGCTTGTCCGAGATGCGTGGGCGAATATCGCCAGTCGCCCGTCCCGCGCCGCCGGCCAACTGGCAGCCATTGCCGTCTCGCTGGCGCTGGCGATTACGACATTGGGTCTCGCCGGGTCCGCCAAAGCTCAGGTGTCCTCCGACTTCGACACAGTTGCCAGCCGTGAAGTGACCGTGGCGACATCGCCGGACGAAAATCAATCGTCGGCGCCGAACACGGCGGATGCTCTGAAAAACGTCCAACGACTCCACGGTGTGAATTGGGCTGCGTTGATCAGCGAGACGGGCGACGCAACCGTACGGGTGGCATCGCCTCGTGATGGTTTGACGGTAAAAACCTACGACGCCATCGGGGAACTGCCCCAGGCTATGAGGATGTCGGTGATATGGGCCGACCGGGGAGACCACGTTCTACGTACCGACGAGGCGCTCGTCGGAGTGGACCTTGCTAAGCAGCTGTCGCTGGCACCGGTTGATCTTTCACCAACCATCGAGGTCGGAGGACGAGTCGTCAGCGTCGTCGGCGTCATCCACAAGTCCCCGCGCATGCCGGAACTCCTCGGGCAGGTGATGCTCGGAGCCGACCAGTCCGGCAAGCCGATTGCTAGCCCCACAACACTCTTCCTCCTTACTCGAATAGGAGCAGCGAGCCAAGTCGGGAAAGAGGCACCCCTTGCAGTAAACCCACAGCTGCCTTCAACGATCCACGTGACCGTCCCGGTAGCCGCCAGTCAGCTCCGCGCAACAGTCGAGGGGAGTGTGTCCGCCAGCCTCGCGATACTCACGATCGTGTCGCTCATCGCAGCGCTCATCACGGTGATCACCGCTGCGCTCGTTTCCGTCGCCGAGCGAAACGCCGAAATAGGATTACGACGAGCGCTCGGAGCTCGGCGCATCCACGTCAACGCGATGCTGGTCAGTGAGTCCATGATTCTCGGAGCAACTGGGGGTTTGGCCGGCTCATTTCTCGGACTTCTGTCGATTCTGATATTCACCGTGTCCCGAAGGTGGACACCGGTGTTCGACACGTCACTCGTCTCGATCGCGATTGGCGCAGGACTCACCATGGCGTGTCTCGGTGCCCTCGTTGGGGCGCTCAAGGCGGGCTCGGTCACACCGAGCGAGGCACTGCGCTCCTAGAGGAAGCGCCAGCCTGCTGCGAGCCGAAAGGCACGGGCATCGACCGACCTGGAGCACCGCAGCGACCGGTCGCCGTCGGTCAGCGTTTGGTGGTGGCTCGAGTGCGAATGAGGGCGAAGCCGAGCACGGCGGCAATGACTGCCAGCGCTAGTCCGCCAAACAAGATTGTTGCCTCCGCCGCGGTGGTGAATCCGGTGCCCGACGCGTCAACCTCATATCCCCGGGCGAACAGGAAGAGTCCAACGACCACTGCTGAAATGAAGAAGGCAACCGCAGCGCCCACCGCTGCCCACCCGAACTTCTTATCCACGAGGTGCTCCTTTGCTTGAGACTTGAGGGGAGAAGCCGTGGCCGCCTGTTGGGGCGGCCACGGCGGTTCTGCACTATGACCAGTTGCACTCACTGGGAGCGCTTGGCCATCCGGCGTTGTTCGGACGGTACTTCTCCAGGTTCCACGGGTTCTTTGCGGCGGCGTAGATCGTGTGGCAGTCGTACTGCTGACGAAGGCTCGTCTTCGACGTGAGTGCCGGCTGGATGCCGACGGCCTCGGACCATCCGGCATTGATCATCGTTTGCTGACCGATAGCGATGGCCGCCAGTCCACCACCGAAGGCGAGTCCAGTTTTGATTGATGTACCGCACGCCGATGCGTACAGCCCGTAACGAGGCTGGCCCTGCTCCGAGGTCGTGGTTATCTGGGAGAAGATGTTGCCACAGATCGACGGGTCCGCCACAACGGGGTATGCGGTGAGCTCGTCATGGTTTACATACTGAACCAATGCTCCATCCTCGATCGCATAGCGCGTTGCTACGTTCTTTCCTGCAGCATCTACAGCCCAAGGAACTGCGACTGCGGCGACATACGCCCCTGTGGCGTCACGAACGATAGCGCCTTGTTCCGCGGCCTCCACCGTCGCTCCACCGGCCAGATCGAACTTGTACTCGTACCGGGACGGCGCATCTTGGTTGGCGATCACGGTGGTGATCTGAAGGAACCCGTCCTTCCGTGCGATCGGCACGGTCGTGCTCCCATTCCGGTTGTCGTAACCGACCAGTCCGCCACCGATCTGGCTTCGCTGTGAGCTAGCCTCCGTGAACGGCAGGGTGATGGTGAGGGTCTTACCTGTCGCCGAGGTCAACGAGACGGGATCTGTCGAAGACGTCGGCAGCGTCACTTTAGCGGAATCGATTCCAGCCAGGAGACGATCGCCTTTAGGCACTAGGGCGGCCCGCGGGGAGTCCAACGCTGGATTCGGTCCCTCGAGTGCGTCCAGGACGCCGTTGTCCTGGGCGAGTGCCGGCGAGATGCCTGTGCCGAGTACCGCCACGGCGATCGCGGCGGCAGCAATCGCTACCGAGGCACGGTGTGGGCTTCTTTTTCTCATCTGTATTCCAATCACAGTTGGAGGGACGGTGTTGAGTTGACTCGATTCGGGAGTACGCGCTCGCGCTCACCCATCAAAGTCGAACATCGTTCCGGCACCTCGTTTGATGACGATGGGTAGTGCTCAATTGGTTTCGGCAATCGTCTGTTTTGATCGCAGATTCCCTGGGCAGATGTCAACGAATATTCATTTATAGGGGCAGACTAACCGGTCTGCCCCGACACGTCCATGCCGACTATCAGGAGGGGAGGGAGGGGAACGCTTTGAGAGCATTGAGTGTGCCGAATGTCCCATTGAGTACAGCTCGATTTCCGACAAACTGAATACCTTGGCCGCGGCATTCGATGCTGGCATCTTCTCTGTCGATGAGGGGGACTCCTCGATCTCGACAACCGCGCACCCAGTTACAGGTGGCTCACCACTCACGCGGCCCGCATCCTCTGAGCGATCTGACGGATACCGTCGCCATCTGATCAATCGACGAAGTTCACACCAGGCTCTTAGCGGCGGCCCCTCTGGTTGGCCCATAGCGGTTTTCTGGTAGGTATCAGCCCTCACAAGGATTTGATCTCAATGCTCGACAGTCCCGAGAATGTGGCCCATCTGTCGGGAATAGGTGCGACTTTGACGCGGTTTACGCTAACATCGCGTATCTGATGCATAAACGCATCATTTACGTGATGCAAGCAATATCTTCCAACTCGACAAAGGAATTAGAGATGGCTCGACCGAACACCACTGTCAAGCGACTCACGACGAGCATGCGAGAGCCCGACTTGGAGAACCTCGAAAAGGTGTCAGAAGCCACTGGGCTCCAGCCAAATGACGCCATTAGAAAGGCCTTGGCGACCGAAGCCTTTGTGCAGGAGAAACTAGCTGACGGCAGGGTTATGTACTTCCGTAATCCCGATGGCACGTTTCAAGAAGTAGCGTTTGTGAACTAGACTCACTTCTAATTTGCGCTCCTCGTGCCCGAATGGCGCGACGTCAGCCAAAGACAACGGCGTACATAATGCAGTAAAAGAGCGATAGCCGGAGGAGTGGATCGGTGAGCAACGTTGAAGGCGAGGAGCCTGACGGCAGCGAATTTATGCCATTGCTGCTCGGAGGAGACGGGGGAGGCGATGGCTCCGTCCCGGTGCCGCGGCCCCGGGACGTCGGGAAGCCATTCGATCCCGATCCGATTCGAGAATTGAACAGGACAGTCCTAGCGATAGGATCCTTCGCTCTCTTCTCGATAACGGTCATCGGCCTCTTAGTTGCAGTAATGTGCGGTCGCCCTTGGTCTGAGCTGGGAGACGCGGCCGCGGTCCTACTGCCGGCCGTCAGCGCAGTTACCGCGACTTCTCTCGCGTTCTTCTTCGCAATCGAAAAGAAGCGCCGGCGGTAATGAGACATGGCCACCGCACTCCCGGCGCTCACGGAGCTGAACTTCAAGGCGGGGCTTCGCAGACTCGCTCAAAGCGGTCGGCCTCATATCGAGTACAAGCGACTCAAAGTCTTACAAGCTCTGACGGCGTTCGAGAGAGTCGTTATCGCGCTGGACGACCAGGAACTCCCGAAGGAGGAGCAATACATCCACGGCGTGGCATTCATTCTCCAAGTTTGTCGTCAAGTTGATGTTCTCGGGAGTGGGGTCCGAGCGAGCGAATTTAGCGTTTTCGTCGTTCGCGAGTGGCTGAAGGGATCACCGTTCGATTTTGTACCCTCGCCTGAGACGGTCAGAGAAATCAACTCGGTGCTTCGAAACGGCGCGGAGCGTCCGGGCGAGTTCGCCTCGCTGCTAAGTCTTGTCGGCAACTGTTGCTTCGACAGGGAGACGGCGAGAAAATTCGAGGCCATCACTGGTGAACCGAGCAATGTCTCCGCACCACTTGAAGCGTCCTCGACACCGCTAAGCCGGGGTCCGGTACGCGGCTTTACGAGCATTTCCATGACTGGAGATGGACACGATTTTCGGCTCCTTACAGAAGTTTCCGAGCGAGTATCTCAGGTCGCAGGCGAGTTCGGCATAGTCTGCTTTCAGCCGATCGTCGAAACGAGTCCATTGGTTTCACGGGAGGCGGCGGACCATCCGCGACATCATGATCTCGACGAGGCGCAACTGGCCGAAACCGACGTGGTATTCATCGTCGCCGACCCGCCCGGAATCGGCCTAGGCGCGGTGTCTGAGTTGGCGATACGAGCAGGCGCCGACAGGGTGATTTTGAAGTCTGCGAGCCCGCTAACACCGATGCTTACGGGTGCTCGATCCCTCGCCGCGATCATAGACTGTGGCGCAACCCTTGAGCAGGAACTCCGTAGAGAACTCGCTCGCCTGTTGCCGAGGCTCGAGATGCGGCGAGACGACCGTGAACGGAAGATCTCGGCATCTAAAGGCTGGATCGAGTCCGTGTCAGCCGGATTGTCGGAGTTGGATTCCGGTGCCCTAACCGCGCCGATGCCTTATGCGCCAATCGGACGACGGCGATTCACAGCGCTGATGCGCAACGCGAGCCTCATCCCTGGGATGACCGTCGCGGAACGGGAGTTCATTGAATCGCTTACGGGCCCTCAAGAACTGCCCGGAGGGTTGCCCCCGGAGGCCGCGCGGGCCTTGTTCGGTGGAGAAGCGCAAGGGTGGTGGCGCGAGTCAGAGACTCCAGGCCTTATAAAGGCGGCACTGCGATCGCATTTTAGGGCGCAGGCCGACGAACAAATACTGATGCGGAGAGGGTGGGTGACCGTTCCATGGTGGGTGAAACTCCATGAGTCGTTGGAGGCCTAGTGCCGCAGATCTCGCCCAACATGCAAGAGCCAGGGCCGACGTCTCAGGATTCCTCGACCGACCCTCATTGAATGAACTTATTTTCAAGCTAGGAGTCGAACAATCGGACCGCGTGCTTGAGCGCGAGTCAGGCTACGCGAGTTGCCGAGCAGGAAACTGGAAGATTGGCGTCGATAGCTCCGAGATCTCGCAGCGTCAGATGTTCACATTGGCACACGAGCTCGGCCACGTGCTCTACCCAGGAAGAGGAGAGGACTGGACCGAATCGACCCGCGAGGAAGGCTGGTGTAACCGATTCGCAGCCGAGCTTTTAATGCCTCGTGCGCTCGTATGTTCGCGTTTCAGAAACCCTCAGCCTTCGCTTGAGGCGGCTGTGATCCTTGCTACCTGCGCATCCGTGTCTCTGACTTCTGCCTTCATCAGATTAGATGAGCTGCTTGGTTGGAATAGTGCCCTCCTGGGCTTTCGAGCCGATGGACAACGCTGGCGGATGATCTCCGCAGTCGGGCTTCCGAAGCAGGCGATGATTGCGCTCATACCCGATTTAGCGCTCTCTGAGATCGTCTCAACGCCAGTCCGCAGACCCAAACGTGTCTCCCTGCCGTTCCGTGTGCGAGGCGAGTTCGCTCTCGTCAAATCTGAGTTGCACGGTGCGCGGGCTTTCCGCTGGGCGTTGGTGTCGAAAGACATTTTCTCCGGACGCTACGAGGAGCAGCGCTCTCAAGCCGGTCGACTGGACGCGAACAGCGGCTCGCACGAGCAGTCGTGAGCACTATCAATCAGCTCAGGCTGAACAAGGCGGAGCACAACGACCGCCGATAGAACAGCCTGCGTGACGGGAGTGGGCGGTGTCTACGACAGCTGCCGCCATTGAGATGAAACGGTCTCGGCGCAGGCAGCTCCTCACACCGAGTCGACTCGAGCAATGTTCGAATCAGATAAACCCAAGAAAATCCTGGGAACTGTGCCATGAACGCGAAAAGCACCCCCGGACTGGGGTCGACGCGTCGCTCTAATCGGTTGTCGCGAAGGTGAGCGATCCGCTAGCTTTTGGCTACCGACCACAACTTAGGTTGTATCGGGCGGGCGAACCATCCGGCAGCTCGTAGCTTGATCTGGATGGTTACCCAATGGGTTCATTTCGTCGCGCCTCGGCACGCTCAAAAGTCGCGGGCATCGTTTCCCTCGCCCTTATTTTCGGGGTCCTCACCGCAACCCCGGCCCTGGCCGCGGACGAACCGACAACGACTCGTGACGAGGTTCCGGTAGTCGAATCTCCAGAGGTCAAGCAGTCCAAGCCTGAGATCCCCGACGGGGATTTCAGCACGAAGACCGACGGTGTGCTGCCGACGATTCCGGTGCCGAAGGTCAAGGTCGAAAAGCCATCGGACGACCCGAATTTCGATGATTCGACCGCGAAGCTCAGCTCTCGCACCGAGAACTCCACCACTTGGACCGACCACAACGGGCTGAGCAAGACCGAGCTGTCAGCGAACGCCGTCAACGTCAAGAAGGACGGCAACTGGGTGCCCGCCGAGGTATCCACGGTCGAGACCGGAGACGGCGGATACAAGGTCGACGACAACCCACTATCTCCGGAGTTCGCCAGTTCCGCCGACTCTGACAACCTATTCCAAGCGAGTCGTGCGGGCCACGACGTGTCGTTCTCGCTCGAAGACGCAAAGGACGTAGGGGCAAGCCGTTTCGTTATTCCGTTCACATCGATCGGTGCCGACAAAGTCAGTTACAAGTCCGTCCTCCCGAACACCGACCTGCTGTACCAAGTCGGCAAGAGCAACGTCAAAGAGTCCATCGTCCTCAACGAAGTCCCCAAGGCAGCGGATTCCACCTACACCTGGGACATCGACGCCGGAGATCTCACACCGACCCGCGACAAATTCGGAGACCTCGAGTTCAAAGACGCTTCGGGCAAAGTCATCTTCACGATGCCGGTGCCGAATATGTGGGACTCCTCTGGCGAGAAAGACGTCCGCTCGCCGGCATACGTGAACGTCCCGTACACCATTGACCAAGTGAGCAAGTCCGAATGGAAGCTCGAACTCAAGCCCAGTCGCTCGTGGCTAACCAACGACGACCGCGTGTACCCGATCACGATCGACCCAACCCTGAGCTCAGGGGCGGACAACGTGAAGTCTTTCAAGTCCGATGGCGCCGTCTACAACGGGGTAGCGCTCGTTGGGAACACCCGCCAAAACAACACCAACGTCTACTGGCGAGCGACCATGCACTTCAACATGGCACCAGCATTCGGGCAGCAGGTCATCGCCACCGACATCTCGGCCAACACCACCGTCGCCGCAGCAGGCTGCGGGACCGGCAGCATCTACTGGGCGAGCAGCATCGGCTACAACGGAGCCTCCAGCTGGCTGTCCAACCTCCAGATCTGCGGAAACGGCGTCTACTACGCAGGTGGCGACACCCAGACCGCACAGGTCGCGGCCTGGGTCAACGGCTCCAACAACTCGCCGTACCTCCTGATCACCGGGGAGGAAGGCGGGGCGTACTCAATCAAGCAGTTCGGGCCGACCCTCGACGTCGTTACCAAAGCCTTTCCCTACGTCACCGGCATCGCAGCGCCCACGCCCTCCAACGGTGCTCGAGGGCCCGTGATGCCGATCATGCGCGGAACGGGCGCCGACCCCGCCGGCACAGGACTCGCGTACAAATACGAATTCAGCACCAGCCCCGGCTTCAGCTCCATTGCATTCACGTCACCATGGGTCGGCGACGGCCCGTACCAGGTGCCCCAGGGGCAGCTCTCGCAGAACGCGACGTACTACTACCGCATCTCCGTCAAAGACGGATACGACGGCTACTACGGGACCAGCACCGTGCGATCGGCCACCAACTCGGCCTGGTACTTCAAGACCAACTCGCTTCCACCCACCCCGCCACAGGCGAACGTCACCCCGCACGACGGCGAAGTCGTCTCCACGCTCACCCCGACGTTCACGGCGCCGACGGTGACCGACCCGGACGGCGATACGCCAGTGCAGTACAACTTCCGCCTGGCTACGGGTTCGGACGGGAAATCCGGCAACGTAACCACGAGCGGATGGATGAGCGCACCGTCGAGCGGGCCTCTTACTTGGTCTCCGCCGGCGGGCACGTTGCAGGACGGTGGCGCGTACACGCTCGCCGTTCTCACCCAGGACGGCATCGATAACTACGCCGATCCTTCGTGGGTCACACACTTCACGGTCAACCTCCGCATTGGAGATCCCGGGCCCGCACCGACGGACATCGCGGGGCCCGCGACCGTGAACTTGGCCAACGGCAACGTGAATCTGTCGTTTTCCTCTCCGACCGTGAGCACCCTGGGCGGTCCCATGGGGCTGTCCTTTGCCTACAACTCGCTCCAGGCGCCGAACAAATTCCAGGGTCTCAACGCCTCCTATTACAACGCCCTGACCCCGGGCCAGACGTCGACTACCAGTTTCACGTTCGACGGGAAGTCGCCTGTGTTGTTCCGCACGGACCCGAACGTCTCGTTTAATTGGGCTCTCGGTACGCCGGGCCCATCTGTTCCCGCGGACTACTTCATGGCTCGTTGGACAGGCTTCGTCCAAGCTCCCACCACCGGAGGTCCTTACACGTTCGGTCTCCAGCGCGACGACGGCGCGGTGATGACGATCAACGGCACAAAGGTCATCGACCAATGGTCGAGCGCCGCATCGGGAACTCAATGGGCTACTTCTGCAAGCACGCTTCCAGCTGCGCCCGTACCGTTCCAGCTGGACTACTACGAAGGTGTCGGAGCCGCAGTCATTCAGGTCTGGGCGAAGGACGCTACTGGCAATCAGTTCGTAGTGCCGCCTTCGTGGTTCACTACGAAATTCCAAAGCCTCCCAGCCGGGTGGTCTGCTTCGGCGCCTCTCGTCGGAGATGCAGGTAGTTACGCCTCGGCAACAGTCAATGAGGGAGGGGTGGCACTGACCGACACCACCGGCACCGTGCATACCTACGTAAAAAAGAGTGACGGCGGATACACCCCACCGAGCGGCGAATACGGCTTCCTTGCTCTCACCTCAAGCGGCCTCATCACGCTCAACGACGACGACGGAACCATCTACAACTTCAACGCGGCTGGCCGTGTTCAGTCGGTCACAACTGCCGCGGACGTGAAGAAAAATGCCACCCCGATCGCGGTTTATCGACCGACGACCGGGCAGATCGATTCGCTATCCGACCCGTTATCCGGCACGGGGACACCGATCTCCTATTCACGCCAGGTGAAGTTCGCGTACGCAGGCGACACAGCCACATCAGTCGGCCTGTCCGGTTCTGATACAGATGGCGGCAACCCCGACGCGCTCGGAAGCGCCTGTCAGGTGTCCGCAACCTACTCGTCTCCGCCCGCAGGAATGCTGTGCAGGATCGTCTACCCCGGACACAGCGCAGGTCAGGGTGACACCACCGAACTTATGTACAACAGTGGTGGCCAGCTGGCGCAGATCCTCGATCCTGGTGCCGAATCATCGACTTTTGGATACGACGAAAACGGACGCATCTCGCTGATCCGCAACCCACTTATCAACGATTGGCTCAAAGCCGACAGCAGTCGCACACCCGCGACGACCAATGCCGTCGCGATCGGCTACGACACCGCGGGACGGGTTGGCGCGATTGCCCTCCCCGCTCCTGACGGAGTGACCGCATCGACCCAGCCGAAGAAGAACTACACCTACTCGCCCGGAACGAGCACCAGTTATGTCGATCTGGTTGGGCAAGACCTCACGGGATCTCCGTCCGGCCATTCCACCGTGGCTACTTACGACGGCGCCATGCGACAAATATCGTCGACCACCGCAGGCGGTCTATCTGAACAAAAAGTTTGGAGCGATAAAGACCAGCTTCTTAGCAGCACTGACGCCGCAGGATACAGGTCGACCCAGATCTATGACCCAACCACAGATCGTCCGACAGATAGTTTCGGCCCGGCTCTTGCTAGCTGCTTCGGCACCGACAACAGGCCGCTCTCGTCCTGCGCCGTGACACCAGCGCACTCCTCGACCTCATACGACAGTGGAATGATCGGCCTCAATGCGGTCTACTACAACAACCCCGGATTCGCTCAAACCCCAGCGTTGATGAACCTTGGCCTAGTTGGCGCGTCTGACGGGTCGGTAAACGTCGACTGGGGAACTGGTATCCCAGCAACTGGCATCAACGCCGATAATTTCTCGATCCGGCTCACTGGACGGATTACGTTTCCCGCAGCCGGAACTTACGTCGTCAAAACATTGGCTGACGATGGAACAAGGGTGTGGCTAAACGACGTTCTGTTGGTGGACAACCCGGTCGGCGGAGCGGCAGCAACGGCAGGGAACACCCCGATTGTCGTTGCAGCAGGCGAGTCGCGCCGCATCCGCCTTGATTACTCAGAACAGACCTCATTCGCGAGCCTCAAACTGGAATGGTCGATCAACGGAGGAGTCGACACAATAATCCCCGGCACTGCGCTAAGCCCTGACTATGGACTCGCGACAGCCACCGCAACCGATGACGCTGCGCCGGCGGGGGTAAGCGGTGTCTCTTCCGCTCAGGTCCCGTCGAACAAGACCGCAACCTCATTCGCGGCGCCCTGGCTCGGGCTGCCCACCTCGACGACCGTCGATCCGGGCGGACTGAACCTCACAAGCACCACCTCTTATGAGAGTTTGGGCAGCGGATACCTCCGACCCCTCTCGTCGACCAGACCTGCCGGCACGGGAACCACCTCTACCACCAGCTATTACGGTGATGCTCAGCCTTACGGTGATGGGCTCGGACTTTCGGCGTCAGTGTGCGGATTGCCATTGAACACACCTCAGTACGGGATGTTGAAGACAAGCACGGGCCCCACTAATTCGTCTGGAACTTCGATCTCAACCTCCTTCATTTACGATTCGCTGGGCAGAGTCGTGGGAGAAAGAAGTACTGGCGACAGCGACTGGACGTGCACAAGTTACGACTCGCGCGGCCGCGTTGTGTCCGTCAATCACAGCGCGGTCGGCAGCAACCCGGCACGCACCGTAACCACTGCGTACTCCGGGACCAGCAATAACCCGCTGATTACGAGCATCGCAGACCCAGTCGGAACCATCACTACGACCACAGACCTCCTTGGTGAAGTCGTGGGCTACAAAGACGTTTGGGGAACGTTCACCACTAACACGTGGGACAAGAATGGCCGCCTGCTGGCGACGATCGTTACGCCAGCCGGAGGGGTTTCGGCGGCGCAGACTCAAACGTTCTCATACAATCTCGACAACCAAATCGTCACCGTGGCCTTCTCTACCGGAACCGGGACGCCTGCAGTGATCGCGTCTGCAACTTATGATTCCAGCGGCCGGCTGGCGGGCGTGACATACCCGGCTGGAACAGGAAATGCCGGCAATGGAAGTGCCTTGTCCGCGATCAATCGCAATGCCGCTGGCGCGACAACTGGGATGACCTGGTCATTCCCGGGTCAGAGCGCCCTCACCGATCAAGTGGTTCGGTCGCAATCCGGACGTGTCCTGACGGACAGTCTCACGGACGGAAGTTTGACCACGCAGTCGTCGTACTCGTACGACGGTGCCGGTCGTCTAGTCTCGGCAGTCATCCCGCAGCATCAGCTGACCTATGGATACGCACTGACCGGTGGCTGTGGGGCAAATCCGGCCGCGGGCGCGGACGGTAACCGGACAAGCATGAGTGACGCGCACACCGCTAGTGGCATCACCAGTACCACGAGCTCCAGCTATTGCTACGACAGTGCTGATCGACTCACAGCCACTGCTGTCACAGCCCCGGTCGGGGGCGCGAATCCCGTCTCAGGGTCCAACCTCACAATGGTCGGTCCCGGTGCGTCGATCGCGTATGACGCGCACGGCAACACCACCACGCTTGCCGACGAGACGCTTGCCTATGACAGCACGGACCGGCACACGAAAACTACGCTCGCCGACGGTACCTCTGTCGAGTATGTCCGTGACGCCACCAACAGGATTGTTCAGCGCGCCATGACTCCCTCGACGACCGCTACGCAGAGCAGCCCAGCGATCGCAGTAGACACCCAGGTCTCCGTCGATGGTACGAGTCTTGCGGGCAGCGTGACCACGGGCCCGATCAGCACTACAGGGTCAGGGGAGACGCTCCTCGCACTTGTTCAATCAGACGGACCAAGCGTTGGCAATGGTCAAACCGTGAGCGTGTCCGGAGCTGGACTCACCTGGACTCTGGTAACACGTGCTAACGATCAATACGGAGACGTTGAGATCTGGAAGGCAACCGCATCGAGCCCTCTGAGCGCCAAGACCGTTAAATCGACCCAAGCAGCGACGGGGTTCCACCAGTCTTTGACCGTCCTAGCTCTCAATGGCGTGGCAGCGGTAGGGGCGAGCGCCAAGTCGAGCGCCGCCAATGGTGCGCCGGCCCTTACGCTCACTACGACGCGAGCTGGCTCAGTGATCTTTGGCGTCGGCAATGACTGGGATACCGCGACCGCGCGAACCCCGCTTGCCGGCCAATCTGTTGTACACGAGTTCGTCGACTCATCGGTAGGAGACGACTTCTGGGTCCAACGCCTCACCAGCGCGACAGGTGCTCCTGCGGCCGTGACTTTCGGGGACAGCGCGCCGACGACCGACCGATGGAACCTCGCGGCGATCGAATTGATTCCCGCCGCCAGCGCCACCGCTTCACCCGAGGTCACCCGCTACGGATTCACGGGGGACGGCGATACGCCGGACCTCACAACTACAACGTCCAATTCCGTCGTTGAACGCACGGTCTCTCTGCCCGGCGGCGTGATCGCCTCGATCCAGCCCGGCGGGTCAGTTTGGTCCTACGACAACATTCATGGCGATGTGCTCATCACTGCTGACCAATCAGGCTTACGACAAGCTCGCGCCACCCAGTACGACCCATTCGGGCAGGTGATAGACGCCATCACAGGAAACATTGGGACTACTTTCGCGGACGACACGACTCCCAACAACACAACGACGCCTAATGCTGGCTTCGGGTGGGAGGGCAGCAACCAGAAGCTGTCAGAACACGCGGGCGGCATCTCAACGATCGAAATGGGCGCGCGCCAATACGTTGCCGCTCTTGGCAGGTTCATCTCCACTGATCCTGTCGCCGGTGGAAACGAAAACGACTACGTCTATCCCAATGATCCGATCAATTCCGAGGACTTGAGCGGTAAGTGCTTCGAAGACGCCTGCATCGTTGAAGGCGCGATCGTTATCGCCGGCCTCGCTTGGGCTGGGGCGGCATTGGTCGCCGTCGCTCAACACAGATCCGTGCCAGCGTTCCATTTCCCTTCCCTTTCCCTTGGCTCTTCCAGCGGATACGTTTACGCAGGCCACGCAACAAGAGCCAACCACGTGATGATCCAGGCCCGGAAGAAGAGCAAGGAAGATAGCCAACACACAAACAACGCGCGCCCCAGCACGCAGAACAAGCACGAGAAGGGCCAGGCGCGCAAGAATCAGGTTAATACCGATAAGAAGCGAACCAACGGACATTGGAAGTCGAACAAATGAGCCATCCGACCACGCCGGAGGAGGTGGCAGCTGAAGCGCTTCGCCTAGAAAACGCCGACGATCTTGAAGGTGCGCAGCGTCAGCTGGAGCTTGGTGTCGCCTCGCATGAAAATAGCGGCGGCCTATGGCACAACTTGGGGCTAATTCGCTCACGAAACGGCGACCCTGAGGGGGCCATAGAAGCCTATTCGCGGGCAATCGAACTGGGATACCCGAGTCATGTGAATCGCGGCGTGAACTATGAGCTCCTCCAACTCGGCGCTGAAGCGGTAAGCGATTACCTCGCGGCTCTAGCGAAGGAACCGGACAACCTTGACGCCCTCATTGACCTTGGAACGCTGTATGTGTCGCAAGGGGAGGTGGAAAGTGCTGAACGCCTTCTATCCCGAGCAGCCGCATTGGATGAGAAAGCAAATTGGCAACTGGCAGACGCCTATTCGCTGAAAGGAGATCCCGCCTCGGCGCGGGAGTCCTTGCTCCGAGCCATCGCCGCAGGAGAGTCGCGAGCGTACCTCGATCTAGCGGAATTGACCGCGAATTCGCACGATAGCTCGCTCGCCGAGGACTACTTCCTCGAAGCAATCCGGGCAGGAGCGGTCCTTGCCCGCCGACAATACGCCGAATACCTCGATGAAATCGGCAAGGTCGATCGTGGAATTGAGGTCGCACTGGAGGGCATCCGACTCGGTGATGGATCGTGTTTCCAACCCCTCGCAGTGATGCTCGAAGAAACCGGAGATCTGCCGGGAGCGCTAGCAAACTACCGGCTTGCGGTCGCTGACGGGGACAGCGAGTTGCAGGAAGAAGTCATTCGGCTTGAGTCGTCAATGACGAGAGATGACTAGGCGGAGACGTCGCCTCGACAGCCGACGTCGCGACTCGTGGGGGCGGGAGTCGATCTCGGGACTTCTCTAATCCCGTGCGTGGTAGTGCTCGATTCGGCGAGCGAACTGTGACCCCGGCGTTGTGCCGGTCGCTCTGTGCGGCAGCAGGAACAACCTGCACGTAGCGCGAGAGCGCATCGAGTGACCGAACACCAGCCAGCTCCATGAGGCTGAGGACCAGCGTCCCCAACTGCAGGTGACCGACGACCCACGTCCCGAATCCTCTGAGCCTTGGGACGAACTTCCACGCTCTCCGATCGCGCGACGAAGTTCGACACTACGTTCTTGCAGGCGGCTTACCTCCTCGGAGCGAACCTAAAGCCGACTCCATCACGCCCCTCAACTGCTGCCGCCAGTCGCTCTCCCCACTCGTCTTCCACCTTCACCACCCGAGCACGTGCGACACTCACCTTCACTGAGGCGACGACCGCGACGCCGTTCACCTCGATGGACGTCAGAGGATAGACCCTCAGCCCGGTGATCTCGCTCGTGGACAGTCCAGCTCCGAGTCCCAAAGCCACGAGCGCAATGGCGTCTCGTCGACGTTCACGCTGTTGGGCTTTGATCCATTCGTGGATCTGCTTCAGCTTCCCCGCGTCGCTCGGTCGACGACCCAGGAACCGCCAAAAGGCGATCGCCGCGGATCAGAAAGCCGCTTCAGCTTCGCTACGTCGCCAGAGAATGTGTTGAACAACTTCCCACGGTTCGACACCTGCGTCGCGGTAAGCCGACAGTGTGGTGCGGTTGCCGACGACCTGTTCTAATGCGTCCGGAATCTCACTCAGTTCGAGCAGGTCTTGCACGGCTGCTGCGAACTGCGATTCGGACAACGTGAAGCCGAGTTCCGCCTCGCTCTCGAGCGCGGGGCGATTGGGCGACGGTGCGGGTTCGCGCTCGGTCAACCACGCCAGTTCGATTGCCAGCGCATCCGAAGTGAGCTTTCGGCCGAGGTTACTCAGTTTTTGGTTTGTCATGGGATTTCCTTACATAGGCGGGACTGGTTTGGACGCCGGGAGGTGCATGCGCGGCAATGCACGGGGCTGCCCGGGGCGCTGATCTCAACCACCAGTTGATGGGGTCGAAGAGCAGCCGGGACGCCGATGTGGATCGGCTTTCACGTAGTTGCCCTCAGGCAAAGTCAGCGGCGGTCCGCATCCGCGAGCCGCTCCGGTGTGGGCGGGTCATCAGTCCGCGCGCACTCCTTCATTTGGAGCGCACATGGGACCCCTGCACGAAGATCGACTACCAAACCGAGTGGGCCGCACGGCGCCCGCTTATCGCTATTCGACGCGGGGCCCGAGCCGGAAAGAAAGTCCCGCAAAAGGCTTACTGGTGTGGCGCCTGTCGAGCATGGCATTTGACGTCGCGAGGCTAGGGCCGACGATCACTGGCGACACAGCGCAGGCGGACGCCGTAAACAGCGCATTGCCGCCAATGCCGGCCGGAAGCGCGGGCTATTAGCGCGCTAACGGTTTGTGTCAGTCCTCGCAGAAGAGGTCGTCACCAATCGGCAGCCATCATCGCGATCGCTGCCAGCACCACGTCGGAATCGTCGAGATGGTCGACGGGGCGGCCACCGTCGGCGAAAGCCCGCGATGGGCTGCAGAGCCAGATTATGAAGTTCCCTTCTGACCAGCCACCGTCGTGCATCGCGGACATCAGATCCCTGATCGCGGGGTGGATGGTTCCGTCGGACAGAAACTGGAAACCGGGGTAGCGGTAGGCGTTGAGGCGACGCAGGCCGAGCAACTTACCTTTTCGGCGCAGCTCTGACGCCAGGTAGCGGTTTTGCGACTTCGAGCCGATCGCCACTGCGACCTCTGCGCTAGTCAAGAAGCCAAACTCCTCCTCGATCTCGCGCCAGACGTTCTCGGAGGCCTGCAGGGCGCGGGCGTACCCGGCCGGAACCGTCGGCGCTTTCGAGATTGCGATCCCGACGCTTGCCCTACTTCGCAGCTGGGTGAGAACGTCTTCGACGGCTCGTTCGAGTTCGACAGGCGCTGTGACCCCCGCTGATCGCAGGCGCCTGGCGACACCTGAATGGAGCGTATCTGCGTCGAATACGTCGCTCAGGATGGCCTCCATGTATGAGGTGCGCGCTTCTAGTCTCGCAGCTACAGTCCCCGGAGAGATGGCAACATCCAATCACAGAGAGCGCCAGTGAAGGCCGGGCTTGCCGGGGTGCGAGTTGCGCGGAGCGACGAACTGCGAGGGTCTCCGATTTTGGGTGCCGATCGGTTCGGCGCGCGGCTAGGTCAGCGAGCCGGGTATCAGAGTCGCAACTCGAACACCGGCAGCCCGTAGGAGTGCTGCTCGTTGTGTACCGTCGGGTAGATCTGTTTACCCCGTATTTCGAACGACGGAAGCCCATACGGGTCGCGCGAATTGTGAACGGTCGGGTAGAGCTGCCCGTTGCGCACCTCGTACACAGGCAGACCGAAACCGTCGCGATTGTTGTGCACTGTGGGGTAGAGCTGCTCCGCGCGCACTTCGTAAACCGGCAGTCCAAAAGGATCCTGCGAGTTGTGCACGGTGGGATACGCGTACATGGGCATCCTTTCGGGCTGGCATTGGTGTGTTCAGCTTCTCAGAAGCTACCGTCTGTGCGCCGAGGAAGATCCCTAGGCGACAGGAAAACAAAGAGCGTCCGCGAATTCAGAGCACATTGAGTTCGGGCGACAGTCGTGGGACGCTCTGATCGCTATCCGGCGCGGGGCCCGAGCCGGCAAGAAGGTCCCGCGAAGGACCTACTGGTGCTGCGTCTGTCGGGCATGTCATTTGACGTCTCGACGCTAGGGCTCGTGATCACGGTGGCGCAAAAGAATGACAATCGCACGTTGCGAGCCGACCAAACTCGCTCGCCGTGTGGGAGGGCAGCGTCTCACCACCCTCCCACTCCGCGGTCACGGACCGGTCGCGTACGGAGCATTGGAGCGCACGGCATCAGCCGCACGCTGAGCGTTGTACTGCGACGCGAAGGCCTCACCGCTGGCTGCGACCTTGTCGCTGGAGCGCCATGCGCGCCAGCGCCACTTTCCGGCGAGATCCAGATAGACCTCGTAGCGGGCGGTAGCGGCTCCGGCCTTGAAGTCCTGCGCCGCCCGTCGAGCGTTCGACTCGGAGGCGAATGTCTCGCCGGCCCAAGCTGTCTGCTCTCCGTTTGCTCCGTACAGCCACCATGAGTTCGATCCAGTGGTCGAGCCGCCCGCCTGGAAGCGCCATGCCACGGCGCTCAGCCCTTCTTCTCGTTGCGGACGCCCTTGTGCTGTTCGGGGCTGCCGTTCATGATGCGACCAGTGCTCGTGTCGCGCTTGAACCAGGTGTTAGCCACCTTGAACTCGCTGCGGCCACGTACCGCTCCGACGCGGTGACCGCGTCCAGGGTTCTTTGCCATAGTGCGTTATTGCCTCTCCGTGCAATCGGGCACCCAGGTGGTGCCTCACTTGTTAGACGGAGCGGCCGCCGAAAGGTTTAGCGGGAGGTGGGCGCGCACTCCTCGCAGAGGTCTTCGTCGTTGAGAAGATGGGGTGTGAACAGGAGCCAACAACCCTTGCAAGGCTTGTCTGCCTGGTTGAGTTTCTCGTGAGCACATAGTCCGCATTCGGAGCACGGGATGGATCCGCACACGTTGCAGGGATAACCACGAACCTGCCGGGTCTGACCGCAGCATTCGATGGTTTGCCTAGGGCGCTTGTCATATTCGAACTCGGGTACCGCAATCGGTGGCTTCACCCCCCAAAGGTTGGCCTCGGAGAACACCGCGTATATGTAGGTGTCGTCGGCAATCGCATCGACGAAGTATTCAGCTTGAGTTCTCCACGGTGAATACCAAGTGCTCAGTCGGGTGCTCATCTGGCCGTCTCCCAGGCCGAGCAGGGCGCTTCCGGGACGGATTGCTTGTCCTGGCCACGGATAGACGGTGGGCCAGCCGTGTTCGGGATGCGGCTGAATGCTGGCATATTCGATCGCCCCCGTTTCGCGGGATGCGTAAGCGACGGCCCCTGCAGACGGCAGTCGAGTCGAGAGCGCTATACATGCGGCTGCTCTGCTCGCTAGCGTGCTTCGATGAAGCTCGAGGATATGGTGGGCGCGCAGCGGGCCTATTCCGAGAGTGGCATCGATAGTCGATTGTGGAAGCAGAAGGGCCTGAGCAAGCCTGTCGCAAAGATTCTCAAGGACGATCAGTGGCTCTCGCTGCCCGGCGACCCAGTCATAGACACCTTCAACGCGTTCAATCGCCCAATGACCAACTTCGTGGGCGAGAGTGAAATTCTCGCGCTTACTTCGAGTCTTCGCGTAAAGAATTACTCCATGTTCCAGAAATGAGACGCCGTCGCAGTGCCCTCCGTTGGGCCGGCTCTGGTTGAGATGCTCTGCTTCATCGACGGTCAGTCCTAGGTGCGCGGTTATTGCAGATTTTGGGCTTCGAGCGAAGTCTTCCGCGAATCCGTCGGGTAGAGAGTCAACCAATTTAGTGACTAATCGGTCGGTTCCCTTACCCATGATTTTGGCTCTGCCTCTCTATCACGTCGACAAGCGAGGCCAGCGTCTTTATGTACTGATCGTCGTTAGGCGCGCCTCGGTACGCAAAAGATGTAGTGCTGCTTTCAAGCAGCGCAAACGCGTCAGCCAATGACGTGTGCCGAATATTTGAGAGTCGAGCGATCAGTCTTTGGACGTCTGACCTGTCCTTCAGTAGTTCGAGCCGGCTCGCGGTCATTTTCTTTGAGCCTCGTGTCAACTCGACAGGATCGATCTTCAGTTCGTCCGCAAGGGCGGCGATTATGGCTGGCACGACGGTGGGAGCTCCGCGCGATTCCCAGGTAATGATGTCGAGCGGCTTTACGGACCAACCGCGAGTTTGAAGCCGAGATGCAAGAGCCTCAGGTCCGATCTTTCGGACCTGTCTTACGCGTCGGAGCGCGGCTGGGTCAAGCTCTCGCTCCGGGTCCACGACCAGGCCTAATAGTCGTGCCGTCGGATCCTCTTCTAGCGGGGGAATCACGCGGAGAGTCGATGCGATTAGAGCCTCGACATCGCGGAGTTCCTCAGGAACTTCGAAGTCGTCGGTCACTTCGCGCCTCCACCAAGGGCAGCTCGGAGCTGGTCGAGCGCCTCAGCGTGGATCTGGCTCACTCGACCCGGTGAGATCCCAAGCTTTTCGGCGACCGCCTTCCCCTTCGACTCTTCCTCGTAGCGCGCGATGATGACTGTCCGGTGTGGTTCCGGAAGGGCGGAGATTGCTTGCCGGACCGTCGTCGTCCTATCGCGGTCTAGGCGCACGGTTGATTCATCAAAAGCATGCGTCGACGTATTGATCGCAAGTCCTGCGTCGTTGCGATCGCGCTTATCGGCTGCGACCTTCTCTCGAATGAAATCGATTGCCTGACGGCGAACCAAAGTAATCAAGTACGCCCTCCAATCGGTGATGTTTGCCGGCATATTGTCGAGAAGCTTGACGAACACACGCTGCACAACATCTTCAGCATCGTCCGCTAGGCCAGATCTGTACAGCACATAAACCGCAGCACGAATCAGGTCCGACCGGTGCGTGAGGTAGAGAGCGCCCGGGTCTGGAGACTGTTGTTTACCGACGCCCGCCATGCCGCCTCTTTTTCGCCAAGAACGTGTTCATCCAAGAGACGGAGCCGTCGACAGGATATTTAGCTGATGATAATCGAGGGCTGCTCACCCCGCGGGGATGTCGGCGCGGGTGCGGCACTTCGATAGAAAAAATGGTGGCTCGACAAATGAGCGCCTAATTAGATGCGGGTCGGCCCGCATAATCGTGTGTGGCCAAGTGACCGTATCGTTGATCAACGTCTGCGATCAGGTCCACGCACGTTCGAATTGACACTGCCAACAATTGAACGTTTGGCGTTATGCGAAAAGACGCGACTCCATCAGTGAACTCCTCGATCTGACGGATTTCGCTGAGCGTTCGAATTACCTGCTCACTTCCGTGGAGAAACGCGCTGCTAATCTTCCACACCACGAGCGGCGATGAGATTGCATACCCTGCGATATTGCGGTTGCCGCTCTTGGGTGACACAGCCGTAAGTATCGCGGTGTATCTCGGCGGCCGGGTTAGCGCTACTTGCCGGAGCGGCCCGACAGAATTCTTCAGTTCATTGAGCCGCGCGGTTGACCTGATCTCGGCAGCGCGCGCGCGACCCGCAGCGTTCTTGCCCTTGAGCAACTCCGCAAATTGCAGTGCTTCCTGAGAGTTCCGGTATGCGAGTTGAAGAGCTCGAAGAATCCGGTCTGCTTTCTTCGACGATTGAATCAGCCACATGGCCGTGGCTGCAGCCTCGACCGTGGTCCGAATCAGTGAGTACTGCGAATATGGGTAGGCGAACATTTGCTCGCTTCCATCGACCAGCATCATCTCAAATAGTCGATCGAGATTCTCTGTTGCGCGGGCCCGGTGCGCCATCACGAGCGTGTCTAGAGGTTCTCTGGACGTGTGGGCCCGCTCCAGGTCGAGCATTGATCCGGGCTGTGGAGGTGCAAGTTGGTCGACGACCTCGCGATATCGAGCGCGGGCAAGCTGGATTGCGCACACAGCCCGGTCTTCCTGCTCGCGCGTTTCTTGCCTGTCGTGGTCACCCATCATGGTCGGATCATATTGATCAGATCCCCAATAAGGTGAGGCTTCTCGCCCCAGCCAAAGCCGGAGTCCAAGGAGGATGACATGCTTACTCCCGACGAAATTAGGGATGTTCGGGCAGACCCGACCCTGAAGACCTTCATTTTGGATCCACGACTGATCGGGGCGGAGTTCTCGCAGCGTCAAAGAGCGGGGACGGCGCAACTGGACCGTGGAGACGTCAGCGTGGATACGGGTTGGAGACTCTAATTTACGAAGCGCTGCGAGGCGAGGGGATCCAAGTCCGCCCTTCGACCTCGGGGTCACGCGGCGATCAGGTAGACGGTGCGCTCATGCTCGACGGCCGCGCCGCGATCGTTGAGTGCAAATGGGAAAAGGCGCCCATTTCCAGTACCACGCTTACGCACTTTCAAAGCAAAGTCGATCGTCGACTGGTGGGAACCGTGGGCTTCTTCATTAGCTCCAGCGGATACGCCGATAGTTCGGCCGACTACCTCGCACGAGGACATCCGTTGAACACCGTGCTTGTCGACTTTGAAGATCTTGTGTGGTCGCTCTCACCACAGGGCTCGATGACCGAAATGCTTCGGCGGAAGCTGGAGCGTGCCGCATGGGATGGAGTCGTTTACTGGCGCGATCCCGAGTTCAAGCTAGCCCTTGAGTCGGTGCGTGGGGGTGGCGGAGTCATCATTGTGACCGAAGGACCGAAGGACGAAATGTTGCTCGCTCGTTTCATCCGTACGGTGGACGAGGTGCTTGGCCGTTCGTCGCCCATCCCTGTGCTGGCAGCCTACGGCGTCTATCAAGCCAACGCACTTGCGAACGCCATAGTCGATGAGGCCCCCAACGACACTCGCGTTATCGCGGTGGTCGATGCAGACGAGTTGCCGGCGGTAGAGGTTCGAAAATACTGGAAGATACATTCACCGAAAGTCGAAGTTATCATCGCGGAACCGACGATCGAAGCCTGGTTTCAGTCAGAGAATTTGCTGCAAATTCCGGCTGTGAGTGCACTCTATGAGCGGCTATTCTCGGGGCTCGCCCATCCCGGGCTCGACCCCGCCGTCTTGAGAAGACTCCAACGCGAGCACGCTCTTGGCGAATTCTCTGACGTTTCTGCCGAGTGACAGGATTGACGCCCTGAGCCGAAGCCCCGGCGGAAGGCACTGGGAGTGACTTCTCGGCCTTGCCCGGCGGAGGATTCCCCCGACAGTCACGGAGGATCCAAAATCTTGAGAGTTTGGAAAGCGCGTGGACAGCGGGCTTTGCGGTGCCGGATCGAGTTTTGCAATCGACCCACAGTGAAAGGCCCCCGAGAAATCGGGGGCCTTCTTCGTTTCGGAGGACC
>Ga0247735_1000221_pt1 | contig 24608 bp, 18 predicted proteins | sample UWRJL178409R2_FD_180934 | JGI IMG/M metagenome (GOLD analysis project Ga0247735, IMG submission 180934) | Plant litter microbial communities from Arlington Agricultural Research Station in Wisconsin, United States - UWRJ-L178-409R-2 | ecosystem: Environmental > Terrestrial > Plant litter >... | reverse complement strand
CTGTTCTGGGGCGGCCTGCACGTGGGCAATGTGGATGGAGGCAAGGGGCTGATCGCCGACCACCGCGCGGCCGCAGCATCCCTCGGGTACAACGTTCGCTACGGCGTGCAGGTGACGGGATTCCTCGGCACCGACGGGCGGGTTATTGGGGTGACGGCGATCGACGCCGACGGCGCCAGCGTTCAGGTCACCGCCGAATCCGTCATTCTTGCCGCCGGTGGTTTCGAGGCGAACGCGGAGTTGCGGGAGAAATACCTCGGCGAGGGCTGGGGCAAAGCGAAGGTACGCGGCACCCCGCTGAACACCGGCGAGCTGCTGACCGCCGCCCTCGAACTGGGCGCAGCGCGCGGCGGCGACTGGTCGACCGCGCACAGTGTGCAGTGGGATGCTTTCCACCCGGACAACGAGGGCAACCGGGAGTTGACGAACCGGTTCACCCGGCAGAGTTACCCACTCGGCATCATCGTCAACACCACCGGGCAGCGCTTCCTCGACGAGGGCGAAGACTTCCGCAACTACACCTACGCGAAGTTCGGCGGGCGGATCCTTGAGCAGCCCGGCGGCATCGCCTACCAAATCTTCGACGCCACCCTGCGCCCGATGCTGCGCACCGAGGAATACGACATGCCGGGTATTAGCGTCAGCACCGCCGACAGTATCGGCGAACTCGCCGACCTCATCAACGTCGACCGGGCGGCCCTCGAGCGCACGGTCTCGGAGTTCAACAACTCCATCGACCGCAGCATCCCCTTCGATCCGACCATCAAGGACGGCCGCGCGGCGAAGGTCACTCCCCCCAAAAGCAACTGGGCGGCGCCGCTGGAGGCCGGCCCCTTCTACGCCTACGGGGTCACCTGTGGCATCACGTTCACCTTCGGCGGGCTGAAGGGCGACATCGACGGGCGGGTTCTCGACGGGGCCGGAACGCCGATTCCCGGCCTCTTCGCGGTCGGCGAGGCCCTCGGCGGCCTCTTCTCCGGCAATTACCCCGGGGGTTCAGGCCTTGCGGCCGGGGCCGTTTTCGGGCGGCGGGCCGGGATGGTCGCGTAGAGTTCAGTCGCGATACGAACAGGCGGATTGCGCAGAGGCGGGAGGCCCCATGACCACGGCGGATACCCCGATCGTTGTCCGTCACGACGGCGATTCCATTCACCGGGAGTTGCGCGGCGACATCCTCTCCGGTGCCGCCGCCCCCGGCGAAGCGCTGCGCGAAGTGGTGCTGGCCGCCCGTTTCGGCGTCTCGCGAACTCCCGTGCGCGAAGCGCTCGGCCGGCTCGAACAGGAGCGACTGCTCGAACGCGGGGCCCGCGGCGTTTTTGTGAAAAGGGTCGACCCGCGCGAGGTGGTGCAGGTCTACGACGTGCGTATTATGCTCGAGGCCGACGTCACCGCCCAGGCGGCCCAGGCCCGCGACCCCTCCGATCTCGCCCGCCTGCACGGTCTGCTGGAGCGGGACCGCGCGATGGTCGACCCGACCGATCGCGAACGCCGCGTCAGCAACCTCGAATTCCATTCCGCGCTCTGGGCGGCCGCGCACAACCCCGTGCTGCTCGATCTGCTCGACCGGCTCTCCAGCCACCTGATCCACTCCCCCCGCTCGACCCTGTCGGTTGGCAACCGCTGGGACGAGGCACTGGCCGAGCACGCCGCCATCATTGATGCCATCGCCGAACGCGACGGGATCCGGGCGGGGATGCTCGCCCGCCGGCACATGGAACGGGCGAGGGAAATCCGGCTTGACCTGATCCGCTCCGAGTTCGCGCGCCCCACCCCGTAGCATCCGGACCACTCGCTGGCTCGCCAGCCATATCGGCGTGGGCGGAATTAGTGTATACATAAGTCGACAGTGTTGTCGGCCCCCGGAATGGAGCAATGGTGCTTACCGAAGGAAAATCCGCGAAAGGCGGCGCGCGCGAAAGAATCGGACTGGTCGGTGTCGCCGTCCTGGCGGTCGCCGTCATCGCCGTACTGGTCGCCACGAATATCGCCCGCAGTTCCGCCCCGGCTTCGGCCATCCAGGCCGCGCTTAATGGCCAGCAGCTGCGCATCATGGCCCCGGCGAACCCCGGCGGCGGCTGGGACCAGACCTCCCGCGCCCTGCAAACCGCCCTCGGTCCCATCGCCGGCCGCAGCGAGGTCTACAACGTCGGCGGCGCAGGCGGAACACCGGGCCTCGCCCAGTTTGTGCAGCACGAGGGTGACGCCAGCCAGCTGATGACCACCGGCGCGATCATGATCGGTGCCGTTATCACCAACCAGTCGCCATACTCCCTCGAGGACACCACCCTGCTGGCCCGCCTCACCACCGAATACCTTGTGCTGGTGGTGCCCGCCGATTCGGACATCGACACCCTCGAGGACTTCGCCGCGCTGATGAAAGAGGACGTCGGCGCCCAGTCCATCTCGGGTGGCTCCGCCGGCGGCGTCGAACAGATCCTCGCCGGGATGTTCGCCCAGGCGGTCGGCGCGGATCCCGCGGAAGTCTCCTACGTCGCCCACTCCGGCGGTGGTGAGGCCCTCACCACCCTGCTCTCGGGGCGGTCGACGGCCGGCGTCTCCGGAATTTCCGAGATCGCGCCGTACATCGCAGACGGCTCCGTGCGGGCGCTGGCCGTCTCGAGCCCCGAACGGGTGGAGAACCTCCCGGAGGTGCCCACCTTCATCGAGCAGGGAGTCGACGTCGAACTGCAGAACTGGCGCGGCGTTGTCGCCCCGCCGGGCATCAGCGATGCCGACCGCACGGCCCTCATCGACCTGCTGACCGAAATGCACGGCACCGAGGACTGGCAGGACATCGTCGCCACCCGCGGTTGGGGCGACGAGTTCCTCACCGGTGACGAATTCGCCGAGTTCGTCACGGCGCAAGAGAAAACCATTCGTGAAGTCCTGACCCAAATTGGATTGGTGAACTGAGCATGAGCAGCTCCCTCCCCCGGCGCGGGCGCACCCCGCGCGGGCCCCGCCCCGGCCTCGACACCACCGAGCTCAGTTCGGTGTCCAACCCCCGCAATGCCCCACCATCGGATGTGGCCAAGCGGGCGGGCGACCATCCCGCCGTGGCCAGCGGCGCCGCCACCGCCGTCATCGGGGTGCTGCTTGTGATCGCCTCGGTGATTGTGCTTATCGACGCAGCCAACCTGCGCCCGACCACTGAGCCGCTCGGCCCGGCAGCGTTCCCCACCATCATCGGCATCCTGCTCGGCCTTGTTGGTCTCGCCCTTGTACTTTTCAACCTTCGCTTCGCGCTGACACTGCTGCGGAACGCCCACGGGGCGCCAAACCCCCAACTCTGGCGCGTGCTGATCCTGCTCGGCTCGATCGCGGTTTACGCGGTCATCCTGCCGTTTGTTGGGTTCACCGTCACCTCGGCCGCCCTCTTCACGGTGGGCGCACTGCTACTCGGCTCCCCGCACCGCTGGCGATTGCCGCTCTACGGCATCGTTCTTGCGGGCCTCGTCACCATCCTCTTCGACCGCATCATCGGGCTCACCCTTCCCGCCGGACCCTGGGGGTTCTAGACCATGGACCAGCTGAACCTCCTGATGCAGGGCTTCGAAGCCGCCCTCACTCCCCAGAACCTGTTGTGGGCGCTGCTCGGAGTCACCATCGGCACCGCCGTCGGTGTGCTGCCCGGCATCGGCCCGGCGCTCACCGTCGCACTGCTGCTGCCGATCACCTTCCGGCTCGAGCCGACCTCCGCCCTGATCCTCTTCGCCGGGATCTACTACGGCGGGATGTACGGCGGATCAACCACCTCGATCCTGCTCAATACCCCCGGCGAATCATCCTCGATCGTCTCGGCCATCGAGGGAAACAAAATGGCGAAGGCCGGACGTGCTGCCGCCGCCCTTGCCACGGCAGCCCTCGGTTCGTTTGTCGCCGGCACCATCGGCACCATCGCGATCACCTTTGTCGCACCGCTTGTGGCCCAGTTCGCCGTGCAGCTCGGTCCGCCCGAGTATGTCGGCCTGATGGTCATCGCCTTTGTCACGGTCTCCGCACTGCTCGGGCCGAGCGTGCTGAAGGGGGCGGCCAGCCTGCTCATCGGCCTCACCATCGGGCTGGTCGGGATCGACGCCCAGTCCGGCCAGGCCCGCCTGACGTTCGGCTCGAACGGCCTCTTCGACGGCATCGACGTTGTGCTTGTGGTGGTTGGCCTCTTCGCCATCAGCGAGGCCCTCGGCCACATCCTCGCCAAAACCGGCCGAAGCACCGTCACCCCGGTCAAGGGCAAAGCACTGCTGACCCGCGAGGAGTTCACACGCTCCTGGCCGGCCTGGCTGCGCGGCACCGCGCTCGGCTTCCCGATCGGTTCACTTCCCGCCGGCGGGGCCGAGATCCCCACCTTCCTCTCCTACGCCACCGAGAAGAGGCTGTCGAAACACAAGGACGAATTCGGCCACGGCGCGATCGAAGGAGTCGCCGGCCCCGAAGCGGCCAATAATGCCGCCGCCGCCGGGGTGCTTGTGCCACTGCTGACGATCGGGCTGCCCACCTCCGCCACGGCCGCGGTTATCCTCACCGCCTTCCAGTCCTACGGCCTGCAGCCAGGCCCGACACTGTTCGCCGAATCCGGCGACCTGGTCTGGGCGCTTATCGCCTCGCTCTACATCGGCAACGTGATGCTGCTGGTGCTGAACCTCCCGCTGGTGAAGGTGTGGGCGAAAATGCTGACGATCCCCGCCTGGGCGATCTACGCCGCGGTGGTGGTGTTCGCCTGCCTCGGCGCGTATGCCGCGGGCGGGTCGGTGACCGACCTCTTCCTGCTCGCCGGGATCGGGGCCCTTGGGCTGCTGCTGCGCATCGCCGATATCCCGGTGGCGCCGGCGGTGGTTGGCCTTATCCTCGGCCCGCTGCTCGAACAACAGCTGCGCCGGGCCCTCATCCTCTCCGAGGGCGACCCGATGATCCTGGTCTCGAGTCCGCTCACGATCGGGCTCTGGATCCTGATTGTTGCCGTCCTTATCGTTCCGGGGATGCTTCACCTCGGGCGTCGCCGTCGCCGCATCCTCGCAGCATCCACCGAAGACGACACCACCACCGGCACCGAGGTCACCACCGGACGGAAATGATCCAGAAAGGTTACGGCCGCGCCCAGTTCTCGAGCGCGGTCACCACACTGTCGACGAGCCGGTCATAACTTGTCGCGAGGCCGACCGGCAGCTTAAAGCCGCCGCCGGTCTCGAGCGAAACGAAACCGTGCAGGGCCGAGCGCAGGAAACGGGTGGCGTGCACGGCGTCGTCCTCGCGGAGGTTGTAGCCGGCGAGCACCGTGAAGATGACCTCGATGGCGTCCTCGGTCGCCGCAGCATCCTCCACGTCGCCGGGGGTCGGCGCCAGCACGGTCAACGGATACTGCCCGGGATGCTGCAGCGCCCACTGCCGGTATGCGAACGACAGCCCCCTGATCGCGTCCTCGCGGGAGCGGCCGATGGCGGCCTGCCCCATAACGCGGCCGAGGTCGGCTTTCGCCCGGATCATGATGCCGCGCCTGAGGCCGGGCATCCCCTCGATGTGTTTGTACAGCGACGGCACCCGCACCCCGAGGCTTTCGGCGAGCGCGGCGAGGTTCAGAGCCTCGAGTCCGCCGTCGTCGAGCATCTCGGCCGCGCGCCCAACAACGGCGGCCGAACTGAGGCCGGCCCTAGGCATTGGTTTTCAGGCTGCTCAGAAATCCGAGGATGGCGGTGGAGGTCAACTCCGGCTGCTGCGACTGCGGGTAGTGGCCGGCATCCGGCACCATCACGGCAGTGCCGTGCAGGGTGTTCGCGATCCAGTCGGCCTCCCCCTGCTGGTCCGTGAAATCGGGGTCCTTCTCCCCCATCACCACAAGGGTTGGAGTCTGGACCGCGGCGAGGCTCTGCCCGGCGAGTGTGTGGTCGGCGTGGGTGGTGCGGCTGAAGGCGCTGGCATAACCGGGGCGCTTCAGGCTCGCGACCACCGACGCGCGGTACCCGGCGAAGTCGACGGGCTTGGTGCCGGCGTACAACGTCGGCAGGTACGAGTTCCAGGCCGCGGTGACCCACGGGCGCGCCATCAACACCCGGAAAAGCAACAGTCCCACCGCGGAGCTGGCGGGTGGGCGTACAAACGGGCCGACCAGCACAAGGCCGGTGACCAGTTCGGGATGCTGCGCCGCGACGATCACCGCGGAGCCCGCGGCCATCGAGTTTCCGACAATGGTGGCGGGGGTGCCGAGCTCCCGAAGCAGCGCCTCGATGTCGGTCGCGGTGTTGTTGGTGCCATAACCGGTGAAGGAGGTGTCGCTGTCGCCGTGCCCGCGGAGGTCGGTGGTCACCACGGTGTAGCCAGCGGCAACAAGCACGGGGGTGAGGAAGCGGTAGCCGGAGCGCAGGTCGCCCATGCCGGGAACCATCACCACGACCGGGCCGGTGCCCTGCACGTCATACGCGATCCTGCCCTGCCCGGCCCGATCGAGGTATCGCGTCCGCGGCGGGGTGGCTGCTGGTGTTGATGCGTTATCCATGTGGCTAAGTTACTTAGCCATAGAGCTAATGTCAATACTGACTCCTCAATTCGACCACGGTTTTTTACCCTAGCCTTCGCGGTGCCGCATGTGTACGATCGTACGCAATGACCACAACCCTTCGCCCCGCAATCCCCCGCGACGTCGCGCGGGCCCGTATCGCCGTCGCCCTGCTCTTCCTGACAAACGGTGCACTGTTCGCCAACCTCGTGCCGCGTTATCCCACAATCAAGGCGGAACTCGCACTCAGCAACGCCGACTTCGGGTTCGCGGTGGCCTCCTATCCCCTCGGGGCACTCATCGCCGGCATCGCCGCCGGCACCCTGATCCGCCGGTTCCGCTCCTCCCGCATCGCCGTGGTCGGCACCGTGGTGACCGGACTGTCCGTGCTCTCGGCCGGCCTCGCCCCCAGCTGGCTGCTGCTGGTTGTTGCCCTGTTTGTGGCCGGCTCCTCAGACGCCATCACCGATGTCGCCCAGAACTCGCACGGCCTTCGGGTGCAGGCCAAGTACGGGCGCTCCATCCTCAACTCCTTCCACGCCATCTGGAGCATCGGCGCCGTCGCCGGCGGCCTGATGGGCGCGGCAGCGGCAGGGCTCGGGATCCCGGCGAGCATCCACCTCAGCATTTCGGCCCTCATTTTCTGCGCCGTCAGCCTCGGCTGCTACCGCTTCCTGCTCACGGGCCCCGAACCCGCGGAGCATCCCGCACATCACAGCGACGGCACCAGCACCAGCACGAGAACCAGCAGCATCCGCCTCGGCACCCTGGCCGCCCTCGTCGCCCTCGTCCTGATCGCCTCCGGCAGCGCGATTGTGGAAGACGCCGGGGCGACCTGGGCCGCCGTCTACCTGTCCGGCTCGCTGGACGCCAGCATCGCGATCGCCGGCTTCGGTTTTGTCGCGCTTGTCGGGATGCAGTTCATCGGGCGCATCCTCGGCGACTCCCTGGTCGACCGGTTCGGCCAGCGTGCCGTCGCCCGTGCCGGCGGCGCGATCATCCTGCTCGGAATGGGCACGGCCCTGCTGTTCCCCTCGATCGTGGGCTCGATCATCGGGTTCGGCCTCGCCGGGCTCGGCTCCGCGACGCTGGTGCCGGCCGCCATGCACGCGGCAGACGAGCTTCCCGGCTTCCGCCGCGGCACCGGCCTCACCCTGCTCAGCTGGCTGATGCGGCTCGGGTTCCTGTTCTCGCCGCCGATCGTGGGGCTCATCGCCGACGCCACCACCCTGCGGCTCGGCCTGGCTATCGTCCCGGCGGCCGGACTGGTTGTTGTGCTGCTCGCCGGGGTGCTCGCCCCGCGCCACCGCGACGCCGACGACCGGCCCTGAGCGCAGCATCCAGGTTACGGCCCGGTAAATCTTTGCCACAGCGCCCCCACATTGCGAGCAGACGGCTCTGGCACCCAACCCACAGGCCCTACGCTTTATCCCGTGATCCGTTTACCGTCTGGCACTGCGCATCTGAAAGACCTCAGCAACCTCCAGGGGGTTTTGTTTGACCTTGACGGGGTACTGACCCCCACGGCGGACGTGCACATGATGGCCTGGTCACGCCTGTTCAGGCCATACCTCGCCTCGCGCGGGGTCGCCGAATACGTCACAGGGGACTACTTCGCCTACATCGACGGCAAACCCCGCTACGACGGTGTGCGGGCGCTGCTCGCCTCCCGCGGCATCCTGCTTCCCGACGGCTCGCCCACCGACTCCCCCGAACTCGAGACCGTGTGTGGCCTCGGCAACCGCAAAAACCAGGCTTTTAACGAGACGCTCGAGGAAGACGGGGTTATCCCCTACCCCGGCTCGCTGCGTTTCCTTGACGCCGTGATGGATGCCGGCCTCCGGGTCGCCGTGGTCACCAGTTCGCTCAACGGGGAAAAAGTGCTGGCCGCCGCGGGTCTGCGGCACCGCTTCGGCGTGGTTGTCGACGGTGTGGTTTCGGCCGGACGCGGCCTCGCCGGGAAGCCCGCTCCCGACACCTACGAGTTCGGCGCAGCATCCCTCGGCCTGACCCCCGCGCAATGCATAGTCGTCGAAGACGCCCACTCAGGGGTACAGTCGGGTCGCGCAGGCAATTTCGGCCTCGTACTCGGGGTGAATCGTGGGGTAGGCGCGCAAACGCTGCTCGACGTCGGCGCGGACATCGTTGTCGACGACCTCGACGATCTCCTGCCGCTCGCCCAGAATTTTCCACTGCCGGCTTCAACCCCAAGTGAATAGGAACGGACAGTGAAGCTCATCTCCTCTGACCCCCTCGACCGCAACCGTTTCCCACTCGACGAGTGGTCCCTCATCGAGTCCGATTTCGCGGCGGAGGACATGGGGCGCACCGAGACCCTGTTCGCGGTCGCCAACGGCTATATGGGTATCCGCGGCAACGTGGATGAGGGTCGCGACGGCCACATGCACGGCACCTTTGTGAACGGTTTCCACGAGACCTGGCCCATCAGGCACGCCGAGGAGGCCTTCGGCTTCGCCACCGTCGGCCAGACCATCGTCAACGTGCCGGACGCCAAGATCATCCGGCTCTACGTCGACGACGAACCGCTTGTCCTCACCGAGGCCGACCTGCTCACCTACGAACGCAAACTCGACTTCTCCACCGGTGTGCTCTCCCGCTCGCTCGAATGGCGAACCCCCAGCGGCAAGCGCGTATTGATCCGCTCGCGCCGGATGGTGTCGTTCACCGACCGCCACCTCGCGATCCTCGAATACGACGTGACCCTGCTCGACGCCGACGCCTCCGTGGTCATCTCGAGCCAGATCCTCAACCGCCAGGACGGCATCGACGAGTACGACGCCCCGAACCCCCGCGCCGGAGCAAAGGGCTTCGACCCGCGCAAGGCCGAGTCGTTCACCGACCGGGTGCTGCGCCCGCGGTTCCAGCGTGCCGGCGACGGCCGTTACATCCTCGGCTACCGCACCACCAATTCGAGTATGACGATCGCTGTCGCCGCCGACCACTCCATCGAGACGGACAACGAGTACACCGAGACACCGCAGGTTGGTGAAGACCTGGCCAAACACGTCTACCGGGTGCGCGCCAAGGCCGGGCAGCCGATCAAGGTCACCAAGGTGCTGAGCTACCACACCTCGCGCAGCGTGCCAACGCGGGAGCTCGCCGACCGCTGCGACCGCACCCTCGACCGCGCCCGCGAGGAAGGCCTCGACTCCTTCTTCCAGCGCCAGCGCGAATGGCTCGACGACTACTGGGCGCGCACCGACGTGGTCGTGAAGGGCCAGCCGATCCTGCAGCAGGCCATTCGCTGGAACCTGTTCCAGCTCGCCCAAGCCACGGCACGTGCCGACGGTTCCGGTATCGCCGCGAAGGGCGTCACCGGCTCCGGCTACGGCGGCCACTACTTCTGGGACACCGAGATCTACGTGCTCCCCTTCCTCACCTACACCTCGCCGAACGCGGCGAGGAACGCCCTGCGCTTCCGCCACTCGATGCTCGACCAGGCACGCTCGCGCGCCGTCGAACTGAACCAGCGCGGCGCGCTGTTCCCCTGGCGCACCATCAGCGGGCTCGAGTCCTCCGCCTACTACGCTGCCGGCACCGCGCAGTACCACATCGACGCCGACATCGCCTTCGCGCTTCGCCAGTACATCTCGGCGACCGGGGACGACGACTTCCTTGCCCGCGAGGCCATCGACATATTTGTCGAGACCGCGCGGATGTGGGCTGACCTCGGCTTCTGGCGGGCGAACGGGCACGAGGTGTTCCACATCCACGGGGTGACCGGCCCTGACGAGTACACCACCGTGGTCAACGACAACCTGTATACCAACGTGATGGCACGCTCGAACCTGCGCGCCGCCGTACGCCTCACCCGCCAATTGCAGACGGAGAACCCGCAGGCGTACGAGCGGATGGTCGACCGGCTCAGCCTCAAGGAGGGCGAGGTCGACGAGTGGGGCCGCGCCGCCGAGGGGATGCACATCCCGTTCGACAAGGGGCTGCAGATCCACCCGCAGGATGCCCAGTTCCTCGAACGCGAACGCTGGGACCTCACCCAGACACCGCCGGAGAACCGCCCGCTGCTGCTGCACTACCACCCGCTGGTGATCTACCGTTTCCAGGTACTCAAGCAGGCTGACGTGGTGCTCGCCCTGCTGCTGCAGGGCGATGAGTTCTCGGCTATCGAGAAACGCGCGGACTTCGACTATTACGACCCGTTAACAACGGGAGACTCGACGCTGTCCGCCGTGGTGCAGTCGATCATCGCGGCCGAGGTCGGGTACCACCTGCTCGCGCTCAAGTACTTCACCTCCGGCCTGTTTGTCGACCTCGCTGACCTGCACAACAACACCGCGGACGGTGTGCACGTCGCCTCCACCGGTGGTGTCTGGAGCGCGCTGGCCTACGGCTTCGGCGGTATGCGCGACTACTACGGCAAGATCGAGCTCGACCCGCGCCTGCCGGAGGGTTGGGAGGAACTGACGTTCCGCATCACCCTCAAGGGCACACGGCTGCGGATCGACATCCGCCAGGACGAGCTCGACGTCACGGTCGAGGACGGCACGGAGGCGACGATCTTTGTGCGCGGCACCTCGGTGACCGTGCGCAATGGGCTGCCGAGCACCGTGCCGCTGACCCACCAGGGAATCCGCGACCCCGGCGCTCCCCGCGGTGAGGACATCGAGGGAGAGCTGCGGGCGGATGGGACCGTTATCACCTCGAGCATCCCCACGTTCGCCGCACACCGCTACGAGGCCGAGGCGGAAACGACCAGCTAGAGCGGCACCACAACGGCAGATGCCGGGCTCCCCCAGGGGACGCCCGGCATCGCTGTTCCGCCGCTGGCTTTCCCGGCACGCCGCCGGGGCGCCACGAGCATCCATCAGCGAAGCTAGCGTGGTCGCAATATCAGCGCCGCCCATAATGCGTAATACTTGTAGCAACAACCCGCGATCCAAGGAGAACCCGGCATGAGAATCGACCCGGAAACCGTGCTGTGGTCCACCCCGGAACGTGAACGCGCCGGGCGACCGCTGCTGGTGCTGCTGCACGGGTACGGCTCGCACGAGGGCGACCTCTTCGGGCTCTCGCCGCGGCTGCCGCTCGGGCCGGTCATCGCGTCACTGCGGGCGCCGCTGCCCGAAAACGGGGGCAATGCCTGGTTCACCCTGATGGACAGTGAGCGCGGAAATCCCCCTGCAGAGAATGTGGATGCTGCGGCGACCGCTGTACTCGACTGGCTGGACACGCAGGAATACACCAGTGTCGGGCTGCTCGGTTTCTCCCAGGGTGCCGCGGTATCGCTGCAGATGCTGCGCCACGCCCCGTCCCGTTTCGCCGCGACCGTCGCTCTGTCCGGATTTTTGGCCGGCGGTGGACACCCCGGGGATGCCGAACTCGCCGCACTTCGTCCTCCCGTATTTGTGGGGCGGGGCACAGCGGACACCATCATCACCGAGGCTGCCGTTGTGCGCACCGAGGAATGGCTGCCCACCCACACCGATTCGACCTACCGGATCTACGAGGACCTTGCCCACTCGATCTCCGCAGAGGAGCTCACCGAGGTCTCCGCCTTCCTGGCAACGCACCTGAAGTAGGGCCAACCGCGGCCGAGTGTCGGTGGCGCGCGGCAAGATAGTCCCATGGGCGATGTGCTTGATCGTTTTTCCCCCGCCACGCACGACTGGTTCCGCGGGGCGTTTCCCGAGCCCACCGCCGCCCAGCTCGGCGCCTGGGAAGCGATCTCCACCGGTTCCCACGCCCTCGTTGTCGCACCAACCGGTTCCGGTAAAACCCTCGCGGCATTCCTCTGGTCGATCGACCAGCTGATCAGCACCCCGCGCGACGCGACCGCCGAAACCGCCGATCCCACAACCCGCACCCGTGTGCTCTACATCTCGCCGCTGAAGGCGCTCGGTGTCGACGTCGAACGCAACCTCCGCGCCCCCCTGGTCGGTGTCACCCAGACCGCAAAACGACTCGGGCTCGCCGCCCTGGGGATCACCGTGGGGGTACGCTCCGGCGACACCTCCACCCAGGACCGGCGGGTCCTGGCGAAAACACCGCCGGACATCCTGATCACTACCCCGGAATCGCTCTACCTGATGCTGACCTCCGCGGCGCGGGAGACCCTGCTCGGTGTCGACACGATCATCATCGATGAGATCCACGCGGTCGCGGCGACCAAGCGCGGTGCCCACCTCGCGGTGTCCCTCGAGCGCCTCGACTCCCTGCTGCCAAAGCCCGCCCAGCGCATCGGACTGTCGGCAACGGTGCGCCCCCAGCACGAAGTGGCCCGCTTCCTTGGCGGCTCCGCCCCGGTCACCATCGTCGCGCCCCCGTCCGGCAAACGCTTCGACCTCACCGTTGTTGTCCCGGTTGACGACATGACGGAGCTCGGCACGGCTCCGGTGCTCGAAGGTTCCTCGGCAGGCACGCCGCAGCAGGGCTCGATCTGGCCCCATGTCGAAGAGCGCATCGTTGACCTCATCCTCGAGCACCGCTCCACCATCGTCTTCGCGAATTCCCGACGCCTCGCCGAACGCCTGACCGGCCGTCTCAACGAGATCTACGCCGAACGCATCTCCCCCGATCCCGAGCTGGCCGCCCTGCCCGCCGCCGAACTGGTCGAGGCACTGACCGCGGCGCGCGAGGTGTCTGATGCCGCAGACGCTGAACGTCTTCACGTGCTGGATGCTGGTGCCGGAGCATCCACCTCACCATTCCTCGACGCCCAGAAGGGTTCGTTTCCCGCCCAGGCGATCGGACAGTCCGGTGTCACCGCCGGCGCCGCACCGCTGCTCGCCCGCGCCCACCATGGCTCGGTCAGCAAGGACCAGCGCGCGCTGATCGAAGATGACTTGAAGACGGGGCGCCTGCGTTGCGTTGTGGCGACCTCCTCGCTCGAACTCGGAATCGACATGGGTGAAGTGGACCTGGTGATCCAGGTCGAGTCGCCTCCGTCAGTCGCCAGTGGGCTGCAGCGTGTTGGCCGTGCCGGCCACCAGGTCGGCGAGATCTCGACCGGGGTACTGTTCCCCAAACATCGTGCAGACCTGATCCACGTTGCCGTGGTGAGCGAACGGATGGTGTCCGGCCAGATCGAGGCCCTCGCGATCCCCACAAACCCGCTGGACATCCTCGCCCAGCAGACCATCGCCGCCGTCGCGCTCGAGCCCCTCGACATCGAGGAATGGTACGAGACGGTGCGGCGCAGCGCCCCGTTCGCCACGCTGCCGCGCAGCGCCTACGAGGCAACACTCGACCTGCTCAGCGGCCTCTACCCGAGTGACGAATTCGCCGAACTACGTCCCCGCATCGTCTGGGACCGCATCAGTGGCAGCCTTACGGGCCGCCCCGGCGCCCAGCGCCTCGCCGTCACGAGCGGCGGAACCATTCCCGACCGCGGGCTGTTCGGGGTTTTTATGGTCGGCGCTGCCGGCACCGGCCCAAACGGGGGCGGCGGCCGGGTCGGCGAACTCGACGAAGAGATGGTTTATGAGTCGCGGGTCGGCGACGTTTTTGCCCTGGGTGCCACCAGCTGGCGTATCGAGGACATTACCCACGACCGGGTGCTTGTCACCCCGGCTTTCGGCCAGCCGGGCCGCGTTCCGTTCTGGAAGGGGGACGGCCTCGGCCGCCCAGCCGAACTCGGCCAGGCCATCGGCCAGTACATCCGCGAGGTCGCCAACGCGTCCCCCGCCGAAGCCGCAACCCGCGTCGCCGCCGGAGGGCTCGACGAACGCGCCGTCACGAACCTGATTGCCTTCATCTCGGAGCAGAAGGCCGCCACCGGCAACGTGCCGACGGACACCACCCTCGTTGTTGAGCGGTTCCGCGACGAACTCGGCGACTGGCGCGTCATCCTGCATTCACCCTACGGTATGCCCGTCCACTCCCCCTGGGCGTTGGCGATCACCGCGCGGGTGCGTGAACGCTACGGTTACGACGGTGCCGCCGTGGCTGGCGACGACGGCATCATCGTTCGTCTGCCCGATACGGATGCTGAACCGCCGGGCGCCGAGCTCTTCCTGTTCGACGCCCCGGAGCTTGAACAACTCGTTACGGACGAGGTCGGCGGATCCGCCCTGTTTGCCGCACGCTTCCGCGAGTGTGCTGCCCGCGCCCTGATGCTGCCGCGTTACAACCCCGGCAAGCGGTCTCCGCTCTGGCAGCAGCGCCAGCGTGCAAGCCAGCTGCTCGAGGTTGCCCGCAAGTATCCGAGCTTCCCCATCGTGCTCGAAACGGTGCGGGAAGTACTGCAGGATGTCTACGACCTTCCCGCCCTGATGGCGCTAACCGCCGAGATCGCCAGCCGGAAGATCCGTATTGTCGAGACGGAAACCGAGAACGCCTCCCCGTTCGCGCGCAGCTTGCTCTTCGGGTACGTCGCCGCGTTTATGTATGAGGGCGATTCACCCCTCGCCGAGCGCCGTGCGGCCGCCCTCTCGCTCGACCCGACACTCCTCGCCGAATTGCTCGGCCGCGCAGAGTTGCGCGAGCTGCTCGACGCTGGGGTGATTGAGCAGACCGAGCTCGAGCTACAGCGGCTCGCTCCCGACCGCCGCGCCAAGGATCTCGAGGGTGTTGTCGACCTCCTGCGTGTCCTCGGTCCGATGTCCGTTCCCGAGATGCTCGAGCGCCTGCGCCCCGACGCGTTCGGCGCACCAGCCGCCGATAACGATTCCCCCGGCGAAGACAACTCCGTCGCGACGGCCGCCCTCACCGCGGGTCTCGCGGACCTCGCAAGGGCGAACCGGATCCTGCCTGCCTCCATCGCCGGCGCCCAACGCTGGGCCGTCATCGAGGACGCAAGCCGATTGCGCGACGCACTCGGGGTGCCCCTGCCGATCGGGGTTCCCGCAGCCTTCATCGAACCGGTCACCGACCCTATCGGCGACCTCGTCAGTCGCTACGCCCGGACCCATGCCCCGTTCGCGGCCAGCGCGGTTGCCGAACGGTTCGGCCTGGGTGTCGCCGTGGTGCTCGATGCGCTGCGTCGACTCGGCCGTGGCCGTCGGGTGGTTGAAGGCGAGTTCCGCCCCGGTGCCAGCGGCAGCGAGTGGGTGGATGCTGAGATCCTGCGGCGGCTGCGCAGCCGGTCCCTTGCGGCACTTCGCCACGAGGTCGAACCGGTGTCGAAAGACACCCTCGCCCGATTCCTCCCCGCCTGGCAAAACGTCGGTTCCGCCGGCGGCGCCCGTTCCACTGCGCCCGGTCTCACCGGCGTGGACGGGTTGGTCCAGGTCATCGACCAGCTCGGCGGCGTGGCGCTTCCCGCTTCTGCATGGGAGACGCTCATCCTTCCCGCCCGACTCCGCAATTACAGTGGCGCGTGGCTCGATGAACTGACGGTCACCGGTGAAGTTCTCTGGTCGGGAACGGGCGCTTTGCCCGGAAGCGATGGTTGGGTCAGCCTGCACCTCGCCGACACGGCGCCCCTGACCCTCGCCGCGCCCCAAGATACCGAGACAACGGACCTGCAGCGGGAGATTCTTGTGACTCTCGCCGGTGGCGGGGCATACTTCTTCCGTCAGCTCTCCGGGGCTGTCGGCTCGATGGATGACGGAGCCCTGACTACGGCACTGTGGGATTTGGTGTGGGCCGGGTTGATCACCAACGACACCTTTGCTCCGCTGCGTTCGTACCTCGGCGGCAAAGCGGCCGCCACCCGAAGTGCGCCCCGGGCGCGGGCCTATCGAGGAAGGGCTCGTCCCGCGATGCCAACCCAGTCGGGACCGCCCAGTGTCGGTGGGCGCTGGTCATTACTTCCGCTGGCCGAGGGCGACACCACGGTGCGAGCCAAGGCGACAGCAGAGATGCTGCTCGAACGCCACGGTGTTGTCACCCGCGGTGCCGTTGTCAGTGAGGGCATCCGCGGCGGTTTCGCCCTGGCCTACAAGGTGTTGAGTACGTTTGAGGAGACCGGCCGGGCTCGCCGCGGCTACTTTGTTGATGGCCTGGGCGGAGCGCAGTTCGCGACCGGAGCAACCGTTGACCGGCTCCGCAATTTCACCCGCGATCCCGACGCAACAACTGACCCTGTGGCGCTGACGCTCGCAGCGACTGATCCGGCGAATCCCTATGGCGCGGCGTTGGCGTGGCCAGGCCAGAACGACGAGGATCAGCCGGGAATGGTGGATCTTGCTGATCACTACGCAGATCCTGCGGGCGCTCCGGCATCCATCGATACAGGTGACCTGGACAAGCTTGACCGTCGCGGCGTTCTGGCGCCCCAAACCTCTCTCGACCAGGAGGTCAAAAAGAGGGCCGGTCATCGGCCCGGCCGCAAAGCTGGCGCCCTGGTGGTTATGGTCGACGGATATCTGACGCTATATATCGAGCGTGGCGGAAAGACCGTTCTGACGTTCACGCAGGACCAACGTATGCTGTCGGCCGCGGCGGCCTCTCTCGCCGGTGTTGTCCGAACCGGACTCGGGAAGCTGCGCATCGAAAAGATCGATGGCGAGTTCTCAATCGGAACTGTTCTTGGCCATGCGTTGGTTGATGCGGGATTTGCTGCGACGCCCCAGGGGCTGCGGCTTCGTGCGTAATTTGTAGTTCGTTCCGAATCGATACTCAAAGGCCCAGCTTGAAGCCCACGTGGGAATCGGCAAATCCGATCTTTGTGTAGAAGCGATGCGCCTCGAGGCGGGAACTGTCTGAAGTCAGTTGAACCAACTTCGCTCCCCTCTCTCGCGCTTCATCGATCGCCCACTCGATCATCTGGGTTCCGAGTCCACGGCCGCGCAATGATTCTGTAACCCGCACGGCTTCAATCTGCATTCTCATTGCCCCGAACCGTGCCAGCCCCGGAATGAATGTGAGTTGCATTGTGGCGAGGACTTCACCGCCTGCCTCCACCACGATGAGGGCGTGCGCGGGATCGGCATCGATCAGGTCGAAAGCCTGCTGATAGACGCCGCGATCTTCCTGACGATCAGATTCAACCGACGCGCGAAGCTGGTCGGCGGCAAGCAATCGGATGATCGACGTTAGATCGTCGCTCATTGCTCGCCGCAGGGTGAACGTCGCGTCCGGTGTCGAAAGAAGTGCTGGAATCATTCGCCCAGCATTCCATCTGCTACCCGCCGTTTGTTTTTGTGTTGTGTTTTGCAGGGTCGGCATCATCACTTCTCCATTACCGCTTTCTTATCCATGACAGATCAACTTCATGTGGGCGTTCGCTGTGGCCAACCAATTGGTGTTCAGAAGGGGATGGGTCCTTCTGCGTCTTCGCCCGCATGCGCATCCACCACAACGACCGGGGTGGGGGCCGGGATCACACAGATGCCGTCGTTGACCCATTCGCTGTCCTCGGTTTCCGACCCGTCATCCCACGTCGCCACACAATCTTCCGTGTCCACCACGTCGGTGCTGACGCCGATGGCGGGCAGCAGGTTCAGCATCATCGCCGGATAGGTGGTGTAAACCTCGCCGGTGGGGTCGGTGAGGTGGATGGTGCCATCGACCTCCTGGGTCATCTGCCACGGGGTGTTGTGTTTAATGCGGTGGTGGCGCCCACAAAGATACGAAAGGTTGCTGGCCGTTGTTGGCTTGGGTTCTAGCGGTCGTTGCAACACCCCATCTGGGAGATGCAATGACTATGCCGCCACGAGAAGGCACGCCGCATAAGCGGCGCCGGTATTCACCGCAAGAAAAGGCTGCGTTCATCGCCGCACTGGAGCGCACAAGATCCATTGCCGTAGCCGTCAGGGAATGCGGAATCCCCGGACCCACCGGCTACATGTGGGCCAGGCAATCCGGGATCCTTCCGAAGAAAAAGACGCCACGGAAGTACTCGCCCGAGTTCAAAGCCGCGTTTTATGCGGCATTGGATCGGACCGAGAAAATTGGTGATGCCTGCCGTGAGGTCGGCATGTCCATCCACACCGGGGAATTATGGGCGAAAAAGGTGGGCTTTGACGCGGGGAAAGCGCGCCGGGACCAACGGGCACTGTTTTTCAAGTTCCGTGTCGATGGCCTGCACCAGGCTGCTGCCGGACGTGCCGCGGGCGTGAGTCCTGTCACCGCAAGTCTCTGGGATCGGGGAATTCGCAAGAGCGGGAACAAGCTCACTTACCCTGATGGTCGAGTATTCGACTACAAAGATCATGTGACTACCCAACTGAGCCCGCAGGCGTTTGCCTCGATGCGCGCGGTCGAAACCATCATCGACCCCCGCTACTTATCGCTTATCGAGCGCGAACAGATCCGGGATCTCAGCTCCACCGGATCCAGCATCCGCACCATCGCCACCGCGATGAACAGGTCGCCCTCGACGATCAGCCGGGAGCTGCGCCGCAACATCAGCGCCCGGGGAACCTACGAGCCCTACGGCGCCCACCGTGTCGCCGCGGGGCGCCGGCCCCGACCGAAGGACTCGAAACTCGTCGTCCACGCGGCGTTGCGCAAATTTGTGGCCGAGAAGCTGCAGGTGCGCTGGTCTCCCGAACAAATCAGTCATGGTCTGATCAAGGAATATCCCACCGACCAGGAGATGCGTGTGTCGCCGGAAACGATTTATCAAGGCTTGTATGTCCAGGCGCGTGGCGCGCTGAAAAAGGAAGTGCAGACGGCGCTGCGCACCGGGCGAACCCGCCGCAAACCGCAGACCACCGGGCAAGAGCGCCGGAGCCGGTTCGTGGATCCGTGGCTGACGATCTCCGAGCGGCCCCCGGAAGTGGAGGATCGGGCCGTCCCCGGCCACCATGAGGGCGACCTGATTATCGGGACGTTGAGCCGGTCCGCGATCGGGACGTTAGTGGAGCGCACGACCCGCTACGTGATGCTGGTGCACCTACCCGGCGGGCATTCCGCCGAAGAAGTCCGCGACGGGCTGATCGCGACAATGAACACGCTGCCGGCACATTTGCGCGGCTCGCTGACCTGGGACCAGGGCTCGGAGATGGCCGGCCACAAAGCGTTCTCGCTGGCGACGGACATGCCGGTGTATTTCTGCGACCCCGGAAGCCCGTGGCAGCGCGGATCGAACGAGAACACCAATGGGTTGCTGCGGCAGTACTTTCCGAAGGGCACGGATTTGTCCGTCTATAGCCCGGAAGATCTGGAGCATGTCGCGCAGGAACTCAACGGGCGACCACGGAAGAGTTTGAACTGGGACACCCCGGCAGAGCGTTTCCGGGATCTGCTACTTTCGAACTAACCGTTCACCGTGTTGCAACGACCCCTTGAAACCGCCTGGGCCGCCCTCTTCCCACGGGATGGTGTGGTCGAGCTCGCAGTTGCGGGCCGAGCGGCCGCACCCGATCCAGCGGCAGGTTTGATCGCGCAACCAGATCAGCTCGCGCAACACCCGCGGCGCGAACCGCAAATCAGTGCCCACGATGTTCGGCACGATCGGATCGGTCAGCATGTTGCGGATCGCTAACACCCCGGTAGAGCTACCCCGGTAGGTGGTGCCACCGAAGTTGAGGATCTCCTTGCTCACCGGGTTACGGATCACCCGCACCAACTGGTTACACGAGGAGGCAATCTGCCGCACCTGCTCAGCACCCACCGCCCCATAGCCGTCCAACTGGGCGACTTTGTTGTCCTCGCCGACCAGCGTCGAGTAGTCCACCAGCACCAGGATGCGCGCTTTGATGTCCAGCTCGCAGCTTTCCGCACTGAGTTCCCCGTTGACCAGCAGGTCTTGGAGGACGTCGGCGCGCAGTTGGGCGAGGGTGCGCCCGTCGTCGGGGCTTTTCATCGCTTTGCCGGTGTCGGTCAACCGGTTCATAATCCCTGATGCGGCAATCGCCGGAAGGTAGGCCGTCAGGGTGGACATGCCGTCTTTGCCGGGCTCCAGGATCACACACCGTTTCTTCACCGCCACCTCGTGCCGCTCCTCGAAGGTGGAGGGGTGCAGTTTTTCCCGTGCGGCTTTCGCTTTCGCGGAGAGCCGGGGCACCACGGTTTTCTTCGCCACCGGCGTCATGACCGCATCGAAGGTGCGGCGAAACTTCCGTGGCATCTGGGAGGCATGATCAGCCAGGATGTCGGCATGCTTCATACTGATCGCCCCGTCCTCTAAGGCTTCCAACGCCTCGGGGAGGTCCTGGACGAGCATTTGGGAGGTCAGGGTGAGTTTGCTGATCGAGGCGTCACTCATGCCGAGTTTCGCGCCGAGGCTGGTGGTGCGGGCAACCATCGCCGCCTGCAGCGGCGACCAGCGGTGGGGGCGGTGGGGTGCGGTCGCAATATTGGCCTCGTCATAGTCGGCCAGGCGCAGCGCGGTGGTGCGGGAGGATTCCACCAACCGCGCGGTGATGGCCATATTTGCGGCCTGCAGCACGGCCTGGTCGGCAATGAGGGAGTATTCCGCGGCCTGGTAAGCCACAATCTGCTGCCGGGTAAAGGTCGCCGGCATGGGCACGGTGGTGTCCGCGGCGAGCAGGCGCATCATGGCGCGCTCCACCACCTGGCGGGCTTCTTCGATGTCGGCAGCGACCCGCGCCGCCTCCACCGCCGCCGCGGCGGCAGCGGCGATCTCCTCCACGGTCAACTCCGGCACCACAGCCTCAACAGGCTCTGCAGCATCAGATGGAGCGTCAGCGGCAGGGGTGTCGGCCGGCGCTGCCGGCTCGATGGCGGGCACACTGGTGCCCTCCGCCTCGACGGCGGGCGGGGTGGGGGTGGCGGCGGCACCGGTGGGGTCGGGGTCGCCGGGTGGAGTGAGCGGGTCGTCCGGCTCGAGGGGTTCGGAGGGTTCGAAGGTCATATATCGAGTCAACATCAAATCCGACACGCCGAACAGAATTACGATATATCCGTGGATAAGTTCTCGACTTGGGCAACTGTTAGCGACTGTTTACCCACGTGAATTGGCAGTCCATTGGTCACTATCTTCGATCAACATTGATTCTGCGACTTTGAGCGCGCTTCGATCTATTGAATTATCGATGTTTTCCAAATCGTCGCTGTTCTCTTTGCGGCGTTTGTGGCCCGAGTGAATCCTGGATGTGACCAATCGGCACAAAGTGCCTCACAGAGCCACAGCGAGCCACAAGGAGCCACAGAAAGAATTCCTGCACGGCCACACGACGAGTGGAATGAACCTAACCTTCGGATTCACAGACCGTGACGTTGCGTTTGTCAGTGTGGAGAGATTCGCCGTGAGTGACTTGAGTGACTATCGGAGGGGTTCACGCCGAGGGGACTTGTGGGCGGGTGCGCCAGACTGCTGGCCGCCCGTCGCGCGACGGCAGCACGTCGCAGGGTTGGCGCCAACGCTGCCAGCTTCAATCGTGGGATGACGTCCGCTGCAGCATCCGCGCTCGTCGACGACACCTCATACCAACGACTGCACGTCACCACGAGCATGTCATCCAATCGCAGATACCAGCCCTGCATACCGGGATGCGGACCGATCACCCGCACAGTACTGAGCTGGTCAGCATTTTTGCGCAGGTGCTCTGCGTCATCGCGGGCTTCATCAAAGGTGCGGAAGACTTGCGCGCTGCGGCAGATCTCCCGGTTGTTCGACGCCAAAAGACGCCAGACCCCGATTCCACCGCTTCGAGACCCCGGCGGGAGCATCGGTGCGGGGAGCGGAATGGTGTCGGCGATGGGCAGCCGCGTGCGGGTTGGTCGCTCGGTTGCAGTGGCAACCGCATCGCTGAAGCGACGCCAGCCTTCGAGCATGGGATCACCGGGAACGGAGAAGAAAGGGAACTCGATACGTGGCGTCTCTGGCATGGGTCCCTGGTCTGCACAAACTCTCGCGGCCGGACCGGTGCAGTTCTTCCGGAGCCCAATATTCGGCGATCAAGATGAACAACGCACCACCATTGGCCGACCGGCAGGGTAACGCTACGTGCCGCAACAGTGACGGCACTGCCCTAACAGGAAATGCAAGCCTTGATGTTCCGCTCTGCATTGTCGGTACTCTCGGGCAGACTGGTTGGTATGCCCGAAGGAGATACCGTCTTTCGCTCGGCACGCGCCCTCAACGACGTGTTGGCCGGGCAGGTTTTGGAGCGCTGCGACATCCGGGTCCCGTCCTTCGCGACCGTCGACCTGAGCGGCCAGAAAATTGACGAAGTCGTTGCCGTTGGCAAACACCTTCTGCACCGCATCGGCGACGTCACCATCCACAGCCACCTGAAGATGGAAGGCTCGTGGCACATCTACCGACCCCAGACCAAGTGGCGCCGTCCGGCCTGGCAGGCCAGGGCAATCCTCTCCACCGCGGACTGGGTGACTGTCGGATTCCAGCTCGGCACCCTCGAGGTGGTGCCGCGCGAACAAGAGGCCGACATCGTCGGCTACCTGGGCCCCGACATTCTCGGCCCGGACTGGGACCCGGACGAGGCATTGCTGCGCCTGACCGCCGACCTGGCCCGCCCGATCGGCCTCGCACTGCTCGACCAGCGCATCATCGCCGGGCTCGGCAATGTTTACCGCGCCGAACTGTGCTTTTTACGCGGCGCACTCCCGACCAGACCGGTCGGCGAGGTTCCTGACCTACCCGGCCTGATCGCCCTGGCCCATCGGGTCATCCTGGCGAACCGCGACCGGGTCGAACGCACCACAACCGGCGACCTGCGGGCCGGCAAAATGACGTGGGTCTACGGCCGCGAGCACAAGCCGTGCCTGCGCTGCGGCACCCGCATCCGCAGCGGCCAGCTCGGAGACAACCCGCTGACCGAGCGTGTCACCTTTTTCTGCCCGCGCTGCCAGACGTAGTCGGCTGGGCTGCTGGCGGCTGAAGACTATGGGCTATGGGCGACGCCAGCGGATCGCGAAAACGAAGAGCACCCCGACGGCGATCGCAGCCCCGAACAATACAAAAAGTGGTGCCACGTTGATAGCCGATTCGACCGCGACAAAGTCCCCCTGCGACGCGAAGTTGCCCGCATCGTTGTAGGCCTCGTACGAACGGTTGAACAGCCACGCACCCACCGCCACAAATACGACGGCCAGGATACTCAGGGCGACGAGGAACGGGTTACGTAACAACTGCTGGGCGGATGCTTCGCTGTCTGCAGCGCTGCGGGGATCTGGTTCGTCGAAACCGGAATCAAACTGGGCGGGAAGAGGAACCGGCGCGACGGCAGCCGGCGGCTGGGGCGAGGGCGCCGTGTGGGGTGGAGTGTTGGCTGGAGCGTTGGCCATGGCGTTGGTCGGGGTGCTGGAGTAGCGCGGTCGCGCACGTACCGGGGACGGATCGAACCCGGAAGCAGAAGAGGACGCGGCATACGAAGCATCCCCCGTTGTGAGGGAAACACGCGGCGCCGCAGCCTGCCCGACGGGCGGAGGGGCCGACCTTTTGGGATACCGACCCGAATTAGCGGCGGTGCCCACACCGGGCGAACCACCGTCGGGCTCATAGCCGGGCTGGAAGGCGGGATCGAACCGCGGGTCGAACCTCGGGGTGGAGTCGTCAGTCATGGCATCCTCGCTTCACTCGTGAGCTTAGCTTTGTTCGGCACCCAACTCACAGGACTTTCTCAGAATCGACAAACGATGCCCATAGAAAGTTTCGGGAACCTCCAGCTATGAAACTTTCTCGCCCCGTTGTTGTCAACAGCACGTTGGCCGCCGTTATCCTCGCCGCTGCCGTCGGCGTCTATTTTGTCGCCAACCCGATCGCCGCTGTCGGCAGTACCGAGACGACCCAGCTCACCGGAACCGTCCAGGCGGGCACGGTGAGCAGCACCATCACCGCCAGCGGTTCGATCGCCGCCGTGCGGGAAGTGAGTGCGTCGTTCGCAGTGACCGGCACCATCGCCTCGATCAACGTGGCGCTCGGCACCACGATCACCGCGGGTGACCCCCTCGGCACAGTCGGCTCTGACGACCTCGTTGAGCTGCGCACCGAGGCCTACAACGACCTTGCCGACGCGCAGTCCGACTACGCCGACGCCGTCAGCTCGCTCAGCGATGCGAACAGCGACCTGTCGACCGCAGAATCGACAACAACCACCTCGCAGTCCGGCGAAGTCACCGCCGCCGATACCTCACAGGCCGAACAGGCCGTGAGCTCGGCTGAAGACCAGGTCGACACCGCGCAGGACAAAGTCGATACCGCCGCAGACGCCGTCGCCACCGCGGAGTCCAACGTGAACAACACCACACTGCTCTCCCCGATCACCGGCCTCGTAGTCGCGATCAACAGTGCGGTCGGCGACACCACCTCCGGCAGCTCGAGCTCGAG
>Ga0247735_1000219_pt1 | contig 24638 bp, 28 predicted proteins | sample UWRJL178409R2_FD_180934 | JGI IMG/M metagenome (GOLD analysis project Ga0247735, IMG submission 180934) | Plant litter microbial communities from Arlington Agricultural Research Station in Wisconsin, United States - UWRJ-L178-409R-2 | ecosystem: Environmental > Terrestrial > Plant litter >... | reverse complement strand
CGGAAGTCAGCCTCTACGACAACAGCGTCAGCGCGGAAGAAGGCCTCTGGAGCCGCAGTGGATGGGCGGGACGGAGCTGACACGCCCGGGGCCATCCACACGTTTTGTCCTATAACCCACGTCTGGGCCACGGCAACCACCTTGCAGGGAACTGAGCGAAAAAGTTAGTGGGAGGTATCAGTTGCGACAGCCCTCGCGGCGAACAGCCGGTTAAACAAAAACGGCCCGACCGAAGTCGAGCCGTTTTCAGTGGGGTGAACGACGGGGCTCGAACCCGCGACTTCCGGCTCCACAAGCCAGCGCTCTGCCAACTGAGCTACGCCCACCATGTGTTGCCGAAGCAACCCGTCTATCGTATTACATTTTTGGAGCCCATTGCGCCACTACTTCGGCCGAGACGGCCTGCACACTCTCCGATGTGGGCCCAGGGTCCGCAACAAAGGCGGCTTTTCGGTAATACGCGAGTTCCCGAATTGATTCCAAAATATCTGCCAACGCACGGTGTCCACCATTTTTCGCCGGCGCGTTGAAGTACACACGGGGGAACCAGTGCCGGGCCAACTCCTTGATCGACGAGACATCGATGCTGCGGTAGTGAAGGTGACTGTCGACCCGTGGCATAAATTTTGCGAGGAAAGCGCGGTCGGTGCCGATGGTATTGCCAGCAAGGGGAGCGCTCTGGTGAGCTGGAACATACTTCAGGATGTATTCGAGTACTTCGTACTCGGCTTCCGCAAGGGAGACCCCGTTAGGGATTTCGGTAATCAGACCACTTTCGGTGTGCATATTACGCACGAAATCGCCCATATTGTCGAGCGCTGACTGATCCGGTTTGATGACGATAGTAAATCCCTCAGCGATAGGGGTGAGGTCATAGTCAGTGACGACCACCGCAACCTCGACGAGTTCGTCGATCCCTAGGTCGAGTCCGGTCATTTCACAGTCGATCCAGACCAAACGGTCCGCAGAAGAAGCCATGTGGAGATTCTACCCGCGACGACTCGGGCAGCTCCGACTGCTCAAATCACGGGCATTGACCCCGCCCATAAGTTCGTCGGGTCATCGTCCCTACACTGGCGAGATGCTTGCACTCCTTCTCCTGCTCAATGCGCTTTTCAATGTAATTGTTTGGCCGCAGTTTTACCGTCGAATCAACGCCGATAGTCGTGCCCGGGATAGCAGCGCAAAAGCCACCATGTTTCTCCGCGTGCACCTCGCGATCATCTCGATCGCGCTCATTCTGGCCGTAGTTTCGGCTGTCGTCGGTGTGCTGACTCTCATCGGCGTCTGGTAGGACTGAACAATGACGAACAACACACCCCACCTCGCCCATGGCGACGAGTACATCGTGTTTTATGAGGGTGGCCCATATGACGGCCAAAACGATACCCGTATCAGCACCGATGGGTCCTGGGACACAGAAATCACCGTCCTTGCGGCTGTGGACGGCAACGAATCTCAGCAGGTCTACACCGCATCCAAAGTGCACGAACTCGGAGACAAAGTCCAGGTAACGTACCGCTGGGACGCTACGGATGGCGACGGCTACAAGGCACCCGAAGAACGCGGCGAGCTCTAGCGGGAATCAGCAGGAGGCCGGGGGAGTTGATACGAGGGTGAACCTCGACTTTTATACCTCTGCCTTCTGCGACCCCTGCATCCTGACCCGGGCGGTGCTGGCCGACGTCCGGAAACTCGTTCCTATCCTGTCTGTTCAGGAACTTGACGTTGCCCGCGACGAGGAAGCAGCCCGCAACGCGGGAATACGATCGACGCCGACGATTATTGTGCGGACGGACGACGGGGACGAAGTGTTCCGGGCTGAGGGAATCCCCACCGTGAACCAAGTTTTGGTGGCACTCACAAAAGCGATGTAAAGGTATTGGTCGGCAGCAGCACGGCAGCAAGAAAGTCCATCTTGCTGCTCGCGACTGCCGAGCGTGGTGCCCCTGGTAGGAATCGAACCTACGACAAGCGGATTAGAAGGCCGCTGCTCTATCCACTGAGCTACAGAGGCAGAATCACCATTCTAGGGCGTGTCACGGCGATCATGCGCACGCCCCTGAACGGTGCCCAATATCTGGATTTAGTAGTCGCCCCGGTCGTCGAGGTCCTGATCGGGGTTTGTCCTTCGGCGAACAGTTCCTGCCGTCACGGGAGGGGCGAAATTCTCCTCGAGAGGAACAGCCGTCTCGTTCGTCGCATCGGAGATATCCCGTGTAACGGCGTCATCGTCGGTGTCGGGTGAAGTCGCGGTTTCGTGCAACACTGCCGTATCTCCGGATGGCTCGTCGGACACGATGTTGTCGGTATCAGTGATCGCCGGGGTCGCGGGTGTCTCCCGGGGGATTTCCGATATGACTGAGTCTGCATTCGTGGTGGGCGCCACTGGCGCGACGATGGCCGCAGCCGGCACAACACGAGTCGGCGTCGGAGTCGGCTCGTCAGAAGTAACTTCGGCTCCCTGCTGGGCGGCCCACTGCTGCTGCTTTTCGGCCTCTTTTTTCGCCGTCGCTTCATCGTCGAAGCGCCATTGTTCTAGGTCAAAGGCGAACAGTTTTCGTGCCCGCTTCGGCTTGCTCTGCCATTCGAGGAGCCGATTGCGGTAGTCGACGAACGTCTGATCAGCCTGGAAACTGAAGTTCGACGAGTTCTTTTTCATCGCGCCAAGCTCGTGGGCGGCCCAATCGGCAGCCGCACTGGTGCCGTTGATGGGGAGCAACCGCACACGGACGTCGGCCTCGTTAAGCTGGAGGTCGACGCGCTGCTTTTCATCGCTGCCCAATGAACTCCACACAGCTGCCTTTCTGCCGGCACCAATGAGCGCCGCCACAGCCGAAGCTTTAAGCTCGCGATCCTGGTGAGCGAGAACTCGCTTTGCAGAGTTGCGGGCGATGAGGGCTGCAAGCACTCCCGCAATCACGATCGCCACAAAAGGAACAATCGCGGTCGCAACGAGACGTTGGCCATCGGTTGAGTCGAGCCAATTCAAAAATTCATTCCACCACTGCATGTGTCGCACGTTACCTTCGGCGTTCCAATCCGGCGTCAATCGCGCCCGAGTGTCTCGAAAGTCGCACGGCAGTCGTTACAACCGAAAACAGTCCAGAGCATCGCTGAAACTCCAGAAATCACCAAGCGGAAGGGTGCGTGATTGATTGGTCAGAAGACGCTTTGCATGAAATCTTCTGCCGTCGAGCTCGTCAACACTTTCGATGTAGCCAAGAACTTCCCCGGTGCTTCGAGTGATCCGCCACAGTGCGTCCGAAAGTTCAACAAGCGCGATGCCAGGCCGGGCGGGGGTGGTTGTTCCAACAAAATCGAGAATCGTCATGATGCTCCTGGGGATATATTCCGGCCGAATCGAGTGGGTAATTACCAACGTAATCCCACCCTCCGACATCCCCGCCGTCGCCGTTTATAGACGATCGGGTGTGGAACCGCTCGCGCGATTCCACACCCGATCGTCCCCGTGAACGAAGGAGTTACCTCCGCCTGCGGAGTTGGCTACCGAAGGCTGGTACCGTCGACGGCGAACTCATTAATGGCAGAAAGTTCGTCGGCGCTGAGTGCACTCCCGCTGAGGGCGCCAACACTGTCTTCGAGTTGGGCAACACTGCTCGCTCCGATCAACGCGGAGGTGACCTGCGGATGGCGAAGCACCCAGGTCAGTGCAAGCTGGGCAAGGCTCTGTCCACGCTGTTCGGCGATGCCGGTCAAACCGCGAACGCGTTCGAGGTACAGATCAGTGATCTTTTCGGCGTTGAGCCACCGTCCTTCCGCCGCACGGGAATCAGCGGGAACGTTGCCGTCTATATACCGCTTGGTCAAAAGTCCCTGCGCCAGCGGCGAAAAGACAATGCTGCCGGCACCGACTTGGTCAAGGACCGGCAGGAGTCCTTCTTCGATGTGTCGGTCAAACATGTTGTAGCGCGGCTGGTGCAGCGTCAGAGGGAGCTTGTGCTCCGCTAGGGCGGCGGCGGCGACGAGGGTTTGCTCGGGGCTGTAGTTAGACACTCCCACGTAAAGTGCTTTGCCCTGCTGCACCGCGGTTGCCAGCGCACCCATGGTCTCCTCGATTGGGGTCTCCGGGTCCGGGCGGTGGGAGTAGAAGACATCGACGTAGTCAACATCCAGCCGCTTAAGGCTTTGGTCGAGGGAAGACAGCAGATTTTTACGGGACCCCCACTCGCCGTAGGGACCGTCCCACATGAAATATCCGGCCTTGCTTGAGATAAGGATCTCGTCACGATACGCAGAAAAATCTTCGGCGAAGATTCGTCCAAAGTTCGATTCCGCCGACCCGCCGGGAGGGCCGTAATTGTTAGCAAGGTCGAAGTGGGTGATCCCGAGGTCGAATGCCCTTCTGAGAATCGCTCGCTGCGTCTCAATCGGGCGGTCGTTCCCGAAGTTGTTCCACAGCCCAAGGGACACTGCGGGCAGTTTCAACCCGCTGCGGCCAGCCCTGTTGTATTCAATTGAGTCGTACCGGTCGTCATTGGCAATGTAAGACATGACGCAAGCCTAGGGGTGCGGTGATTACCACGTATGGTGCCCAGGTCAACTGTCGCGAACGGCGACAGGGAAACCGACGATTTCATGGTGGCGGCGATAGAGACTCCGTGCTGAGATTCGCTGGTTTCCTGAACTGGATGACCACACTGCAGATTCACCGGGTTGCCGCGAAAGACACAAAGTCGCCGTGTGATATCCATGCGCACGCCGACTGGCGGAGGCACAATGGAACCTGCAACGAAAGGAGTTCAATGATGAGCGACAACACGACGATCCACCAAAGTTGGGTGGCCTTCGGCCCTGCAGGCGCAATCGGGTCTGTACACCGCGTAGACGAAGGATTCACCTTCCGGCTTCTCGGTGACGAGCAGCCCCGCGGACATTACCCGTCCCTAGACGTGGCGAAGAGTGCGCTGTACTCGGCGTTAGTCCCCGGTTCGGATTGGCCCGAATTCCGGGAGCATTAGGGGCAGCGAACACTTCTCGCTCCCAGCACGGCGAACGCCGGGCGGTTCCACAGGCGGAGCTGCCCGGCGTTTTCTGCGCCGTCGACGGCGAACACTGAAGAGACGAATCCGGGGCGACCATCCCGGCACGAGTGTTGTCCCGGATTCTGTCCTTATTCCAACGACGGAGGAACCATGCCACAAATCATCAGTATCAGCGGTTTCGTGGGCACTGTGCCCGAAACATCCCGCACCTCACGGGGTGAACTTATGACGAAGTTTCGATTGGGATGTCCCCAGTCCTACTTCGACAAGGCAACCCAGCGCTTTGTCGACCAGGACGTCTCGTGGTACTCCGTTACCTCCTTCCGTCAGCTGGCTGCCAACGTCGAAGCCTCGATCAACAAGGGTGACCACGTCATGGTTACTGGAAGCCTGAAGATCGCAAAATGGAATGGGATCGAATCCTCGGGGATCAACGCCGAACTCGATGCGAAGGCGGTCGGGCACGACCTCTCATTTGGTCGATCGACATTCCTGGCCGTTGCCCAGGCCGGTTCACGCGACAGGGGCGTGCAGCAACCTCCTGCCGCGCAGCAGGGGGACATCATCGCGCACCCTCTGGACGCAACGACAGCAGAGGGCTCGCTCGATCCGGACTCAGAACTTGCGCAGCTGACCGCGTCTCTCGCGGGCATCTCCGGCACGCGGGATACCCCTCCCTGGCCCGTCGTCGCGGCCCTGTCCGTAGGTGAGACCGGCGTCGAAACCGGAACGGACGGTGGGGAGCCTCCGTTCTAAACAGCACAAGTTGATTCCACATCGTCACCGTAGAATCACCGTGGGACGGACGCGCACGTGCGGCCGCCGGGGAGGTCAAATCTATGCACGGGCGCAGATCTGCACGGGTCCGAGGTGTTGTGGTGATCGTCGCCTTGGTGGGGGTAATGGGTCTATTGGCCGGGTGCACAACACCCGATACGCCAGTGTCACCCGAAACAACGGCGGCGGCGCCCGCGCTCGCTCCTTCCCCGAGCGCCACTCCCACGGCACCAACATTTGTGGCGGAGGGAGACGCCGATGCAAATATGGCCTATTTCGTCTCCGTTTCCCAAGCGGTTCTCGCTGGCAAACCCGACGCCGGCGGTCGCGACTTCATTGACCAGCTGGTCGCTGCTGGTTTCGACAAAAGCCGCATGGAAGTCACCCCTGACACCACCGCGGTTGGCCTGGAGGCTGACAACGTGCAGTTCTCAGTGAACCTGAATGGCAGTTGCCTGGTCGGGCAATCCGGAAATGTTGGATTCCACGCATTTACAACGACTGAGATGTCGACCGGTACCTGTCTGATCGGCAAGACGCGCGCCATAGACTGGTAACTATGGCCGAATTTGTTTACTCCATGGTGCGCGCTCGGAAGGCAGTGGGCGAAAAGCTCATCCTCGACGATGTGACCATGTCATTCTTACCCGGAGCGAAAATCGGAATTGTCGGCCCCAACGGTGCCGGCAAGTCGACCATCCTCAAAATCATGGCGGGTCTCGATACTCCCAGCAACGGTGAGGCCCGGCTCAGCCCCGGCTATACCGTCGGCATCCTTATGCAGGAGCCGGAACTCGATGAATCTAAAACTGTCCTGGAGAACGTCCAGGAAGGTGTTGGTCCCATCAAGGCGAAGGTCGACCGTTTCAATGAGATCTCATTGGCAATGGCTGAGCCTGACGCAGACTTCGACGCACTGTTGGAGGAGATGGGTGTCCTCCAGGAGGCAATCGATGCTGCTGACGCGTGGGACCTCGATTCCCAGCTCGAGCAAGCCATGGACGCCCTGCGCACACCGCCGGGGGATTACTCGGTCGCCAACCTCTCCGGTGGTGAAAAGCGTCGTGTCGCGCTAACGAAGCTCCTCCTGCAGAAACCCGACCTCCTGCTGCTCGACGAGCCCACTAACCACCTTGACGCCGAAAGCGTACTGTGGCTCGAGCAGCATCTCGCCAAGTACCCGGGCGCCGTCCTCGCCGTGACCCACGATCGGTACTTCCTTGATCACGTCGCGGAATGGATCGCCGAAGTCGACCGAGGCCACCTCTACCCTTACGAGGGCAACTACTCGACCTACCTCGAGAAGAAGGGCGAGCGACTGCTCGTCCAGGGTAAAAAAGACGCCAAACTCGCCAAGCGACTTTCCTCTGAACTCGAGTGGGTGCGCAGCAACTCGAAGGGCCGTCAGGTCAAATCGAAAGCTCGACTGGCGCGCTATGAAGAAATGGCGAACGAGGCGGAAAAAACTCGCAAACTCGATTTCGAAGAGCTTGTTATCCCGATCGGCCCACGACTCGGCTCCCAGGTCATTGACGCTAAGAACCTCAAAAAGGGTTTCGACGGCCGCGTCCTCATCGACGGGCTGTCGTTTACGCTTCCGCGTAACGGCATCGTCGGCGTTATCGGCCCGAACGGTGTCGGAAAGAGCACGCTGTTCAAAACGATCGTCGGCCTGGAGCCGCTCGACTCAGGCGACTTGAAGATTGGGGAGACCGTCGATATTTCCTACGTCGACCAGGATCGCGGCGGCATCGACCCGAACAAGACGCTGTGGGAAGTTGTTTCCGACAGCCAGGACTTCATCCAGGTCGGCCGGACGGAAATCCCCTCACGCGGGTACGTCTCGCAGTTTGGATTCAAGGGTCCGGACCAGCAGAAGAAGGCCGGTGTTCTGTCGGGTGGAGAACGTAACCGCCTAAATCTTGCGCTGACCCTCAAGCAGGGTGGAAACCTCCTCCTCCTCGACGAACCGACTAACGACCTCGACGTCGAGACGCTTGGTTCTCTGGAAAATGCCCTGTTGGAATTCCCCGGCTGCGCTGTGGTCATCACTCACGATCGATGGTTCCTGGACCGGATTGCCACCCACATCCTCGCCTACGAGGGAACAGAAGACGCGCCATCCAAGTGGCACTGGTTCGAGGGAAACTTCGAAGCATACGAAGAGAACAAGATTCAGCGTCTGGGCCCGGATGCCGGCAAGCCGAACCGTTCCGCGTACCGCAAGCTGACGCGAGACTAAGTTCACCGCGGACCCTGTCGGTCCTGGAGCGGCGGCGGTGGCGGGGAGATTATCCTTGCCGCGGCCGCCGCTTCGTCGTCTGGCTCGGTCATCTGTTCCTGCCGCACTGGGGCCGGGATTGGGTGTTCTGCAAGAGCGCGGGTACCGTGAAAGACTGCGATATCGATCGCGGTACGAAGGGGCACACAATGCGACTGCACGCACCGATTCGGCTTCGTTGGAGCGATCTTGATGCCTATGGGCATGTTAACAATGCCGAAATGCTGAGACTGCTCGAAGAAGCCAGGATCCAGGCATTTTGGGTGGCCGACGACGGCTCAGACGGTGCGTCTCTCGATGCCGGCGCGGCCGGAGGATCCACTGCCATTTTGGACGGTCGACCCGGGTCGGACACGCTCTCTCTTATCGCCAGGCAGGAAGTCGAGTACCTCCTCCCTGTGCCGTATCTGCGCCAGCCCATCGACATCGAACTGTGGATTGGACGTCTTGGGGGAGCCAGCCTTGAGGTGTGCTACGAGATTTACAGCCCCGTCGGTGTCGAGCCCCGCCAGCTTTTCACGCGTGCCTCAACCACGTTGGTGATGGTGGATGCTGCCACAGCGCGGCCGCGCCGAATCAACGAAAGGGAGCGCGCGGCGTGGACGCCGTACCTTGACGACCCGATCGAGTTCTCACGGCGTTGAGTCTCGGCGTGGCAGCGGCTCGAGGGTGTCAGCCCTGGCGAGCTTTCAGCCTCGGATTTGACTTATTGATCACAAACGTCCGACCTCGGCGGCGAACGACCTGCGAGCCGGGGGCATCTTTTAGATTCTTAAGGGAATTGCGGACCTTCATGTTTCTCCAATTGTTGATAACGGTTCTCATGTAGTCTACTCCGAGCGGGATCGGCCCGCGGGGTTGGATATTATGCACGAGGTCACATCGTCACTGTTTGTCACGCTTGTTATCGGGTCGCAGGGTTCAGGAAAAACGACGATTGCGCGGGCGCTCACCGGCGTCGTCGCTGACGGCGCAGCTTTACTCGAGGGTCACGATCACATCGACGACTTCACCGTGGAGCTCGCCCAGCGACTTTGTGACGTCGCGGATGACGGGCAGCAGGGTCATGTCGTGGTGGAGCTGACGCCAGACGTCGACGCCCTAGAGTCAGCCCTGGTTCTCGAGGCGATGTTCTCCTCCCGTCCACCTTCAGCCCCGATTCTTCGGCTCAGGGAGATTGTGGTGGCGGCAACCGCTCGAGAGATCCGGACTCACTTTTTTGGAGACGAGGACGTGCCCGCCGACGACTACGACACGGGAGAGCGACTGTCCCGCCAACTCGAGATTGCCACAACGGTGGTGATTACCCGAACGGAGACGCTTCCGCGGCCACAGCTCACGGAAGCGGTGGCGCTGGTAACCAAACTCAACCCGCTTGCCCGGCTTCTGGCACCCGGTCGTCCACTCGAGCCTGGATCGATGTCGACGCGTCCACTGTGGCCCCGCGCATTGGTGGGCCAGGAGATGGGCTGGACGAAAGAGCTGGCTGGCACTGCGGGACCTCCAACGTCGGTGGCGGGAATTTCCGTTGCAGTGTTCCGGGACCCTCGGCCCTTTCATCCCGGGCGCCTTGCGGAGGTTATCGCGCAACACCTCGTGCCGGACGTTGTCGGACAGATCCTGCGTTCCCGCGGGCTGACACGATTGGCGAGCCGTCCGAGCATCGTCGGTTCGTGGTCAACAACCGGCGGCGTGTTCGCCCTGGACCCCACGGCGATGGCGAGTTGGGACCCAGATTCGCCCGTGGGCCAGGAACTGGTTTTCTTCGGCAAAGATTTGCGACCGGATGCGCTGGTGGCCGTCCTGGCGACGGCACTGCTCGACTCCTCGGAGATGGTGGCCGGTCCTGCCGAATGGTCTACTTACCCCGATGAATTTCCCGCCTGGGAGCGGGACGGCCACCGACACTGATTGCGGCACGGGAGGGGCGACGGACAGCTACATCCGACAGGTGCACCGGCACCGGTCGTGCAGGATCAGGGCGTGGGAACCCGGACCATGCCTTCCTGGGCGACGCTGGCTACCAGCATCCCGTCTCGGGTGTAGATGCGTCCGAGGGACAGCCCCCGACCACCCTTCGCGTTCGGCGATTCCTGGACATACAGCAGCCAGTCGTCAACCCGCGCGAATCGGTGCCACCACATCGCATGGTCGAGGCTGGCGGCTTTGAGTCCGGGGGTAGCCCAGGAGATACCGTGCGCCCGCATGATGGGCTCGAGGATTGAATAATCGCTGGCGTAGGCCAGGGCCGCGCGGTGCAGGTTCTCATCGTCGGGCATTGGCCCGATGGCTTTGAGCCACACGGCCTGGTGGGGGACGGCATCGCCATCAACCGAGAAGAACACCGGCGAAGGCACATGGCGAAGGTCAAACGGGCGCTCGGTGGCCCAGTAACGCGCGACCGGGTGATCGATGCCGGCTAATGCCTCCGCAGCGCTCGGCAGGCTCTCCGGCTGGGGAACGTCAAGCGGCATCGCCGTCTGGTGCTCCAAACCCTCGTCCTCGGTCTGGAACGAGGCGATGAGAGAAAGAATTGGCACACCATTCTGGTACGCCTGGGTGCGCCGTGTGCAGAAGGACCGCCCATCGTGGATGCGGTCTACTGAGAAAGTGATGGGAAGTTTGACATCGCCTGGCCGCAGGAAATAGCCGTGCATCGAATGGATGATGCGATCGGCGTCCACCGTGCGTATTGCCGCCACAAGCGACTGGGCGAGCACCTGCCCGCCAAACACCCGCCCGAGCGGTTGCCACTGGCTTGGGCCGGTAAAGATGTCTTCGGTCGTTCTGGCCCCCGTGTCCGCGAGGTCGAGGGTGGCCAGTAGTCCCGACAGTGGGTCGCTCATGCCCTGTAGTTTAGAGGTCAGATGAGTCACACATTTACTTTCCTCGATTCCCTCGCCCTGCGGGACCTGCAGGTCTTCCTTGGCCGTGCCGGTCGTGTTGAAGACGGGTCGGCCCGCGTTATTTCCGCCAACGGTGTGCTTGCGGTGTACGTGGCAATCTTCTACCCGGTCGGCCTTCTCGACCAGGCACCGACGGTGCTCGGACTGCGCACGTTCAGCGTGTCTGACACTCCCGACTTCGATGCAGTGGTGCCCGTCGGATCGTTCCTGGAGCGTCTGAATCGTAAAGAGAACCAGATTCTCGATGTGGATGCTCCCATCAGCGTGACCCTTCCGCTTGAGGTCCACACGGTGTCTTGGGCAGCAATCTCACCGCCGCGCGGCGGCTGGTCTCCCGTGGCTCCCACCGACACACAACTGCTCGAGAAAGTCGCGAAGTCGGGCATCGACGAAGTTGCCGAAGCCATCCCCACCGGTACGGGCGAGCAGATTGTGCACAGGGTCCGCTCGGAAGTGTGGGGCCGCCCGATCGACGGGCTTGAGCATGTACCCGCCGGGGGCGCATTCGCGGCGTTGTCGCTGGGCTTCCTCGCCGATGAGAAAGACGTCCAGATCTTCGAGACCGGTCCCTGGACCCGGTTGACTACCGGACGCGGCCACGTGCTGATCAAACGCAAAGCATGGACACTCGCGCGCTGATCGCATCGAATGCCGAGCGTGAGAAGCGCGAGGCGCCATACTGAGCGCGGTCCTCAGGGCCGACGCCCGGACACGATATCGTCCGCGTTTCCCGCTATCCACTCCATCAGCGGCAGCAGTCGCATGGTGAGTTCGGTGCCACGCGGCGTCAGGCTGTAGTCGACCCGGGGCGGGATTGTGTTTTGGGCTTCGCGGTGTACAAAGCCGTCAGCCTCCAGGGCACGCAGGGTTTGGGCGAGCATTTTCTCGCTGATGCCCTGGACAACACGCCTCAACTCTCCCCAGCGGAGCGATTCCTCCGACAGGGCAACCAAAATCAACACACCCCACTTGCTGGTGACATGGTCGAGAACCACGCGCGAGGGACATTTGTCGGGAAGAATGCCGTCCGTGAAGCCGAAACCCTGACGTGGGGTGAAGTCGCTTACCTGCATATCAGTAACTTACCTAAAAGTGCGTACTGCGTGCTGGGAAGTATCCCGAGATGCCACTTGTTGGTCCGAGTGAACATCTTTGAAAGGATTCCCATGTCTATCGTTGTTACCGGTGCTACCGGACATCTCGGCCGCCTCATCGTTAAAGCCCTCCTCCGGGACGGGATCGCCCCGAATGAGATCATTGCCGGAGGCCGCAGTATCGAGAAGATAGCCGACCTGGCCGAACACGGAGTGCGAGTCGCCCACCTCGACTACGAGGATGCCGAATCCCTCACGAACGCATTCGCCGGCGCCACAACGCTGGTGCTCGTCTCGAGTAGTGAGGTCGGCAAACGTGCGGCCCAGCACGGCGCGGCGATCGACGCCGCCGCGGCTGCTGGAATCACGCGAATCATTTACACCAGCGCCCCAGCGGCAACAACCTCCGCCCTTATCCTCGCCCCCGAGCATAAAGAGACTGAAGAACGTATCCACGCCTCCGGTATCGCCTTCACAATCCTGCGCAACGGTTGGTATTCCGAGAATTACGCCGGGGTTGTGGAGCAGGCCCGCGAGAGCGGTGTTGTGCTTGCCAGCGTTGGCGCCGCAACGGTGGCCAGTGCCAGCCGGGTGGATTACGCCGACGCGGTCGCCGCAGTAGTTATCGGATCCAACCACGAAGGCCGCACCTATGAGCTTTCCGGCGACGTCGCCTGGGACTTCGCGGAACTGGCCTCCACCATTGCAGAGCTCACCGGACGAGACGTTGTCTACACGCCCGTGTCGCCGGAAGAACACCACGCCATTCTGGTTTCCGCTGGGCTCGACGAGGCAACAGCGGGCTTTGTTGTCGCCCTCGACGGCAACATCCGCGACGGGCTTCTCGGTGTCACCACCGGCGAACTCGGCACCCTGATCGGCCGTGCGACTACCCCGCTGAAGGCTGGACTGGCCGCCGCACTATAAAAAATTGCGGGGCAGGTGGATGCTGCGCAGCCGCGGCACCGCAGCATCCACCCGCTGGGTGACAGGTGGTGCCTGTGGGAGTTATTCGTCGAACGTATTCACCATGGCATGCGCCGCACGGTCGAGGTACGCCCACAGGGTGGCGTCGAACAGCGGTGGCAGTTCAAGGCTGTCTGCGGCGATTCGCATGTGGTGCAGCCAGCGGTCTCGCGCCGCGGGATTCACTTTGAAGGGCATATGCCGCTGGCGAAGACGGGGATGCCCGCGTTCTTCGCTATACGTCCCTGGCCCACCCCAATACTGTTCGAGAAAGCCCGTGAGGCGCTGGATAGCTCCCTCGAGGTCGTCCTCGGGGTACATCGGCCATAGCAGCTCGTCGCCGCGCACCCCCGCGTAGAAGTTGCGCACCAGTTTTTCGAAAGTTGGACGGCCACCGACCTGCTCCCAGAAATTGCCTTGCACGGATTCTCCGCCCTGGCTCAGGCGGAGGGTGATCGGATTCGGTTCAGTCACTGGGGGTCGCCTTCGGGTTGCGCGGGGCACGGGGAGTTTTTGCGGCTTTGACGGGTTTGGCCGGGGGAGCTGCCGAGGTGGCAACCGGGCGGGTGCGCGGGGGACGGGAGCCATTGATACTCTCCGCACCCTCGAATCCGCTGAGCACCACACTGTTCAGTGACGGCAGCTGGATGCCCATCTCGTCGACCGTCTCTTTCAGCCGGAGCCGGAGGTCACGCGCGACATCGTCCTTGGCACCGGCGCGGGTCTTGACAACGATGCGGATGATGATCGCATCGGCCGAGATTGATTCGATACCCCAGATCTCGGGGCGTTCAAGGATGCGAGAGCGCCACTTTGTGTTCGTCTGCATCTCAACGGCGGTGGCGAGCATCCGTTCCTGCACCGTTTGGACATCGACTTCGTAGGGCACGGCGAGGTCGATGATGACCCGCGACCAGCCCTGGGACATGTTTCCGACGCGGAGGATTTCCCCGTTGCGAACGAACCAGACGGTGCCATTCACATCACGGATTTGCGTGATTCGGATTCCGACGGCTTCGACAACCCCGGTTGCCGGGCCGAGGTCAACAACATCGCCCACACCCAGCTGGTCTTCGGCAACCATAAACAGGCCGTTCAGCACGTCCTTGATGATGTTCTGTGCACCGAAACCCAGGCCTGCGCCGAGTGCGGCAGTGACCAATGCGAACGCACTGGTGATGTTCGGAACGAGGATCGTTAGCACGACCGTCGCCGCAACCACAACGATGACGGCGGTGACGATATTGTTCAACACGCTGCCGAGGGTTCGCGTTCGCTGGACCACGCGTACCGCTGCGAGGGGCGATGTCAGGATGGCAGCGGTGTCGTCGACGCTCTGGCGTTTCTTGACACCACTGACCACCTGGTTGACCGCACGGTCGATCACAAAACGCAGTACAAAGCGCAGGATGACTGCGAAAATGATTGTTGTTGCGATCCTTAGCGGATCCGCGTAGTCCCTCCCGAAATCAGTGAGGGCGGTCCAGAATGCATCCCAGGTAAAAGTATCCATACGCCCACGATTCTATTCGCGGCGATCTGGGACCGCCTTCAGGTTCGCCGGTGCCGCTGTCCTAGACGTCGCGACGCTTGAGCAACAGGCTCGCAATCGCCAAAAACAGCACTACCCATCCAATAAGGACAAGTCCGCCCTGTGTGGCGTCGAGGGTGATCAAACCGTTGTCGGCGACGGAACCCTCGATTCCCGTCTGGTAAAGGCTTGCTCCGGCACTGCTGGGGAGGAACGTGAGGATATTGCCGACAATGACGGACTGGGTGATTGCGGCAACGGTTTGCACGATGGTTGGAACAACGAGGATTAAGCCCAGTGCGGCGGCGATACCGCCGGCGCTGTTGCGGACGATTGCTCCCAGCGCGAGGGACATAATGCCGACCAGGGTGAGGTAGGCCGCGGCCCCGACGAGGGGAACGATCAGGTCGGAGGCGAAGAGGTCCGGTGCGAGGTCGGCACCCGACAGCAACGGCGCGGTGAGCACTGCTGCGATGAGGATGCCGATAATACTGACCAGGAACGTTACCGCGCCGAATACCGTTACTTTGGCGAAAAGCGCCGGCAGCCGTCGGGGCACAGCGGTGAAGGTCGATCGAATCATCCCAGTCCCGTATTCACCGGAGATCACCAGGACTCCCAAGACACACACCACCAACTGGCTGAATGACACACCGAGCGTCGAAACCAACAAAGCGGTGCCCTGGGCGCCGCTACCGAAGAGGTCACCGCCGGACTGACTGGTCACCCACAGGGTGATTAGCAGTGCAAATACGATCGTGATCCCGAGTACGAGGGCGTAGCACCACACGGTGGAGCGAACCGAGCGAAGTTTGATGAGCTCGGAGCGGAGGAGGCCGATAAATGTCAGGCGCGCCGTTGTGACATCGGAACTTCCCGGCGCGGTCGAGGTCGGGGCAAGCGTGTTCGTTGTCATAGCGACACCTTCTCGGTTATCTCGCCGGCGTGGTACTCGACGGAATCTTCGGTGAGTTTCAGGTACGCGTCTTCGAGGGAACCCGACGAGGGGGTCAGTTCATGGAGCACGATGCCCGCCCCCGCCGCGAGTTCGCCGAGGCGAGGTGCAGTCAGCCCGGTCACCTCGAGAAGATCGGGGGCGCTGCTGGTGACGGCCGCCCCCGACTCCGCAAGCAATCCGGTAAAACGAACGGCGTCGGGAGTGCGTACCCGAACCGCCGTTCCCGTCGACAGGGCAATGATTTCGGCGACGGGAGCATCGGCGATGACACGGCCACGACCGAGCACAATAATGTGGTCGGCGGTCTGTGCCATCTCGCTCATCAGGTGGGAGGACAGGAAGATTGTGCGACCTTCTGAAGCAAGATGGCGGGCAAGCTGTCTCACCCAGATCACTCCCTCCGGATCGAGTCCATTGACTGGTTCGTCGAGGATGAGGGTGGCGGGATCCCCCAACAGAGCCGTGGCGATGCCGAGCCGCTGGCCCATTCCCAGGGAGAAACCACCGACGCGCTTGTGGGCCACCGATTCGAGACCGGTGATCGCAATCACTTCCTTGACCCGCGCCGCACCGATTCCGTGGGTCGCCGCCATCGCCAAAAGATGATTGCGTGCGCTGCGACCCGTGTGTACGGCCTTCGCATCCAGTAGCGCTCCGACTTGCCGCAGTGGAGCAGCATGCTCCGCATATGGTTTGCCGTTGACGATCACCGAACCTGCGCTCGGACGGTCAAGCCCAACAATCATTCGCATGGTGGTGGACTTGCCCGCACCGTTCGGGCCGAGAAATCCCGTAACGACTCCCGGCCGGGCAACAAAATCGATGTTGTTGACAGCGATCTTCGCGCCGTAGCGCTTTGTTAAGCCGTGTGCTTCGATCATTAAAAATTCCTCATCTACAAAGCCTCGCGAAGGACCTGTCTACCCCGCAAGGGCGTACAGGCGATACTCAGCTTTATCGGGAGGCGTTAGACGGCGTCGTTGGACTGGACAAGCAGAGCCCGCTCGACGCCGGCGAGGTTTTCCACCATCAGGCGCTTCAGGGCAGGCGAGCCGGTGTGCGCGGCCAGCCAGCCCTGCGTGGCATCCACCAACTCTTGCGAGGCCAAGCCCGCCGGGTACATTCCAACGATGAACGCCTGGGCGATCGCGTAGCTGCGGTCTGCCCAGATCCCGTCGACCGCCGCGAAGTATGGTGCCACCAGAGAACCCAGGACAGCCGGGTCGTTGATGTGGCCAAATCCGAGCGTCACGTTGCGCACGATCGCGTTGGGGAGTTTGTCGCTTTCGGCGAGGGAGTCGAAGGCGGCACGCTTGCCCGTCACCGTGGGGAGTGTGGCACGTGCACGGGCAGCGGACTGCTGACCGTTCGCCGTGTTGTCTGCTGCGAGGGCAGCATCGATCTCCGCGGTGCCAGCGGCACCGTTGAGGACAAGTCCCTCCAGCAATTCCCAACTGAGGTCGGTATCGATCTCAAGTCCCTCCAGCGCGAGCGTCCCGTCCATCAAGCCCGAAAGTGACGCGACGTGCGCGGGGGTCGAGGCGATGCTGGCAAAGAATTTGACGAACTGGAACTGTGCGTCCGATGCGGCTTCGGCATTGCTGGCGAGATCCCAGAGCGAATCGCCCACCAGCTCGATCGTCTCAGCCCGTTTTTCCGGGGCGACATAGATCCGGGCGACCGTTCCCAGCTGCCCGAGCGTTGTGCGGAGCGTGGTGCTTTCCGATTCCGTGGCAATGTTTCCCAACACGAGCCGCACGTAGTCGCTTGCGGCGGTCTCGCCATCCCGGGTGGCATCCCAGACCGAACCCCAGACCAGCGAACGGGCGAGGGGATTCTCGATAGCGGCGAGGTGCTCGATCGACGTGGCGAGGGATGCATCGTCGAGCCGGATCTTCGCGTAGGCGAGGTCGTCATCATTGAGCAGGACAAGGTCGGGCTGGGCGAGGCCAACAAGTTCCGGCACCTCAGTGCGGGCTCCGTCGACGTCGAGTTCAACGCGGTGGATTCGCTTCAGGGTGCCGTCCGTGAGGGCGTAAAAACCAATGGCGAGGCGGTGCGGTCGAATCGTTGGGTAGTCCGCAGCCGCCGTTTGCAGGACCGCGAAGGAAAGGATCTGTCCCGCGTCGTCGATCTCGAAATCGGGGCGCAGAGTGTTGACTCCGGCGGTCTCCAGCCACAGCTTGGACCATTCATCGAGCTGGCGACCACTGGTCGTTTCGAGTTCCGCGAGAAGGTCACTCAGCTCGGTGTTGCCGTACTCGTGCTTTGCGAAGTAGGCAGCGACCCCGGCGAAGAATGCATCGATGCCGACCCAGGCCACCAGTTGCTTCAGTACCGACCCACCCTTCGCGTAGGTGATTCCATCGAAATTCACCTGTACGTCTTCGAGATCGTTGATCGTGGCGACGACGGGGTGCGTGGAGGGCAGCTGGTCCTGGCGGTACGCCCAGCTCTTCTCCATTGCCTGGAAGGTGGTCCAGGCCTCGGTCCACTCCGTGGCCTCCGCGGTGGCGATTGTGGACGCCCACTCGGCGAACGACTCGTTCAGCCAGAGGTCGTTCCACCATTTCATGGTGACGAGGTCGCCGAACCACATGTGGGCCAGCTCGTGCAGGATTGTGACAACGCGGCGTTCCTTGACGGCATCGGTGACCTTGGAACGGAAAACGTAGGTTTCCGTGAAGGTGACGGCTCCGGCATTCTCCATGGCACCGGCGTTGAACTCCGGCACAAAGAGCTGGTCGTATTTGGTGAAGGGGTACGGGTAGTTGAACTTCTCCTCGAAGTAGCTGAAGCCCTGGCGGGTCTTCTCAAAGATGTAATCCGCGTCGAGGTACTGGCTGAGCGACTTACGGGCGAAAAGCCCCAGCGGGATAGTGCGGCCGTCGCTACTGGTCAGTTCACTGCGCACAACGGAGTACGGCCCGGCGACAAGTGCCGTGATGTAACTCGAGATCTTCTGCGTTGGCGAGAATGACCAGACCGACCGTGACTCGTCGAGCTGTTCAGGCTGCGGCGTCACCGAGTTGCTGACAACTTCCCAGTTGGACGGGGCAGTGACGGTGAACTGGAAGGTTGCTTTCAAGTCGGGCTGCTCGAACACGGCGAATACGCGTCGGCTGTCCGGCACCTCGAACTGGGAGTAAAGGTATACCTCGTTATCCACCGGGTCGACGAACCGGTGCAGTCCCTCTCCCGTGTTGGTGTATTCCGCATCGGAGACGACGGTCAGGATGTTCGCCTCGGCAAGTTCGTCGAGACGGATGCGCACCCCGTCGCTCACGCTGGCCGCATCGAGCTCGACACCGTTGAGTGTCACGGAGTGCACCGTGCGCGTAATCGCGTCGATAAAAGTGGATGCTCCTGGGGCAGCGCTGAACGCCACTGTCGTCGTGCTGCGGAACGTTTCCTCGTCCGAGGTGAGGTCAAGCGTGATGCTGTAGCTCGACACGTCGATGAGCGCCTTGCGCTCCTGGGCTTCGACTCTGGTGAGGTTTTCTCCTGGCACAGCTTGCTCCTTTGACGCGGTGGATTATGTCCGGTAACCAGCCTAATGCGACTGTCCGGACGACCACTGCGACGGGAGGCGTCGCCGGTAACCCCAAACGGTACGGCGCCGTGTGCATGGCGCCGTACCGTATGCGGATTTCTCGGTCAGGTATGGACCAGGGTGCGAACACTCTGCACCGGAATAGTATCCGGCCGCAGGATCAGGTTGCACTCGGCCACCACGCTTGTCAGGAGGTTGACCAGTCGTTCGTCAGGATCCAGGACACAGGCTTCAGCAATTCCGATGACCGAGGCCCTCAGGATCGCTTCATCCGACACGGCAATCGGGCGCGGCTTCGAGACCGAATCTTCACCTTCGAATGCTCGGGCCCAGGCCTCCGCAGCGGGGGCGCGATCGAGCGCCGCCCGGACAGTTTCTCTGGTTCGCCCGGTGACGTCGTCGGAGAAATTGCCGAGTAAGCGTTCGCAGCGCAGCAGTCCGGCCGCGAGTGCCCGTTGCCGGATGTCGCTGGAGATCGGAAGGGCACTGGAGGCGGCGAGAGCCGACACCACTAAAGGAACCCGCGGATCATTGCCAACAAGGCCAACAACCGAGGGAATGAGAGTGGTCAATCGGGAACGCGCCTCATCGGAGGTGACATCGTTGACCAGGCGAGCGAGCGCCGCTACGGAGGGATGCGTACACGATGGATGATCGCTCCAACGCAAGCCAGCGAGATATGACGCGTACTCCATAAAACAGGCTCCGCGACGTGGATTGCGGTGCCTGCCCGGAGAAAGGACGGGTAGTAGCTGTTCGGTGTTAACCCCTTGCATGGAGGCCTCCTCGTGAAGAAAACCGGTGCTATCCAGTGTGCGCTCCGAATGCTCGATTGACTAGACCTGCCCGGATTCCCATACGAAGTCGGGTTTGGCCCATGACAGGCCGCGTCGTCTGGCCTAGGCTCATGGCACCGCGAACCGGTGATGGCCGGTTTCTTCCGCGGTGTGAACACCAAGAGATGGGGCCGTGATGGTCGACTCGCGCATCCTGCAGACGCAATCAGCACTCACCAAGGCGATTTTCGACCTTGCCAGCGAGAAGCCAATCTCCGAGATCGGGGTGGCCGAAGTAGCAAGGCGTGCTGGAATCAACCGCGCCACCTTTTACAACCACTACCTCTCGCCGGGGGCGCTGCTCGCTTCTGCGGTTACCCGCGAACTTGATCGGGTTCGGGCAGCAGACACCGCATTACGGTCAAAGGGCGACGAGCCTGCTGACCAGATCACCCGTAGATCGGTTGATGCCGTGGTATCAGTTGTCGAACGCAATCGGCGGATGTTCGAACTCACTCTGCTGGACCGCGAAGACGCGTCACTCCACCGAGCGCTGGCCGCCCATTTTGAGGTGTCTTGCCGCCTCCTGCTCGTCAACTTCAACGGGAAGCCGGAAGATGTTGTTGATGTTGATGTGATCGCGCGGTTTGTTGCCGAAGGGATCACCGGCGGCATCGAGAGCTGGTTGCAAAAACCCACGATGAGCGCCAATAGGCTGTCGGATGCGATCGTCTCGGCCCTGCCGCGCTGGTGGCATTGACTGGTCAATTCCCGGGCAATCCAGCGCCAGCGCCACCGCTGCCTGCAGGGTGAGGACGTCTCTAGAATGGTCCAATGCGCATTCACATCGCGACCGACCATGCCGGCCTTGATTTCAGCCGGGATCTCCAATCGCATCTTTCTAGTGCCGGCCACAACGTTGTTGACCACGGCCCCACCGTTTACGACGCCGTCGACGACTACCCAAGTTTCTGCATCAACGCCGCCCGCGCCGTCGTTGCCGACCAGGCAGCCGGCATCGAAGCCCTCGGGATCGTGTTTGGTGGGTCAGGAAATGGCGAGCAGATCGCCGCGAACAAGGTCACCGGTGCTCGGGCCGCGTTGGTGTGGAACGTCTCCACCGCAGAACTCGCCCGCCAGCACAACGACGCGAACGTGATCTCGATTGGCGCTCGCCAGCACAGTGTCGACGACGCGACCCTCTTTATCGACACGTTTATCAACACACCGTTCTCGGGCGAAGAGCGCCACGCCAGGCGCATTGCGCAACTGGCTGAGTACGAGGAGACCGGCGACATCGTCGGCCACACAATCAACTAGCCATGCCTGAAGGTCATTCCGTTCACCGCATCACCCGGCAGTTCGCCCACCATTTTGTGGGCCACACCGTAACAGCATCGTCGCCGCAGGGTCGCTTCGCCGGGGGAGCGAGAGAGATCAGCGGGCGCGAGATGATTGCTGCCAGGGCGGTGGGCAAACAGATGTTCCTGGAATTTTCTGGCGGGCTCTGGCTGCGCATCCACCTCGGAATGTACGGCGCCTGGGATTTTGCGGGCGACATCACCACGGATGCGACCGTCGCTTCAGCGTCGGGGCGTATGGGCCAGACCAACCAACGCGGCACGGTCGAAGCAGTGCCACCGGCCAATCCGACCGCAGCGGGCGCGCGCGGCGAGAATGAGGATTCTCTCCACAGCATCGGTGCGCCGCGGCGGACGCGGCTGAGGATGGCGGAATCGGAATCCCTGCGACCGGTTGACGGCGAGGGTGCTGATACTTTCCCGCCCGCACCCATTGGCGCAGTTCGGGTGCGTCTGCTGACCGATCATGCCGTGGCCGACCTGCGAGGCCCGACCGCCTGCGAGGTGCTGCATCCAGAGCAGGTCGCAGCGGTGCTGGCCAAGCTCGGTCCCGACCCCTTGGTGGATGATGCCGGGGAGGGCGAGGCCCGCTTTGTCGCGAGAGTGGCGAAGAAGCCGACCCCCATCGGGCTGCTGCTTATGGACCAGAGTGTGATCAGCGGAATTGGCAACGTGTATCGTGCGGAGATCCTGTTCCGGGCGAGACTCAACCCTCATACGCCCGGTCGGATGGTGCCATCGGAGCTGGTGCGTGAACTCTGGCGCGACTGGACCTACCTGCTCGGTATCGGAGTGTCCACCGGGCAGATGATGACCATGGATGACCTCGACACGGAGTCGTACACTCGTGCACTGGCAAGCCGGGATGACCGGCACTGGGTTTACCACCGGGCAGGGAAGCCGTGCCGGGTCTGCGGAACCCCTATCGTGATGGAACTCGCGGCGGCACGCAAGCTGTACTACTGCCCCCTCTGCCAGGCCTGAAACGTCGCCAACAACAACACGTCACCACTGCGCCGGCACGATCGAGGTGGCGGGTTCTGCGGCCATGCCGATCGATGGTTCGGGGGATACTCCCGTCAGGATCGTGTCCATTCCGGTGCACTGTCGGCAATAGGCCAAACTTGATCCATGCGCCACACGCCGACCTATCTGTTGACCGACCCGACCGAGGTGAAACGACTCATCCGGGAGAACCCCTGGGCGACCATCGTGTCGAATACCGCCACTGGTCTTGTCGCCTCCCACTACCCGGTCGTGCTGGAGGAAGACGCTGATGGCATCAGCATCGTCAGCCATGTGGGACGCCCGGACGAGAAGTTGCACGAGCTCGGCCAGCACGAGATCATGATGATCATCCAGGGCCCCCACGGCTACGTGTCACCGAGTTGGTATGGGAATGATGAGTTTGTCCCGACCTGGAACCATGTCACGGCACACCTGTACGGAACGCCGGAGCTGCTCGATTCGGCGGAGAACTTCCGTGTGCTCGACGACCTGGTGAATCACTTCGAGCAGAAGTTGCCCGATCCCGTGAGCCTTGATATCGACGAGGAATCTGCACGCCGCATCGCGAAAGGCACCGTTGGGATCCGATTGCACGTCACCCGCTTCGACGCGCGATTGAAGCTGAGCCAGAACAAATCGCCGGAGGTTGTTCAGCGCATCATCAACGCACTCGAGAGCGACGGCCCATTCGCCTCCGCCGCCCTGGCCGCGGAAATGCGGAAGGCCCGTGACGATGCTTCTTCGTAATGTTCGTTACGCCGGCGCAACGGTCGACATCCGCATGGAGAACGGGCACATCTCAGCTGTCGGCTCCCTCCCGGGCGACGGTATCGACGGCGGCGGCCGCTGGGTCATCCCAGGCCTGTGGGACAGCCACGTGCACTTCAACCAGTGGACCCTCAGCACCCGCCGGCTCGATGTCGCAGCATCCGAATCTGCCCAGGAAGCTGCAGCAATGATCGCGGCAGCGGTGGCTGCCGAGCCCGAGGCGACAACTCCGTTTATCGCGGTCGGTTTCCGGGACGGGCTGTGGCCCGATGTGCCGACCATCGCCGACCTCGACCGGGCGTCGGATAGTCGACCTATCGTGGCGGTGAGCGCCGACCTGCATGCGGTGTGGCTGAACACCCCCGCCCTGGCGCTCTACGGCCACGCCGGCGACACAACGGGCGTTTTTCGGGAAGATCCCGCATTCGAGATCACCCGGCGGATCGACGAGGTCGACGATTCTATTCTCGACGGCTGGGCACGATCCGCGGCGAAAGCCGCCGCGTCGCGCGGGGTCGTGGGGATCATCGACTACGAGATGGACTGGAACCTCACCAGGTGGCAGCGGCGCATCGATGCTGGCGCGACGGAACTGCGCGTCGAATTCGGCATCTACACCGAACATCTCGATCGTGCAATCGCCGAGGGTCTGCGCACCGGGGACCGGATCGGGGACCTGTTGAGCGTCGGCGGATACAAAGTGCTCACCGACGGTTCATTGAACACCCGCACGGCGTTCTGTTTCGACGAGTACCCCGATCGAGACGGCCACAGTCATCCGCACGGCATGCTCACGGTGCCACCTGAAGAACTCCTTCCCCACCTGCGCCGGGCAGTGGCCGCCGGTCTGGCCCCCTGTGTCCACGCCATTGGCGACCACGCCAACACACTCGCCCTCGACGCCTTCGAGCAGCTCGGCGTCGGCGGCCGGATCGAGCATGCCCAGCTGCTCGCCGCGGCCGACCTGCCGCGCTTCGCCCGCCTCGGCGTGATCGCCAGTGTGCAACCGGAACACGCGATGGACGATCGCGACGTTGCCGACCACTATTGGCGGGGACGAACCAACAGGAGTTTCCCGCTTCGCTCGCTACTGGACTCCGGCGCGACGCTGGCCTTCGGCTCGGATGCCCCGGTGGCGCCGCTCGACCCGTGGGTGACGATGGCGGCGGCGATTGGTCGTGCCCGGGATGGTCGCGAGCCCTGGCACCCCGAGCAGGCAGTAACGTTCGCGGAAGCGTTGGCGGCTTCCAGCCGAACCACGGTCGAGGTTGGCCAGCCGGCGGATCTTGTGCTGGTTGAGCGGGACCCTGCAACGGCGAGCGTGGAGGAACTGCGCTCGATGGTGGTCGCGGCCACCCTGCTTGGCGGCCGGTTCACCCACACCACCCTGTAGCAGCATCCACACATGCGAAAGGCCCGGCCGCCACACCATGTGTGGGGACCGGGCCTTTTCTGCGGACAGTAGCCACCGGCGGCAGGTCGCAAGACGACGGGGCTGGGCTAGGCAGCGATGCTGCGGAAAGCAGCGAAGATGCCGGGGTGGCAGCCGCGGGTTATTACTTGGAGCTGATGTGCGCGAAGAGGAACCAGCGGTCCTTCTCGAGGCCGCGGGCGATCTCGATTGCGACATCCTGGCTCACAGCGTCGAGCGGG
>Ga0247735_1000217_pt1 | contig 24973 bp, 16 predicted proteins | sample UWRJL178409R2_FD_180934 | JGI IMG/M metagenome (GOLD analysis project Ga0247735, IMG submission 180934) | Plant litter microbial communities from Arlington Agricultural Research Station in Wisconsin, United States - UWRJ-L178-409R-2 | ecosystem: Environmental > Terrestrial > Plant litter >... | reverse complement strand
CGGATCACTAAGCGTTGAGTATTTCTTCTTCGCCATGATGTGATCAGTAAAGCAGAAACTGCTTGGTGTCCTTGGATTCAACGCCATCAACACTCGCCGACAGGTGGTAGCTCGCGCCCCCGGCGGTGACCTGAGGGCGGTCTCCCTCACACGTCTCAGCGCTGGAGCGGGTGCGGTCCCACGCGATCGGGGTCGTCGATAGCGTCTTGCCGGCCTCGAGGGTGACCTCGTTCGGCTCGGACTCCGCAGCGCAGTCGGTGGAGGTCCAGACTGTCTCATCACCCGTCGTGATCGTGTAGACCTGCACATCGGGGCCGACCGAGAAGGTGCAGTCGGTTGCGCCCTTGTTCTCGATCGAGAGCGACACGAGCGGCTTCTCGCCGGCCTTGTAGCTGCCCTTGTCGGTGATCGCGATGACCTCGATCGCTTCTTTCGCGCAGGTTCCGTCGGCGTTCTCGGGCGGAGCCACGGCCGAGGAGCTGGCCTTGGGGGTGCTCGAGCCGGTGGGCGTCGGGTTGCCCGATCCGGGCTTGACGATGATCAGCACGACGATGACGATGACGGCGACCAGACCGAGGCCCACGAGCAGTCGTCGGCGCCAATACACGCCGCTCGGCTGGGGGCCAACAGGGTTCCTGAAGGTCGACATACTTCAGCGTAAGCGCGCCACCCGTTAAACCCCGGCTGGCGGGTCGGCGTGTGCCCTAAGCGATGTGCTTGAGCATGCGGGTGTTGCCGAGCGTGTTCTGCTTGACCCGCGACAGGTCGAGGAACTCGGCGATGCCCTCATCGGGCGAGAGCGTCAGCTGCACGAAGATGTCGGGCTGCACGATCTCGTCGCTGATCGGCTCGAAGCCGTTGCGGCTGAAGAACTCCACCTCGAAGGTGAGGCAGAACAGGCGGCTGAGACCGAGCGCCCTGGCGTCCGCCTCGATGCGCTCGAGGAGCGCTCGACCGACACCATGCCCGAGCCATTCCGGCGCGACCGCCAGCGTGCGGACCTCGGCGAGGTCCTGCCACATGACGTGGAGCGCGCCGCATCCAATCGGCTTGTCGTTCTCGTCGACGGCTATGCGGAACTCCTGAACGGCCTCGTACAGCACGACGAGGTCTTTGCCGAGGAGGATGCGCTGGTTGACGAGCGGCTCGACGAGCAACTGGATGTAGGGGATGTCGCTCGTGCGGGCTGGGCGCACTGAGAAGGTCGAGGTCACTTCTTCACAGTACTCAGTTGCCCAGGCTCACGAGGAACACCACGACGCCGCCGACGATCCTGCCGACACCGATGAGCAGTTCGGAGAGGTCGGCGATCACGCCCACCGCCTCCCAGACGTCGGGGTCGAGCGCGAAGACGAGAACGTCGCCGATCATGTCGAGGGCCAGAAGATCGTCGTCGGTGAGTGCCTCGTAGCGCACGCCCAGCTCGCGCACCCACTCCTTCTCGAGGCCGAAGAGCACCGCATAGGGCAGGAGCTTCTCGTTGAGCACGAGCACTTGCGCGTCGATGCTCACGTCGTGGCGCAGCTCCGCTCCCTGCGGGGACTGCAGAAAGGCGAGGCGATCTTTCTCGGCGAGGGCGATGTAGTCGCGCATGCCCCACAGGTGGTCGACGGTGCGGTCGGCGGCGGGCAGCGGCACGATCGGCTGTGCGCTGCCGCGACCGAAGGTGCGCTCGAGCCACGTGCGCTCCCGCGCCTGCCCGGCGACCACGAGGCGGGCAACGGCGCGTCCGTGCGGAAACCGGAGCCTGCGGCCGAGCGCCCTGTTGCGCTTCGGACGCACCTCGAGCTTCTCGCCCACAGCCCCGCGCGGAAACAGCGCCTGCATCATGTCCATCTCGTCCGGTCCGAGACCGTCGAACGACTTCAACGTGAGGGTGAAGCCCGACTGCCGCTTGCGCGTCGAGTCGAGCGGCGCGATCGTGAGCGCCTTGCGCACGGCGAGGTCGACGATCTGGGCGGAGATGGCGCGGGTGCCCTCACCGACGAGTTCAGCGGCGGCAAGCAGGCTCAGCCCGGCGGGCGCCTTGTACTCGGGAACGATGATGCGGTTCGGGCGACGGAACATTGCTCAACGGTAGCCGAGAGGGGCCACCCGCGAGCGACCTGTTGCGCTCGCGGGTGACCATCGAGGGGGATTCGGGCCACCTCGTCGTTCAGGAGCAAAGTAGTCGTTTGCTCCCTCATCGCCAGCACGGCGATGGTCAGTTCCTTCCGGCGGGGGACGAGAGGAGAACTTCTCAATAATCTCGCGCAGCCCGGCCCACGAAGCCATCGCGTCTTGCTATCACCCCAGTTTTCAGTCCGCGCTCGCCACACGTGTGCGACACGGCGCGATGCCGGCTGGATAAAGTTGATTCAAAGTCGAAATCGGGTTCGACTGGGAGCACGTCATCTCTTGGAGTCGGTCTGGTGAGTCCTGCGTTCGATGTTCCTGTTTCGCGCATGAAGGCGCTCGACCGGCCGCGGCTGATTGACGAGCTCGGGGTCGGAGACGACCGCGTGAACCTTACCGTCGTGCATGGCGCGGCCGGAAGTGGTAAGTCCACTGCACTTGCCCAATGGGCCCACTCTCTTGAGTTGTCGAACGAAGATCTCCTGTGGGTCACCCTGTACGCTGACGACGCTGGCCCGCTGCCATTCTGGGAACGCATCACTTCTGCGCTGGTAAGTCACGGCATTGTGCCCGAAGCTGCTCCTTCTGCGCTGCACGCACCCACCGACCGCCTGCGTGCTGTGACCCGCCCGCTGACCCTCGTGCTCGACGACTATCACCTCGTGGAGGGCGACTCAGTCGACGCGCAAGTGCGGCTGATCACGCAGTCGTCGCCCTACCTTCGTTTCGTTGTCGGAACCCGAACCACTGGCGCGCTTCACTCCGTCGAGCTCGCAGCGCGAGTGTCCACAAGGGTGCTGACGGCCGACACTCTCGCCTTCACTCACGATGAATCGCTCGCACTGCTCGACGGCAGCGGGATCGCAGACATAGAGGCTGTGGCGGCCTCTATCCACACCGCAACCCTCGGCTGGCCGCTGGCCAGTCAGGCTCTGCTCGTCGAAGTGCGGCGCGACCCCTCAAGCGCTGCGCACCTTGCGACCATCGGATCGCGCCGCTCGCATTTCGTCGACGAGATCGTCACGTCGACCTTGGCCGCCAAAGATGCCGATGACAGGGAGCTTCTCCTCCGCCTCGCCCTCGCCGACGAGTACACCGTCGAGATGGCGGCGGAACTCGCGGAGCGCCCGAAAGCGTGGGTCGCAGCGCGGCTCGATGAGTTCGAAGGCGACGGCATCGGCACCTGGCAGTCGAGGTCGGGCATCCTCTGGTTCAAGATGCACCCTCTCCTGCTCGAAGCTTTCGCGAGGGCATCAGCGCGCGAGCTCGCCGCCGATACCTCTCGCCGCATTCGCGGAACACTATCGGATCGGCTCGTCCAGTCGCGCACGCTGCGCGCTCTCGAGCTGGCCTTCTCAATACAGGACTGGGCGCGCATGGAGCGTACCTTTCTCCTGCACTACTCGCGACTCATGTACTACAACTCCCCCGCAGTGCTCGCGATGCTCCACGAGGTTCCCCGCGGCGTGATGCGCGCCCATCCCGAGATGCTCGGCGCAGAGCTCTCGCAGGCTTACGGTTCACAAGCCACGGTTGAGCAGTTGGCGAGCATGCTCTCGGTGATCGACGCAAACCGTCGATCGTGGGAGCTCGACAGCGGCGTTCTCGGTGCCACCGGAGAGATCATGAACACCGGAGTTCACCGGATCTTCGGCGAAACGCAGACCGCTGTGCGCAGCGCAGACCGTGCGCTGGAGATTCTCAACCGCACAGCGCCGGGTGCCCTTCTCGCCGACAGTCAGGCAGTACCCGTCGTCTATATGCAGGCAGCCGTGACATATCTCGCAGCGGGGCAGTACTCGCGCGCCCTCGCGGTACTCGTTCGCGGGCGCGACACCGCACTGCAACACGGCGCGGTCGGCGAACAGTTCCAGGCGGTCTCGGTCACCGCGATGGCTGAGGCTCTCCGGGGTTCGCTCCCTGCGGCCCTCGAATGGATCACGCGCACCGAAGACGCAGAACCGTACGATGGATGGCTCGGCGGCTGGGTCGGCGCAGGCTACGACGTTGCTCGCGCCTATGTCGCACTAGATCGCTGGGATCTGGACGGCGCCCGCGACGCACTCGAAGCTCTTAAGCCGCGCGAGCCCTGGATCGAGTATTGGCCGTACATCGCTTTCGCACAGGCTCAGCTCGACCTGCTGAACCACGGAGCAGTGGAGGCGCACGCTCGCCTCGCCGCGACCTTCTCGCGCAAGAAGTGGCGACCGCCCGCACCCTCGTCGATGCTTGCGCCACTCGTCGCGCTCAGCGCCGAACTCCTCTCCCTGTCTGGTCAGCCGATCCGCGCAGCGGAAGAACTCCGTGCCTCCCCCGTATCGGGACACCACATCGACCTCGCGCGAGCCCGACTCGCGGCGATCCGTGGGGAACACCACATGGCAATGGCACTCGCCGACCCTGTCGTCTGGGCGAGCGAAGAGAACCCCCGACTCCGTGCTGAAGCATTGCTTACCGTGGCATCCATTGCTCTCGAACAGGGTCAGGAGCACCGCGCACTCGACACCTTCGTGGATGCGAGCCGCACCCTCGCGGAGCACGGGCTGCGGTTGTCGCTCCTCACGGTAGCGAGCGGACAGCTTGCGCAACTCGTCGAGCTCGCGCGTGCGGCCAAGAAGGACATCGACTTCTCGATGTTCGCGCGCGTACCCGACCTGCACAGGCACACGGTGAGTGTCGAGCCGCTGAGCAAGGCCGAGCGCCGTGTGCTGAGCGCCCTGCGAAGCGCGGGTGATGTCGAGACGGCCGCAACATTACTGCACCTGTCGGTGCACACCGTCAGGTACCACGTGAAACGTACCTATCGAAAGCTCGGCGTCACCACGCGCTCAGACGCGGTGGCTCGCGCTCAGGAACTCGGGATGCTCGATACCCTGTAGGGCGGGCCCCGGTACATGGTCCGGGGCCCGCTGCCTCACGCGCGGTGCAGCGGTTCTCGCTTGCGTCGTCGCGACAACAGGATGAACAGGAACCCGCCCCCGAGGAGTGCGAGCGCCAGCATCATCGAGATCTCCAGCCCGGAGACACCGGTGGTGGCGAGCTTCGTGATCGTGGTCGACACCGAACAGAACTCGTCGCCGTTGTCGGCAGCATCGGCGGCACACGCGGCCGCGGCAGAAGTCGGTGCCGAGGCGCCGACGCCCACGAGGTTGACCAGTCTGCGGTCGCCTGTGACTCCACCATTGATCTTCACTGAGTAGGTGATGGTCTCGGTCGCGCCCGATGCGAGTTCGCCCGACCAGGTCAGCACCGGTGCCGCGAAGCTCACCATACCCGCCGAGGCGGTCGCGTCGTTATTGAACTTGGCGTCGTCGAGCACGCCGACCATGGAGTCCCGGATCACTGCCGGGTCTGCCGACGTGAAGTCGCCCGCCCCGAGGTTGGTCACGGTGATCGTGTAAGTAACCACCTGCCCGAATCCGGCTACTCCCGCGTCAATCGACTTGGTGTAGGCGAGACTGCGCACCGCCGAGACCACTGTCACGTCGCGCTCGGGCACCGCACATGGCGAAACTCCGCCGGGACACGTGTCATCGGTCCAGTCGGTGGCGAACCGCGGATCCACAGACGCCGTGTTGGAGAGCGACTGGTTGCCGGTGAGAGGCTTGTTGACCCGCATCGAGTAGGTGACTGTCACCGTCGCACCTCCAGCCAGTGAACCCGACCAGACGAGGGAGTTGCCCGCAATCGTCGCCGACCCGATGGATGCGACGACGACACCGTCGAGAGTCGCATCATCGAGCACGTCACTGAGGTCGTCGGTGAAGGTAGCAAGTTCACCACCGGTGAAGTCGACGTCACTCGTGTTTGTGTACGTGATCGTGTAATCGACGACAGCGCCTGGCGACAGAACACCCGTGCTGGCGGTCTTCTCGATCTCGAACGAGGGGAGCTCTGTCGAGGTGATAACGCAGTCGTCTCCAACACACGCTGATGCCGCCGGGGTGGCCGGGGTTCCGCCCGGCAAGGCTGGCGCGAAGGCGATGTTGTCGAGGCTCAAGTCGCCCTCCGCCTGAACCGTCACCGAGTAACTGAGCTCCACTGCAGCGCCGACCGCGAGCGGACCCGCCCAACGAATCCGTTCACCCAGGCTCGTGATCGTGCCGGCGGCGGGGGATGCCGTCACCGCACCCGTCAGTGCCGCGTCGTCGAGAACACCCGACAGGTCGTCCCAGACCTCAGCAGGGAAGTCGGCGGTGAAGTCGCCCTCGCCGGTGTTCACGATGCGCACCGTGTAGGTCACAACGTCGCCGATCTCAACGATCGCGGGTGCATCAGACGATTTGGTGATCGTGAGCTCGGGAAGTTCGATATCGGCGGCCGCGAGATCAGTCGTGACGACGTCGCCATCGGTGCTCGACGCAACGCTCGCGCCGTTCGACCAGCCGCCGGCCCGGCTGGACTGACCGGAGGGCAGCGTGGCACGCACGGCGATGTCAAAGACGTGGGTCGCACCGCCGGCCAAGGGCGTTCCCGCCGCGACCACGACAGTGTCGCTCGCGCCGTTCCAGCCAGCTTCGGTCGCCGGGCTACCGGCTCGCGGGGTTGCGGTCTGCGAGCTGACGACGGTGCCGGTCGGCAGGTCGAGCTGGTCGGCGAGTTCGTAGGCGAGGTCCACGTCAGCGGTCGGGTTCTGCACGGTGATGACGTAGCTCACGATCCATGAACCGTCGGCCTGGCGCACGGGCGCGCCATCCACTGTCTTCGTGACTGCAGGATCGAACGCGGTGACACAGGCAGCGGCATCGCGGTCGGAGCCACCGGAGATGACCGTCGCGAGGTTTCCGAAGCCGGTTCCCGTCTCACTCGGCGCGATGGCACAGTCACCCGCACCGGCGGTACCCCTCACGGCGTGCGAATCGATGATGGCGCGCACTGTGTACTGGTGGCTTCCACCACCGGGGAGAGCAATCTGCTCTGCGACTGTCGTTGCAGAGGCACCGTTCCAGCCGGACTCCACGACGACACCCGCAGGGTGAGCGGTGATCGAGGGAGCGCCGACGAGAGTGATGCCCGTTCCGAGGGTGAACTCATCGTTCAGGTCGTAGACCGTCGTCACAGCGGGGTTGGGGTTGCCGACCGAGATGCGGTAGAGCACCTCCCAGGTTCCGTCTGACTGCTGCTTCTGGCTCAGGACCGTCTTCGACACGCCCGCGATGGGCACGTCGGGCACGTCGGCGCACGCGACATCCGAGGTCACTCGCGCTCCGATCGAGAGGGTCACCTCATTGCGCATTCCCCCCGCACCCTGGTCGGGGGCGCAGTACTGCTCCGCCGCGTCCAGTCCCGCCGCAGCGGCGAACTCCACGGTGACGGTGTACACCTGCGTTCTCGGGGTCGTCGGGCCGGTCGCCTGGGCGATCGTCGCGTTCGCGATGAGGGTGTTTCCCTCACCGTCGAAGTCGGGCTCGATCGTCACGCCCGCAGGACCGGTGACGGAGACCGCACTGACGGTGGTGCCCGCAGGGAAGTCGAACGAGTCGGCGAGCGTGTACGGGTAGCTGGCCGGGCCCGTGGTTGCGCGGTTGGTCACTGCGAGCTCGTACTCGAGAGTCCAGATTCCTGTCGCGGCGTCCTGTACGGGAGACCCGGCGACCGTCTTGACGACACTTGGATCGTTTGCAGGAGTGCATGCAACAGCAAACGGATTCGGCGTCACGACGCCGCTGGCCAGGGTTGCAACATTGCGGAATCCGGTGCCGGTCTCACCCGAGGCGAGCTGGCAGTCCATGTCGGTGACGTTGGCGTCGGTGATCAGCACCGTGTCTGCGGTGACGCTCACCGCGTAGGTGTGAACTGCACCTCCCGCGAGATCGATGTCGGTCGACACGTTCGTGACGGAACTACCGTTCCACGAGGGGTTGGTTGGTGCATCCGTCGAGCTAATGGATGCCGCCGTGACCGAGATGCCGTCGCCGAACTGCAGACGGTCACCGAGGTCATAGCTCGTCGCAATAGTGGCGCTCGGATTGCTCACGGTGATCTGGTAGCCGATCGTCCACTCACCGCTCACCGAATCGATGACGGTGGACACAACGCTCTTCGCAACGCTGGGTGTCGGCTCAGCCGTGACGGGCGCGCACGCTGCGGCCTGGCCGAGCTGGGTCGTGCTGGACCCCGCAAAGAGGCGCGCCGTGTTGGCGTATCCGCCGGAACCCGCTGGTGCACAGGCCAAGGCCGCGCCGGCGACAGCGCCCGCGGGAACGCTCGTGTTCACCGTGATCGTGAATACCCGCGGAGTACCGGAAAGCACGCGGTCGGGGCTCGAGAGGAGAGCTGACTGCGCGGCGCCGGTGAATGACGTGTTGATCACAGCGCTGGCAGGGCCGGTAACGGCCACGGAGTTGGTGGTCACTCCAGCCGGGAAGCCGAGCACGTCGGAGATCGTGTACGCGAGACCCGTAGAAGGAGCACCCGCAGGAGCTGTTGCCGTCAGGGTGTAGACGACGTTCCACGACCCGTCACCGAGCTGGGTCGGCGTGGCCACAGTCTTGGTGATCGTCGGTGTGACGGGCTGTACACAGACCCACTTGGCGGTGCTTACGCCACCGACGGGCGTGAAGGTCGCGGTGTTTCCGAACCCACCGTTCGAGTTCGTGACACACGCGGCGCTCGTTGAGGGGACGAAGGTCGCGGTGACGACGGTGAGCTCATAGTGATGGCTCGCACCAGCCGGGATGCTCGCGCCGCTGACTACGGGGCCTGTGCCGAACCACGCCACCGGGGTGACGCCCGCGGGAGCCACGGTCACGGCAGCGGTGTCGGCGGTGATCCCCGAGCCGAACGCAAGGGTGTCGCTGAGGCTGTAGGTGACGGCTCCTGCATCATTGAGGTTGACGATGTCGAGGGCGTAGACGATTCTCCACGCACCGTTGGCGAGTTGCTCGGTTGACGAGATGGTCTTGGAGAACGACGGCGCGAAGCGAGTCACGGTCTGCGCGCAGGCGAACCCGTCAGAGTCGAGGCCGGTGCCCGCGGCACACGCGGTGCCCGCGGAGGTGGTGTACGCCGTGTTCTTGAGTTCACGGTCACCAGAGGTGCCGTCGCCGACGAGCACACGGTAGGTGAGTACGACGGACTGCCCGGCAGGCAGAGTACCGGTCCAGCCGATGACGCCCGAGGTCGGCGTGACGGGCACGCCCGTACCGTTGTTGACCGAGACGGATCCAGAACCGGCAACGAAAGTCGCGTCATCCAGCACTCCACTGAGAACGTCACGGATTACAGCGGGTACGCCCGAGGTGTAGGCCGCGGTTCCGACGTTGGACAGAGTCACGGTGTAGGTGACTTCGTCGCCCGAGAGCACGCCGGCAGCCGGCGCGGTCGAGGACTTGGAGATCGCCAACTTGTGCAGAGTGTCTGTGTCGGAGAACGAACCGGTCAGGTTGACGGTGTTGTCCAGGGGATCAGGAGCCGTAGCGCGTGCGACGTTCGTGATCGAACCGGTTGCGCTCGTCAGCACCTTCACGGTGATAGTCGTTGTGAATGTCGAACCCGCGTTTCCGGATGCTGCTCCACCGGTCGAAGACGATGTACCGCTCGCTGTGAGCGACTGTGCCGGCCAGGTGACAACACCGCCAGCGTGGATGCCTCCGTTGGTCGCGCTCACGAACTGCACGCCGGCGGGCAGGGTGTCGCTGACGATGACGCCGGCGAGGGACTCGCTCACGAGGCCGTTCGTCGCCGTGATCGTGTACGTGTACGTGTCGCCGATGGCGACCGTCGACCTCGAGTCGTCCTTGGTGACGACGAGGGCGCTCGTCGCGCTCACGGCCGTCGTGCACGCGGACGCCGAGTTGTTCGCCGGAGTGCCGTCGTAGGCAACTCCGATGACACTGCCGGCGATGCATACCGAGCCGCTGGTCGCGGTCGGCGTTACGGCAAGGTTGATCGTCTCGGGAACATCCTTTGCGAGGGTGCGCGGCAGGCCGGAACCGGTGACAGGTTCACATGAGAGTGTCACCGGTCCAACGAGCACTCCCGAGGGAGTGGCAGCACAAATCCAGCCAGCAGGCTGAAGGTTACGCACGGTGATGCCGGTGGGGATCGTGAGCTCGACGCGAGCGTTCGCCGTTGCAGCTCCGCCGTTGTTCTCCACAACGAAGGGAACGATGCCGGGGCGGCCTACTTGAAGCGGAAGGCGGTTAGCCACCGTGAGCTCGAGGTCTGCCTCCTGGATCGCCGCGCACACCGCGGCTGGCTCAGACACAGTGCCGATGCCCGTGAGCTTGACCGCGAAGGTATTGCAGGCTTTCGCCCCATCCACCGGAGAACCGATGACGTTCGCGGTGTAAACCATCGAGACCGAGTTGCCCGGCGTGATGTTGCCGGGGTACGCCATGCGGATGGACCGCGCACCGGCTGCCGTGCTCGTCCAGGTGCCCGTGGTCGCACCAGAGTAGACCTCGCTGCGCGGCGGGTTGGACGAGGTGGAGTAGGTCGCGGTGACGCCCGACGAGAGGTTGGACACAGCGTTGAGCGTCTCAGCAAAGTCGCTGTTTCGCGGAGTGCTCGCTGTTGCATCGCTCGTACCGGTGTCTCCGATGTACGGCAGCACGTCATAGCCGACGACATTGCTCAGGGTCGTGTTGCCCGTGTTGAGCACGGTAAGTCGGTACTTGATGCTCGTCGAGTTCGGGGCTACGCCGACAGAGGTCGCGGAGTCGGAGATCCAGGTGCAGCCGTCGGCGGCCGCTGGGGTCGGCGAACAGATCTCCTTGATCACCCGCATGGCACCTGCCGCACCGACGAGAACGTTCTGGTTGATCGACGCGAAGTACTCGGTCGTCGATCCGTCTCCATCGAGGTCGGGGGCGTCGAGGAACGCCGACGTGTAGTTTGCTTCGGCATTCGTGTAGGTGTGACGCGAGTCGGTGATGTACGCGGTCGCAACACTGGTCGTGCCGGCGGCAACAGTCGAGGCCGGTCGCGCGATGACGCTCATGACGGGCCACCAATCGTTCTTGCCGAAGGCGACGGTGCTGGGCCACGTCGCTGAGACAATCTGGCGGGAGACGCCGGAAATCGTGACGGTGCGGTAGGAGAAGGAGACTCCTGCGGGTACGCTGCCCGCCGGGAACGAGGCGGAGCCCGGGGTGATCTCCCAACCTACGGGAGCCGCGAAGACATATTGCGGCGTGATGTCGACGGTCGAGTAGACAGTGTTCGTGCCACCCCGGATGTTGAACGTGACATCAGTCGCGGGAGTCGCGGTAGAGCCGCCGCCCGAGATAACCGCACTTGTCGTGAACTGCGGAATGAAGTTGGCTTTTGCCGTCGCGAAGCGGATCGTCGCTGATGCCGTTCCGAGGTCCAGAGTGCCTAGCTGAGGATTGCCAGGGTAGCTCATGGTCGCCGACGCCGTGTTGGTGCGGTATTCACCGACCGGGGCCGTCGTTCCGACCCGGTAGTAGAAGTACGCGGTGAAGACAGTGCCCTGCGTTTGAGTTGCGAGACCGTTGGCGGGTGCGAGCGGTCCAGAGGTCACCGTCGCCTTGACGATAGAGCGCCCAGCCGGTGCCGTGTAGGTCGCGAGAGTGGATGTTCCGGTGACGCCGTTGTCGAGTTCGTAAGCGATCACGGTTCCCGCAGTGATCGATGACGAGACCGCGTAGACAGGGGCATCTGCTTGGTCGAGTTGGTTGTCGGTGATTACGGCAACACCGGGAACGTTCGCCTGGTTGCTGACTCGAACTCCCCACGATCTGGCATTGGTTCCGGTCGCGGGAACGTTGACGAGGCGCGTGGTTCCCGAGGTGCCGTCGTAGGTGCTGTCCTTGGTCTCGAGCGCGGCCTTCGCGAACGGCGCGTTGAAGCGGATGTTGTGGCTACTGGTTCCGAGGTTGACTGTCGCGACGCTCGTGCCTGGGTAGGTCATGAGCGCGGAGGCGGTGTTGGTGCGGAGCGCACCGGAGACCGCGGTCGACGATACGCGGTAGCCGTACTGCACGATCGCGAACGTGCGCGCCGTGCCCGTTGCCGTCGGGTTCGGGCCCACGAGCGGGCTTGAGGTTACCGTCGACCTGGTGAAGCGCCATCCAGCGCCGAGCAGTTCGACGATGTCGATGCTACCTGAAGCCGTGCCGGTCTCAGTCGTGGCACCGTTCGTCGCCTCCCACTCGATGGTGGCGTCGCCGTCGGCGACATAGGCGGTTGCCGCGCTTGAGTTCGTGAATGCCGTAATCGAGTGCACCGGAGCGCCATCGAGATCGAGCGTGTTGTCGGTGATCACGGCGGTTCCATTGATGTTTGCCATGTTGGCAACCGACTGTTCCCAGTACTTCTCATTGACGAGGGGTGCAGTGGGTATGGTGACGACCGACGTCGTAGCGTTCTCGCGCGAATAGCCATCAAAAGTGGAGAACTTGTTGTTGAGGGACGCCTTACCGAATGGAGTCACGCAGTAGACGTTGATCGGCTTGCTGTTGGTCGCAGGCTTGACCACGCCAGGGGTTCCCGGGGCGCTGATGTAGGTGACCGAGGCCACGCTCTCCAGTGTGACGGGGGTCGTGAAGTCACACGTGGTTCCTGACGGCGCGAATGCTGCCGCGGGAAAGCGCACGGTGATGTAACGCGGCTTGACGCCCGTCCAGGACTGATGCGTCTGCCACCCTAGTGCGGCGGTCTTGCCGGTCGCCGACCACTCGGGGGCTTCCCAGGTGATCGTGTTCGTCGCGGCGTTGTAGCTGCGCAGCGAGGCGTCGGAGTCGCCTGTGACCGAAACAAGCACTGCTCCGGCGGGCAGCTTGTGCGTGACCGAATAGTCGCTCGCACACAGAAGCGAAGCTGACCCCTTAGTCGCGTTCTCGGTGTAGATAGTGCATCCCGAACCAAATCGAAGCTGGTACGTGTAGTCAGTGTCGGTCAGCACGCTCGCAGCGGCGGTCGTGACGATTCCTGGTTCCGGCGTGGTGATCTTCCACAGAGCCGCGGCTGAGGTAGCCGAAAACGGAGCAACTGCCGTCGTTGCGTCGGCGGTCATGCTGATGGTCAACGGGTAGTCGTTGGGAAAGTTGGAGGCCGCGACATCGGAACGCTCGTTGACCGTGTACGAGCCTGTCCCTCCCCACGCGTAGTGGATAGTGAAGGTCCCGCTGGCGCCAACACCGAGGTTGCCGAGGTTCACTGTGTATCCCGCCGCCGCACTCCCTGAGATCGTGCCGCCCGTGGTCGGCGCCTGCCAGGAGTTGTAAGAGAGGAGGCGATAGAAGTTGTTGTTGGGATCGAGTTGGGCGGGATCGATCTTCACTGTCGCGCCCGTACAATTCGCGACGCTGCAAGAGAAGCTCACTCGGTACGACAGCCTGCTGCCGTTGATGCCCTGCCCGGCCGTGGTGACGGCCGAACCGTCGAGATAGTGCACCGGAGTAGCGCTTACGGTGAGAACTGCAGAGCCAGCTGCGGTTGCGGCGAGTGGCTGCGCAATGAGACCGAGCGCGAGTAGAAGCGTCAGGGTGGCTCGACGAACGAAAGCTGCCGTGCCGGTTCTCGTCATCATTGACGCGGTTTTGTAAGTGCTCGTGCGCTGTGTCATCGTGGTGCCCCTCAAACCCATGCGGAAGGATCGACAAACGCCCCGGGTCTGAGAACGTCATCAGGGTGAGTTTTCCGCACCTTCACAGGCATATCGGAGGTTGCTCTGCGCTTCAGTCCGTTAATCAGTCCGGGTCGCTGCGACGCGCTCACAGTCGCCGTCTGAGGGCGTCACCCCTACGGGGCACACCTGCTAACTATCGGTATGGATGCGACGCGCATACGTGTCCGCGCCATCAACGAACCGGGCCAGCAGCGCACTGAGTTGAGAGACGTCGCCCTCGCTCCAGCCGGCGAAGATGTCCGCGACCATGGCGTCGCCCACGTCGTACAGCTCTTGCGCGGCTTCGCGCCCCTCTGAAGTGAGGTGCAGCGTGTGCGAACGCTGGTCGCTCGGGCTCGGCTCGCGGGCGACGAGGCCCGCTGCATCCAACTTCGCTACCGCTTTGCTGACACTGGTCGCTGTGGCATCGAGCGCCGTCGAAAGCTCCGACGGACGGGACGGCCCGAGGGAGCCGAGCGTCCAGAGCACCCGCACCTCGAGAGTGCTGAGCGCTCGGTGCCGCTCGGTGACGATGTCGTGCTGAAACCGCGGCGAGTGCCAGATGTTGAGCAGCGTCGTGACGTTCTGCACGACGGCAGAGCGGTAGTGCAGGCGCGGCTCGAGCTGGTCATTCACAGTTTGAGAGTAGCCCTCCGGCGTATAGTTTCCATTGGAAAGTAGTTTCCAGCTCAACCCACGAACAAAGGAGTTCACATGGCCAGAACACTCGTAGTCACCGGCGCAGCATCCGGAATCGGCAAGACGACCGCCGAACTGCTGCAGAGCCGTGGCGACACGGTCATCGGCGTCGACCTGCGCGGAACCGATGTCAACGTCGACCTCACGACGGCCGAGGGGCGCACGGCGCTCGTCGAGCAGGTGCGCGAGATCTCCGGCGGAACAATCGACGGCATCCTCGCGATCGCCGGACTCGCCCACCCGATCCCCGCAACAGTCGCCGTGAACTTCTTCGGCATGGTCGCCACCCTCGAGGGCCTTCGCCCGTTGCTGTCGGGATCGGATGCACCGCGGGCAGCCGGTGTCGCATCGATGGCGAGCCTGAACCCGGTCGATGATGAGCTCGTCGCAGCAATGACGGCGGGAGACGAAGCTGCCGCGCTCGCTCGCGCCGAGGTTCTCGCGGGCGACGAGTCGACGGGTTACCTGATCTACGGCTCGACGAAGAAGGCCTTCGCACAGTGGATTCGCCGCACCGCGCCGACCGACGACTGGGCCGCCGCGGGAATCCCGCTCAACGCCATCGCACCCGGAGTCATCGTCACCCCGATGACCGCGCCCCTGCTCGAGACCGAGGAGGGACGCGAGCAGATCCGCGCCGGGGTTCCGATGCCGCTCAACGGTTTCGCCGAGTCGATCGTGCCCGCCCGCCTGCTCGCCTGGCTCGTGAGCGAAGAGAACTCGCACCTGTGCGGACAAGTTGTGTTCATCGACGGAGGCAGCGACGCGGTGATCCGCGGCGACTCGACCTGGTAACCACACGTTCCGTGCCCGGGCATCGAACCGTGGCAGGGGTTGCAACCCGTGCCAGCGTGCGGTGCCCGGGCAGCGGCGGCTAGGCACACAAAAGCGGCGACAGGATTTCTCCTGTCGCCGCTTTTTTCACTGAGGCTCTCGAAGTGCGCTTCGAGAGCCTCAGCGACCGACGGTTCTAGACCTCAGCCGTGATCGCCTCGGGCTCAGGGAGCCCGATCTGGCGCGAGGTCACGAAGGTGAACACGTTGTCGACGAAGTCGACGTGCACGTGGTCGCCGGCGTTGAGCTCGCCGTGGAGGATCTTCTCGCTCAGGGCATCCTCGACCTCGTGCTGCACGGCACGACGCAGCGGGCGCGCACCGAGTGACGGGTCGAAGCCGACCTTGATGAGCTGCTCCTTGGCGGCGGTCGTGAGCTCGATCGTGAGATCGCGGTCCATGAGTCGCTCGCTGAGGCGCTTGATGAAGAGATCGACGATCTGCAGAAGCTCGCCGGGGCTGAGCTGCGGGAAGACGATCGTCTCGTCGACACGGTTGAGGAACTCGGGCTTGAAGTGCTTCTTGAGCTCCTCGACGACCTTGCCGCGCATGCGGTCGTAGCCGGTCGCGGTGTCCGTCGCGGAGGTGAATCCGATCGGGGTGCCCGTGATGTCCTTCGTACCGAGGTTGGTCGTCATGATGATGACCGTGTTCTTGAAGTCGACGACGCGACCCTGGCCATCCGTCAGGCGTCCCTCTTCCAGAATCTGGAGGAGCGAGTTGAAGATGTCGGGGTGAGCCTTCTCGATCTCGTCGAACAGCACGACGGAGAACGGCTTGCGGCGCACCTTCTCGGTGAGCTGTCCGCCCTCCTCGAAGCCGACGAATCCGGGAGGAGCACCGAACAGTCGTGAGACAGTGTGCTTCTCGCCGTACTCCGACATGTCGAGCGAGATGAGTGCGCCCTCGTCGTCGAATAGGAACTCGGCGAGCGCCTTGGCAAGCTCGGTCTTTCCGACACCCGTGGGGCCGGCGAAGATGAACGAACCGGAGGGACGCTTCGGGTCCTTGAGACCGGCGCGGGTGCGACGGATCGTCTTGGCGAGAACCGAGATCGCTTCTTCCTGGCCGATGACGCGCATGTGCAGCGCCTTCTCCATGAAGATGAGTCGCGAGGACTCCTCCTCGGTCAGCTTGAACACCGGGATGCCGGTGGCCTGAGCGAGAACCTCGGCGATGAGTCCCTCATCGACGGTGCCCGAGGCTCCGACGTCGCCGGACTTCCACTGCTTCTCGAGGCGCAGTCGCTCGCCGAGGAGCTTCTTCTCCTCATCGCGGAGCGAAGCGGCCTTCTCGAAGTCCTGGTCCTCGATGGCGCCTTCCTTCTGCCCGCGAACGACGGCGATCTTCTCGTCGAATTCGCGAAGCTCGGGCGGAGCCGAAAGCACGGAGAGACGCAGGCGTGCGCCCGCTTCATCCAGCAGGTCGATGGCCTTGTCCGGAAGGAAGCGGTCGGCGACGTAGCGGTCGGCGAGGTTCGCTGCGGCAACGATCGCACCATCGGTGATCGACACCTTGTGGAACGCCTCGTACTTGTCGCGAAGGCCCTTGAGGATGTTGATCGTGTGAGGAATGGTGGGCTCGTGCACCTGCACCGGCTGGAAGCGGCGCTCGAGCGCTGCATCCTTCTCGAAGTGCTTGCGGTACTCGTCAAGAGTCGTCGCACCGATCGTCTGCAGCTCTCCTCGTGCGAGAAGCGGCTTCAGAATGGATGCAGCGTCGATGGCGCCCTCGGCGGCACCGGCACCCACGAGCGTGTGGATCTCGTCGATGAAGACGATGATGTCGCCGCGCGTGCGGATCTCCTTCGTGACCTTCTTGAGGCGCTCCTCGAAGTCACCGCGGTAGCGGCTTCCGGCGATGAGCGAGCCGAGGTCGAGCGAGTAGAGCTGCTTGTCCTTGAGGGTCTCGGGCACATCGCCCTTGACGATGGCCTGCGCGAGTCCTTCGACGACGGCGGTCTTGCCGACGCCGGGCTCACCGATGAGAACCGGGTTGTTCTTCGAGCGGCGCGAGAGGATCTGCATGACCCGCTCCGCCTCCTTCTCGCGGCCGATCACGGGGTCGAGCTTGCCGTCGCGCGCAGCCTGCGTGAGGTTGCGACCGAACTGGTCGAGAATCTGCGAACCCTTGTCAGCCGGCTGGTCGTTGCCGCCCACCGCGACAGCCTCCTTGCCCTGGTAGCCAGAGAGAAGCTGGATCACCTGCTGGCGAACGCGGTTGAGGTCGGCACCCAGCTTGACGAGCACCTGGGCTGCGACGCCTTCACCCTCGCGGATGAGGCCGAGCAGAATGTGCTCCGTGCCGATGTAGTTGTGGCCGAGCTGCAGCGCCTCGCGCAGTGAGAGCTCGAGCACCTTCTTCGCACGCGGTGTGAAGGGAATGTGGCCGGTCGGCTGCTGCTGACCCTGGCCGATGATGTCCTGCACCTGCTCACGCACAGCATCGAGGGAGATGTTGAGGGACTCGAGCGCCTTGGCGGCAACTCCCTCACCCTCGTGGATCAGCCCGAGCAGAATGTGCTCGGTTCCGATGTAGTTGTGGTTGAGCATCTTGGCCTCTTCCTGGGCCAAAACAACGACGCGTCGTGCGCGGTCGGTAAATCTCTCAAACATGTTCACTCCTTGGGCACCGGGCAGGGATCGGTGCCGATGTATTAGAGACTAACCAGCGGATGCCCCGAACCGTGCCCGTGTTCGCCCTAGGCGTTATGGGGCGTGAACACGCTGTGAAGGGCGGGCCTCACACACACGCTGTTGCCGTGGATCCGTCGGGACTCGTGCTTGCGAATCTGACCCTAGCGAGCTATGTTAACGATAATCGTTGTTATCGACTATCGATGGGATGCACCGTGACCGCCACACTCGCACGACCCCGCACCGCGGTGATCCCGTTGGCGTTCGCCGCAGTCGCGATGCTGGGGATCGCCACCTGGACCTTCGTGGCCGCCCTCGTGCGCCTGATTGGCGCCGTCGCCATCACCGCGGAGAACATCGAGTTCGGCATCACGCTGCCCGCCGCAATGTTCGTGCAGGGTGACGCCGGTCGATTCGAGATCGGGCGAGACACTCTCGCGACGATGTACGACGGAAACGGCGTGCCGTCAGCGGCCGCCGTGAGCTACGCGGCAGACCTGCGGGACGTCGCATCCACGTTTCACGGCGCAGCGTTCGTCAACGCCGTTGTCGTTCTCGCCCTCGCGGTCGTCGTGATGTTGCTCTGCATCCGACTGCTGCGGGGGCAGCCCTTCGGTCGCTCGCTCACCGCGTCACTCGCAGTCTTCGCGGGTGTGATCGTGGCAGGGAGCATGCTCTCCCAGGTTCTCCGTGCCGGAGCATGGCTCAACGAAACGGCGACAAAGTTCCGCACCGATATTGCCGGGCTTATGATCGGCGCCCCGCAGATCCCTGAGACCGATCTTGGCTATCACCGCTCGACCGGCGCCGCGGAGATCGACTTCACGTTCGTCGGCATCGGCGTGCTGCTGGCCCTCGTGGCAGTAGCGTTCCGCATCGGCGAACAACTGCACTCCGACACGAAAGGACTCGTCTGATGTCTTCGACCGAAACCCCCGCCATCGCTCCGTGGGGCAAGTGGGACAAGCTCTCGCTCCAGCTCATCCTCGTCGTCTCTGTCGCATACGCGCTCATCGTTGCGGTTCTCGGCGTGATCATGATCGTCTCGGAGCTCTCGACAGACGCCCGCACCGTCACCCTTTTCGTCAACCAACCCCTGCCCGCAGCGGCGGATGCCGGTAGCGCAACCCTCGTCGACGGACACTTCGACACCGCGGAGGTGCGCGTGAGCGGCCTCGTTCCCATCACCGGCGCCCTGCTCACCGCTGGCTCGATCATCGGGTTCGCGACGCAACTGCTCGTCGCGGCATCCTTCGTCTACCTGACCTGGCGCCTGCTTCGTCGTGAGCCGTTTCTCACGTCGCTCACCTGGACATTTCTTGTCGCCGGCTCGGTGCTTCTCATCGGCACGATCATCGGCCAGGCTCTCAGCGGCTTCGGCGGATGGCTCGTGGCGACCGAGCTCGGTTCCTCACCCGATGGCGAGAGTTTCTGGCCGCTCGTCATGCAGTTCGACCCGGCGCCGATCGGACTCGCGTTCGTGCTGCTGCTCGTCGGCTGCGCTTTCGACTACGGGCAGCGCCTGACGCGCGAGACCGCCGGTCTCGTCTGATGGGCGACGAAGAACCCACCGGAGTGCACTGCCGGCTCGACGAACTCCTCGTCGAGCGCGGCATGACTCTCACGAGACTCTCGGAGATCGTTGGCGTGAGCATCGTCAACCTGTCGGTGCTCAAGAACGACCGGGCGCGGGCCATCCGGTTCTCAACGCTCGTCTCGATCTGCGAGGCGCTCGAGTGTGAGATCGGCGAGTTGATGGTGCTGGCCGACGCGCAGTAAAGACGACTAGTGAATCGTGCAGGTTCCGGGTGCGAGGGTGATGCCCGAGGCTTCGAGGTCTTTCGCGAGTTGCGTGTCGCGCTTGGTCACGGGTACATCGCACGACCCCGTGTGCACGACGGCACCCCTGCCGTCTTCGGCTATCGCGAACTCCTTGAGTCCGAGCCCGGGTGACGCCGCCTGTTCGAGGAGTGCGACGATGGTGTCCCACGCCTCGAGATCAGTGAAGCTGTCGGCCGCGAGCACGTCGGGCACGACCGAGAGCGTGAAGGTGTCGTCCGCGCCGAACCAGGTGACAGTCGCCGAGCCCGCGACATCCGCCTCGCCGACTGCCTCGACGAGCGTGTCGAGCCGCTCGGGCGGGAGGGTCGTGAGCAGATAGGCGCCGGGAAGCATCCACACCGGGTCCGCGGTGGTCGAGTCGGGAACGGCGCGCATGGCGGCCCAATCCACTGTCGTGGGAGCCGTCGCCGCGGTGATCGAGCGCTGGTAGACGCCGTCGGACGTCGGGTCGACGAGCAGGAGATCCATGGCGAGTTGCTCCCCGTAGACCGCCTGAAGCTCGAACAGATACTGGAACTGCGCCGCGAGTTCCTCGGTCGGCAGCCCGATCCACTGCGGGATGTTCACGATCGGGTCGGTTGCCGAGGCGATAGTGAACGACAGGTTCGGCTGCTCCAGAAACTTCTCGCCAGCGAAAGTGTCGCTCACCGCTGCGACCACGGCCTGGGCGCCATCGGAGTCGAGTCCGTCGGTGTCGATTGCGACGCTCACGACGAACTTCAGGTCGGCTTCCATCGGCATGCTCGAGGTCGCACCGGTGACTCCGGGAATCCCCTCGAGCTCCGCCTCGAGCGCCTCAAGGCCATTCGAGATGTCGACCTCGTCGGCCGCTGACCCCAGAGTGTTGAGCGTGTGGCATCCACTCAGCGTCATGCCGAGCACGAGAGCCAGCACCGCGACGCGTGAGAACCTCATGACGCCACTGTAGTCAGCCTGACGCAGCTCGGCTCTAGCTACGCTGGCACCATGAGTGCCACGGGGTCGTTGAGCGAGCGGGATGCAGCAACTCTCGTCGCCGCAACCTGGCACCTCACCGCGGTTCGCTGCGCTCGCCTCGACACCGAGCGCGACGACTCCTTTCACGTGGTGGCAGCGGAGGGGGAGTTTCTCTTCAAGCTCGCCCACCCCGACGACTCGGCGAGCGTCATCGACCTGCAAAGCGCGGCGCTCGCGCACGCGGCATCCATGGGCCTTGCAGTGCAGGAGGTCGTCGGCATGGCGACGATCGGGGGCCGCATCGGGCGGTTGCTCAGCTGGCAGCTCGGCGCGCCGCTCGATTTCACGCCCACCCCCGCGGAGGTCGAGAGACTCGGCGCCGCACTCGGGTCACTCAACGCGGCACTCGCGAGCTTCGACCACCCGGCCGCGCGTCGCGCTCTCGACTGGGATGCCGCACGGTTGCCGGCCTCGCGCGCGCTGCTCGCGGAGTTTCCCTCGCCCGAAGCCGCCGAAGCGTTCGACCGGTTCGACCAGCGGGTGGCTCCGCGCTTGCGGGAGCTGCCGCGACAGCTCATCCACAACGACTTTCACCAGGGCAACATTCTGGTGAATCGTGACGACGAGCGGTTCGTCACCGGCATCATCGATTTCGGCGACGTCACCCACACGGCGCGAATCGTGGATGTCGCTGTCGCCCTCAGCTACCTGCAGCACCCGCTCGGGGTAGCTGATGAGTCGCCGTTTCTCGCGGGTTTTGAGCGCCACGTGCCGCTCACCGATCTCGAGCGCGAGGTGCTCCCCGATCTTGTTGCCGCACGCTTCGCACTACGACTGCTGCTCAACGCCGCCCTGCAGCGCGGCACTCCCGACAACCGGAGCGACGCGGGTGGAGGCTGGGCACGCACCCGCGCAGCCCTCGCGGCGCACCTGGAGAGGAATCCCTGATGGCTGGCCCCACCACCTACTTCGACCCGTCGCGCGGCGCTGAGCTGCCGCCGGCCACTCGCGACCTCGTGGAGCGCCGCGACCGTGCCCTCGGCACCGCCTATCGCCTGTTCTACGAGCACCCGGTGCAGTTCGTCCGCGGCAGCGGCACGAAGCTCTGGGATGCCGACGGCCGCGAGTACCTCGACGTCTACAACAACGTCCCCTCGGTCGGTCACGCGCACCCCCGCGTGGTCGCGGCGATTGCCGAGCAGGCGGCAACGCTCAACACCCACACCCGCTACCTCTCCGCGGGGCTCGTCGACTACGCGGAGGACCTGCTCGGCACGCTGCCCGCGAGTGTCGGCAACATCATGTTCACCTGCACCGGCTCCGAGGCCAACGACCTCGCGCTGCGCATCGCCAAGAACGCGACGGGCGCCACGGGCGTGCTCGTCACGACCAACGCGTACCACGGGGTGACGACCGAGATCGCGGCGATCTCCCCGTCGCTCGGTGGTGTCGAGAGCCTCGCACCCTGGGTGCGGCTCATCGACCCACTCAACCTCGCGGCGTCTACGACAGCCGCGCTCGCGTCGCTCGACGCCGCAGGAATCACACCGGCCGCCCTCATCATCGACACGATCCTGGCGAGCGACGGCGTGTATCCGACCGTCGAACTGGTGCAAGCCGTCGCCGCCGTGCGCGCGGCTGGCGGCCTCTTCATCGCCGACGAGGTGCAGCCCGGCTTCGGGCGCCTTGGCACCGGGATGTGGGGGTTTGACCGCTATGGCATAGAGCCCGATCTCGTCACAGTGGGTAAGCCGATGGCCAACGGACATCCGGTGGCCGCGGTGATGGCGCGGCCCGACCTCATCGAGGATTTCGGCAAGCGCGTGCGCTACTTCAACACCTTCGGTGGCAACACCGTCTCGATCGCCGCCGCCCAGGCGACGCTCGACGTCGTGCGGGATGAAGGCCTCGTCGAGAACGCGCGGAGCGTCGGTGGGTACCTGCTCGATGCGCTCCAGCGGTTCGGTACGGTGCGTGGCGTCGGGCTCTTTCTCGGGGTGGAACTCGAGAGCGAGAGTGTCGCGTTGCGCGCCGTCAATGCGCTGCGAGAGCGCGGCGTGCTGATCGCTGCATCCGGCCCGCTCAACAACGTGCTCAAGGTGCGCCCGCCGCTCGTGTTCAGCCGCGACGATGCCGACCGCTTCCTCACCGAGCTGGATGCTGTGCTCTGAGCTACGAGTCGGTGTCGTCTTTCGCGAGCTTGGCGCGCTCTTCGGCCTCGATCTTGGCGTAGGCGCCGCGCTCGTTGCGGTCAGCGCGAATAATCGCCCACATGACGAACCAGAAGATGAGTCCGACGAGAACCGTGGGCGCAAGCGAGTAGAGCGCGTTGAGCCAGTAGTTCTCGATCATGATTCCAGCCTACGCGTTCAACCAGGTGATGATGGCGATCACCAGGATGATGCCCACGAGGGCCACCGTCATGATGAGGCGTGAGGTGGGTCGATCCACTAGCTGAGAACCCCGACGAGTCCGCTCAGCACCATGTAGAGGCCGATCGCGCCCACGACGATCCAGATGGCAACGCGAGTGAAAGAGGGGCCGCTCTTCTCGTTTTCTCCGGGCAGCTTCAGATCGCTCATGCACCCGAGTTTAGTATTAGCCTCGTGTCGAACCTGGAGAAACAGCCGCCCGAGGTGGTCGTGAGCGAAACCGCCACGGGGGCGACGATCCTCGAGCCACGGGATGTCCCACTCGGCGGCCCGCGCGCGATGAACGTGCGGCGCACCCTCCCCCAGCGATCCCGCAGCCTCATCGGCGCGTGGTGCTTTGTTGACCACTACGGCCCCGACCTCGTCGCAGAGAAGGGCGGCATGGTCGTTCCGCCCCACCCGCACACCGGCCTCCAGACCGTGAGCTGGCTCTTCGCCGGCGAGGTCGAGCATCGGGACTCCGTCGGCAGCCACGCCATGGTGCGCCCCGGCGAGCTCAACCTCATGACCGCGGGCAGCGGCATCGCCCACTCCGAGGTCTCCACCGCGGCAACGACCGTGTTGCACGGCGCACAGTTGTGGCTCGCGCTCCCCGACGCCTCGCGGCATCAGGCACCCTTCTTCGAGCACTATGTTCCGACCCCGGTGCGATTCGGGGACGCCACGGTGCGTGTCTTTCTCGGCTCACTGCTCGGCGAACGCTCAACGGCGACAGCGTTCAGCCCGCTCGTCGGGGCTCAGCTCGACCTGCCGGCGGGTGCATCCATCGACCTGCCTGTCGACGCGGGGTTCGAACACGGTGTGCTGCTGGATGCCGGTGCGCTCGACCTCAACGGAGCAGCCGTCGCGAAAGACGAGCTCGCGTTTGTGCCGACCGGGAGTGCGACCCTGCGGCTCACGGCCGGGGATTCACCCGTGCGCGCGCTGCTCATCGGTGGCGCGCCGTTCGGGGAGAGCATCATCATGTGGTGGAACTTCATCGGCCGCACCCACGACGAGGTCGTGCAGTACCGCGCCGACTGGCAGGCGCAGACCGACCGATTCGGCGAGGTAACCGGCTATGACGGTGACTGGCTGAACGCGCCGGTCATGCCGGGCATTCAGCTCAAGCCGCGCGGCTGAATCGACGCTTCGAGAGCCTCAGCGACCGCCGATCCCAGAGGCTCTCGAAGGGCGGCCCTTGAGGCTCTCGAAGGGCGCTACTTGACCAGCGGAAACAGAATCGTCTCGCGAATGCCCAGCCCGGTGATCGCCATGAGCAGGCGGTCGATGCCCATGCCCATGCCGCCGGTCGGGGGCATCGCGAACTCGAGTGCGCGCAGAAACTCCTCGTCGAGTCGCATCGCCTCGACGTCGCCCTTGGTGGCGAGCTTCGCCTGCTCGACGAAACGCTCGCGCTGGATGACGGGATCGACGAGTTCGGAGTAGCCGGTCGCGAGTTCGAAGCCGCGAATGTAGAGGTCCCACTTCTCGACGACGCCCGGGATAGAGCGGTGGTCCCGCACGAGCGGTGACGTGTCGACCGGAAAGTCCATGACGAACGTGGGGCGAATGAGGTCACCCTTGACGTAGTGCTCCCACAGCTCCTCGACGAGCTTGCCGTGGGTGGGGAGGTGCACCTCGACGCCGGCGGCGGCCGCGTGCACGAGGAGCTCGTCGACCGGCGTCTGCGGCGTGACATCCAGACCGGCTGCCGAGTTGAGCGAGTCGTACATCGAGATGCGGTCCCACTCGCCGCCGAGGTCGTACTCGGTGCCGTCGGCCCAGGTGACGACCGTGGAGCCGGAGACCGCGATGGCCGCCTTCTGCACGAGCTCCTGGGTGAGGTCGGCCATCTGGTTGTAGTCGCCGTAGGCCTCATACGCCTCGAGCATCGCGAACTCGGGCGAGTGCGTCGAGTCGGCG
>Ga0247735_1000214_pt1 | contig 25118 bp, 24 predicted proteins | sample UWRJL178409R2_FD_180934 | JGI IMG/M metagenome (GOLD analysis project Ga0247735, IMG submission 180934) | Plant litter microbial communities from Arlington Agricultural Research Station in Wisconsin, United States - UWRJ-L178-409R-2 | ecosystem: Environmental > Terrestrial > Plant litter >... | reverse complement strand
GCATTCCGCCGGATCGCCACCAGATACGAAAAAACCGATCAGAGCTACCGCGCGATGATCAATCTCGCCGCCATCAAAATTGCCCTGCGGTAAATGTCCACAGGCCTTAGTAGGTCGAGACGCTTACCGCCCGACTGCGCGGCAACGGCCTCGCTACCGCTTGCGTGTGATCCTGCCCGCGCTGTGCCGTCACCGGCACCGCGACGAGGCGCTGCCAGTTCAGCAATACGCTGTCCACATACGCGCGGGTCTCAGCGATCCGCGGCAGCACACCGTTTCGCACACGCCCCGGGCCGGCATTATAGGCCGCGAGCGCCAAATGAATTTGGCCGAAGTGGTCGAGTTGCTGACGCAGATAAGCCGCGCCTCCCCGCAGATTCTGCTCGGCGTCATAGCGGTTCACGCCGAGCCCAGCGGCCGTCTCCGGCATGAGTTGGGTCAACCCGAATGCGTTCTTTGGCGAGTAGACTCCTGGCTGATACCCGCTTTCCCGAATGATCATCGCGTCGAACAGCCCTGTCGGAATGCCGTACTGGCAAGCGATGTCGCTCATGAGAGCGTAGAAACCAAACCGCCTACCTTCGGCCGCCGCGCTGAGAAACCCTGCGGGACGATAAGCAGTCGTCGCGCAGCGTGGGATATAGCTCCTCGTCGCGCCTGCGAATGCCAGACCGTCGCGCATCCATGCCGGAACCGCGATCGCTGCGGTGGACTGCATGCTCTCAGCCGATGGTCCCGCGCCGATCTGGGCCACCCCGACTTGGGCGAATGGGTCGTTGTCAGTCGCCACCCGTTCCTCACCGGGTTGGAGCGAGTGGAAGCTGTTTCGCATCTCGAACTCAACCCATCGCCGGCTCAGATCGTGGACGCGGAAGGTGGCTTCACTGTTCCCACCATCCTGTGGCGCTGCGGGGACTTCCGCGTCGGCGACGTCGGAGAGTGGTTCGGGCCGTAACGCTGTTGGTGATCCCGCAGATGCCGCACCGAGCTGTATGAGCTGCACTGTTCTGACCGGCTTCGCCTCGCGAACCTGCGCCTGCGATCCGGACGTCAAAGCCGCTGAAAGTATCAAACCCCGCATAAAAACCGACTGCATGTCGACCTCCAAAACTGGCTCAAAAGAAAGCTGAGATCAGGCAGATGTTGATTGTCAATCTGCCGGGAGTGGTGGAGCCTATCGGAAATCCACCTTCAGGTGCCTGTATGTGGCTGATCGATCGTTACAGCAGAGGACTTCGTGGGGTAGTGCCCCGGGACGTGGTGTAGGAAGCTGCCTCGGATGAGGTGGCCATCGCCGATCTTCAGTTAGGGTTCGGATGCGAACTCGAACCTGGAGAAGACGACGATGACCGATGCCAAGATGGCCCTGCTGGAGCTGGTCGAGCAAGAGGCGGATGTGGAGCTGGTCGAGCAAGAGGCGGATGCTGACCTGGTGCGCGAGATGCTGGGGTTTGCCGCGGAGCGCATGATGGACCTAGAGATCGAGGCGAAGACGGGAGCGCCGGCAGGTACCCGCTCGCCCGACCGACTGAACCACCGTAACGGCTACCGCGAGCGCAACTGGGACACGCGTGCCGGTCGGATCGAGCTGGCGGTCCCCAAGCTGAGGAAGGGCAGCTATTTCCCGAGCTTCCTGGAGCCGCGCCGGACCGCGGAGAAGGCGTTGGTGGCGGTTATCCAGGAAGCCTACATCCAGGGCATCTCGACGCGCTCGGTCGACGATCTGGTGAAGGCGATGGGCGGGACCGGCGTCTCGAAGAGCCATATGTGGACGGCCTCCTCCCTGCAAGATGTGGGCAGTAGTTTGATCGGATCGCATGCGTTCATATGTCCGGCCTATTATTGCGCTCGCACATGAACGCTGGCCAAGATGGTTTCCGCGACGCGCGCTCCAAACAGGTAAGCGACCTAAATGGCCCCTGGCTCTTGCGGAGTGTCACGCGTTTTGGATCGATCGATCTACCATCTGCTATTTCTTGCAAGTTCACGCATCAGGTCAGCACGGTAGCTTTGATTGCCTGCTCACCGTGACTGACTGATCTCCTATGCCGCGCATGCCAGCTCTGGCAGCTCAGCGTTTTTCCTATAACTTTCGCCAGTCACCATCATCTTCCAGGCGATCCGCGCGATCTTGTTGGCCAGCGCCACCGCTACCAGCTTCGGCGGCTTGCGCTTGAGCATGCCAAGCAGCCAGGGCGACGCGTTCTTTCCGCTTCCCGCCCTGACATATCGAAGGAGCGCGGTGGCGCCGGCCACCAGCGTACTCCGAAGTGCCTCGTCACCAGCCCGCGTGATGATGCCTTGCCGCGCTTTTCCAGCAGTTGAATGATCTTTCGGCGTCAGTCCCATCCAGGCTGCAAATTGGCGCCCGGAAGCAAACAGCTCTGGCGCAGGCGTTTTCATCATGAGCAGCGATGCGCCGATTGGTCCGACGCCCGGGATCTGCGCCAGGCGACGGCTAGCCTCATTGGCACGGTGCCACACCAGCACCTTCGCCTCGACCTCTCTGAGTTCCTTTTCCAGCCGCGCATATTCACCGGCGTGTGCTGCGAAGAGTTCCCGCGCCAGCGCGGGAATGGTCGCGTTCGCTGCGATGCGATCGAGGAGCGGTGCGATCTTACACATGCCCTTGGCTGCGGTCAGGCCGAACTCGGCGGCATAGCCGCGGATCGCATTGGCGAGCTGGGTCTTGTTCCGGACCAGCCTGCTACGCATTCCGACCAACATCAGCGCAGCCTGTTGATCTGCGGTTTTCGCCGGCACAAAGCGCATCGTCGGGCGACTCATCGCCTCGCACAGCGCCTCGGCGTCGGCGGCATCGTTCTTTCCACGCTTCACGTAGGGCTTTGCCAGTTGCGGCGCGATCAGCTTCACCTCGTGACCGAACGAACCCAGCAGGCGGGCCCAGTGATGGGAGCTGCCGCACGCCTCAATGGCAATCACCGTCGGCGGCAGTTTTTCGAGAAACTCAATCATCTCGGTGCGTCGCATCTTCCTGCGCAACACCGGCTGCTCGGCCGCATTCACGCCGTGCAGCTGAAAAACATGTTTTGACGTGTCGATACCAATGCGAATAATCTCGTCCACGGACGGTCTCCTTCGTTTGAGGTCTAACGACTCACTCTGGCACTTTTTGATGCCGTATGGAGGCCGTCCACCCCAACAGGTCAGCCGGCTGATCACCGAAATCGATGAGCGGGTGAATGCCTTCCTCAACCGCCCGATCGAAGGTGAATGGCCGTACCTGTGGATCGACGCCACCTACCTGAAGGAGCGCGAGGGCGGACGGATCGTCTCGACCGCGGTGATAGTGGCGGTGGGCGTCAACACGCTCGGCAAGCGCGAGGTGCTCGGCGTCGCGAGCGGTCCGTCCGAGGCCGAACCCTTCTGGAAGGGGTTCCTGCGCTCGCTCGCTGATCGCGGGCTGCGCGGCGTCAAGCTCGTCATCTCCGACGACCACAAAGGACTGCGCAGCGCCGCAGGCAAGGTGTTCAATGCGACTCAACAACGCTGCCGGGTGCACTGGATGCGCAACGCGCTAGCGCATGTCGGCGCCAAGCAGCGCCCCGCCGTCGTCGCCATGCTCAAGACGATCTTCGCCCAGGAGAGCGCCGAGGCCGCCCACGAGCAGTGGTACCATGTCGCCGACGCGTTGCGCGAGCGATACGAGAAGCTCGCCGTGATGATGGACGGCTCGCGCGAGGAGGTGCTCGCCTACATGGCGTTTCCCAAGGAGCATTGGGCGCAGATCTCGTCGACCAACCCGCTCGAACGCGTCAACAAGGAGATCAAGCGCCGAGCCGACGTCATCGGCATCTTCCCCAACACCGCCGCGGTCATCCGCCTCGTCGGTGCGCTCATGCTCGAGCAGAATGACGAGTGGTCGGTGTCGCGCCGCTATATGACGCTGGAAACGATCGGCGCGCTGAGCGATAACCCACGCATCAGCCTGCCAGCACTGGCAGCCTGATCATCCTTGGCCCTGCTGAGGATCGGTGTTCCTACACCACGCCATGGGGCACTACCCTTCGCAGCCCGCGGATCAGCCTCCCCGCGCCAGTTCGGACGGCGCTCGTACGATGGTATGCCGGTGGAGAGGCTAGGGCCGATGAAGAGGCGGCGATCGTGCTGGTGCAGCAGGCGCGTATCGGCGAAAAATGGATAGCCTGTGATTGTCTTGGCAGCGAGTGCCCGCCGCCGATATTGCTCCCGGTCTTCCTCTCGGAAGCGGAGACCTACTATCTGCGCCGGCTCACCGGAGCGGGGCGCGCCGAGCATGTACCTGATTGTCCGTTCTTTCGCGATCAGGCGACAAATCGAATTACTCAGGTACGCAACCCGGAGACCCCGGCCGACCCACCCTCGGGATACTTCGAGGCCCTGCGACCGGCGCCAGAAAAGCTGGCGCAACGACCGGAAGAAGACAGTACCGACGATCGCACCAGGAGCGCGTCCCTTCCGAAGCTGGCACGTCTACTCTGGCGCCTGCTAAACGTGTCAGGGCTCAATATCGCACCGCCGATCTCTGCGAAGCCACCCGAACGCTCAATCAGCCTGGAGTTCAGGAAGCTTAGCGCCGCGGCGGCCCAGATCGAGGTCGCACGCGGCATCGAGCTCGGCCGAGCCTTGTGGACGCACGCCGCCGCGCTCGAGAGCAAGCGCGCCTACGCCACTCTTCGCAACCTCTCTACCATATGGCCTCGCGGCCATGCTCCGCAGGGGTTCCTCACGATCTACTCCCCGGAATTCAGAGGCGCGACCATCTATCCTGCTGATTCTGGCCCGATCGTGATCGCCAACAGAGTTCAGTCGCCATCAGTGCGCGACAACCCCGTCAAAGGTCCGTTTCTCGTGCTCGTGCTGATCGGTCAGTATCCCGAAGCACGCGGCCTTGCACCGTTGCGCGCCTACGCCCAGCCGGTCTTCTCCGGCAACCGGTTCATACCCGTCGAAAGCGAGTTCGAGCGAAGCGCCCTGCGCGCCGTCCTGCGCGCCCGGGGAGCATTCGCGCGTGAAGGGATCGAGATCGCGATCGAGAAGCCGCTATTCGACACGCTGACGCCGCTCGGCTCCTGTCGTCCGGATTTCCTGCTGGAAGCCCGATCCCGGAGCACCGGCGAAATACGGCAACTTGTCATCGAGGCAATGGGCTCGCTAAGTGATGATCACCGCGCGGCCAAGATCGCCAGACACCCGAAACTCGCTGCGATCGCGCCGGTTGTGTGCATCACGCCCGAGGACGTAGACGCCGCGCGCATCGGCGATATTCTCGCGCGCAACCTGTCCGATTGAATGGCGTGCGAGCTGTGGGGTCAGGTCCACGAAAGCGTTGCGGCGAACGATCCGACGATGAGAAGCGTCACCGGCGTCGAGAGCAGATATCGCCGTTGCCACCGCCACCATGTCCGAGGGAGGAGACGGAGGGCATTGGCGGGCGTCTTCACCGCTGTCCACGCCCGCGCTCGGTGGAATTCGCCAATCGTCACAATGATGGACAGGACCAGCGCGATGCTGCAGCAAAGCCCCGTCGCTGCGTAAAGCGCGATCCAGTTCGCGAGTTCTGATTGCGTCATCCCAGCCATTTCCGTCCTCTCGGAGTAAGGCTCTGCCTGCTGCTAGAAACGTGCCCGCATCCCGTTCCTATTGGGTGAACAAGATTCGGCGCAAAACGATCCCCTTCCCCGATTATGCTACCGGAGCAGAGCATTGGCTACGTCCTGGTACCGGGAAGGATGAACACGGTCCCTCGACGAGAATCGCGCCAGATCGAGGGACTCGTCGCAAAGGAGATCGCAATTGAGTTGACGATCGCCGCGTTGGAGCGCGCATAGGGGAGCAGCCAGATGACCCTGCGCGCTGTAAGCCCGACCCTCATCCGGACGAGATCTCGCCGCAGTGTCGACACCTGCAAGACGGATAACAAGCCCACACTCATCCTATCTCGAGCGCCCGCACATAACGCTCCAGCAAGCGCGCCCTGTCGCCAACCAGTACGACTGCGTCGTCGGCCTGCATCGGCACATACATCGTCCCTTGCCGGGTCGCATACAGTGCGTCGCGGGTGATCCCCTCAACGTTGCGGTAGGCTAGCCATGCTCGCTGCGAACGGCGCAGGCGTTCGCCCACCGGTACGGGCAGCCGGCGTAACAGGGCAGCATAGGCGACGTTCATACGCCGGTCGTAGCCTCGTAGCGCCGCCGCCTCGCAATCGGTCTGGCCGGCAGTGGAAGCATTGGCCGGAACGGCAAGGCAGCGATCCAGCGCGATTGCCGTCCCATCGCGGGCGCTACTCGCCGCCAGAGCTGAAGTGGAGAGAGACATAGCCAGGGTCGCGATCGCGACCCGCACCATCGGCCGGTTCCAAGCGTTGGCTTGACGATGATGGAACATTACATCTCCTTCCTGTTCTTGTCGGCACGCCGGGTGCGCCCTTCAAGCATGACCCGATTAGCGGTAGCGATCTACTCGCCCGCTTCAACGTTCGCGAACGTCCCGGGGCACGGCGGCTCGCATCATACGCTGGCCGCCCTACCACTTCGGCCCCGCGAGCGTGCGCGCCGCAGTTTATCGGCACATCGCAAGCTCTTCACGCCTCTTATCTTGCAATATCGACGGGCGGAATTCGGCAGGTGGCTCTGCTGTCACGATTGGGCGGTATTGACGCCGGTCATCCGTTTTCTGGCGCCTCGACCCAGAAAGCGACGGTCATGGCCTCCTCGCGGCTTCCCAACTCCAGCCGCTCGTTCATGTGTGAACAGGGCCAGGGATGCGGCTTATCACGCGTCTAGCGCCGTTGCTCACCGACTTCACGATCCGATCAGCCAGCGAGAACGGCAGTAGATCAGGCGGCCGTAAGCACTGAATAGTCCATTACGGCAAGGTCGGTGAGAAGATCGGGGCCGGTCGGCTCCCATCCAAGCCGCGCGCGAGTCCAGGCATTCGACGCGGTCATGTCGAGGCCTGCGAAGGGCGTCATCCAGCCGAAATAGTGCTCGACCTCGTCTGCCGCGACCGAGCGCACCGGCAGCCCGGCGCGCTTGCCGACCGCCTCGGCAATAGCGCGTGCGGTGACACCCTCCTCCACCGACGCATGGTAACGCGCGCCCGGCTCGCCCTTTTCCAGCGCCAGGACGTAGAGCTTCGCCACGTCGCTGACGTGCGCGGCGGACCAGCGCGTCTGCCCCTCACCGAGATACGCCACCGCTCCGGCACGGCGTGCCTCGGCGAGGAATGGCGTGATCAGCCCGGCCCTGGTAGTGTCGTGCACCTGCGGCAACCGGATGGTTCGCACGTCGATACGTCGCGCGGTCAGTACCGCGCCGGCAAGCTCGGTGGCAATGCGTGGATTGGCGTGGCGCGGGTTGAGCACGTCCTCGGTCGCAGGGCCGCCATTCAGCGGCGTGCCGAGGCCGACGCCTGAGGTGATCAGGATCGGCTTCTGCGTTCCTTCCAGTGCCTCACCCATCGCGGCGATATTGCGTTCGTCCTTTCTGGTATTCTCGAAGAAATTCTCAAAATTGTGGTCGAACGCACAGTGAATCACCGCATCGGCCTCCGCCACGCCGCTCGCAAGCGTCTCCGGCTTTTCCAGGTCGCCGCGATGAACGTCGACGCCGGCCGCTTTGAGCTGGCGGGCGCCTGCGTCGGAACGGGTGAGACCGAGCACCTGATAGCCGCGGCCGAGTAGTTCGGGAATGATTTGAGAGCCGATGAAGCCGGTCGCACCGGTCAGGAACACGCGCATAGTGTATCTCCTTCTTGTCGGAGCGACATATCGCCGGCGGCTAAACCCTGTTAAAGTAGTGAGCTTATCCTAGTATAGACTGCAACAGGATCGATGATGGCCAGCGAAGCGCCCAACCAGCTCGGCACCTACCTACGGGATCGCCGCACCCGGCTCGATCCAGCGGCGTTCGGGTTTGGCGGCGGTCGGCGGCGGACGCCAGGGCTGCGCCGCGAGGAAGTGGCGAGCCGCGCCAACATCAGTTCGACCTGGTACACCTGGCTGGAGCAAGGGCGGGGCGGCGCGCCATCGGCCGACGTGCTCGACCGCATTGCCAAGGGTCTCATGCTGACCGAGCCGGAGCGCGAACACCTGTACATGCTAGGCCTGGGTCGCCCGCCCGAGGCGCGCTATCAGCCGGTCGACGGCATCACGCCTCGGCTGCAGCGCGTGCTCGACGGGATGGTGTTGAGCCCGGCGATCATCAAGACGGCGATGTGGGATGTCGTTGGCTGGAACCGCGCGGCGGCGGCGCTGCTGACCGACTACGCCAAGCTGCCGCGCGAAGGGCGCAACATCCTCCGGCTGATGTTCGGCAGCGACCATGTCCGCAGCCGCAACGAGGATTGGGAAAGCATCGCCCGCTTCGTCGTTGGCGCCTTTCGCGCGGACGTGGCGCGGGCCGGTGCAAGTACCAGCGCGAACGTCACAAAGCTGGTGGCGGAGCTATGCGGGATCAGCCCCGAGTTCGAGGCGCTGTGGCAGGACAACGACGTGGTCGCGCACGGAGAAGGCGTGAAGCGTATCCACCACCCCGATGCGGGGCTGCTCGCGATGGAGTTCTCGTCGTTCGCGGTGGAAGGCCGGCCCGAGCTGGGCATGATCATCTACAATCCCGCCTCGCACGAGGATGCCGAACGGCTGCGCGTGCTGCTGGACCGGCACGGGGGTTGATCTCATTCGTGCGGCTCGAGGTGCCTCTTCGACCCAGAAGCCGACGTTCACGGCGATTTGAGCGTTCCCCGAAACCGGTCGTTGGTTCAGGTGCTATTAGACGGCTCGAACTGTGAAGAGGCGCCGAGGCGAACAATGGCGATCTCGAGATGTCGGGCATCCGTCGTTGCAGCGCCTGCGACGGGAACACCAAGCTCATGTACGACGACTAGCCGAACGGCCTCGGACTTCGGTCAGAGCGGAAGCCGGACCTTGAATTCGTTCGCGACCAAGATCTCGAGCCGCATGACAAGGAGGATCTGGGCGAACAAGGTACAGCACCGGGCAAGGTATGACGCATAACTCATGGACTGAACGTCGCCCTGACCACCCTTGCCCGACCGGTATTCGATGATGCCGGTCGACCTGTCGAATACCATGCCGCCATGGTGGGAGGCATTGCGCACCTGGTTGTCGAACTCCACGCAGACCGCAGCCATTGCGGCACGCTCGGAAATCGCCCTGCAGCGTCCGGCCTTGTCAGTCCGCTGATAGTCGGCCAGCGCAATGTTGCGCAGCTGGTCGAATGGCCGATCCTCAATCAGGTTGTTGAGGCAAGTGAGGAATTCGACGTTGTCGCCGAACGCCTCGAAGGCATTTCCGTAGAACATCCGCGTCGCGTCGAAATTGGTCGATGCAGCCGTATGATCATCGCCGACCTCGACGCCCGACGCCACCAGATGGTGGACCTGCGAGAACTCGGAGAAGGCGCCAAGATAGGCCTTACAGACCTCGAAGGAGCGCCGCGCGTGCGCGGCGCTCATCGTGTCACCGAAATGACGAACGAAGCGGTCGAAGTCCGGCTTGTCCTTCGCGATCATCAGCTGCTGGAACAGGCCTTCGAAATGCTCCTCGAACCGCGGCTGGATCAGGCTTGCCGCGAACTGGAACACCCAGTCGGCCAGCGTGTCGGGGGGATCGGAATATCCCGCGCCCTGGATGAACTTCTCCAGCCGCCTCCCCGCAAGCTCATCCTTACCGTTCCGGTGCAGCGACCAAGCCGCCCTCAGCTGATCCCACTCCTCCGTCATGCGCGCCCTTCGAGGCTGCTCGTCCGACAGGAGCTCAAGTGTCGCCGGCAGGCCGGCCCGCTCCCGAGCCGACAGAATTCTATCCATAATACGCTTCCCGAAATCCAGGCTGGGGAACGCGTTCGCGCTGCCGATCTCCGATTTCGAGAAGACGAACGACGGGTGGAGGTTCACGATCGGCGCGTCGTTGTTCTCCTCGGATTTCTCGGTGTTCGGCCCATAGGACCAGCCGGCCCCGAGCTCGAGGCGAACTCCCATCTCCTGACCGCAACTGACACACGCGAACTGGTGCGCCTGCACGGGTTCACCGCCCAATCCGATCCGCAGGACATGCGCGGTGCCGCACTCCGCACACCTGACGTACTCCCTGACGATCAAGAACGGTCCCCCTCCGATTGCGGTCCGGGACCGCAACTACCCGCTTGGTGAACGGAGCACATCATCCCAAAACGAGAAGGTTAGGGATGCATATAGTCGGCATAACCGATCCGCTTTCCATCGACGGGGATTCCGACGAGCGATAGGATAGCCTGAATTCGAAGTTGCGCGAGGGGTCGAATTTGGGAATGCGGACAGTACCGCCACTAACGAAGCAGAAGCCGGATGGAACGACATATTCTCGTCGCGCAGACGTTGAGAAGTCGATCAGAAGGGTCATCGAGCTACCGCGGTCGGAGGTCATCGCCGCCCTGAAGATACGCGATGCGCGCTCAGACCTCTATGTTCAGTCCGAGTGCGTTGTCCATCTGATCCGGGCCTCCCGCAACGACAACGACCAGTCCTACTTCGCCGAGCTCTATCGGGAATTGATGCGACGCATCGGTGCCGTGCTTCCGCGGGTCGAAGGCGAACGATCCGGCATGGTGGAGAACGTCCATGCGGCGGACGCTCGCGACCGCGTTCGAGACCTGTTCAACGAGAGGCTGAGCGCCGACCGCGCCGAGCCTGGATCCGCGCTCGACTATTTCGAGGTCATGTTCGCCGACGCCATCGCCGCCCTGCGCAAGACGGCAATGAAGCGGGCGACACGACAGGCGGCGCGGAGCGAACGCATCGAAGCGGACGATGAGACCAACGAACCGTCGCTCGCCGTCGAGAAGGCCGTCGGCAGCCTGGAGCTGAAGCAGGAGCTGCTGTCGGAGGACCCGATTTACCGGTCCCGCGTCGTCGCCGCGATACAAGCCCTACCAGACAAGCAACGCAGAGTGATTGAGATGATACTCCAGGAAATGCCCATCGACTCCTCGGACGAGGGCGTCCTATCGATCCGCAAGGCGATCGGGGTCTCGTCCGAGAAGACCGTCCGCAACCGTCGCGACGCCGCCTTCCTCTCGATACGCAAGGCGCTCGAGATAGGGTCGGACCATGACTAATCATCTCCCACACGACGACGAGGAAATCCTACTCGCGTTCGCCGTAGAGCCGACGCACGACCGTTCGACGCTCGAACGATACCTGCGGTCGTACCCACACCTCGCCGATGACCTGATCGACCTTTCGCTCGACCTGCGTCTTCAACGAGCGAGCGACGACGCCAGCGCTCCGGTCGACGAAACCTGGGTCGAAACATCTTGGACGGCGTTCCAGGCGGCCAACCCCGCCTATGCAGGCAATGCCATCGCCGATCCATTCGCAGCCGCCACGACGGACGATCTCGTTGCCCTGCGCCGGACGCTCGGCGTGCCGAGCGGCGTCATCCATGCATTCAGCACGAGACTCGTAGACATCGCATCCGTTCCGGCTTGGGTCGTCGAAACCATCGCGCAGGGCATCCGAGTGACCGCCGACGACATCCGCGCATTCACGGCGGGATCGAATAGGCTCGCCGCAGGACTGAGCTACAAGTCCGATGAGGCGCCCAGCGTGACGGACGGCAAAATAACATTCGAAGAGCTTCTCGTTCAGTGCAAGGTCCCCGAGGAGAAGCGGCAGCGGCTCCTGGAAGAACGGGCCTGACCATTGGACGCCGTCGAACTGGCCAGACATCGGGCTGCCACCCTCCATGCGAGCGCGGTGGCCGATGGTGCGGATCCTTGGTCTCCCCAGGCGATCGTCGGCGCCGCCGCTTCCGAGATCGGGCTCGACATCGAACCGATCGAGCCCGGCAGTACGCTGCTGGCAGGTGGACGCGCGCAGTTCGACCCCAAGAACAGGACGATCCGGCACGAAGACGCCGGCACGGACTTCTATAAGGCCTTTCTGGTAGGGCATGAACTCGGCCACGCGACGCTTGGCGACGATCGCGTCGAGCATGTCGCCCACGACGTCGATCCGACCCGCTCCTCCGAAGCAGCGCCGATCGGAGAGGACCGCGTCGTGGACTACAGTCGGCGACAGCGCCGCGAGATCCAGATGGATCTCTTCGGTCGCGAACTCATCCTTCCACGCAACCGCGCGAAGTCTCTCCACCTCGACGGAATGACGGCGACCGAGATCGCCGAGCGGCTGGGAGCTCCCTTCGACGTTGTCGCGATGCAACTGCTCGACGCACTTCTACTTCCGGAGATTGAGCCGCAGGCCGAAGGTGCGGCGAAGAAACCCGCGAAGCCCCTGAATTCCGAGCAGGCCGATGCAGCACGGCATCGAGGCGCGCCTTACCTGTTGGAGGCCGGCCCCGGCACTGGCAAGACGCAGACCCTCGTCGGACGCGTCGCCGGGCTCGTGGACGAGGGCGTCGACCCACGGAACATACTCGTCCTGACGTTCTCCAATAAGGCTGCCGGAGAACTCTCGGAGCGCATCGCGGGAATGCGGCCCGAGGCGGCGTCCGCGATGTGGATAGGAACCTTCCATGCCTTCGGACTGGACATCGTGCGGCGCTACCATCGGCAGCTGGGCTTCGCCTCCGAACCCCGGATGATGGATCGGAGCGAGGCGATCGCGATCATGGAGCGGGAATATCTCGCCCTCGATCTCAAGCACCATCGCGAGATCATGAATCCGGCGAAACCGCTGAAGGAAATGCTCGGCGCAATGTCCCGCGCGAAGGACGAGGTTGCTGACCCGGAGCGCTTCGTCACTCTCGCCCAGGCGATGCTCGATACGGCTTCGGATCAGGCCGAGCGCACGGCCGCGGAGCGCTGCGCCGAGGTCGGCCTCGTCTACAGCCGCTACGAGGAGCTGAAGCACGCCGCCGGAGCCGTCGACTTCGGTGACTTGGTGTCGCTGCCGGTCACGCTCCTCGATTCCGATCCGGAAGCCGCGTCGATCCTTCGCAACACCTACACCCACATCCTCGTCGACGAGTATCAGGATGTGAACCGAAGCAGCGTGAGATTGCTCCAGCTGCTCACCGACGGCGGCGCCAACCTCTGGGCGGTCGGGGACGCGCGCCAGGCGATTTACCGGTTCCGCGGCGCGTCGTCCTACAACATGTCGCGGTTCGCCACCGCCGACTTTCCCGGAGCGAAGGGTGGAAGGCTCCGCCTGAACTACAGATCGACGCCCGAGATCGTCGGTGCCTTCTCCGCCTTCGGTCGGGAGATGAGGGCCGGAACGAGCGACGCGGCGCTGACAGCTGATCGCCCCGCCACCGGGAATGCACCGGAACACGTAACGTTCGGGGACAACGACAACGAGGCCGAAGCGCTGGCTGACGAGATCGAACGTCGGTTAGTTGACACCGAATACCGTGACCATGCGGTCCTGTGCTCTGGCAACGACCGGTTGACCCGCATCGGGAGCGAACTGGAACGGCGCGGCATTCCGGTACTGTACCTCGGGAACCTGTTCGAACGTCCCGAGATCAAGGATCTGCTGTCCATCCTCTCGCTGCTCGTCGACCGCCGCGCCATGGGCCTCGTCCGGAAGCCGTCTCTCGCCAGCCTGCAGACCGGGTTCAGCCTCGCCGGCGCCGCTGCCGTCGTCGAACACCTGCGGGCCACCGACGCTGCGTCGCTCGCCTGGACCGCTGCGGATCAACCGCTACCCGAGCTGTCCGCAGACGATACCGCCGCACTTCAGCGCATGGTCAACATGCTCGCGGGCTTCGAGATCACGGGGAGACCGTGGCCGATACTGGCTCGACTTCTTCTCGACCGCACACGCACCGCCGCCCTTCTCGCCGCGACCGACAGCGTCGCCAGCCGGGCCATGGGCGTCGCGATCTGGCAGTTCATGGGGTTCCTCCGCGCCGAACGTGCGGGACCGGGTCTGCCGGTGCAACGGATGCTCGACGGCGTGCGCCGCCTCGTTCAGCTCGCCGACGAACGCGACCTCAGGCAGTTGCCACAGGCGGCTCAAGGTATCGATGCCGTCAGGCTGATGACGATCCATGGCAGCAAGGGGCTGGAGTTCCCTGTCGTGCACGTCATGGGGCTCAACAAGAACAGCCTTCCCACCTCCTCCGCCACGCGAAAGCCGACCTGCCCGGTGCCGGACGGGCTCATCGGGGGAGATGACGAGGGCGAACGCAGCACCATGGCCCTGGCCGCGATGGACCACGACTTGGAGCAGGAATGCCTCTTCTACGTGGCCGCCTCGCGCGCGCGCGACCGTCTCCTTCTATATTCGGCGACCCGAACGGCACCGTCGGCAACCGGAGCCACGAGGCGTCGCGATCCCTCGCACTTCATCGCCCGCCTGGGCGTAACTAGCACGCGCGCGGCGACACCGCACGCTAATCGCGTCGGCGACCCGGAGGAAGAAGCGCTACCGATCCAGCTCGGCCCGCCCATCAAGATCACGACGGCCCAGCTACACCTCTATTCCCGTTGCCGTCGCCGGTTCCTGTACACCCACGTCCTGGGCGTCGGCGGCAGGCGCACACCGACCACGATGACCAGCATGCACGACATCGTGCGCTCCGTGATCAACGAGATTTCGAGCAGACAGCCCACTCCGACGTCGTCTGCCGAGGCCGCTACGGTCTTGGATCGGCTGTGGTTGGAGGGGCCGCTTGCAGGCGACGAATACCGGCTTCATCGCAAAATCGCCGACCTGCTGGTCCAAAAGTTCGTGGAGATTCGCGCCGGTTCCAGTCGGCTCGATCCAAGCCCGATGCGCACACGCATCGGAAACAACACCGTGACGGCGATCGCAGACGACGTCGTCACCACGGCCGGCGGACGCCACATCACGCGGATGATCAGGACAGGCCATCGCTCCTCCACGACCGGAAAAGATCTTGCGGACGCCGCGTTCCAGATGATTGCGTCCAACGCACTGCCGGGCTGCGCCGTCGAAATCGTCCACCTCGGCGACGATGATCCCATCGTGCCGGTAACTTTCGACCAGAAGGACCTGGGCAAGCGATCGGAGAAGCTGGTCGAGGCGCTCACCGCGATCAGCGACGGACGCTTCGAACCGGAGCGTTCCGACCGGACGTGCCCCTTCTGTCCCGCCTTCTTCACTTGTGGCCCGATCGCGGAAGGAGGCCTGAAAAAAATCTTCGACTGAAATTACCGGTCGTCCGGTGCTGGCGAGATTGACCCTTTGAGACCGACGCAATGCCGCCGCGGTCGCAAGAGGAACACCAAGCCATGTCCATCACCGACCACCCCGACATCGACGACGTCGAACTCGCCGTTCAGGAGAACCGCCCGCTGCGCCCTGGGCGCTACCGCGTGTCGTTCGCCCTCGACAGCGTGGACTACCGCCCCACCGTTCTCGATGACCCCGTCCCGCTCGGCCGTCAGGTCCTGAAGGCAGCGGGGATCAAGGACGTCGATGGTCACTCGCTCTTCGTGATTACCCCCGAGGGCGATTTCGAAGATGTCCGCGCCGACGAGGAAATCGACCTGCGCGATCGCGTCGCCCACCACTTCGTCGCCTTCAGCACCGACCCGCTCTACCGCATCATGCTAGACGAAAGCCGCATCGTCTGGGGCAAGCCGAGCATCCCCGAAGCGGTCCTCCGCGCCCTCTCGGGCATCGGCCCCGATAAGGCGGTGTTCCTCGAGGTCCGCGGCGGTACCGACAAGCTGATCGAGGAGGGCAGCGAGGTCGATCTCACCGCCCCCGGCGTCGAGAAGTTCATCACGGCCACGATCAAGGTCACCTACTTCTTCTTCGTGAACGGCAAGCGCTACGAGACTGACAAGAAGAAGCTGACCGGTGCCGAGATCAAGGCGATGGTGCCCGGCTGGGATCCCACCCACGATCTGGCGCTGGAAGGGCACGGTGACGAGCCCGACCGCACCATCGGCGACGACGAGACCGTCAGCCTCGATCCGAAGCACGGCGTCCGCCGCTTCTCGTCGGTCCCGAAGGCGAACTTCGGCTGATGTCCGGCCCCGTCACCATGCAGATGGACAAGCTGCGGGAGCGGTTCGGCGGCGCCGACGTTCGGCCGGCGATGAGCGGTACCATGCTCGTCACCGTACCGAACGTCCGCCTGCCGGATGGATGGTCGAAGCCTTCGACCACCATCCGCTTCATCATCCCGTCCGGGTATCCCTACGCACATCTCGACTGCTTCTGGACCGATGCCGACCTGAAGCTGGCGAACGGCGGTCAGCCGCAGAACACGGGAATCAACCCGATCCCCGGCGTCGCTGATCCCATGCTCTGGTTCTCGTGGCATCTCACTGCACCGTGGGACCCCAACCGGGACACCCTCACCACCTGGATGAACGTGGTGATCAACCGTCTGAAGGAAGTACGATGAGCGGAATCAGATTCCCGTCGCCGGTCTACAGCCAGCTGTCGACGACGCTTCTCGACGCCGGAAGCGTAGAGAGCTGTGCGATCGCCTACGCCCACTACGTCGCCCATGCCGATGCGTGGATCGTGGCAGACGCGGCGGCCGTGCCCGAACATGCATACGAGCGGCGCGATCACATCTCCGCCGTCCTGAAGGCGCAGTACCTGCTGGACGTCGCCAACCGCAGCCGCGTCACCGGCATGGCGGCCATCCTCATCCACACCCATCCCGATTGCTCGACCTGGCCGGCGTTCTCGGCGACGGACGATGACGGGGAAGCTCAGATCGCTCCCTATCTCGGCAGGCGTGGCGCGCCGGTGCCGCACGCTGCTCTCGTGATCAGCCCCAACGGCTGTCGGGCGCGGCGTTTGGGTTCCGGCGACGAGATCGACGTGTGGGAGGTTGGCAAGCACCTGACGCTTCTATCGCCACGCCCGGACGGTGAGGCTCAGGAGCGCCACGATCGGCAGGTGCGCGCCTTCGGCGAACCGGGGCAGCGTCTCTTCAAGAGCCTCCGCTACTGCGTAGTCGGTGCAGGTGGCACGGGATCCCTCGTCTGCCAGCAGCTTGCGCACCTCGGGGCGACCAACGTCACCGTCATTGATCCCGACAATATGGAGATCACCAACCTCAATCGTGTGGTGGGATCGACGCCGGCGACTGTCGGTACCGCAAAGGTCGAGGTTGCCGCAGCCATGATCCGCAGCATCAATCCGGATGCGCACGTCACGGCGCTTCAGGCGGACATCGTCGACAGTGACGTCGCGCATCTCCTTTCGAGGTTCGACTTTATCCTGCTCTGCACGGACTCGCATGCCAGCCGGGCGGTCGTGAACCAGGCGGCCCACCAGTTTCTCGTCCCCGTGATCGACATGGGCCTGAGTATCACCGTCAAGGACGACGCCATCACGCACATCACCGGTCGGGTCCAGATGATCGCTCCGGAACTGCCCTGCCTGACCTGCACCGGCGCGCTGGACGGGAAGGCTATCCTGCGCGAACTGCAGACACCGGAACAGAGGGCGGCCGATCCGTATGTTCAGGGAGTTCACGAGCCCCAGCCAGCCGTCATCTCGATCAATTCCACGGTCACGTCGCTGGCCATCACCATGCTGCTCGGAGCCGTTACCCCGGTTCCGACCCGTCCGCGGTATCTGAGCTACGACGGCATTCGCGGCAGGGTGAGCGAGTTGGCCGCTGCCATACACCCGGAATGCATCGTCTGCTCGAGCGCAGGCGCACACGCGAAGGGCCTGTCGTGGCCGATGCCGGTTCGGCACACGCCGAATGACGGAGAGGCGGCGTGACGGCGCCCGCCAGATCGCTGCGGCTCGTAGGCCAGGCGGAATACCGCGATGAAGCGGAAGCCCTGCTGAACGGGCCCGGGGACGCCGCGCTGGTCGTGCGCGGCCGCGCTCGCTCGGTCGTCATGACCTGCCCCGATGGCTGTGGCGAGACGCTGGTCGTCAATCTCGATCCCCGCGCCGACAAAGCGTGGCGTCTCGACACGCGCGGGGGAGGCGTCACGCTCTACCCATCGGTGTGGCGGGACGGGGGCTGCGAGAGTCACTTCGTCGTCTGGCGCGGTGTGCTGATCTGGTGTGACCGCTTCACTTCGGGAAATGTCGAACCGCGCTACGACCCCGACATCGAGAAGCAGGTTCTCGCGGGGATGGACGCGACGATCCCGCTTACCGCGGAAGCCATCGCGGACGCGATCGACGAGATTGTCTGGGACGCGAATCGCGCTGCAAACCGCCTGGTCGGAAAAGGACTCGCCAGAAGCTGGAAGCAGGACGGGACATGGTATTTCGTCAGAGCCGATGGAGAAGACGACGAGTGATGGGTATGCCGGCAGCCGGCAAAGGCGTTCGGTGTCAAGTCTCGGAACCCATCACCTGAAGTCTGCGCGCCACGTCTCGGTGGTGAACCGCAGGCTTTCGGCCAATGGCGGCGTCATCGTGAACAGGGCGGGTTTCGGGCCGAACTCGTGCAATCGGTAGAGCCGATACCCGCCCCCCATCCACTCGGCGACCTCTAGCTCGTTGCGGGACATAAAGAACGGCGTCCGCGCCACTCCGCGCGTCGTCTTCACCTCGATGGCCAGATCATCGCCCTGTTCCGAGAAGGAGGCGATGTCGTAGCCGAGGCCATCGCCGATCTCGACTGAGACGTGGCGCACGCGCGCCGCAAGGTCCGGTCTGCCAGCCAAGTCCAGGCGCTGCCGTTCGAAATTCAACACGGCGTGCTCGCCGGCAAGCCCCAATTCGCGGTTGCGCATGTCCCGTTCGACGGGGTCGAACCGGCGAACCATCCGCTCCACCGCCGGCACCGGAGGCTCATTCCTCAGCTCGATGCCGGGAGCGTCGACCATGCGGATCGTCGATGCCGAAGCCGTCGGCACCATGGCCAGATCACGCCCGCCGTCGCGGTCCAGATGCCGCTCGATCGCCTCCAAAATCGCGCCCTGGTAATTGGCGCGTGCACGATATCCCCTGATGCCGGCGACACCGAGCTCCTCCAGCACCGCCGTGATGTTGCAGTGCTTAAACTCGATCGAGCCTTCCGAACGATCGACGCGTTCCGCCAGAGCCCGGCGATGTGCGGTCTTCGAGAACGAGATGCCGCCAATCTCATCCCGCAGCATCGCGAAATAGTCGGCGACGATGGCGTCCAGCTCGGTATCCGACCAGTCTTCCCCACGCGCCATAGGCCATCCCGAAACCAAACCACGGGCACGATACCAGGTCGCTCCCGACAGACCAGGCCCCAGCGCTCCTCAAGCTGCATACAGCGCATGCAAGCCTGATCCCAGCGGCCCACGCGGCGGCGGCGCGTTCTTCCGAGGCAGCCGCCGCGATGTCACGCAGCAGCCTCATCTGCTCGTACGTCTCGGAGAGCAGCCACTTTCGGGTCACCTTCCAGCCCACGATCACGTGGCGGCGGTACTCGAGATAGCCAGACCCCAAGACCGAATGCTCCATGAATGAGCGGCAGGATCTGGCCGTCCGCAGCTCGATAGCAGCTGTTCCGGTTCCCACCCGGCGCGGGCTCTCGAGCCCCTTCCCCTGCCGCCTGAATGAGCGGCCGGTTTTCTCGGTGGGCCGCTCGAAAGCGGACAGACAGCTATCCTGAAGAGTTTCGGACGCCGGCAGGCGTACGAAAGTCGCGGATGCCCGAACCCGCGGGCGCCGGGCGATAGCTATGGGGTTTTCGGCTTTGGGTCGGTCTGGGCGCTGATAAGCGGGGCTGATGATCGGACGGATCCGAGAACGGACCGTCTGCTTTCCGGACGGTGGCGGGGGTGCGTAAAGTCGGACCGTCCGACTTTGGCGCGCGTGAGTCCGTTTTTGCGCAGGTCCGACGCAGCCCACCGCGTTCCCCGGAGCGCGGTTGCAGCGGGGGTGATTGGGGGTGAGCCGTGCCGGGTCACGACGCGTGTCTCCCGGGTGATCTCGCGGCGAACGGCGGCGCGCGAGGCTGGTAGCGGCGTTCCAGGATCTCGATGACGACCATGCGCCCGCCGCAGCACGAGCATGGAGGCCGTACGTCCGGCGGCGCGACGGACGTGTCGTCGCAAGCCAGTGGCGCGACCGCGAGCAACTGGCGCACCCGTTCGAGATTATCCTTGCGTGTGCCGCTGGCGAGCAGGCCGTAATGGCGGATGCGATGGAAGCCTTTCGGCAGAGCGTGCAGCAGGAAGCGGCGGATGAACTCGTCGGCGGATAGCGTCATCACCTGCTGCCGCTCGGCACCGTTGCGGCGATAGTCCTTGTAACGGAAGGTCACGCCCGCCTCGTCGAAGCCGATGAGCCGGCTGTTCGAGATCGCGACCCGGTGGGTGTAGCGCGACAGATATGCGAGCACCGCTTCGGGCCCGGCGAACGGCGGCTTAGCATAGACCACCCAGCGCTTCTTCCGAACAGACGACAGGTGGCGCAGGAAGGCCCGCCGCTCGGCGAGGTACGCCATGCTGCCGAAGAAGGCGAGCCGACCGGCATCACGGAGCGCCAGCAGCCGGGTCAGGAACAGGCGCCGGAATAGCGCGCCCAGCACGCGCACCGGCAGCAGGAACGCCGGCCGCGCAGAGATCCAGCGCTCGCCGTCGAGCGAGAGGCCGCCGCCCGGCACGATCATGTGGATGTGCGGATGGTGGGTCAGCGCCGAACCCCAGGTGTGGAGCACGGCGGTGATGCCGATGCGCGCGCCGAGATGCCTGGGATCGGCCGCGATCGTCAGCATCGTCTCCGCCGCCGCCTTGAACAGCAGATCATAGACGATCGCCTTGTTGTGGAAGGCGATGGCGGCGACCTCGGCCGGCAGCGTGAAGACGACGTGGAAGTAGCCGACTGGCAGCAGGTCGGCCTCGCGCTCGGCGAGCCAGGTGCGCGCGGCCGCCCCCTGGCACTCACATGAGGGGTTCAGAGTCAAGTTGGCGTCAAGGCGACATTATTCTTCCTCCCTGGCATGGATCCATGGTCTGAGCCCGATCATGATACCGGCTCGTATCCGAACCTATACAAACTCACATCCGGTCGCCGTTCAAAACGGCTGCACCATTATCCCGCTTGCGACGGGCAAGGGCTCAGGAGAACGGGACCATTCTTAGGGATCGGCTGTTGAAGCCATAGTGCCAGTCGGTCCGTTCACCCGGATCCGTCAGGACTGATCAGGTCCTGGGGATTAGCAATCTGGGCAATAGATGTCGTCAGGTGGCCTTGATTATTGCCCCCTCGATGACGACACCGGCTGTGACATATTTCCAGAGCGCAATTAGCAATTTGCGGGCGAGCGCCACGATTGTCGCTCTTTTGAGCCGCCCGCCATTATTCGCAACTCTTTCGTTGAACCAACAGCTGAGCGCCGAGGTTGGCTGGTGGCGTAACCATAGCCATGCAAGCTGGACCATCATTGTGCGCAATCTCGGGTTGCCTGCTTTCGAAACGCCCTGCTCACGATCAATATTACCGCTTTGCCATGGTGATGGCGCGAGACCTGCGTAAGCGGCAACTTGCCTGCGATTGTCGAAGTGTCGGAAGAGGCCTTCGGAATCAAGGATTACGGCGAATTCCGGGCCGATCCCTTTGATGCTTGTCAGCATGGCCAGTGAAGATGGCTGGTCGTTTGCCGATGAAGCCACCAAGCGATCCCGTTCAATTTCCACCGCCTTGATCTGTTCGAGTAGCAGCTCGAGACGGTCGAGTTCGCGGCAGATCTGCGCCTTGATATTGCCGGAGAGGCGACGGCCGTCCCCTGTCGTGAGCTCTTCCAAGCGTTCGCGGCGATTGCGATGCATGGGTTCGTAGTCCCGAATGCCCTGGCTCAGGAGCAAGCCTTTGATCCGATTCGCGTGACGCACCCGTTCGGCCACCAGCGCTTTGCGCTCTCGACAAGTCCGACGGCGGTCTTCATCTTCCGGCGTTGGCACCCGCACCATTGAGCAAACACGCGGTTCTCCTCGGTGATAAGCCATCAGCGTGCGGACTAATGCCTCGCCATCAATTCGATCCGTCTTTGCCCGGCGGTGCCGGCGGGATACCGCGATCGAAGCGGCATCGACGACATGACTTTCGATCCAATCTTCACGATCAAGAACCCGGTGGATCCAGAATCCATCAAGCCCCGCTTCCTGAATAACTACAAGACGATGAGGTTGCCCCAGTCGCGACTGCGCCTTCTTTCGTAGATCGCCGAGGACGACGAGAAGACCGCTAATGTCGCCACCAGGGACAGAATGCCGGGACATTTTGCTGCTCGCGGATGCGAGCGACGTCACCAGCCAGGTCGATTTGCTCAACTCCAACGATACGAAAATGACGCCAAGATCGCTGCGGATAGCGGCCTGGTCTTCAGATTGGTCAACTGCCATGAGCATGCTGGGCCTCCAGAGAGATTCTAGCGACCTCATTCTGCCGAAGTGTAGGTCGCTAATCATCCCTCATGGGATCTTGGGGCAATGCCGGTTGCGACAGCTGTTATAGGCGATCCGCCACTGCCCGCAGTCCTCGCAGGCCTCGACGTGGCCGCCCATCGCCGCGGTGCGGCAATGCGCGATCGCCGACATGATCTTGAGTTGGTGCAGGCTCAGATGCCCGGCATGGTGGGCCCGATACGCAGGCCCCGCAGCGCGGAAGATGTCGGCGACCTCGATGGAGGCGCGCATCCCGCCTCAGCCGCCGGGTGATCCCTCATTGGCGATCATCAACTTGTCGAGCGGACTGGTGACCGCGCGCATCGTGCGGGTCGCGACCTTGGTGTAGAAGGCGGTGGTGTCGAGCTTGGCATGGCCCAGCAGCGCCTGGATGACGCGGATATCGACACCGTCCTCAAGCAGATGGGTGGCGAAGCTGTGGCGCAAGGTGTGCGGTCCGACCCGCTTGCCGATGTTGGCCGCCGCGGCCGCCTCGACGACAATACGATGCAAATGCCGGGTGCTGATCGGCTTCATCGCGGTCTGGCCCGGGAAGAGCCAGCCGTCGGGATGCATCACGCCCTGTTGTCGTCCAGCCCGCCACCACTCTCGGAGCAGCGCGAGCAGGCCTTCGGGCAGCATCGCATTGCGGTAGTGGCCGCCCTTGCCGCGTTCGACGCGTAGCAGCATGCGCTCGCTGTTGATGTCGCTCACCTTGAGTGCCGCGACCTCGGCAACGCGCAGGCCTGCGCCGTAGGCGACCGACAGTGCAGCCTGGTGCTTCAGACAGGTCGTGGCATCGAGCAGCCGCCTCACCTCGTCCATGCTCAGCACCGTCGGGATCTTGCGGGCATGGGCGGTGCGAACCAGCTTGCGGGCGAGCTCCGGCCGGTCGATCGTGTGGGTGAAGAAGAAGCGCAGCGCCGACACGATCATGTTCATCGTCGGCACCGGCACGCCGGCTTCCTGCTGCTCGATCTGGAAACGGCGTACTTCCTCCGCCGTCGCCAACGCGGGTGATCGCCCCAGCCAGGTCGCGAACCGCCCGACATCGCGGATGTAGTTGCGCTGCGTCTCGCGCGAAAACCGGCGCATGGTCATGTCGTCGATGAGCCGCTGGCGCAGTGGGCTGACAACGGCGGGGATCAGATCGTTCATTGCAGGCTCCTCCAGTCAAAGGAGCCCTGATGGTCTGCCCGCGTGGGGCAGCCCTCAACCGAGACGCAGCGGCCGCGTCTTCACCTCAACATCGAAACAAACGGCACTCCCGCGCAGCGGGTCGTCTAATCGCCTCGCTGTCAAGAGCCAGGTATATCTTGGTCAGCCGTTCCGTCCGTTGTCAGGTCGTATGCCGGGTACAGGGTCGTCTACGCGGTCGATGCGAGATTGATCGCCGCAGGATGGGTTTCGTCGGTGAGATCTTCCTATGTTCGTGACGCACTCTACCAGAACCCGGCAGTGCTTCCCGCTTCGCGGAATGATCCCGTCCGCGTCCCGGCAGGGACGACTAGGCGCGTCCTGGAAGGACGCTAACGGTGAAATGGCTGATAACGGTTTCGCCGGCGGACGGCTGCCGGGTTCAAGCGGCAGCGGGTGCTCCGGCATGCGGATCAAACAGTTCGCCCGTTTTGAGCATCGCATGCATGATCACCGCAAGCTTGCGTGCCAGCGCCACGGCCGCCCGTTTGAAACCGAGCCGTTCCTTCAAGGCCAGCGCCCAGGTCCGCAACGTGCTCGTCTCCGTCGACCGGTTGAGGATGACCGCGGCTGCTTCGTAAAGCAGGCTGCGCAGCTTAGTGTCGCCGCGCCGCGAGATATGGCCATCATGATCGACCTCGCCGGACTGGAAGCGTCTGGTAGTGAGGCCAACCCAGGCGCCAACCGCGCGCGAGTTCTTGAAGTTTGCCGGATCCTCCACCGCCGCGGCGAAGGCAGTGGCCGTGACGGTGCCTACACCAGGGACCGAGGTTAACAGACGGGAGCGCTGGTCGGCGCCCGCCATCGCCACCAAGTGCTTGCTCAGTTCCGCTACCCGAAGCCGGATGTCACCCCAGGCCTGAAGCATGGGCAGAACAATGCGCCCGAGCCCCACCTCGCCTTCCAAGAGAGTGCGGACATTGCGATCGAATACACTGCCGGCTCCCTTGGGCACGATGAGACCGAACGTCTTCATGAGCCCGCGGATCTGGTTGGACATCTGCAACCGCATTTTCAAAAGCTGGCGACGCGCCGTGACCAGCGTGCGGATCAACATGCTGTCGAAGCCTTTCACGCGGACCTCCCGATAGAAGCCGATCTCGGCGAGATGCGCCAGACCATCGGCATCGTTGGCATCGGTCTTGTTCGCGGCCATATCGAGCGCCGCTTTGGCGTGCCGTGCGTCGATGCAGATCGCCGGCATGCCTTCCGCCGTCAGCGCGTGGTAGAACCATACCGACAACGGACCCGTCTCGAAAACTACCCGTTTGGCTTCCGGCGCGCGTTTGCGGATCATCGCCGCGAGAAGTTGCGGATCTGAAGCACACTTGCCGCGCCAGATCCTCTTGCCGCCCTGCCGGATCGAGACTGCCGTCTCTTTCATGGACACGTCGAGACCGATATACTGCTCCATGGCTGTCCTCCGTTAGATGCCTGGGCCCGGTGCCGATCGTGAGCCCGTAACTTCATCTTATCGGGGGGCAGCCACCCGACTAAGGCCTGTGGACATTTAGGGGATTCCCTTTTCCGACGAGATCGGATTCAAGGTCGGCGGAGGGAGCGGCATCTTGGATCGACATGGCTTGAGCGCCGAACAGTGGGAGAAGGTTGAAGCCTTTC
>Ga0247735_1000213_pt1 | contig 25222 bp, 18 predicted proteins | sample UWRJL178409R2_FD_180934 | JGI IMG/M metagenome (GOLD analysis project Ga0247735, IMG submission 180934) | Plant litter microbial communities from Arlington Agricultural Research Station in Wisconsin, United States - UWRJ-L178-409R-2 | ecosystem: Environmental > Terrestrial > Plant litter >... | reverse complement strand
TGGTGGAGCCGCGGGCGGTGGCGCTATGGCGGCGCTGGTGTTGTCGCAGCTCGGTATTTACGACCCGACCATGTGGGTGTTGGCACTCAGCTGGGTGACGCCGGGGTCGGCCTGGCTGGCGGGCAGGGCCCTGCGCGCCACACGAACCAGGGTCGCCGTCGCCGCGAGGACTCACCCCAACACACCAGCGGCAGGAACCCGGTCGGTGGCCCGGCTCGGTCGAACCATCGCCGGGCTCGGCTGCGTCCCGCTGTGTGTCGCGGTCGTGATGGCCGCTATCGCGGCCATCCGGGTGGGGTGGGGACGGAACCGCGGCTTCTGTGCGGGCGGCGGGTCTACCGACGGTGACGGCGCCGTGGCCAGCGGACGCTACAACTTTTCGTCTGGATACTTTCCCCCGCAGGCCCGCTGCGTTTACGAGAACGGCACCGTTGTTGAGCTGATGTCCGTGCAGTACCTGGTTGTGGTCGTGGTGCTTTCGCTGCTCGCGGCCGGAATGCTCTGTGTTGGCCTGCTGCTGCCGTTGCGTTCCCGCTTGATCACACACCACGCTCCGAACAGGAGCCCGCTGACTACGGGGAATGAGGCGGACAGTGCTCCGGACAGTGTTGCCGAGGTCACCCGGCGGCTCGCCTGTATTGCCGCACTGGCGCTCAGCCTGACGCTTGCGACCAGCCACCTGATCGGCCTGGTGATGCCGCCACCCCCTTTTGATGCGACCGCGGACAACACCAGGGGAACCACGGCCGCGCCATTGTCGCCCCCGCAGTCGGACCCCGTCGAGCCCGCCCCCGATACCCCGGCCCCAGACCCGCAGCCGGTGCCAACGATCTCTACGGCCTTCACGCTGGCCGAGCTGACAGCCGAGATGCAGGACCTCGTGGACAGCAGCATCCAGACAGCAGGCCCGATCGACGATCCGTCCATTCCTGCCGGGACAACGTTCCCGGTGACGGCGAACAGCTGTATCTTCGCCAACGAGACCGGACTGCAGTTGAGCCTCGAAGTCGGCTTCAACACGGTCGACGATGCCGCCGGACTCGAACGTGTGCGCACCCTCTGGGCAGCCGAGGGCTACGAGCTTTACAGCAGCAGCACCAATGCCCGGGGCGACACGCTCGATCCCACAACCCGGGTGGATGCCCTGGGCAATAACATCCTGCCCGGACAGTCCCTCGGGCTTCGAATCTACGACGACTACCTGATCCTGACCGTTTACAGCCTCTGCGTCGCCACACGCTAACGCTAGGCTTCCACTCATGTCTGACACGAATGCGGGGGATACCTACTCCTACCTCGGCCCCGCCGGCACCTTCACAGAGGCGGCACTCGCCCAGGTTCCTGAGGCGCAGGGCAAAACCTGGCGCTCGGTGAACAACGTCGGCCAGGCGCTCGACGATGTGGTCACCGGCCGCAGTGTCGCCGCGATGATCGCGATCGAGAATTCCGTCGACGGCGGGGTGACCGCGAGCCAGGATGCGCTCGCCAAGATCCCCAACCTGCGCATCATCGGCGAGTACCTCGTCTCGGTCAGCTTTATGCTTGTGGCCCGCCCCGGTACCAAACTCGACGACGTACGGGTTGTCAAGGCGCATCCGGTGGCGTATGGCCAGTCCCGAATCTGGTTGGATGCTGCACTTCCGGCGCACGGCCACATTCCGGCAACCTCGAACGTGGCGGCCGCCGTCGACCTGTTCGACAATGACCTGGCGGATGCTGCCATCGCGCCGCCCGGCATCATCCGGCACTATGACCTTGATGTGCTCGCCGAAAACATCGGGGACAATCCGAACGCGCAGACCCGATTTGTGCTGGTCAGCCGCACTAAGGAACTCCCGGCGCCCACCGGCTCGGACAAAACCAGCATCATCGCCGAATTGCCGGACGACACCGCCGGCCGGCTGCTGGAGATGCTCGAGCAGTTCGCCACCCGCGGTGTGAACATGTCGCTGCTGACGTCGCGACCCATCGGCGACGCCCTCGGACGCTACCGTTTTGTTATCGACCTCGACGGCCACGTGCTGGATGCGCGGGTTGCCGATGCGCTGCTCGGCCTCAAGCGTTTCAGCCCCAACGTGATCTTCCTTGGCTCCTACCCGCGGGCAGACAAGCTTGAGATCTCCGTCATCGAACGCTACGACAATGAGGCGTTCGCCGACGCCCGTGACTGGCTGCGCGGCCTCATCAGCGGGGAGCCGGACGAGTAGGACGGGTAGGGCGAGTAGGACCACCCACCGGATGGGTAATGTCGCCCAGGGCGCTACCCGACCGTTTTGCCCGCCGGGATGCGCACGGTCAGTGCGAGGTGGTCGATCGTGGCTTTGATTGCGATGGCCTCGCCGAACGGGTCGCCGTCGAGCTCAAACTCCTGCGGCTTTTCCAGGCGGAGCACAAGCTGGCTGCCCTTGAGGTACCGCAGCGTGCGTACCTCTTTGGTGAGGCTCATCAGTTTGCGGCCGACCTGGCTGCGCCGCAGCACCCCGTTCTCCCACACGATCTTCACCCAGATCTGCACCCAGCCGATGAGGCCGTCGGGGCGCAGCGCCACGATATCGAAGATGCCGTCGTCAACCGAGGCCTCCGGCAACAGCAGGATGTTGGCGGGCAGCGACCCGCAGTTGCCGATCAATACGGTGTGGGCGTTGAGGGTTTTGGTTGGCTCTTCGTCGAGCTGGTACCGGATGCGCAGCCGGTTGCTGTCCCGCAGCGACCGGATGATGGCGTCGACATAGGCGAGCCAGCCGACCTTGGCCTTCAACTTCGGGTTGGTGTTGGCGAGCATATTGGCATCGAGGCCGATGCCGGCCATCACCAAAAAGACGTGGGAGTCTTTCGCACCGTTGGCGCGACGTGCCTCAACGACGCCGAGGTCGATCCGGCGATCCGCACCGGTGAACGCGTTCGCCACCGACTCCGCGAGGTTGTCGAGGCCGAGCCCAAGGTTGCGGGCCAGCAGGTTGCCTGTTCCCGAGGGCAGCAGGCCGAGCGGGATCCCGGTGCCGCGCAGCTGCTCGGCGACACACCGCACCGTGCCGTCGCCGCCAGCGGCCATCACCACGTCGGCACCATTCGCGATGGCTTCCCTGGTCTGGCCGCCACCCGGGTCTTCCTCGGTGGTTTCGAACCAGAGTGTTGTTGCCCAGCCCGCAGCCTGCTCGGCGGCGGCCACCGTCGCGCGCAGGGTGTTGATGTTCACCTTGATCGGGTTGAACACCACCGCCGCAGTCAGGGTCGTTGTTGGTGTGGGGGTCTCGCTGGTCGTCTCACCGTGCTGGGGGGATGCCATGCCCCCACGGTACGGCATGGGGTGCCCGCGCGGTCCAGTACTGCAGATGCCAAGCCGCGCCCAAGCAAATCCTGCTCCTCAAACTAGACTGGGCCTGTGATCGACCCCCAAATACTGCGCGATAACCCTGATTCCGTCCGCCGATCGCAGCTCGCTCGCGGCGCATCCGTAGAGATCGTCGACGAGGCCATCGCTGCCGACGTCAAGCGACGCACCACCATCGGCAAATTCGAGAGCCTTCGTGCCGAACAGAACGCGTTCGGCCGCCACGTGGCGATGGCTCCGAAGGACCAGAAAAAAGCCATGGTGATGCAGGCCCAGAACATCGCGGGCAAGGTGAAGGAAGCGCAGGCCATCGCCGTAGAGGCCGAGGCCGACTTCACCCGGGTGATCCGCTCCATTGCGAACCCCATCATCGACGGCGTTCCCGCCGGCGGCGAAGACAACTTCACGCTGCTGCGCGAGGTCGGCGAGAAGGCGACGTTCGACTTCGAGCCGCGCGACCACGTCGAGATCGGCGAGATCCTCAACATCCTCGACATCACCCGTGGCACGAAGGTCAGCGGCAGCCGCTTCTACTTCCTGCGCGGCCTCGGTGCCCGCCTTGAGCTCGCCCTGATGAACATGGCGCTGGACAAGGCGCTCGCCGAAGGTTTCGAGCCGCTGATCACCCCAACACTTGTTCGTCCGGAAGTTATGGCCGGAACCGGGTTCCTCGGCGAGCACGCCGACGAGATCTACTACCTGCCAGCAGACGACCTCTACCTGACCGGCACAAGCGAGGTGGCGCTCGCCGGGTTCCACAGCGACGAGATCCTCGACCTGACCGCTGGCCCGCTTCGCTACGCCGGCTGGTCGACCTGCTACCGCCGCGAGGCAGGTTCTGCCGGCAAGGACAACCGCGGCATCCTGCGGGTGCACCAGTTCAACAAGCTCGAGATGTTCACCTACGTGCTTCCCGAGAACGCCGAGGCCGAGCACGCGAAGCTCGTCGCCTTCCAGGAGGCCATGCTGCAGGCCTGCGAACTCAGCTACCGCGTCATCGATGTTGCCGCCGGGGACCTCGGCTCCAGCGCCGCCCGCAAATACGACATCGAGGCGTGGGTCCCCACCCAGGGCACCTACCGGGAGCTCACCAGCACCTCGAACTGCACGACCTACCAGGCCCGCCGTCTCGACACCCGGTACCGCACCGAGTCGGGCAAAACCGCCCCGGTCGCCACCCTTAACGGAACCCTGGCCACCACCCGCTGGCTCGTCGCGATCCTGGAAACCCACCAGCTTCCCGACGGCTCGGTACGGATCCCCGAGGCGCTGCGTCCGTACCTCGGCGGCCTCGAAGTGATTGAACCGAAAAAATGACAGACCCGGTGAGCGACCAGGGTGTGGTGTCGGCGGACGAGCGCTGGCTCATCGCCCTCGACATCGACGGCACGGTGCTCTGTGAAGACGGCACCATCACCGAAGCGGTGCACAGCGAGATCGACCGGGTTGTCGACCTCGGCCACGAGGTGATGATCGCCACCGGCCGTTCCGTCGCGATGACGCTCCCCGTGGTCGACCGCCTCGGCATCACGCCCGAATATATTGTCTGCTCCAATGGTGCGATCACCCTGAAACGGGATGCTTCCGCTCCGCTCGGGTACGCCCGCGACCTGGTCGAGACCTTCGACCCGCGCGAGGTACTCACCACGATCAAGGCGAGCCTGGCCCAGGCCCACTACGCGGTGGAGGACGAAGACGGGCTGTCGCGCTACACCGGCTCCTTCCCAGACGGGGCCCTCGGCGCCGGAAGCGAGAAGGTGGAGTGGCACGAGCTGCTCGATCAGCTCGCCACCCGCGTTGTTGTTATCTCTCCCGAGCACGAGATGGAAGACTTCCTCGACGTGGTGGAGCAGATGGGCCTGCACAAGGTCAGCTACAACGTCGGCTGGACCGCCTGGCTCGACATCGCCCCGGACGGCGTCAACAAGTCGACGGCGCTCGAGCGTGTGCGCGGCCTTCTCGACATCCCCCGTGGGCGCGTGATGGCCGTCGGTGACGGCCGCAACGACATCGAGATGCTCGAATGGGCCTCGGAGTCCGGCCGCGGTGTGGCCATGGGGCAGGCCCCGGACGACGTCAAGGCCGTGGCGAACGAAGAGACCGCCACCGACCTCAACGATGGGGTCGCGCGGGTGTTCGAAGGCTTCTAAAAGCCAGAAGAACCGGGCGTCGGATGCTGCTGGGAAGCAGCCGATATACGCCGGGTGCCGAGGATCAGTTACACTCGGCACTGTTACAGGAGGGCTGTCCGAGCGGCCGATGGAGCCAGTCTTGAAAACTGGTGGGCAGAAATGTCTCGTGGGTTCGAATCCCACGCCCTCCGCTCTGCGGGTTAATGCGTACGGGGGAATGCAATGAGTGAGGCTCGCCCGCGCGTCATTGCACCCCCGAAGCATCCCCAGCTGAAACGGCACAGCCGCTCGAAAAACCGTGGTCCGCTCGCTGCCGCCTTGTCGTTTATTGCGACCGCGCTTGTGGTGCTGCTGGTCAGTGCCGCCTGTGTCGCGGCCTTCGCGGTGTACACCCTGCAGGACAATATCGACACGATCGACCTCGTCGACGCCAATGGGGAGTCCATCGACGCTCCCGCTCCGACGATCGACGCCTACCCGGGCGGCTACAACCTGCTCATCGTCGGAAGCGATACCCGTAAAGACCAGGGCATCCCTGGCGACGACTCGATCGAGCTGAACGACGTCAACATCCTGCTGCACGTCTCGGCAGACCATACTTCGGCGGTTGCCGTCAGCATCCCGCGCGACCTCGTTGTGCCGATCCCCTCCTGCCCCGATCCGGCAGGCGGCAACTTCAGTGCGATGGAGGGGCAGCCGATCAACGTGACGCTCACCTACGGCGGCCTGCCCTGCACGGTGCTGACGGTCGAAGCGCTCACCGGGCTCGACGTGCAGTTCGCCGGCCTGATCACCTTCCAGGGCGTCATCGAGATGTCGAACGCCGTCGGCGGCGTGGACGTCTGTGTCGACGCCCCGATCAACGACCCGTACACCGGACTCGTCATCGACAACGCCGGTACCGTGAACCTGCAGGGTTCCCAGGCGCTCGCCTTCCTTCGCTCGCGCCACGGTGTCGGCGACGGAAGCGACCTCGGCCGCATCAGCTCGCAGCAGGTGTACCTGTCGTCGCTCATCCGCACCCTGAAGAGCGACGAGACACTCACCAACCTGCCGCGTCTCTACAACCTCGCCACGGCCGCGACGCAGAACATGACGCTGTCCTCGAGCATGGCCACCATCGACACCCTTGTGGCCATCGCCCAGTCGCTGAAAAACGTCCCCCTCGAGCGCATCGTTTTCGTCCAGTACCCCGGTACGACCGGTGTCGGCGGCCTCTACGAGGGCAAAGTTGCACCGGTGACCGCCCAGGCCGACCGGCTCTTCGCATTCCTCGAGGCCGACGAACCCTTCACCCTGACGGACACCACGAGCATCGGCTCCGTGGCGGACCCTAATGCGCCGGTCGTTACCGCGCCGTCGGACACCCCCACCGATTCCACCGCCGCCCTTGGTGAGTTGAGCGGGGTCTCTGGGCAGCTGGCCTCCGATTACACCTGTTCGAAAGCCAACTGAAAACAATAAATCGGTGGATGTGGCATCCAATTGGCGCCCACGATTCGTCAGGTCGGCCAGCTATGGCTAAGATTGCATTCGCAACACTTGGAGCTGTCGCATAGTTCGGCCTAGTGCACCACCCTGCTAAGGTGGAGAGGGGTTTACACTCCTCCGTGGGTTCAAATCCCACCGGCTCCGCAGAATGATTCATTTGGCATTTGTGCCTCGGATCCTGTTCGGCAAATCCCGCTCAATCTTCTCGATTGGCGGGTTTTTTGTTTCCCCTTTGGCCGCACGCGCTCATTTATACACAGATTTGAGCCCGCGCAAGGGCCCCCTGTCTCGTTGGCGCAGGTAACTTCCGGGTACACAATGAAATGGCAGGCGTCACCGTCGACGTATGCCTGGATGCACATGTGCCCGAAGCACGTTTATCCAGAGGCCGTTTTCCGAATCGAATCACAGGACCCCGACAGTGATGACGACTTCTCCAATGCGCTGGTCCCTTACCCAGCGTTTTCCTTCCCCAGCCGATGAATCGCGTTGCCAGGCACGCGATTCTTTCCCCGAGCCCCGGCACCCCGCCGGGCAGGGCGACGAACACGTGGTGCGACCATGGTGCTGAACCAAGAGCAGATTGCGACCGCACACACGGCTCCCGCCGTCACCTCCACGGTGCATCCGACGTCCGTCCGCCTTGTCGGCCGACGCGAGGAACTTGATCGGATCGGGCAGATTGCGCTGGCGGACCGCGAAGGAGCACTGCTGGTGCTCGGCGACGCGGGAGCCGGCAAAACAAGCCTGCTCGAAGCCGCCCAGGCGGAAACGAGCATCCGCGCGGTGCTTGTCCACACCATGTCTGCGGAGGCAGCCTGGCCAATGTCCGGTTTCTCACGGGTGTTCGCGTTTGTCAGCGACGTCTCGAGTGTGGACTTTTTTGGTCGTTTCGGCCACAGTGCACCCGACCGCAGTGACACCTTCGAAGCTGCCAGGGAACTGCTCACCGCCCTGCGCGGGCGGTCCCCGGAACCAGTCCTGCTGTTGGTCGACGATATCGACCGGATGGACACCGAAAGCCAGGTGCTGCTCAGTTTCATCGCGGAGGGCCTTGTTGGAACCGGCATCCGCCTCGTTGCGACCGCCAGCCACGTCGACGTGACCAGCCCGCTCGCCAGTTTCCGGAGGATGGACCTGCAGCCGTTGTCGGCCGAACACAGCCGGGCACTGTCTGCATTCGCCGCTGGCCCCGCCTCAGACGCCGGGACCGCACGGATCATCGCGGATGACTCGGCCGGAAACCCGCTGGCAATAGTCGAGACCACCCACCTGCTCAGCCCCGCCCAGCTCCAGGGGCGCGAGCCGCTCGTGCTGCCGTTTCGCCCCGGTAACACCCAGCGCGGATTTGCCGGGCAGCTTCTCGCCGAACTCAGCGTTCCCCAGCGCACCATGCTCGAAAGCATCTCGCTCGCCCCGTCGAGCAATACCTCAGCGCTGGCTGCGGGAGACAGCGGGGAGGGCGACACGCTTGAAGATCTGGTCTACTCCAACCTCGTGGTGATGCACGGTCTCGAGGTGCAGGTGCGCGACCCGCGCCTTCGGGCGCACCTGTACTGGAACCTCGAGCCGCGCACCCGCCGGGAAATCCACCGCGCCATGGCCGAGGCCCACCGCGGGATCGACGAACGAACCGCACGCTGGCACACCAGCTTCATCGACCCCGGACCGAAAAACTCGGCCGCACTGCTACACGACGCTGCTCAGCTCGCGGCGGAGGGCAACACCGCAGCCGCAATCGAATTTGCGGAGCGCGCCATCCGTGTCGCTGGGTCCGTCGACGAGCATCTTGCCGGAATGATCGCCCTGGCGACGGCGTTCCTCGAGCAGTCCGAACTGGATCTCGCCTCGCGGTACGCACTCCAGGCCCGCCACGTGTCGACCTCTGCCGAACTCAGCATGAAGCTGACCGCGATCCTGGTCACCATTGAGTACACCCGGACGCACATCGTTCCGACCAACGACATCGATGCGACCCTCAGCATCTACGCCAACCAGGACCCGGTCGGCGCGCTCCAGCTGCTGACGATTGCCGCCACCTGCCACTCCGAGAGGTGGGAAGTTGACGAGGCACGCCGGTACCTTGTCAGGGCCGACCAGATTATGGGCCCGGAACTGCATTCCTATCGGGGGATGCTCGACGCCGTGCGACTGCTGGTTGATGCCGTCGACGGTGCGCCCGGCCAGTCCGCAGCTGCCCTCGACGACCTGGACTCCCGGGTGGTCTCGAACATGTCCGTGCAGGAACTCATTGTGTTGGGGAAAACCCTGACCTTCCGTGAGCAATATGCCCGGGCAAGGCACGTCCTCACCATCGTGTTGAACCAGCCCCAGGATGCCAGGCCGCTGTGGGTCGAGGTGGCCCGCTACCTCCTCGCCGTAAACGAGATCAGGTCGGGGAACTTCCAGCGCGCGCGAGCCGCTGTCGAAGAGTGGATGTCGATCGCGCTGCCCTCAGTGCGCCGTCTGAGTTCGCGCCTGTTGCTGAGCGCCTGGTATCTAAATTCCACCGGTCACGGTGCCGAGGCGAAAGTCTTGTACGACGACTGCATGGAGCAAACTTTGCGGGAGCGCAATCCCGCCGTTGCGGCCCAGGTACTTTCTCTCCAGGGCGGCTCTGCCCTGGCCGAGGGGGACTACACCGAAGCTGCTCGACTGCTCGAGTTGGCCGAAGTCATTGGCCAGCGCTTCGCGAACCCCGCGCTGCTGCGATCGTCGATCGACCTGATCGAGGCGTATGCGGCAACCAAACGCCTCCGGGAGGCGCGCGGCGTCCTCGAAGTGCTTGAGTCCCAGCAGGACGAGTTTCCCTCGCGCTGGCTGGCACTCGCCCTGGCCCGGGGTCGCGGTCTCACCGTGCCGGACGACGAATGCCTGCTGCGGTTCCGTCAGGCCCTCGACCTGTTCGAGCCACGGGACTCGGAGTTCGAACTGGGCCGCACCCTAACGAATTACGCTTCTGCCCAGGCCCGCCTCGGCTTTGGCCGGGAGAGTGAAAAGTCTCTGGCAGCCGCTCGAAGTGCCTTTGGCAACGCCGGTGCGCAGTCCTGGGCGCTGCGGGCGAACAAGGCCCGCACCACGCCGGAGACCGACGTGGTCACCGCCCTTGGGGTGCTCACCGAGGAAGAACAACTTATTGTCGAGAAGGTCCGCGAGGGCTACCGCAACAAGGAGATCGCGGCCGCCCTCTACATCTCGCTGCGGACGGTGGAACTTCGCCTCACCCACATCTACCGCAAGGTGGGGGCGCGCTCGCGGTCACACCTTGCGGCGCTCCTCAACTGATCCGTCCCCCAAATATCGGCAGTGCACATAAAACGTGCCCGGCAGCAGAAGTTCTGCGGCCGGGCACGTTCCTTGTGGTCAAGCATCCGCCTCAGTCGCGATTGTGAGCCATGGCGACCGGAATTGGGTGCTCGGCACCGGTGCGGACCAGGGACCCTTCGATGGCCCGCGGGCGCTGCGAAGCGGGAACCGTCTCGATGCTGCGGCGCTGGGGGCTGACCCAGCGGCCGTGGGTCGGATTGGCGCTGAGCGCTGTGACCAGTGCGCGAATGCACAGGAACGCGTCGAGGATGCGCATCAGAGGGAATGCGAGCCCAACAACGAGGTATCGCGGCTGCCGTGCGACAACGGCCGCCAGGACCGTCAGCAGGTAATCCGGCAGCAGGATCCCGAGCAGCAGCAGCAGCGGGGGAAGCAGATCGGTCACGATGATCGCACTGCCCGTGGGGTCGAGGCCGATTGCATGGACGGCGGCGGCTGTGAGCGACAGGATCAGGGCCGGAACCAGCAGGATCAGCAGCGTGCTGCTGATCAGTAGCTCGACGATGAAGAGTCCGAGGGCAAGCCAGAACTTCTCGAAGCGGAACCGGTGCCGGCCGACCGTTTGCCAGAAACCGAGGTTCCACCGTTCCACCTGGCTGATGTACTGGCCGAGCTCGTCGGGATCCTGGGTGATCGCGATCGCAGCGTTCGGGTGGAAGGCGATCGCCCCGAGCTTTTTCGCATGGATCTCGAAGGTCATGTTGTAGTCCTCGATCTTGAGCCCCGGGGCTGCAATATCGATGCTGCTGAGGATGCGACTTTTGTACATGCTCGCGAAGCCGGGCACAATCGTCACGACATTGGCGGCCTTCGCAGCCTGGCCGAACTTGAAGAGGTACTGCATCGCGATGTACACACGGTTGCGATAGTCGAGCAGGAAGCGTCCGAGCACACTGGCTCGGGGCGAAATCAGGGAGCTTGCGCGGCCGGCGACAGCGACGACGTCGGGATCGGAGAACAGCGGCAGGCCGGTCTCCAGATACTGCGGCGTCAGCTGGGTATCGGCATCCAGCAACAGGACAACTTCGAAACGGGATGCGATTTCGAACGAGTCGAGAAGTTCAACGATCGCCCCGGCCTTCCCGCGGTTGGCGTGCAGTTCAAGCACGTTGACGCCGAAACGCCGTGCGATGGCGGCGGTTTGGTCGCGCGAACCGTCGGACACAACAAAGATCTGGTTGCGCTCGACGAGGGAGTCGAGAGAAGTGATTGTGTTCGAGATGACGAGTTCCTCGTTGTGCGCGGCAATCACCACGGCGACGTCCTGTGGTTCGGGGTAATCGATCAATATTGCGCGGTCGTCGTTGCGGCGAGCAGCCGCCGCAACCACCCGGCAAAGGCCCACGGTTGTCCACAGGATGGTACTCACCCCGACAAGCAGGATGACTAGTAGGAGGAAAGAGAGCATGTGATTCTCCGTTGGCAGAAGATAATGTGCGGCAGGCACTTCGGGTAAGCGCAGCGTCGCCTCGGTCGTCACTGAGACCGCTGTCGCCCCCAACCTAATCTGGCGTCCAACCCCCGTCACCGCATTGTCGTGCGGGTACCCGCAATTCACGAAAACCTCTCAAACTTGGCGCGGACCTTGCTCGTGGTTAACCGCATTCCTGCGTTTACTCATTGACCATCGCGGATATCAAAAGCGAAGGTGTGACGACGCATATTGAACGACCAAGAAACGCTGCGATACCCGACGCAACGAACTTCTTCACGACTTGGCGCTTACCCTTCATCACGCCGTGGAGATTGCCCGGGCTCCTTTCAGCGCTCCTCCGCCGCATGGGAAGTCAGGACCACCTAGTGACCACGTTTGACACAACAATTAAGCCCGAAAATCCCGAGTCCGTCGTTTGGCGCCTTGACGCTGTCACTCAGCCGAAAGCTGCAACATTCGATTTCGATGTCGCCATCGTTGGCCTTGGATACGTGGGTCTGCCCACCGCCCTCGCGTTCCACAACTCCGGTAGCCGAGTCCTGGCTCTGGATGTTTCGCCGAAACGTCTTTCGGTGATTCGAGCGCAGGACGCCGATCTTCTTGATACCGATCGCACACGCCTGCGCAATGCGCTGGACGATGACCGGTTCGAGTTGTCCATCGACCCTTCGATGCTCAGCCGCGCCGCCGCCGTCATCGTCTGCGTTCCCACGCCGGTCGATGACCATCTCATCCCAGACCTCAGCATCCTCCGTTCCGCCTGCGCGATGGTGGTGGAGCAGGCCGTCCCCGGACAGCTCGCCATGCTCACCTCCACGAGCTATGTGGGATGCACAACCGACATGCTCGTCGAACCCCTCACCGACCGAGGATTCGATGTCGGTCGAGACATCTACGTTGCTTTCAGCGCGGAGCGCATCAACCCCGGGGTAGACGACGTCGCCCATGATGACGTACCGCGGGTGATCGGCGGTGCGACCCCGGAGTGCGAGGAGGCTGCGGTCGTCCTGCTTTCGCGGTACGCCGCGAGTGTGTACCGAGTGCATTCCCTCGCGACCGCCGAGATGACGAAGCTGCTCGAAAACACTTTCCGGGCGGTGAACATCGCCCTGGCAAACGAATTCGCCGACATCTGCAGGGCCCTCGAGATCCCCGTCACCGAAGTGATCAGCGCTGCTGCCACGAAGCCGTATGGTTTTATGCCATTCCTTCCCGGCCCCGGGGTGGGCGGCCATTGCATCCCGTGCGACCCGCACTACCTGCTCTGGCAGCTGCGCAAGCAGCGAGTTGCCGCTCCAATGATCACCCAGGCCATGGTGGAGATCGCTGCCCGCCCGACCAAGGTTGTCGACCGCGTGCGGGAGATCCTGGCCAACTCCGGGATCGGCCTCGGTGGTGCGCGCGTGCTCGTTGTTGGTGTCTCCTACAAGCCGGATGTCGCGGATCTTCGCGAGTCGCCGGCCTTGGAGATCCTTGCCGGACTGTACGACAGCGGGGCCATCGTCAGTTTCGTTGACCCGCATTTCGAAACCCTCACCCTCTCCAACGGCGTTGTCCTCGACGGGATGACCGATCCCGCCGTCTTCGATGCGGATCTTGTGCTTCTGCACACCAGGCACGCCGGCAGTGACCTTTCCTGGGTCAGCGCCGACCAGCTCGTGCTTGACGCCACCTATCGGAACGTGGACCTGCCCCAACGGGTCCTGCTGTAACGCATCGCGGCCAGTGCGCCGCCCTGACGTGACGTCCTGATCAAGGTCGTGCCAGAGAAGTACCGCTCCAATCGAAACGGAAATTTACCAATGAGAACAGTAGTGACCGGTGGCGCCGGATTTGTCGGCAGCCACCTCGTGGAATACCTGTTGGATCGCGGCGACGAGGTTGTTGTGCTCGACAACCTGTCGACCGGATCAGCGCGAAACCTGGACGGGGTGCGAAGCAACCCCAATCTAAAAATCGTGAACGGCTCCATCCTGGATAAAGGCGTGGTCAGCTCGGTAGTGCAGCGCGCTGACCGGGTTTTCCATCTTGCCGCCGCAGTCGGGGTGAAGTTGATTGTTGAAGAGCCACTCACCAGCCTTCGCACAAATATCCATGGCACGGAGAACGTACTTGACGCCTGCCGGGACTTTGGTGCGACGCTGTTGTTGGTGTCGACCAGCGAGATCTACGGGAAAAACACCGCCGATCGCCTCCACGAGGACTCTGACCGCATTCTCGGCTCTCCCCTTCTCTCGCGGTGGACTTACGCTGCGGCCAAGGGGATCGACGAAGCATTCGCGCATGCCTACTGGACCGAATACGGACTTGACGTTGCCATCGTTCGGCTCTTCAACACCGTCGGGCCACGCCAGACCGGCCGCTACGGGATGGTAGTCCCGAACCTGGTTGGACAGGCGCTGCGTGGCGAACCGTTGACGGTTTACGGTGATGGTGCACAGACCCGATGCTTCTCCTACGTCGGCGATGTTGTCCCGGCAATGGTGAAAATCTGCGAAACCGAGTCCGCCTACGGACAGGCCTTCAACCTCGGTGGAGCGGAAGAGATCTCCATCCTCGACCTCGCGAGCCGGATCATCCAGGTCACGGGCAGTTCAAGCGATATCAGGATGGTGTCGTACGAAGACGCATACGCCCACGGCTTCGAAGACATGCGTCGCCGTGTCCCCGACAACACGAAGGCAAACAACCTGGTCGGTTTTGTGCCGTCGACGCCACTCGACGAGATCATCAGCAGGGTGGCAGCGGGAGTCAGTGCCGAGGTTGAAGCCGACGCGGAAGCGGAACAACTGACCGTCCTGGCCCCGCCCCCCGTCCCCGCAGTAGCCCTCAGGAGAGCCTGATGTGTGGGATCGCTGCCTGTCGAACACGGGAGGCCGCCGCTCCCTACCTCGTCAAGGCCCTCTCCCTACTGGAATACCGCGGTTATGACTCCGCGGGGGTTGCTATTCGAACCGTCGACGGTACCGCCGCCACGGTACGGACAGTGTCTCGGGTGGGATCCCTCAGCCCGCTGCTGGAATCCTGGCACGGAGCGGAACTGACCGGGGTGGGAATCGGCCACACCCGATGGGCGACCCATGGGGCAGTGACCGAGGCAAACGCTCACCCCCACTCCGATTGCTCCGGCCGGATCAGCGTTGTGCACAACGGGATTATCGAGAATGCCGACTCGCTGCGCAGCACCCTCGAATCCCTCGGCCACCGGTTCGCCTCCGACGTGGACAGCGAAGTGGTCTCCCACCTGGTGGAGGATGCGCTGGTTGAATCCGACAACCTTCGTGTGGCCGTCAGCTCGATCGTCGGGCAGCTTCGTGGATCGTGGGCACTGGTCTTCCTTGACTCGGCAACGGGACAGATGGTGGCGACCGCACACCGGTCGCCTCTGCTGGTCGCGCGTACCCCACACGGAGACTTTGTCGCCAGCGACATCGGTGCGATCGCTGAATGGGCGGACGACTACTGGGCGCTGCGCGACGGTGACGTCGTCGAACTCGCCGAGGAAATCAGCTGGACGAATCGAGGTGAACCTGCCATCGCGCCGCTGGCATACCAACAGCCGGTCTGGACAAGTTCACCGAGGGAACTCGTTCGCCACACCGACTTTATGGACCGAGAGATTGATGAGCAGCCGGAGGTGGCGGCGCGCGTCCTTGACACACTGTCGCCGGGTATCGCCGATGGGTCGTTGTGGCGCAGCACGGGGATCCCCGCCTTCAGCCGTGTGGCCATTCTTGGCTGCGGGACATCGCTCAACGCCGGTCGCATCATTGCCTCAGCCTTCAGTCGCCTCGGTGGTATCGCCCACGACTACATCGTCGCCAGCGAAGCATCCACTGCGGTGTTGGACGCGAACACCGTCGTTTTCGCGATCAGCCAGTCGGGCGAGACGGCAGATGTATTGCGCGCCATCGAAGACCTGGGTGCGCGCTCCTCGCTCGTCGCCCTGACCAACAACCCCCATTCGACGCTGGCTCGCCAGGCCGACTCCGTCATCAATTGTTTTGCCGGCCCGGAAATCGGTGTGGCGGCAACAAAAACGTTTGTCGCCCAGGTCGTCACCGGTGTCGCTTATGCCCTGTCAGCACTCGTCGATTCGGAGCGGATGACGCGTGCCGAAGCACAACGGCAGGTCGCTGACCTCAGCCGGATCCCCGACCTGCTTGCCCACGCCATCGCCGCGTCCCGGGAAAGTGTTCCCGAGGTCGTTTCCCAGGTGCTCGACAGCACCGGGTTCGTTTTCCTCGGGCGGGGAAGTGGAGTGGTTTATGCGGCAGAAGGTGCGCTGAAGCTGAAGGAACTCACCTACCGGTGGGCAGAACACTATCCCGCCGGGGAGCTCAAACACGGCCCCCTGGCGCTGATAGAGCAAGGAACGCCCGTAGTGGTCGTTGACAACGGCGACCCACGGCTCGCGAGCAACATCGCCGAGGTGTCGGCTCGCGGTGGGCGCGTAATACGGATCGGGGCAGCGGGCAGCACAATTCCCGCCCTCGGCCTGAGTCTCGGCACACCCCTCCACGGGGCAATGGAGCAGTGGGGTCCGCTGGAATCAGTGGCACCTCTGCAGATATTGGCCCGCGAATTGGCGGTGTCGCTGGGGCGCGACGTCGACAAGCCCCGAAACCTTGCGAAGTCGGTCACCGTCGAATGACGGCTGGCGCCTACGCAGGAACCGACGTACCCAGAAAGAGAAAGGGAACACACTCATGAAGAACTACCTGACTGGTGAGCAGGAGGCGACTCGCCACCGATCATCCCGGTCGGACGGCGCCCACTCCTGGTCGCCAAGGAAGATGGGGAGAGTGCTGGCTGCGGTCGTCACTTCCGCCACACTCGCTCTTGGCGGTGGGATCCTCGCGGCCTCAGCGGCCTCTGCAGCGGCTCCGGCCCCGGCGGAGACCGTTGTCAGCCTGACTTTCGATGACGGGCGTGCGAGCCAGATGGACGCCCAGGCGGTCCTCAACCAGTACGACATGGATGGCACTTTTTACATCAATTCCGGTTTTGTTGACGGGACGAACTTTGTTTCCCGCGCCGACCTCGAGACGCTGGCGGCTGCCGGCCATGAGATCGGCGGTCACACTGTGAACCATCCCGACCTCGCAGCCACCGTCGCCGCGGAAGTCAAACGCCAGGTCTGCAACGACCGAGCGGTACTGACTGGCTGGGGTTACAACGTGCGCAGTTTCGCCTACCCGTTCGCGAGCAGCACGCCCGAAAACGAGGCAGTTGTTGAGGATTGTGGTTACCGCAGCGCCCGAATGCTCGGTGACATCAAATCGCGCTTCGGTTGTGCCGACTGCGACACCGCCGAATCGACTACACCGGAGAACGCGTTCTACACAAAGGCGCTTGACCAGGTGGATCCCTCCTGGACGCTGGATGACTTCAAAGCCGGAGTCACCGGTGCCCAGAACAACGGCGGTGGGTGGGTCCAGTACACCTTCCACAGCTTCTGCGCTGCAGGCGCGGCCGGATGTGAAGAGCCAAGCACAACCCTCGCCTTGTTCACCCAATTCGTCGACTGGCTTTCCACTCGCGACGGTGTTGCGGTGAAGACCGTGGGTGATGTGATCGGCGGCGATGCCAAGCCAGTTGTCAACGCGGAAGCCGTTGCGGCCCCAGGTCCTGGTGTTAATGCGATCACCAACGCCGCATTTGAAACCATCAATGCCAACGGGTTGCCGGAATGCTGGATGCAGGGGGGATACGGCGCGAACACCGCCGCATTCACCACGAGTCCCGGTCGCTCCGGAAACGGATCAACCGTGACAGTCAGCGGCTACACCGACGGGGACGCGAAACTGTTGCCGATGTTCGACAGCGGAACCTGCTCACCCACGGTGACACCGGGTCACACGTATTCACTGCGGGCGTATTACAGCTCAACGGCCGTGACCCAGTTCGCGGTCTACCTTCGAACTGCCGGCGGAACCTGGCAGTACTGGACGTCCAGCCCGTGGTTCGCGCAATCGGACACCTTTACCCAGGCCGCCTGGACCACTCCCACGATCCCCGCGGGAATGACCGGCATCAGTTTCGGGCTCAACATGTTCAACAACGGATCAATCACCACTGACGACTACGCACTGTATGACAGTGTCGGAGCGCCGGCCACCGATGGGAACATCATCGTGGGCCCGGTCTCTGCTCCCGTAGTCACCGGCCCGGTCGAAATCCACGCGGTCAGCACTGACCCGAACCTGCCCACGCCGTAATCGATGAACCGTCCTCCTCGAGGACGCGAAGCCGTTGCGAGTGCACGTCGTCCACGTGCACTCGCAACGGCTTTTATCGGCGTCCTCTGCTGCTTCATCCTGGCCGGCTGCATCGGAACCGACGATGACACCGACTCCGGCGACTACCCCCTGCACACCGATATCCAGGCCACCACCTTCTGGGTGGGGGAGATCCTCGACCCGGATGCCAGCGATGGCAGCCAGGTCATTTCCACCTACGATTCGCAGTGGCTTGACAGCTACGGGGGATGCGACGGCGTTTGGATCGACGATTCCTGCGAGACCGAAGAGCGCTCTGCGGAAAATGATTACTTTCCCAGCAGTATGGAGCCGCTGCAGAACCCCTTTTACCTTGACCTGCCGTTCGATGACGTGAACAACAACAAGGCGTTCGACATGCGCGACGACGTTGTTCCGTGGGCGGCTGAATCCCCGTATGCGGAAAACTCGGGCGACCCTGATTTCAGCTATATGAAAAACCGTTGGGTTGAGATCAGTCGCGACGACCTGACCTGTTACGGGCAGATCCAGGACGCCGGTCCTGCGGTGTACAACGACTACCGGTACGTCTTCGGCGATAACGATCAACGACCGGAAAGCACCCGCTGGAACAGCGCAGGACTCGACGTGTCGCCCGCTCTGAATGCCTGTCTGGAATTTGACGATCTCGACATGACCCAGGCAGTGGATTGGCGGTTTATCAACGAAGAAGACGTTCCCGATGGCCCCTGGACGCGGATTGTGACGACCAGTGGAGTGCAGTGAACCACTGAACCCCGTTAACATAGGGCGGTGAACAGCGTCCTCGACCTCGTAGGCATCCTTGCCGAGCTTTTCACCTGGGTTGGCCTGATCCTTGGCGTCTTGTGCCTCCTTGTTGTGATGATATTGCGGTTGACCCGACTCAGCTGGATTGAGACGGACGCCGTCATTGTGGAGGAATCCGGTTCAGCCCAATTGCGCTGGATGACAACCGAAGGAACCCTCCACACCCGCATCCTTGATGACGGCGAGCGGTCCGAGATCGACGACCCGGATGAGTTGCATGTGCATTACCACCGTCACGCTCCTGACCGGATCAAATTCGAGGCCACCGGCCACGGCGAGAAAGTACTTCGCGCCCTCGGGCTGATCCTGCTGGGTATCGGAATCGCGGCCATCATCGTGTCACTCGTTGTGCTATTTATTGAGCGCTAATCCAACTTTCACCCGTTCCCCATGCGTGGTTGCCTATACTTGCGCCCGATGACGGTAAACACCCCACCCCCTCCCAGCGCCTCCCGACGACGAGATCGTCGAGCGACGTTCGACGTGCCGCGGCACGGTCGGCCGCCGCAGGGGTCGCCGTGGCGCGGCGTGTTCAGAATCATCGGCCTTGCCGTGGTGGTGGGCCTCGTCAGCACTCTGTCGATCGCCGGCCTCTCGGTATGGGATCTCAGCAACCGCATCGTCGGCAATGCTGTTGATATCACCAACCCCGACGACAACACCCCACCGCAGATCGGTGCGATCAACGGCAGTTTCAACCTTCTTGTGGTGGGTGTAGATAACGACACCGAACAGGATGCTGCCTACGGCGAACGTGATACGACCCTCAACGACGTCAACATCCTGCTGCATGTCTCGGCCGACCACACCAGTGCGACCGTGGTCAGCATCCCGCGCGACCTCGTCACCGCTCAGCCCTCCTGCACGGATACCTCGACAGGGACAACGTCGTCGGCGCAAACCGGGGTCGCCCTGAACACCGCGTTCGCTCGGGGTGGGCTCGCCTGCGTGGTCAACACGGTCGAGCAGCTGACTGACCTTGACATTCCCTATGCGGCCCAGATGTCTTTCAACGCGGTTGTGCAGATGACGGACGCGGTCGGCGGGGTCCCGGTCTGTCTTGCCGATCCCATCAAGGACGACTATTCCGGCCTCGACCTCCCTGCGGGCACGAGTGTCATTTCCGGGACAACTGCCCTGCAGTTCCTGCGTACCCGCCATGGTGTTGGTGACGGTAGCGACCTGTCTCGCATCTCCTCCCAGCAGGTGTACCTCTCGTCGCTCGTCCGTCGGATCCAGAGTGATGACACCCTGACCGATTTCTCGAAGCTGTACGGTCTCGCGGAAGTCGCCGCGACCAATGTGAGGTTGTCGACGTCGCTCACCTCACTGGACACCATGGTGTCGATGGCGCAGAGTATGCGAACCGTGGACCTGTCCGCCATGGCACTGGTTCAATACCCGGGGACAACGGAGGATTCCCGCTACCCGGGCAAGGTGGTGCCGCTGGCCGACGAGGCCGACGCACTGTTCGCTGCCATCGCCGCCGACCAGCCCCTCGTACTTGATGACGATGCGATTGGCGAGGGTGCCCAGCTCGATCCAACAGCCACGGAAACAACGGCGCCCGTTGACCCCGCAAATCCGACCGACACGGCGACACCCACCGAAACGAATGCCGGTGGCGCTACCGTGGGTGGACTCCAGGGCCAGCTTGCCGACCAGCAAACCTGCTCCGTCGGATTCGGCAACTGATCCCAATCCGCACTTGACCTGCGACCAGCAATGTTTCCGCGGTATGGCGGTCGGCTTGGAATGCGCTGAAATCAGCCATCGCGGACCCAGCGCAGTACTGCAGATGTCTATAAGCTTGGGTAATTATGGATGACCCCCCTTCACATAGACCCTTGCCTCTGACCCGTTCGACCGAACTTTCGGCGTCGATCACGGAAGGAGGCCTGTATGTATGAATGGATCATGATCGGTATCGGTCTCATCCTGACCGTCGGAACCGGCCTCTTTGTGGCCTCCGAGTTTGCCTTGGTGAACCTCGATCGAAACGACCTGGAGACGCGCGCCCAGAAGGGCGAGAAGCGTCTCGGTCCCACAATCAAAGCCCTCAAAATCACCTCGACCCACCTGTCGGGGGCGCAGCTCGGCATCACGCTGACGACGCTGCTGACCGGCTACACCTTCGAACCTGCCGTCAGCTCGTTGCTGAGCGGTCCACTGGGCAACCTTGGCGTTCCGGATGCTGTCGTGCCGGTGGTCGGTTCGATCATCGGTGTTGTTATCGCGACGCTGTTCTCGATGGTTATCGGAGAGCTGGTGCCGAAAAACTTCGCGCTCGCCCTGCCGTTGGCCACCGCGAAGGTTGTTGTGCCGTTCCAGACCCTGTTCACCACGGTCTTCAAGCCGGTGATCCTCAGCTTCAACAACACCGCCAATGCCATCATCCGTTCGTTCGGCATTGAGCCGAAAGAAGAACTCTCCGGCGCCCGCTCGGCAGAAGAGCTGTCCTCCCTTGTGCGCCGGTCGGCGCTCGAGGGAATCCTCGACAAGGACCACGCCGCGCTCCTCGGCCGGACCCTGCGGTTTACCGACCACGATGCGTCGAACGTGATGACCCCACGGGTGCATATGACCGCGGTCAGCACCACCGACACCGCGAAGGACATCGTCGACATTGCCAGTTCAACCGGCTTCTCGCGATTCCCCGTGATGGGTGACGACGTCGACGACATCGTTGGTGTTGTGCACGTCAAGCAGGCCTTCGCGATCGCCCTTGACGAGCGTTCCACCGTCACCGCCGAGTCCCTGATGCTTGAACCGCTGCAGGTTCCCGAGTCGATGGGTGTCGACACCCTGCTCGGGCTGCTGCGCCGAAGCGGATTCCAGATCGCCATCGTCGCCGACGAATATGGCGGAACCGCCGGGATCGTCACCCTGGAAGACCTCGTCGAGGAACTCGTGGGGGAGCTGGAAGATGAGCACGACCGCAGCCATTCCGGAATCATCCGGCTCGGCAAGTCGCTAACCTTCGCCGCCGAACTGCGACCGGACGAACTGCTCGAACGCGGCGGCGTCGTCGTTCCGGAAGACGACGACTACGACACGATCGGTGGTTTTGTCACCGACCAGCTCGACCGTATCCCCGAGGTGGGCGACACCGTCACTATCGACGGCGGAGTACTGCGCGTTGAGCGAGTCGACGGCGCCCGCGTCGAGCGTCTTCGGTTCACCCCCACAGTGCCCGAAACTGACCCGAGTATGGCCGGAAACCCACACGACAGAGTTGTAGCTGCGATCCGAAAGGACCTGGAAAATGAGTGAGTTCCTTCCCGGAATCCTGTGGCTGGTTGTGCTGCTGGCCGTCAACGCCTTCTTCGTCGGAGCAGAGTTCGCCGTGATTTCCGCACGTCGCTCCCAGATTGAGCCGCGTGCGGACGCAGGAAGCAAGGCAGCGAAAACCACCCTGTGGGCGATGGAACACGCCACCCTGATGCTCGCCACCAGCCAGCTGGGTATCACCGTGTGTTCGCTGCTGATCCTCAACGTCTCCGAACCGGCAATCCACCACCTACTGGAGATTCCGCTGGCGCTCACCCCGCTGCCGGCCGAGGCGATCAGCGTGATTGCCTTCGCCGTCGCATTGCTGCTGGTGACCTTCCTGCACGTGGTGCTCGGCGAGATGGTTCCGAAGAACCTGTCCTTCTCGGTCCCCGAGCGCGCTGCGCTGCTGCTTGCACCGCCCCTGGTGATCGTCAGCCGTATTTTCCACCCTGTGATCGCCAGTCTCAACTGGGTTGCAAACGGAGTGCTGAGGCTCTTCAAGGTGGAGCCGAAGGATGAGGCGACGAGCGCCTACACACTGGATGAGGTCGCGAACATCGTGGCCCAATCGACACGTGAGGGGATCCTGGACGACTCCTCCGGAACGCTTACCGCGGCGTTCGAATTCACCGAGAAAAAGGTGTCGGATGTCGAGGTGCCCATCGCTGAAATGGTGATGCTGCCGTCCGACTCGTCGCCGGCGGACATCCAGCGTGCGGTGGCAACCCACGGCTTCTCCCGGTACATCCTCACCAACGATGACGGTGACCCCACGGGTTACCTGCATCTGAAGGACGTGATGGACCTCACTGATCCCGCGAAGTTCCTGGAGCCGGTGCCTGCCAAGCGCATCCGCCAGCTCAGCTCGGTACTGCGGGACTCAGATATTGAGGATGCCCTTGCGTCGATGCGTCGCGTTGGTGCCCACGTTGCCCGTTCGTTCACCGAGGACGGCGAGATCACCGGTGTGTTGTTCCTCGAGGACATCATCGAGGAGCTTGTCGGCGAAGTGGAAGACGCTACAAGCAACAACTGATCCACCGCGGATTAATAGGTAGGAAGGACCCGACAGCGAAGGCTGTCGGGTCCTTTTGCCGTATGGGCGCCAGCCGCGTGAGCGGTGCTAAGCCCCTGTGAATCACGCCGTTCGGCTCGACACTCGTGTGGGGGTGACGGAGGGTTGAGGGATGGAACAGGCGACGGACTCTCGAATCGAGGGTGAACGTCCGATTCCTACAACGCAGGTCTTCCTGATCACCCTCGTCGTTTTTGCGGGGGTCGCAGTCACCGTCACGCTGCTGTACGGGCAGGCGTTCGACAGCGCTCGTCGCCCAGTCGGGTTCGAAATCATGGGACTGAGCGTGCGAAGTATCGCCCAGGGTGTTGCCCTTGGCCTGGTTGCGGCGAGTACCTCGTTGCATTTTCTATCGGCCAGCTCAGACCGCCGCAGGGTGGAAATGCTCGGGCTGCCCGGAGGCCGCCGGCGTGCCATCCGGCGGACCGTCTTTGCCCCGGAAAGGGCCGGCGCCACCGGGGTCCAGGACGAGGTCCCCGGTGAGGGAACGGTTGTTCGCCCGGCTGATGCGCTTAGCCCGACGGAACGACGGGCGGCCGTGCTATTCGCCACGTCGTACCTGCGGTTGTCCGTGTTGCAGGCGGCAAACATCCTGGCCCTGTACGCCGGTCTCGGTATCACCTTCGCGGTGCTCGTGTTCACCACGCTGGGAACATCCGTCACGATCTGGCCAGCCATCGTTGTCCTTTACCTCATGATGGCGATGGCGATCGGGATCGCGGTTTTCGCCTCCCGGTGTCGTAAGGCTCGGCGTTATGCCGAAATACATCGCGCCGAAGCCTCGGGAAACGGCTTCCTCTACTAATCGGAACGGGCGCCCCCCCCAATCGCCTGATCGACGGCGGTTGAAAAGTTCTTTTGGTATTTTTTATCACGGGGTTGGTAAGCAATCTGAGCGATGCGATGGCAGAATTCCGCCGGCAGTATGGCCGTCATTTTCTGGTTGTGTGTCCCGTCATTGCTGGGAAGAAGGGGCCTCCGCCGCTGGGCACGACGCACGATTTCCGAACGGGCATATTGCTCCCTTCCCAACTTGCGCGCCCCCGTTCCGGGGTCTATTTGAGGTGAAAACCCTGCGAGTGGACACGAACACCTCCTTCGCGCTGGTATAGTCGTCAGGTTGGGTTTTGGCCCTACAAGATGCGCCCGTAGCTCAGCGGATAGAGCAATTGACTACGGATCAATAGGTCGGGGGTTCAAATCCCTCCGGGCGCACATATTTCGAAAGCCTCACCTCGGTGGGGCTTTCGTTGTTTGCGGCCATCGGTTTTTCGTGCCATCTCGCGAATCTCAACAACCGGACAGGCTGCCCTGCCCGGCGTTGGGTGAGGCCCACTGCGGAGCATCCGGGGCAAGATCGGCTGTGGTTGTGCCGTCGATGGTGGATGTTTCGAGGCGAGCAGTTTTGGAGAAGCGCGTCCCGCCCGACCGTCCTACGATGGCGTCATGGTAGAGACAGCGAAAAAGGCCGACGGGTTCAGCGCCGAGGAGAAGGCGGCGATGCGCAACCGCGCGAAGGAACTGAAGGCGGCCGCAGGAAAGGCAGAGGACGCGGCGGCGCAGGAGGCGGCTATCGCCGCGCTGGTGCCCGACGAACGTGAACTTGCCGAACGGATCCGGGCGATGGTTGTGGGCGCGGCGCCGCAGCTCGATCCGAAGACCTACTATGGCTTCCCCGCGTGGGCGCGCGACGGCAAAGTGGTGTGTTTCTTCAAGCCGAAGTCGAAGTTCAAAGTGCGGTACTCCACGTTCGAGTTCGATACCGCCGCCTCGCTCGACGACGGAGCGGTGTGGGCTACGGCGTTCGCGGTGCACAACGACATGACGGCCGCCGACGAGGACATGCTGGCGGCGCTCGTCACACAAGCAGCACGCTGACCCGCCGTCGGCTCCGTTCGCCGCGGTCAGCTCACCGTGCGGCGTCCTCGTTGATGTCGTCACTCGACTCTTCCGCAGCCGCAGGCTGGTCTGGCCTCAGGTACTCCGCGGAGATGATGCGGTAGGAGCGGGTGAAGAATGCGCCGATGGCGGCGAGCACCATGATGATGCCCGCGACGAGGAAGACCAGGGCGATTCCGCGGGCCTGGC
>Ga0247735_1000210_pt1 | contig 25370 bp, 21 predicted proteins | sample UWRJL178409R2_FD_180934 | JGI IMG/M metagenome (GOLD analysis project Ga0247735, IMG submission 180934) | Plant litter microbial communities from Arlington Agricultural Research Station in Wisconsin, United States - UWRJ-L178-409R-2 | ecosystem: Environmental > Terrestrial > Plant litter >... | reverse complement strand
TCGTCACCGGAATTCCGGCATCGAGCCAGGCGGCACTGCTCGACCAGCTCACGGCTCTCGGCACCAACATCCTGCGCGCCGACCCGGTCGCCCAGCAGAACCACCCGGTGACGCTGCCGACGGATGCCCGGGGCATGGCCGCGCGCATCGGGCCGGTCACCGAGGCCTCCGTCGTCGCCAACACGCACAGCACCGTGCGCCGCTCCGACCTCGTCGATCCGCTCGACGGGAGCGGTCTCACCGTGCTCGCGACGAGCCCCGGGTTGTTGTCGACGATCAACGGTCGCGTCGCATCCGGACACTTCTTCACCGTCGCCGAGGCGCGCTTCCCCACGGTCGTGCTCGGCTCCGTCGCCGCAGCCCGACTCGGGGTCGATCGCCTTGCCGCCGGCGGGCCGGCACCACAGGTGTACCTGGGCGACACCTGGTTCACCGTGGTCGGCATCCTCGCCCCGATGCCGCTCGCGCAGGACATCGAACGGTCGGTGCTCGTCGGCTGGGATGCGGCCAAGACCACCCTCGGCTTCGACGGCAGCCCCACGGTGGTCTACGTGAAGGCGCGAGAGGATGCGATAGAAGACGTGCGCGCCATTCTGCCCGCGGCGCTCAACCCCGCCGCCCCCGGGCTGGTGCAGGTGAGCCAGCCCTCGCAGGCGCTCGCCGCCAAACGCGCCACCGAGGGCACCTTCTCCGGACTCTTCCTCGGGCTGGCCGGCGTCGCCCTTCTCGTGGGAGGGGTCGGCATCGCCAACACCATGTTCGTCTCCGTGCTCGAGCGCCGGGGCGAGATCGGCCTGCGCCGGGCCCTCGGCGCCTCACGCGGGCAGATCCGCGGCCAGTTCCTCACCGAGGCCGTCGCGCTTTCGGGCCTCGGCGGGGCCGCGGGAACGGTGCTCGGCATCCTCTGCACCGTCGGCTATGCCACCTATCAGGGCTGGCCGCCGGTGATTCCCGGCGGTGCCGTGGCGCTCGGCATCGGCGGCGCGCTGGTCGTCGGCGTGCTGGCGGGGCTTAACCCGTCGATCCGTGCGGCACGACTCACTCCTACCGCGGCGCTCGCCTCCGCCTGACCACACGCACTCCACGCGCTCCACGAAAGGAATCCCATGTCGCCCCGTACCGCTCTCGCCGCCGTGACCGTCTCGGTCATCGCCGCCCTCGTGCTCGTTGGATGTTCGAGCTCGACGCCCGACCCCGAGGTCGCGACCCTGCAGACCGCCCCACCCTCACGCGTGCCAGACGCCCCGGGGTCGGGTGCTCCCGGCGACGCGCGCCCGCGCGAACGTCTCGACATGAATGCGTCCGATCTTAAGGTGTTGTATGCGGAGTACGACGCCTGCATGGCAGAGCATGATGTGTCGGGTCTCGGCGAGAACGCCCACGGCAACGTCGGTCCGGGTGCAGCGATCCCCGACGATGCACTCACCGCCTGTGCGCCGATCAAACCGCTGCCCGCCTGGGAGAAGGACCGCACCAACCCTCTGGCGCTGGACTTCGCCGAGAAGGTGATCGACTGCCTGCGCGGCAAGGGAGTGAAGTACGTCGAGCTCTACAACGACCCCGACAATCCGATCATCGGCGAGGTGTTCGGTGGCCCGACGCACGACATGCAGTCGAACGTGCTCGGCCAGAAATACCAGCCGATCTGCGAGCAGGAGGTCTACCGGGCGCAGAAGTGAGCGGGGCGAGGCGGGCATACAGTGGATGGATGCTCATCCGCCCGTTCCACGAGTCCGACACCGATGCCGTGGTGGCGCTCTGGACCGCGGCGGGGCTGGTGCGTCCGTGGAACGATCCGCTCGCAGACATCCGTCGCAAGCTCACGGTGCAGCCGGAGCTGTTTCTCATCGGCGAGCTCGACGGGGCGGTCGTCGGCACTGCGATGGTCGGCTACGACGGCCACCGCGGCTCGGTCTACTACCTCGCCGTCGACCCCGCGCAGCAGGGCCGGGGCTACGGTCACGCGCTCATGGCCGAGGCCGAGCGGCTGCTGACGGAGCGCGGATGCCCGAAGATCCACGTGATGATCCGCTCCGACAACAGGCGGGTGATCGGCTTCTATCGCGGGCTCGCCTACGGGCAGGAACAGGCCGAGACGATGGGCAAGCGGCTCATCCTCGATGAGAGCTAGACAGCGCTCCATCGCAGGGCCACCCCGGCGCGCGTCCGTCAGCGAGAGCAGAGTTCGCGCTGGTTGCGGCTATGAGCCGACGCTGAGTGGAGTGGTGTGTGACAATGAGCAGCGCTTAAATATGGTCGACATCGCCCTGATAGCGGGGCAGCTGGGGGAATTTGGTGGAGTTACGCGATTACCTGAGAGTTCTGCACAAAAACTGGACTCTCATCGTGGTCAGCACTCTCGCCGGGGTGGCTGTCGCTTGCGGTGTATCCATCGCGACGACTCCGAAGTATGTTTCCACCACCGAGCTGTACGTGAGCGTGCAGGCAGCCGCCGACACAGGAACCACCGATTTGGTGCAGGGCACCAGCTTTGCGCGCCAGGCCGTTGCATCGTACGTGTCCGTCGCAAACAGTGCACGTGTGCTGGAGCCGGTCATCAAAGAGTTGGACCTCAAGATCACGCCGCAACAGCTCGCAGGCAGGGTGACGGCGTCGGCACCCCTTAACACGGTGCTCATCGACATCAGCGTGACGGACACGGATGCGCGTCAGGCCGCCATGATCGCTAACGCTGTAGGACGCAATCTCGCAGACGTTGTCGTCAACGTGCTCGAGAAGCCAGCGGGCGGCGGCACGAGTCAGGTCAAGATCGAAACAGTTCAACCAGCCTTCGCGGCGCCGAAGCCGAGCAGCCCGAACGTGCCCCTCAATCTCGTCCTCGGCCTGCTTGTGGGATTGGCGCTCGGGGTGGCTGCATCGGTGCTTCGCACCGTTCTGGATACCCGCATTCATTCCGCACACGACATCGAGCTGGTGACTGACAAGCCGATGCTGGGTGGGATCTCGTTCGACCCGGATGCGCGCAGGCGGCCGCTCGTTGTTCACGCAGACCCGCGCAGCCCGCGAGCCGAATCGTTCCGCACCCTGCGAACCAATCTTCAGTTTCTCGACATCGAGGGTTCACCGCGCACCTTCGTGATCACCAGTTCGGTGCCGGGGGAGGGGAAGAGCACGACCGCCGCGAACCTGTCGATCTCTCTTGCCGAGACCGGCGCAAAGGTGGCCCTCGTCGATGCGGATCTTCGACTGCCTCGGGTAGAGGAATACATGGGCATCGAGGGCGCGGTCGGGCTCACCGACGTCTTGATCGGCCGTGCCGAGCTCGCCGATGTGTTGCAGAAGTGGGGGCGCGGAATGTTGTTCGTGCTGCCCAGCGGCAGGATTCCTCCCAATCCCAGTGAGCTCCTGGGCTCTAAGCCCATGGCGAATCTTCTCGCCACGCTGTCCGCGGATTTCGACTATGTGATCATCGATGCTCCGCCGCTTCTCCTGGTGACGGATGCCGCCGTGGTCAGCAAGATGGCGGGCGGGGCGATCCTGGTGGTGGCGGCCGGACGAACCCGCCGACAGGAGATATCGAGCGCAGTGCGCGCACTCGACCACAGCGGCAGCAAGCTTCTCGGTCTCATCGTGACCATGCTGCCGACGAAGGGGCCTGACGCCTATGGCTATGGGACCTACGCCTATGGTGATAGCCGTGCGCCGGACGCCGCCGATGCTGCGCAACGGACTCGGCCCGCACCACGCATGCGTCGTGGGCGCAAGGGATGAATCCGTGACACCGTTCCGGATTCTCACGGTGTGCACGGGAAACATCTGCCGGTCTCCGCTCGCCGAGCAGTTGCTTCGATCCGGCCTTGCTGAGCTGACCGATGTGGCGGTGGCGAGCGCCGGGACGCACGCTCTCGTTGGCGCGCCCATGACCGACCAAGCCCAGCGGATTTCTCGACTGATGGGCGGAACGCGCCCGGAGGAGCACGCGGCTCGAGACCTGGCAATCGACCAGCTGCGTGAGGCGGACCTCGTTCTCGCGCTTTCCCGTGAGCACCGTCGTTCGATCGTGGAGATGCTCCCGCGCAGCGCTCGACGTACCTTCACCCTGCGAGAATTCGCGCGCCTTATCGTGGACCTGCCCGATGAGGAAATATCCTTCACGCACTCGTCGGAACGAATGATCGGGGTGGATCGTTACGGGGCGATTGTCGAAGCCGCCTCGTCGAGACGTGGCGTCGTCGTGCCGCCGGAGTTTCCCGAGGATGACGACGTCGTCGATCCCTATCGCCGATCGGATGAGGTGTATCTGCAGTCTGCAGACCAGATCGGCCCGGCCGTCACCACGATCGTCAGCCAGTTCTCACGCGCGGCAACAACGAGTGCGACCTAGGGACGAGCCATGGTGCGCACGAGGGCGAGCGATCCGGGTCGGACGATCCGCCGGCGTCGCCTCGTGCTCGGGGCGGTTGGCCTCTTCGTCATTGTCGATGTCCTGCTGGTCGCGTTTGCCTTCGCTGACTCTAGCTATCAGTCCGCGGCGCGCGCTCCGGCATCCGACCTTTCCGCTGCCCCGTCACCGTCCCTAGCGTCGGCGACACCGGAGCCCTCGCCGACGGCCGAACCCGTGTCGGCGGTGCCCCCGACGCGGATTCTTCGTTCAGGTAGCCCGTCATTCGCCTGGCGCGCCGAGACCGGACCGTGCCCCGATGTCGCGGCCTCACCTGAACTCACCAATGACGGAGGAGTCACCTGGAAGGCAACGGACGCCAGTGGGCCGACCGGTGTCCGATCGCTGCAGTCCATCACGATCGAGGGTCCTCGGGTTGCTTCGATGATCGGGCAGGCTTCCCAGGGTTGCGCGGTGACGTTGATACGAACGTACGTCAGCGGGGACAACTACGGAAAGTACCCGGCCGATCTTCCCGAATCGTGGTACGTCGACCCGCTCAATCGCTCGAGAGTTCACAGCCCGGAGGGTGATTTCGCTGCCCCATGTACGACTGTGGTGGCTCTGGCTCAACGGGAACGCGCCGCCGCCGCGATTCTCTGCGCCGATAGAACTGTCTTCCTCACGCTGGATAGCGCCGCAACCTGGTCGGCGCCCATCGCTGCTGAGGGGGTGGTGGCTCTCGCCACGTCAGGGGAGGGCTACGTCCTCGCCGCTGTCGGTGCGCCGGATTGTGCTGGAGTAGAGATAGTCTCGATTACGGATCCGACGGTGCCCACCGAGATGACAGGGTGTCTCGGGACGGATGCCGCGCCCGCGTCCTTCGCGGGAACGGTAGCCATGTCCGAGTCCTCCGGCACCCTATGGATCTGGGCAAAGGATATTCTTGCGAGATCCGCCGACGGGGGTGCGACATGGCTGTGAACGACTTCGCTACGCGAAAAATGCAGGAGGCGTATCTAAACGGCCCGGTCTCTCGGTTCGGAACGCAATACGCCTTTGACGCAGCGGCCTGGACAATCGCCATCGCATTTGCGGCCCTGTTCCGATACGACTTTGCGGTCTCCGAGATCAGCTGGCCGGTGCTCGCCCTGGTCGTCGGTGCCGCCGTCATCACACAATTCGTGACCGGGTGGCGCCTGTTCCTCTACCGGGGCCGTCATCCCTACGGCAGCTTCGCGGAAGTCCGGGCCCTCCTGCTCGCGGTGCTCGTCACCGCGGTCGTGATCGGCGCTCCGGTCGCCATATTCGGGACGCATTTTCACATCGCCCGGAGCCTCGTATTCATCGCCCTGCCAATCGCGTTCGTGCTGATGGGCGCGGTTCGCTACCTGAAACGGCTGCTCGTCGAGCGTTCCATCACGCCCTCGGCCGACGCCGAGCCCACCCTCGTGTACGGTGCCGGGTACCTTGGCGCAACCATCGTTCGGCGGATGCGAACCGATCGCGAGTCGCCCTACCTCGCGGTCGGCCTCATCGACGACGATCCTTCCAAACGGCAGATATGGTTCGACGGCATTCGCGTCCTTGGAACGCGTAAAGAACTCCTCGACGCCGTCGAGTCCACGCGAGCCACCGTTCTGGTGGTCGCGATTGCCAGAGCCGATTCGGTGCTGCTTCGCGAAATTACGGATGCCGCGGCCGAGGCGAATCTAACCGTTAAGGTTCTTCCCCCGCTGGATGCTGTTCTCGAGGGCAAGTCGCGCCTCAAAGACCTTCGGGACATCTCCATAGATGATCTCATCGGGCGCCATCCTGTTGACACGGAAGTCGAATCGATCGCCGGATACATTCAGGACAAGAGGGTGCTGGTCACGGGCGCCGGAGGATCCATCGGATCCGAACTCTGTCGCCAGATCGCTCGATTCAAACCCGCCGAGATCATCATGCTCGACCACGATGAGACGGGTCTGCAAGGTACCCAGATCTCTATTCTCGGCCGCGGACTGCTCGACACCAAAGACGTCGTGCTGGCGAGCATTCGAGATGCCGAAGCGCTTTCGCGCATCTTCGAGGATCGCCGCCCCGAAGTGGTGTTTCATGCGGCCGCTCACAAGCACCTGCCCATGCTCGAGCAGTATCCGGAGGAGGCATGGAAGACCAACGTGCTCGGGACGCTCAATGTCTTGCGCGCGGCGATGGCAATCGACGTCGACACCTTCGTGAATATTTCTACCGACAAGGCGGCAAACCCGACGAGCGTGCTCGGCCACTCGAAGCGCGTGGCCGAAAAGTTGACCGCGTGGGCAGCGCGAGAGACGGGAATGAAGTACCTCTCCGTTCGCTTCGGGAACGTCATCGGCAGCCGTGGCTCCATGCTCCCGACATTCGCGTCGCTCATCGAGGCGGGTGGTCCACTGACGATCACTCACCGCGATATGACGAGATTCTTCATGACGATTCCAGAGGCCTGTCAACTGGTCGTGCAGGCCGGTGGCATTGGTCGACCTGCCGAAGCGCTGATTCTCGACATGGGAGAGCCGGTGCGAATTCTGGATGTGGCCGAGCGCATGATCGCGATGTCCGGCAAGGACATAGCAATCGTCTTCACGGGCTTGCGTGCCGGGGAGAAGCTGCACGAAGAGCTGATCGGGGCACACGAAACGGATGCGCGTCCGGTCCATCCGAAGATCTCCCACACGGCCGTCGAAGCCATTTCCCCGAAGCACCTGGATATGAATCAGTGGATGGCACGGTGCAGGACCGAAGGCACCGCGTCCATCCTGATCGGCTCAGGAAGGTCGACGTCCTAACAATGAGCGACCGCATTTATTTATCGTCGCCCGATGTTGGGGAGATAGAGGAAGAGTACATACTGACCGCAATTCGTTCGGGGTGGATTGCGCCGCTCGGCCCGGATGTGAACGCATTCGAAGAGGAGCTCGCTGAGCGCGTGTCGGTCAAACACGCGGTAGCGCTCAGCTCCGGTACAGCAGCTCTCCATCTAGGACTTCTCGGATTGGGTGTGGGGCCGGGCGCGGTGGTGGTGACCTCGACGATGACATTTGCCGCCACCGCGAATGCGATCGTCTACTCTGGCGCCGAGCCCTTCTTCGTCGATTGCGAATTGGACTCCGGCAACATGGATCCGACTCTTTTGCGAGCGGCCCTCGAGTCGCTCGCGGCGAACGGTGAGAATGTGGCCGCCATCGTGCCGGTCGATCTTTTCGGGAAGACCGTGAACTACACCGAGATTCTCGCCATTGCCGAGGAGTTCGGTATCCCGGTGCTCGCGGATGCAGCTGAATCTCTCGGGGCCACACATCGGGGCAAGGCGGCGGGGTCCTTCGGCCACGCTTCGGCGGTTTCGTTCAACGGCAACAAGATCATGACCACATCCGGCGGAGGCATGCTGCTCACCGATGACGAGCAGCTCGCCAGTCATACGCGGTACTTGGCGTCGCAGGCACGGCAACCCGTTGACCATTACGAGCACACGGAAATCGGCTACAACTATCGGTTGAGCAATCTGCTGGCGGCTCTCGGACGGGCACAGCTGACGCGCCTCGACAGCATGATCGATCGCCGCCGGGCGCTCAGGCGACGCTATCGGGAGTTTTTTTCAGAGGTCGACGGTGTGGAGGTCTTCGGAGGCAGTGACGACGGCGAAGACAATTTCTGGCTTACGTCGATCACCGTTGACCCGACTATCGCGCGCTGGACCCCTGCCGATTTGAGCGGCGCTCTCCGGTCCAGCGATATCGAGAGTCGCCCGCTGTGGAAGCCGATGCACGCGCAGCCAATATTTCGGTCTGCGCGCTCACACCTGAGCGGCAACGCCGACTATCTCTTTGGCACAGGACTGACGCTCCCGAGCGGTTCTTCGCTGTCCGAATCGGATCAAGCCCGGCTATTTCGTGCGCTGACGGAATTCGTGAAGGACGCACGATGAAGCGCACTCGCGGGCGGGCCGCCGATGACGCCCGCAAGCGGGCCTTCGATGTGACCTGCGCGATTTTGGTGCTTCTTGTCACTGCGCCGTTGCAGGTCAGTGCGGCGATCGCCGTCGCGATCAGTGCCGGACGGCCGATTCTCTTTCGGCAGAAGCGCGTCGGAAAAGACGGAGTGGTCTTCACTCTGGTGAAGTTCAGGTCGATGATCCAGATCGACGCCGATCGCGGAATGATCACCGACGGCCAGCGCCTTACCCACATCGGACGACTGCTGCGCTCGACCAGCATCGACGAGCTGCCGTCGCTGGTCAACGTTGTTCGCGGAGATATGAGTCTCGTAGGTCCGAGGCCTTTGCTCGTCAAGTACCTCGCCAGGTATACGCCGGAACAGTCCCGGCGCCACGAGGTAAAGCCGGGCATCACGGGGCTCGCTCAGGTCAGCGGGAGAAACGCGATTGACTGGGATCGCAAACTCGAGTTGGACGTCGAATACGTCGACACGCGCACCTTCGGTCTCGATCTGCAGATCTTGTGTAGAACTGCCCTCAGTGTGTGGCGGCGAGACGGCGTGAGCCGTGCCGGGCATGCAACCACCCACGAGTTCGAGGGAACGCTCAGAGAGAAGGTCGACCCGTGACGATCCCTCTGGTGATCGTCGGCGCGGGCGGATTCGGTCGCGAGACCTTGGACGTCGTCGAGGCGATCAATGCCTCATCCTCCGGCCAGCAATTTGACCTCATCGGAATTGTGGATGACTCGCCGAGCGAGGAGTCCTTGCGCCGTATCGCCGTACGGGGAGTCGCGTGGCTCGGTGGTGTCGTTCCCTGGCTTGAGTCCGGGCGCGGGGCCCAGTATCTGCTCGGGATCGGGTCGCCCTCCGTCCGTCGCGCCATCGATGAGCAATTTCTTCAGCAGGGTGCCATCGCGGCGACAGCGATACATCCGCGGGCGGGAATCGGATCGATGCACTCCGTCGCATCCGGGACAGTCGTATGTGCCGGAGCCCAGGTTTCGACGAATGTGACACTCGGTCGCCACGCCCACATCAATCCCAACGCGACGATAGGTCATGACACGGTCTTGGAAGATTTCGTCTCTGTCAATCCCGGAGCCGTCATCTCCGGTGAGGTGGTGGTGGGGGCGGACTCGCTCATTGGGGCGGGCTCGGTGATCCTGCAAGGTCTGAGGATCGGACGAGCGTCGATCGTGGGCGCCGCATCATGCGTGACGCGGGACGTGCCGCCGCACTCGATCGTGAAGGGAATTCCGGCGAAGTGACGCGCATCGCAATTGCAGTTAAGACGACGGAAGGCGGCCGGTGGATCGTGCCTCAGATTCTGGAGGCGCGCACTCGCAACGTGGAAGTCGTAGTCATCATCCCTCACGGAACCGGTCGGCTTGTCACCCTCGTCGAGGACATCTGTGCAGGAGATATCGGTGTGACGCTCGTGCGGGCACCGGTTCACCTGGCCCGGCCCGGTGTCCGTGCGATTCGAGATGTTCTCTCTGTTCGCCGGACGGTGAAAGCAATGCGTCTGGACGCCGTTCTCTATCACCTCTATGCGTCCGCTCTCATGATTCGGATTTCGACAATCGGTCTGCGGATCCGGCGAGTACACATGGTGGCTGGGCCGCTGTACTTGGAATCGCCGCTCATTCGATTCTGTGAACGCTTTCTCGTGCGACTCGACAGTGCGATCATTTGCGGAAGTCGGTACACGTGGGAGAAATACCGGTCGCTGGGCGTTTCGAGAGACAAGCTCTCAACGATCCCTTACGGAGTCGATCTCGACGCCTTCGCTCCACCGACCGATACCGCTCGACACGAGGCGAAAGCGGAACTTGGCTACGAATCAGACGCCTTTGTGGCCGTGATGGTCTCGTACGTCTACGCCCCGAAGAGAATGGTGTTCGCGGGAAAGGGAATTAAAGGTCACGAAGATCTTCTCGACGCGTGGCCGGCGTTCGCCCGGCGTCACGCGGATGTTGCGCTCCTCATCGTGGGCAGTGGCTTCGACGACGCCGGTGAGGCATATCGTCAGGAACTGCTCGATCGGGTGCCCGCGGGAGAAATCGAACCCACGCTCCGCTGGCTGAGCTCCGTGGACGATGTTCGAGCCGTCTATTCGGCCGCAGACATCAGCATCAGTCCCTCGCTCTCCGAGAATCATGGCGCTGCACTGGAAGCGTCGGCGATGGGAGTCGTCTGCGTTGTGAGCGACGCTGGAGCCTTGCCGGAAACGATCGACAGTGAGGCAGGGTGGGTTCACTCGGCCGGGTCGCCCACCTCTTTGCTCAGCGCCCTTGAGGACGCTTATCAGGAGTGGGAGTCGTCGCGACTCGGCCTGGCGCGCGGCAAGGCACGAAGGTTTATGGAAGAGAGTTTCTCACAGCTCGATGGTGCACGTTCCGTCATCGATGTCGTTCTCAGCGATGTCCGCGGCGAGGGCCGGTGAGTGTGGTCCACGACGCCACACCTCAGGACGGAGGGGCGCCGGTGATAACGCTGTTCACGGAATCTCGATTCGGGGCCGACGCGAATGGACGTGTGGCGACCCATGACGGCGCGATGTCCGGGCTGAATTGGCAGAGAGGGCTGAGTGGGCTGGGTTCGCTGCGACTTGCGGGTCGTGTGCAGACCGTACCGTCTCGGGTTGATGGGTTCCTCGAGGGAGCGATCGTGAATCTCCCGTACTACGTCGGCCCCCGTCAACTTGTACCGCGACTGTGGTCGCTGATTTCGGCCATCGATCGCGCGGTCGTTAGCTCGCAGGTCGTTTGCGTGAAGCTCCCCGGGATCATCGGAACCGTTGCCACCGCCAGCGCGGTCGTGCGGAAGAGAACCATCGCCGCGGAGGTGGTCGGCGATGTGGACGAAGTCCTGCGCGCCGGGGTGGTCGGTCGTTCGGGCACGTTCTTCGCCCCGGTGGCGAGCGCGATCACTCGGTGGGCTGTTCGACGGGCATCGGCGGTCAGGTATGTGACCAAGAAGTCGCTTCAGGCCAAATATCCTTCGTCAGAGACTGCGAGCGTCGTCGTGCACACCGACGTTGCGATCGATACGGCAGCGCCGACGAATCCTCGGCAGATCGACACCGGTCTCATCGTGACGGTCGGGTCGCAGGAACAGATGTACAAGGGGCAGGACGTGCTGATTCGAGCGCTTCCGTCAGTTATCGAGAGGTGCCCGCGCGCTCACCTCGAGATCATTGGCGACGGGCGATATCAGGACACCCTGAAGGGGATCGTGAATGAGTTGGGGCTCGACAACCGCGTGTCATTCGCCGGGTACATATCCAATCGGTCCGACCTCATCGCAAGGCTCGACAGCGCGGAGGTGTTCGCGCTTCCGTCCCTGACTGAGGGACTACCGCGCGCGCTCATTGAGGCGATGTCGCGCGGATTGCCGTGCGTAGCGTCATCGGTCGGAGGCGTGCCGGAACTCCTGGACTCGGTCGCGATGTGTGCCCCCGGCAACCCAAGCGCGATGGCTGACCTTCTCATCACGGCCCTCAGCGACGATACGTTTCAGGAAGAACAGGGGCGTCGGAACCAGGCGGTGGCGAGCGCATACACTCGAGATCGGATGTCTGCGTCATCAGTCGCCTGGCGTGACGCCGTATCTCGCCTCGTCGAGATTCCGACGATAGGAAAGCGGGGCCGATCACGGTGACCGTGACCGTAGTTCACCTGATCGGAAGCCTCGATCGAGGCGGAGCCGAATCGGTGGCACTGGATCTATGTCGGACCATCCCGTCGCTCCGAGTTCGGCAGACTTTTCTCTGTCTTTCCGGTCGCGCGGGTTCGATGGCGAACTCCTTCGAGGCGGCGGGTGCATCAGTCGTGCCGCTACCGATGTCACCTCTCGCGACCTTTCCGTTTCGCCTGTGGCGAGTGCTACGGTCGATCGCTCCGGATGCGCTCGTTTCTCATGTATCCGTCGCCAGTGGATTCATGGTTTTGATTGCCAAGATTGCGAACGTCCCCCGACGGATAGTGCGCGTGCACAGCTCTGGCGATGACCGTGCCGACCACGGGGCACGCCGACTGTATAGATGGACTGCACGGGCGATGATCGCGCTGTTCGCGACGGCCATCTATGGCGTGTCTCGCACCAGTGTGTCGTTCGCGGTCGGAACGTGGCGCGGTATCGCCGAGAGGCGCAGAATTGACGTTCTCGTCATTCCGAATGGAGTGGACACTGACAAATTTCGCCCAGCGGATGGGCGTGATCGCGGCAGTGACGGGGTGATTGTGCTGTATGTGGGCCGCGCCTCGCCCGAGAAGAATCGGGCGCTCCTTATTCCCGTACACGACGAGCTGATCTCTCGCCGGGAATCTTCGCTGTGGGTCGTCGGACCGGGTGGGTCCGACGACTTGGGGGCGGGCGTGTCCGATCGGGTGCATCTCCTTGGCGAACGGGATGACGTAGCGCTCCTCATGCAGCGTGCCGATGTCTTGTTACTGACATCCACGCGCGAGGGACTACCGGGCGTAGTCCTAGAAGCGCTGTCGACCGACGTTCCTGTGGTCGTCTCTGACATACCCAGCACTCGCGAACTCAGCGACAGGTTCGCGGGGATCTCCCTCGTGCCCGTTGACGCGCCGGCCTCGGTGTGGGCGGATGCCATCGAGGCGCATATCAACCACCCGTCTCTGACAGGGGCTCTTCGGCGGCAACTGCTGAACTCTGCCTATGGTCTACACGAGAGTGCCCGAGTGTGGGAGGGCCTGTGGTCACGCTAGTGCGCGACTACAACGTGCGACCTGCTGGAGGAATCTTCGAGTTCCGATGGTGGCGGCGCCTGACTGGTCTGGGTCTGGGACTAGTTGCGGTCATCCTTGCACTGAGCGCAACTCCGGCCACCACAATCGGCTTTCAAGCCACCACTTTGGCAATCGCGTGGGCCGGCGCTCTCCTAGCAACGTGGCAGGCAGCGCGGGGAGTCGGTGGCCCGGCCACGGTCTACCTGATCGTGCTCGGACTCTTCCACTGCGGCCTGATAATCGCCGTGGCGCTCGGAGGGACGAGCATGCTGGTCGGGAGAGGAGACAACTCCTGGATCTTCCGGTCGGTAGCGATAAACCAGGCCGTCGTCGCAGTCTGCGCGTGTTTCTTCGCGTGCGCAGTGGGGGTGCTCGTGGGGCAGTCCACGCCCACGATGCGAAAGATATCCCTTCCGGCGGTGACGATATCTACGTTCGAACGCCGAGGCGTCGCGCTCGTCGGCGTTCTCGGTGCTGTTGTCGGCATCTCGCTTATCGGCTATGTGTTGGCGACAAGCGGAGGAGTTGCGCTCCTCTTTAGCGGCTACGGCTCGTTCCTCGAAGCGGTGGGAGGAAGCGGACTGTTGGGCTACGGCACCATTGTGCTCGGATTCGGCCTCGCGTTCTTGGTCTCGGCGGGGGGCCGATATCGAGTCGCAGGGTGGATTCTCATGGGCGTGGTCGCAGTGATCGCTCTTCCGCTGGGACTTCGCGGTAGTGTTCTGTTTCCCGCTGTGACTCTAGCTGTGATCGAGTCGAGGCGGAAGCGACTTCCACTGCTGCCGATCGCTTTCGCTGGCTTTGTTGGGCTGGTTCTGGTGAGCGTGCTCAGACAGACACGATCGGGGGGAGTCTCCAGTCTTCTCTCTGGGTCATGGGGACCGATCGCCCCTCTTCAGGGCGTCGCTGAGATGGGATATTCGCTCTATCCGGTGGTTGTGGTTCAGGGCTGGATGGCCGTGGGAACCCCGCCTATGGGCGGCGTGACCCTCATCGCCCCTCTGGTCAGACTCGGCGAGGCGGTGTTTGGTGGGGGCGCACCCCCCGGTGCCAGTGATTTCCGGTTGTTCAACTCGGAGATAGCCAACAACGTGGGCGCGATCGGTGGGTCTCCGATCGCCGAAGGAATTCGAAATGGTGGCATTGGCTTCGCCATAGTGTTCCTAGCGCTGATCGGATACCTTCTCGCTCGTCTGGATCGGTTTCCCGTGCGACCGCTCGGCAGCGCCACCGTGGGTATCTTCCTTCTTCCGTTGCTCATCGATGTTCGGAACTCGTTCGCTCCCGTACTCTTCCAGTGGGTCATCGGGGCGTTGATGCTTCTCGCAGCGTACGTCGCGACACTGCTATCCCGCCAACGGGAAGTCGAGTGACTGGAGCTGTTCGGTCCGCACTCCGCAGCGTGGGCTCGTTGCTCATCGGCTCAGGGCTTCAGGTCGCGGCAAATGCGATAGCAGCCATACTTGCGACGCTCTGGCTGCCGCCTGCCGAACGCGGAATCATGGTGCTCGGCACGACCGTTGCGTCGATAGTCAGCCTGTTGGCCGGCCTCGGAGTGGGCAACGCCTACCGAGGTCGACATCCACGGCTCTCCTCAGAGGACGCCCGGGCGTTCTCGCGGGAGTTCACGGCGGCACTGGCACTGTGCGTCGTCCTTGGTGGAGTCTCGGGAGCCGTCGCCAGCTGGGTTCTGTCGCTTGTCACCGAGTCGGCGCTGGGTACGGCGCCCATCATCGCAGCCGTAGCCCTCGCTTCGAGCGTTCAAGTGGCGCAATTGTTGCTCACGGAGGCAAGATTCGCGCTGGGTGAGTTCGTCGCCGGTTCTCGGTGGTCGGCCCTCGGATCCGTCGCTGGACTTGGATCTCTCTGCATTGCTGCCGCTATGGGGACGGGGCCCGCGGGATACATCTTCGCGCAGTCGCTGGGTTCCGGGATCGTCGTGCTGTTGGGCGCGCGCGGCGCGTTCATCGCCGGCGCGCTGCGGTGGGGCCGTAGTTCGCCGGGAGGTGTGGCAGCGCTTACCCTTCGGGGGGTGAAGTCGATGGGGCTTCCACTCGGAATCGTGCTCATCTCCCGGGCCGATCGAATCATCCTGGCGTCGGCGACATCGGCAAAGGTGATCGCCGTGTACGCGTTGGCGGCGACCATCTCGGAGGTGCTCCGGCTGGTGCCCACGGCGGTCGGCCAGCTGACGACGCGGCACGTGGCCACTGGACAGGGCTGGAGCATCGTTCGACGGCATCAACTGATATCCCTCCTGGTCTGCGCGGTGACAGGGTCGCTGATCTTCGTGGCCGCAGCGCTGCTCATCCCCGAAGTCTTCGGCGCGCAGTACTCACAGGCCACGCAGTTCCTGGCGATTCTTCTGGTCGGCGAGGTCTTCTACTCGATCTTGGTCATTTCGAACCGGGGGTTGATCGGCGGGGAGTGGTCGAACATCGCAACCCTGCTGGGTGGCTGGGCGGTCTTTGCCGCGCTGCCGCTCTATTTCGCGGGGTCGTTCCTGTGGGGCGCCGTGGGGTGCGCCGTCGCCCGAGTGGCAGTCTTCGTCGTCATTTCGCTCTTCGCCTCGCGGGCCCTACGGCGCCGAATGGAGGGGCCTAGCTGAGCTTTCGCAACGGACGAGCAGGGACACCGCCAACGGTGGTCCTGGGTTCCACATCCCTGGTGACGACAGCGCGCGCGGCGACGGTAGCGCCGTCGCCAATGGTGACTCCGGAAAGCACCACTGCACCCGAACCGATCCAGACGTCAGCTCCGATCACAACGGGCGCGCTGAGAAACAGCCCGTCCGCCAGCGGCCGGGAGTGATCGTGATTGGCGTCACGAATAACCGACTGCTCGGCGATCTTCGTCCCGGCTCCAATGACTACCGCGCTCCTCGCGACGATGGTGCTGTGTCGCCCCACGTAGTCGGCGGCGATCGTGACCGTCGCGTCCACTCCAGCAACGACGGTCGAACCCCTGCCGATGAAGCAGTCGCTGATGATCAATCGACCACCAGACAATACCTGTATGTCACATCCCGCTGAGATACGAACCCGTCCGCGAGCCTCGAACGACGGATACCGGAGTCGGAGTGAGGCCACCCTGAGGTTCGAGGCCAGCATCGACCCGACGCGGTATGCCCCGCGGATCCCGCGGGAAAATGGCTGACGTACCTGCACGCTAGCCCTTTCGGCACCGGAGCCAGTCGATGGTTTCTCGTAGACCATCGGCTAGACCGGTCGGTTGGATTGATGGGAACATCTGGCGCAGGACGATGCCGTCGGCCTGTGAGTCCCGCACATCACCGGCTCGCGCGTCAGAGTGGCGCACTTCGACGTCGTGAGAAACCAGGGGCCGGATATCGTCGATTAGTTCGAGCAGACTCGTTCGAGTGCCGAAGGCCAGATTGACGGGATCATGTGACGAAACTCTCCGATCCACCGCCTCGGCGAGCACCGCGCAGACCGAATCGACATAGGTAAAGTCACGTGTCTGGGAGCCGTCACCGTAGACCACAAGCGGCTCGCCTTCGAGAGCCCTGTCGACAAACTTCGGCACCACCGCGGCGTACGCATGGTCGGCGGACTGCCCGGGGCCGTAGACATTGAAGAAGCGAAACGCCAGTGACTTCATCCCGTACGAGAAAGCGTACGAGAGTACGTACGCTTCGGCGGCGAGTTTGCTGGCCCCGTAGGGGCTCATGGGCCGGGTCCAATCACGCTCGGATTTCGGCAGCGCAGGATTGCTCCCGTACACCGAGCTCGACGAGGCGAAGATCACCTGTTCGGTGCCGCCGAGCCGAGCAGCCTCGAGAACATTCATCGTCCCCGTGACATTCGCGAGGTGGGTGGGAACGGGATCCGCTATCGATCGCGGAACGCTGGGGATCGCAGCGAGATGGATGATGCTGTCGACATCCCGCGCGCAACCCTGAACCGTGGCGAAGTCGAGAATCGAGCCATCGACGAACCTCGCGTCGAGCCCTTCGAGATTGGACCGACTGCCCGTGCTGAGGTCATCGAGTGCGAGAAGCTCCCAGTCCGGATGATTCTTGTTCAAGAACCGGATCACGTTGGATCCGATGAAACCGGCTCCACCGGTGATGAGGACTTTCACCTTCGCTCCTTTTGTGTCGGGGGTGCCGGCTTTGGCACGGCGGCGCTAGAGCGTTTCATGATCTGATCCGCTAACCCGGTTCTTGGTGTCGAGGACAGCGGTAGTCGTGCGCTCGAGTAGCTCGAGATCGATGTCGTCGTGATCCGTCACCAGCACGGCAAGGTCCACCGAGTCGAGCGCGGCAAGGGACATCGCCTGACGTTCGACGTTCGACGGCCATCTGGCTTTCTCTATGTGCTCGTCGACCGCCGAGATGACCGCGCCAAGCTCTGTCAGGAGCTCGATCAAACGGAGCGAGGGCGCTTCTCTTATGTCTCCGGTGTTTCTCTTGTAGGCCAAGCCCAGCAGGAGGATTTTCGCTCCGCGCAGGGCCATTCCCTTCCCATTGAGCATCAACATGATTCGCTGCACGACGTAGTCAGGCATGTGATCGTTGATGTCATTCGCCAACTCGACGAACCGAAAGTTGTGTCCGAGTCTTCTTCTTACTTGCCAGGACAAGTAACTCGGGTCGACCGGTAGGCAATGCCCCCCGACGCCTGGTCCCGGCGTGAATTTCATGTAGCCGAAGGGCTTGGTGGCCGCCGCGTCGATCGATTCCCAGATGTTGACGCCCAGCTGATTGGCGAATATCGCCAGCTCGTTGACCAGGGCGATGTTGACGTGCCGGAAGGTGTTCTCTAGGAGTTTCGTCAGCTCCGCTTCCTTGGGGCCGCTCACGGCCACGGTCGTCGTCACCAGGTCGTCGTAGAAGTCTTTGACGTGCTTCAGTGACTCCGAGTTGATTCCCGAAACCACCTTCGGGGTCTCAACGAAACCCCATACCTTGTTGCCGGGGTCGATTCGCTCAGGGCTGTACCCGACGAAGAAATCGCGGCCCGCGACAAGGCCGGATCCCTTCTCGAGAATGGGCACGAGGCGCTCTTCGGTCGTGCCCGGGTACGTCGTCGACTCGAGAATCACCGTGGCACCGTGCGTCAATCTCGTGGCGAGCGATTTGGAAGCCTCTTCGATGTAAGACAGATCAGGGAGGCTCTCTCTGAGCGGCGTCGGAACGGTGATCACAGCAAAGTCAAAATCGGCTGCGTCGTCGTAATCGGAGCTCGGCCTGTAATTGCCCGACGCCAGAGCGCGCTGCAATTGCCCGTCATCGACATCATCCACATAGGACGAGCCGGCGGAGAGGCTCGCGATTCGGTCTAGGTCGACGTCCATGCCCACCACGCGATAGCCAACTTCCACTGCCCGCATTGCGACGGGCAGTCCAACGTAGCCCTGCCCGACGATGACGGCCGTGAATTGCTTGCTATCGGGCACGAGGACCAATCCGTGATTCGCGAAGATTCTTCGCTGCGTACCGCCAAGCTAACAGAGTGGCGCGTCCTCGCCGTCGACGGCGTATCGGCGTGAGTCGTGAGTTGTGGGAGAGGGGCTACAGAAGCCCCGGAGTCTGCACGACATACCAGAGCCCTACTCCCGCGCAGATAGTCGCTACCACCAGAGCCGTGACCCGGATCGCGGTGGCGTGCCGGCCACGTCGCAAGAACTTGCTATGAGACATCCTGTCGGCTTCTGTCTTCGGCACGAGGGACAGCCTATGGCGAGATGTGTGTCGACGTCACCGCCGCTCGCCACCCCATTGTTGGGGCCGCGAGCTGACGGCCCCGCCGATTAGGCGACACGCGCATGGTTGAATGAGCGAATGTCCGCCGCTCCAGCCCCCCGGTCAGAGGGGGACCCACCGAAACCGCGCATTTATCGACGCAGGCGGTTCTGGGTAATCGTCGTCTTGCTCGCGGCCCTCTTGGCATTGGCCGCGTCGGCCGCATGGATCGGGTTCCGAGCCCTTCAGGCCAAGTCCGAGCTGGAATCCGCGCAGGCCCTCATCCCGCGGCTAAAAAGCGAGGCGATAGCGCTCGACGTGACAGGTGCGGAATCGACCCTGAAAAAGGTGACAGCCCATACTGGGCGGGCCACGGAGCTCACGAGTGATCCGCTGTGGCACGCGGCCGAGAGCATGCCTATGTTGGGCGTCAACCTTTCCGCGGTGCGACAGCTTTCCGTGGTGACTGACTCGGTGATGAGCGACGTCGCGGAACCGCTCCTCAGCGTCGCGGGCACAGTGGATCCGGCATCGCTCGCACCCAAGGACGGCGCCATAGACGTGAAGCCGTTCGCCGACGCCGTGCCCGTCGTCGCTCGAGCGAATGCCGGGCTGAAGAGCGCCAAGCAGCAGATGAAAGCTATCGATACCCGCGGAACGATCGGCCAGGTCGCAGGGGCGAAGACGAAGATTTCCGCGCTCCTGTCCAGCATCACGCCCGTCGTCGGCACCCTCAACTCGATGGTGCCTCTTCTCCCGACCTCGCTGGGTGAGGATTCCCCCCGTACCTACGCGGTGATGTTTCAAAACCCCGCCGAGTCGAGGGCGCTCGGCGGTACGGCACTCTCGTTCGCCACGATCACAATCGACAAGGGGCGCATCGCATTCGGGGCGGCGGTCCCCGCGGCGTTCAACTTCGAGATGTTCTCACGCCCGGTGTTAGCCCTCCCTGACGGGACCGAAGAGTTGTATGAGGGCGGCCTGGGCACGTACATCGCCAACGTCACGTCTCGCCCCAGCTTCACCACTGCTGCCGAACTCACTCAGGAGATGTGGAAGCGGCAATTCGGAAGCGGGGTGGACGGAATCATCTCTATCGACCCGGTGGCCCTCAGCTATGTGCTGCGGGCGACATCCCCCATTCCGTTGCCGAGCGGGGATGTGCTAGACAGCACCACTCTCGTGCCACTGCTGCTCAATACGGTCTATCAGCGGTTCAACACCGGTCGCAATGTCGCCGACAACCTCGCGCAGGACGTCATCTATGCGCAAGCGGTAACGGCCACTTTCAGCGCACTGACCGGAGGCGCGATGGACCCGGTCAAACTCGTAGCCGCACTGAGCCAGGGCTGGAACGAACACCGATTGCTGTATTGGAGCGCCCATCCTGACGAAGAAGCAAGACTCGTCGAGCTGGGGCTGAATGGAGAACCGCCGGTGAGTGACTCGCGCACTGAACGAGTCGGAGTCTACTTTCAGGACAACGTGGGTTCGAAGATGAACTTCTACCTCGCGCAGTCGGTGCAACTCGCGCAGGGGACCTGCAGAGCTGACAAACGCGAGAATTATCGCGTGACCGTCACGATGACGAACGGTATTGCGAAATCGGCTGTCGCATCACTCTCCCCGTCTATCGTCGGCCAGTGGAAGCGGGAAAAGCTCAAGCCGGGAGTGCAGCGCATGGTGGTACTTCTGTATGCGCCACCCGGCTCGACTCTCTCCCGAGCGACCGTCAACGGAAATCCAGTAGTCCTCGACGCCCTGCACGACACGGACTACCCCGTCGGAAGGGTCGTCGTGCCGATCGATCCCGGCGCATCCGCTTCGGTGAGTTACGACTTCGTCGCCACGGAACCCGGCACCGCGAAGCTTGACGCAGTTGTCACTCCCATGGTCAATCCGACTTCGGTCAGCACGGTGGCCCTTGACTGTGCAACGGTGGCCGAATAGGCGACCCGGGCAGGAGCAGGCCGCGACGATGGGCAAGCGGCTCATCCTCGATGAGAGCTGAACACCCCTAGACAGGGACGGTGTCGCGGGGGACATTGGGAGCAATGGACTACACACATCTCGGCCGTTCGGGCCTTACTGTTTCGCGCCTCTGTCTCGGCACCATGAACTTCGGCGAGCAGACCACCGAGCCCGACGCGCACTCGATCATGGATTCCGCCCTCGACCAGGGCATCAACTTCTTCGACACGGCCAACGTCTACGGCGGTACGACCGGCAAGGGCGGCACGGAGACGATCGTCGGCTCCTGGTTCGCGCAGGGTGGTGGCCGACGGGAGAAGGTGGTGCTCGCCACCAAGGTCTACGGCGACATGACGGAGTGGCCGAACGACGGCAAGCTGTCGGCCCGCAACATCCGTCTCGCTCTGGATGCCTCGCTTCAGCGCCTGCAGACCGACTACGTCGACCTGTACCAGTTCCATCACGTCGATCGGAACACTCCCTGGGACGAGATCTGGCAGGCGATGGAGACCGCGGTCGCCCAGGGCAAGGTCCTCTACAACGGCAGCAGCAACTTCGCCGGCTGGCACATCGCCGCCGCCCAGGAGGAGGCGCGCAAGCGCAACTACACCGGGCTGGTGAGCGAGCAGTCGATCTACAACCTGCTGAAGCGTGACATCGAGCTCGAGGTCATCCCGGCTGCCGAGGCGAACGGGCTCGGCATCATCCCGTGGTCGCCGCTGCAGGGCGGCCTGCTCGGCGGGGTCGTGCGCAAGGAGCGCGACGGAAGCCGGCGCACCAACGAGCGTTCGACGGTAGCACTCGAGACGCACCGCGAGGCCATCGAGGCCTACGAAGACTTCGCCGAGCAGCTCGGGCAGGAACCGGGCGATGTCGGGCTGGCCTGGTTGCTGCACCAGCCCGCGGTGACGGCGCCCATCATCGGGCCGAGAACCCAGGAGCAGCTGGATTCCGCCATCCGGGCCCTCGGTGTGACCCTGGATGCCGCGGCTCTCGCCCGACTCGACGAGATCTTCCCCGGCCACAAGCCCGCGCCCGAGGACTACGCCTGGTAGTCGCGCGGCTCCGACTATCGACGACCACAACGAAAGAGATGCAATGAAGACACGCACCATCGGCGACGTCGCCGTCGGAGAGATCGGACTGGGTGGAATGCCCATGTCGATCGAGGGTCGACCCGACGAGCAACGCTCCATCGCCACCATCCACGCCGCGCTCGACGCCGGTGTCACGCTCATCGACACCGCAGACGCCTACCATCGCGACGCCGACGAGGTCGGCCACAACGAGTCGCTCATCGCGCGCGCGCTCGCCTCGTACGGCGGCGACACCGCAGACGTGCTGGTGGCCACCAAGGGTGGTCATCTCCGTCCGGGCGACGGCACCTGGACCATCGACAGCAGCCCGAAACACCTCAAGGAGGCGGCCGAAGCGTCCCTCACCCGCCTCGGGTTGGACGCGATCGGGCTCTACCAGCTGCACCGTCCCGACGTGAACGTGCCCTATGAGGAGTCGGTCGGCGCCATCCGCGACCTCCTCGACGAGGGAAAGATCCGCATGGCAGGCATCTCCAACGCGAACCTCGAGCAGATCCGGCTCGCCAACGACGTGCTCGGTGGACGTCTCGTGTCGGTGCAGAACCAGTTCTCGCCCGCGTACCGCTCGAGTGAGCCGGAGTTGGAACTCTGCGACAGGCTCGGAATCGCGTTCCTGCCCTGGAGCCCGCTCGGCGGGATCTCCTCCGCGGGCAGGTTGGGCGACCGGTTCGCGCCGTTCAAGAGGGTGGCCGATGCGCGCGGACTGACCCCGCAGGTCGTCTGCCTCGCTTGGCACCTGTCGAAGTCACCGCGAGTGATCCCGATTCCCGGTGCGTCCCGCCCGGAGAGCATCCTCAACTCGGTCGAGGCGGCGGATGTCACTCTCACGCCCGAGGAGATCGCGCGGCTCGACGCGTCCTGACCCGTCGTCGAACGACGAAACGCCCGCCCCGAGAGGGGCGGGCGTTTCGTTTTTCACCTAGCGGACGGAGAAGGTCACCGTCTCGGTGTGTCCTGACTGCGTGCCCGTCAGTGTCACCGTGTAGGTTCCAGACTTCTTCGGTGCTGCGAGGCTGAACTCCGCGTTCCCGTCGATGACGTCCTTCGTGCCGAGGTCTGTCGCGCCGGGGCGGACGACCGCGGACACCTGGCGGTCACCGGCGAAGCGCTTCGCGGAGACCGTGACGGTCTCGCCAGGGCGCACGTTCCCGCGGGCGACGTTCGCGCGGGCCTGGTTGCTCAGCGCGGCGGTGTTGCGATCGAGTCGCAGGGCATTCGCCATGGTGAAGAAGTTGTCCGTCTGGTCGGTGAGCCCGACGACATTCGCCGCTCCGGGGCCGAAGCCGGCGATGCGCAGCTGAGTTCCGGTGTGCTGCTGCGAGCCGCCCGCCGCCGAGGTGCCGTACGACACCTTGAGGGTCGTGCCGTCCTTCGTGGTGAGCGCGGTGCTCAACGACGTCGGCGGCGTGCTGTCGACGATCTGGCTGGTGTGCGCGTGGTCGGCGGTGACGATGACGAGCGTGTTGCCGTCCCTCTTCGCGAAGGCGAGTGCGGCCTGCACCGCCTCATCCAGGTCGACGGTCTCGCCGATCTGGCCACAGGCATCCGCCGAGTGATCGCGCTTGTCGATGCTTGCGCCCTCGACCTGCAGGAAGAAGCCCTTGCCGCCCTGCTTGTTCTGCAGCAGGGAGATCGCCTTGGTGGTGAGCGAGGCGAGGGACAGGTCCGTCGTCAGGCGCTCCGGGTTCGGCTGGCAGGTGGTGGGTGCCGCGTCAGCCCCGCCGACGGTGGCCGTGGTCGCGGCGTAGCGAGTGGGGAAGTTGCCCGGCGTGAACAGTCCGAGCACCGGCGACGTCTGATCTGCTGCTCGAACACTCTTCAGCCCGGCAGCGTCGGACACGACCTGGTAACCGCGGTCCTTCGCCTGCTCGAACAGGGTTTTGCCCTGCCACTGGCCGGCCTTCGCGGTCTGCTCGAAGGAGGCGGATCCGCCGCCGAGGGTGACGTCGGCGCGGGTGCCGATCAGCTGCTCGCTGATCGATCCACGGCCACCGGCGGCGAGGGCATCGGCGCCACAGGACGCGGTGTCGGGTCCGTAGCAGCTGCGCGCAGCGACGTGGGCGACCTGCACGGCCGGGGTCGCATCCTGAATCTCCGCCGTGCTGACGTTGCCGGTCTTCAGACCGTTCGCCTTGGCGATCTCGATCAGCGTCTGCTGCGGCTTGCCATCGATGTCGACGGAGATCGCGTTGTCGTACGTCTTGGTTCCCGTAGCCCAGGCGCTGCCCGTGGCTGCGGAGTCCGGCACATAGTCCGGCTTGCCCTTGTTCGCACCGTCCTTGTAGAGCGAATACGTCGTGTACTGACCGGTGAGCGGCAGGGCGTCGATGCCGGGGAACCGCCCTGCTGCTCCGTACTGGTAGTCGCGAGCCACCGTGATCTCGGAGTCGCCCATACCATCGCCGATGAGGAGGATGACGTTCTTGGCCGAGTTGCCGTTGATGGCGTTGCGGACCTCCTGGGTCTTGTCGCCGGCGTTGCGCGTTGCGCCGCCGTTCTGACTCAGGGCGAGGTTCGCGGTGGCGTAGGCGGTCGACGGCACGATGATGGTCGCGGCGGCGACGAGAGCGCCGATGGCGAAGATACGTCGACGTCGGGTGGGGGAACTGAACAGGGGTGTTCGAGTCATGGGAAGTGGCTCCTGTGATTGTCGGGCGCCTGAGCGCTATCTACCCCAGGCAACGGGCGCTGCGCCAACGGCAGGTGAACGTGGGATGTCCGCGCGCCGAAGGATGACCCTCGTTCGGGTGGCAGACCGGGCGAGCCGTGCGAACTCAGGCCGACGCCAAGAGAGCCGCCGCGATGAGCGCCAGCACGAGTCCCACGATCTGCACCGGAGCGATGCGCTCCCGCAGCAGGACCGCGGCGAGGATGATCGTGCCGGCCGGGTAGAGGGCCGTGAGAACGGATTGGATGGTGAGTTCGCCCAGGCGTAACCCGAGCAGCAGCAGTACGTTGGCCGCGGCATCCACCGTCCCGCCGATGATCGCGAGACGAAGGCCCGGCCGCCAGCCACCGGTCGTGGTAGCGCCTCGTCTGCGCGCGAACAGCGCGATGGCACTGACCGCCGCGAACATGATGACGGCGTTGACGGCTCGACTGACGATGAGCGGTGCGAGGCCGGAGTTCTCGGGCGTCAGATCGATGATGACGAGGAAACCCCCGATGAATGCGCCGGCTCCGACCGCCATGAGCAGCGCCTTCACGGACGGTCGCACCGCGCCCTTTTCCGGCACGAAGCCGACGAGCACTACGGCGACGAGGGCGATCCCGATCGCCACGTACCCGAGCGCACTCAACCGCTCACCGCGCACCACCCCCACCAGCGCGGGCACGATCGCGGAGACCACGGCCGTGAGCGGCGACAGGATGCTCATCGGTCCGATCGCGAGGCACCCGTACAGCAGGGCGACGCCGATCGCTCCGCTCACGCCGGAGAGCGCACCGAGCAGCAGCGTGTGCGGCTGCCAGGTCCCGCCGATGAATGGCAGCAGCACGAGCAGCAGAACGAGGCCGGACAAACCGCCGATCGC
>Ga0247735_1000209_pt1 | contig 25388 bp, 22 predicted proteins | sample UWRJL178409R2_FD_180934 | JGI IMG/M metagenome (GOLD analysis project Ga0247735, IMG submission 180934) | Plant litter microbial communities from Arlington Agricultural Research Station in Wisconsin, United States - UWRJ-L178-409R-2 | ecosystem: Environmental > Terrestrial > Plant litter >... | reverse complement strand
CTCTCTCAAGTTCGCGGTCTTTGACCACATCGTGGTTCACAATGTGTTCGCGCAGGGTTGTGGTGAGTCCGTTGCGCTGGGTCAGTACATCGTCGATGCCCTTGCGGATCAGGCTGACCGTGGCGAGGAAGTTCCGTCGGTCGTTGGGCTTCAGGCGGTTGGCGAAGGGATGATCGAGGATCGTCTCGAGGTCATTTTTCAGATCCAACAGCAGCGCATCGTCGCGCAGCAGGGCGAAGGCGCCTTCGAAAGCGCGGCCCTCGGCAGTGGAAGACATCAGCGCGTCGGTTTTCTCAAGGTACTCGTCGAGGACCTCGCTGATGGCACGTTCCTCACCGCGGAAGTCGTTGACGATTTTGCGGTGCATTCCCGCGACGGATTCTTCGACCCGTTTGAAGTCGCTGGGCAGCTGCCCGATGAGGTCGACGAGGTTGGCGTAGCCTTCCAGCATCTGGTCGTCGGAGGCGGGTGCGATGTCGCCGCCGCCGGCCAGCCGGTCCCGTTCCCCGCTCATTTCGGCGATCTGCTGGTCGAGTCGCCGGATTCGTTCTTCACGGTCGGGATTCGCCTGGGTGGCGCGCTGGCGGACAGTGTCGACGATCATGGCCAGCCGGGACTCGCTGATCAGGGCGCGATCTCGCGAGAGGCTTTCCACCATCGACAGCGCTTCGAAAGAGTGGGAGGTGAGTGAGTACTGCTCGTCTCCGGCTTCGCTGCTTTCCCGGTACAGCCACTGGTCGTTCATCCACTGGATGCAGAGCGAGCGGCCGGTGCCGTTCGGAGCATCGTCGCCTACCGTACGCAGGTCAGAAAGGTACGCATCGACCTGGCTGTGCAGGCGTTCCGCGTCGACGCTGCGGCGATCGCTGCTGAAACTCTGTTTAAAGACCGCCAGGACAAAGGGTGCCCATTTGCGGTCGAGGAGACGCAGTGTGGGTTTGTCGAATGCTTCGCGCACCCGCGCCAGTTCGCCCGCAATTTCACTCACCGTAGATGATCCTTCCCAAACTCCTCAGGATACCGGAAGCGAGAGTTTGCGCCGGAACCGCTGGACGCGGCGTGGTGGTTGGTACCGTCTGGTGGATGCCCCGACTGGGTGAGGACGGGACGTTTGGCGGGTGGGATATCAGTCGGCGGTGAGCAGTGCGCGTAGTCGGACTCGGTGTGAGTCGGCGAGTCCGATGGCATCAAATGCTCGCCCGGTGTGTTGGGCCGTGTGCCTGACAATCGGGACAACTGCCGTGAGCCACGATTCGACCTCGGCTGGCGACCAGGATGCCTGGCGGTCGGCGCCCGGGGTATGCACCGCTGTGCTCGCCATGATCCGCACGGAATGGGCGTAATCCGCGGCGACATCGTCCGCGGGGACCCCGGCATTCCCGAGCAGTAACGCACTGATCATCCCGGTTCGATCCCGTCCGGCGCTGCAGTGGACCAATACGCCGGTGCTGGCCTGTGCGATGGACTGCAAACTGTGGCGAACCAGCTGGGGAAGGATTCGCCAGTTGTGTTTCCAGTACTCCGGTGAGTCGAGTATCGGGAAGCAAACGTCTCGAAACTCCGGGTCGTCCTGGTCCTCGGTTGGCGCAGAGATGAGCTCCAGCGATTCCAAGATTGCTCCGGGCACCACCGGGTCGCCCGGCCGTACCCCCGTCTCGTGCGAACAACGCAGGTCGACGACGGAAGTAAGTCCCCAGCGCCGGGCAGCTGCCCAGCCTGCTTCGGTCATCAGTTCGCGACGTGGTCCGCGGGCTAACCGTCCCGGGCGGGTGAATCCGGTGGACGAGAGGGATGTGGGCAGGCCGCCGAGGTCGCGGGCGTTGACGTACCCGTCCCAGTCGAGATCTCGCATCATTCCCTTTTTCGGGTTCATCAGAGTCAGCGAACGGACGCCGTTGGATGGGGTTCTTCCAACCAGTTGGCAAGGATCCGGTTGAACTGGTCGGCCGTGGCGAGAGGTGCGCCGTGACCCACACCGTTGATGACCGAAAAGCGTCCCCGGGGTAGCCGTGCGCTGAGGTGGTGGAGGTCAGCGACCAGCCGGTGTTGCTCCGCTGCACCCGCAACCAGCAGTACGGGATGGGGTGCAACGGAGAACGCGTCCGGGATGCGGAAGGAGAAGTTGGCGCGCATCAGGTTCACCAGTGACCGCCTGGACAACGAGCGCGACAGCGACAGGTACCCTTCGAGATTCACCTCGGGTATGGAGAGCTGCCGGGCCTGCGCGCGAGCGAACCAGTCGAGCCGTGCCAGTGGCGCCGCCAGTCCCGCCAGCTGTGCGATGAGCGGCGCGCTGCGCCAGGGCCGTACCAGCGAACTGACAACAACGGTGCGCTGGATGTGCTCGGGGAAGAGCGCGGCGAGTTCGATGGCGACCTGTCCCCCGGCCGAGAAGCCGATGACGGTGATCTCTCCCGGGAGCTCCCTGAGGCGCACTTCCCTGGCGATCGCTGCCGCGGCGTGGGAATGGGAGGTGTAGCCGGCGGGCGACCCCGGGGTGTGCCCCGGAAGGGTGGGGGTGTGCACCGTGAAGTCCCCGCTGAAATGATGCCGTTGGCTGTTCCACATCCACGGGCCGACCCCTCCTCCGTGGATAAAAATCAGATGCCGGGTTTCCGTGCGGCGTCCAGCGGCGTTCACCCGGGCTCCTCTGAATTCTCGGCGAGGAAGGTGAGGGTCGCGGCAAACGTTGAATGCGCTTCGGGAAGGGTGAACAGGTACTGGTACTCATGGCCGAGATTTTTGCCGGAGCCCGTCCAGTACTGGGTCGCGACGTCGACGCCATTGCCGCGCAGCACCTGTTCCAGTTCGAATGCCTGTGATTCGAACGGGTCGGCATCACCCACCACCAACAAGGTTGGCGGGTAGTCCGGCGTCACGTGGGAGGTGGTCGACAGCTCCTCGATCCGCGCAGCATCCGCCCAGTCTTCCTGTCCAAGGTAGGTGGGCATAAAGGTCTCGAGGCCGGGGAAACCCGTGGCGCTGACGGTCGCCATGTTGTAGAGGCCGCAGAACAGCAGGGCGCCTCGCAGTGCGGTCGCGGGCACCGCCGGGGTGAGGTTCATGGCAGCGGCGAGGTCGGGATTCGACTGTACGGCGGCGACCTGGCTGGCGATTTGCGCACCGGCGGAGTCGCCACCCACAAATACCCTGGTCGGGTCCCCGCCGTATCGCTCGGACTGGTCGATAAAGGTGCGCAGCGCGGCATTCACCTGGCGAATGGGCGTGGGGTACACCGACGCTGGCGCCAGCGTGTAACCCACACTCGCCACGATGTACCCTTCGCTGGCGAGCCGGGTGGCGTATTCGGAGATGCTGCCCTTGTTCCCCGAGATGAACCCACCACCGTGCACCAGCAGCACGAGGGGAAGCGATCCAGCAGCGGGCTGCTTCGGCTGGTAGACGTCGAGGCTGGCGTCGGGCTCCCCCGCTACCGGGACAACAACGTCCGGGGTCACCAGCACGCGAGCGGAGATCGTGGTGAATCCGGGCTCAACGGCCTCCGAATCCCCCGCCTCGAAGAGCGACCGGAGGAGGGCAGCGCGTGGTTCTGTAAACATCAGCGCGCCGACCATGCCAAGTACAACGACACCCGTGACAATTCCGAGGGCCGCCAGCAGGCGCTTGCGACGCCGCGGGATCCGTAGGCTGGGCCCGACGCGTGTTCCCCGCTGTGCCATGAGCGTCGCTTCCCACGTCATTCGAGCTGCCGGATCCCCGAACGCGGATGGCGCAGCTGTTGCCCCCGTGGGGTCGAGTCTACGAAACCCCACCCGATGTGTCACCGGCGTGCGGCGTGGATGATGCGGTGTTTGCCGGGTGAACACTCCAGACTGGACACGGCGGCAGCGTCCGCCACGAATTGGAGCGAGTATGGCCACCCCCGCCGACCAGAACAGTCCCGCAACTGCTGCGCAGGAATTTATGGAACTCCTCGCCACCCTTCCCCCGGCGCCCGGGCTGGTGTTCCACGGCCTGCCCGGGGCGTTCGATGGTGAGTGGCCGTCGCAGTTCGAGATCCGCGGGATCGCGGCAGCATCGCGGAACCCACGGGTCGCAACGGAGAACTTCACCGTCTCCCCACTGCTGGCGATCGTGAACAGGACCGGGCGGGACCTTGGGCTGCTGTCCGCCCACCCGAACGATGAGGAGGTTGTCCTGGTTCCCGGCCCACACCTGGTGCAGGTGGCGCGAATCCAGTTCCGGGGTCCGGACCTGGAGATCCTTGTCTACGAGGAACTGGTGCCGGAAACCCCCGACCGTGAGGGTGCCGAACTTCCGGACGGGTTCCCGCTCACGTTGGAGGCCCTTGTCGAGCATGTGCGCTCCGTGGTGGTGGCGGCTTTCCTCGCGCCGGAAGTGCCGGTGTCCATTCCCGGCAAATTCATCTCGCCGGTTCCGTACGCGCTCTAATCAATGCGGCCGCAGGGCGAGTCCGGCGCGAACAGGCCAACTCCCGCTTCCCTGGCCTCGTCGGACGCGGCGTCGACTTCGTCGAAGAAACGATCGTTGTCTCCCACCACGATGGGCTCGGCAAGTCCCACCCTGGCCATCTGGGCGTTCACAAAGAGGTCGTCAACGTACACGGCTGCCAGGGTGCGGTCGTACTGGTCGAATCTCGTCTCGTCGTAGTCGAGCCTCACCGCGGTACCCTCCGGCAGCAATTCCCGAAGATAGTCGGATGCTTCGGGGCCGAGGCATTCGACGGCGGAGTTCGGGTCGACGGATTCGGGGGTGTCGATGTTCAGTAGCCGCACCCGGGTGCGTTCGTTTGCGAGGAAAACGATCACCGTGTCCCCGTCGACAACACGCTCGACGATCGCCGTCTGTTCGGTGCCTGTCGCGGTCGGCCCCCGGTCGGCAAAGTACAGAAAAGCGACCACCACCGCTGCCGCGAAGAGCGCGGCGGTGATCGACCTGCGGAAGCCGCCACTCCTTCGTTGTTGTGGGGGCATAACGTCAACCGGGCAGGATGCGTGGGCGCGGTCGCCGCGGCGGCGCGGTGTTACTCGTCGAGTCCGGCAATGCGGTCGAGGGCCGCATGCAGGATCAGCAGGGCGGGGTCGGCGATGACATGCTCATTGAGGTACTCGCCCTCGAGCCAGGCGAGGACTTCCTCCTTCGGCAGTCCGACGCGGTCCCAGTCGATTCCGCGTTCGGCCCGAGCTTTGGGGGTCTCGGTCCGCGGATCGAGCCAGGCGACAGCGAGGGTGATGTCCGGGGTGTCGTGGTCGGGGTTCCACAGCAACGCGATCGGGTGATTGTCCCCCTCGATGTGACCATGGTCCACATGGCCGGAGCCCAGCCAGGGCAGGACGAAGAGTTCGCCTTCCATCTCGACCTCGACAAATTCCAACGGGATCGGTCCGAAATCGCGGGTGTAGAGCTTGAGGCCGCCGTAATACCAGTCGGCGGCCGCAGTGACGTCCGTGATCAGCGCGGGAAGCACCGGAAGCAGGTGCGAGGAGTAGACCATCGCCCAGTGGAGCACGGCAACGGTGTCGAGGTTGCTCCAGGGGCTGGAGCCATCGCCCTCGCCGGTCGCGTCGTGGAAGTGGTGTTCGGTATTGCCCTTCGAGACTTCCAGGTGAAGCTGGCCGGACTCGAACTCGATGTAGACGCCGGCGACTTCGCTCTCGTCGTCCCAGTCGGCGTCGAGGAACGGATCGCCGAGCTTGGCTGGCAGCGGCGGCAACGGCACTGGCAGTTGGCCAAGTGCGAGTACCGCCCCGAAAATTGAGTTGGGCATACGCAGGGTGGGGTCGGTCAAAACAGCTCCGTCGTCAGGGTCGCATCAACGCTAGCCCACTTGGCCACCTTCCATGAATGCCTACGCCCGTTGTGTGCAATTGTGGTCGCGCGCACGGCGGGAGTCTCCTCGTCCGGTTCCCCCATCGGTGGGAGAGTTCGGAGTGCAGCATCCCGTTTATGTCGCGTCGTAGCGCCGGGTCCGCGTTAGCGCCATGGGGAGATGCCGGGCAGGGGTTCGTCGATTTTTGGGTTCCGTTCCACCAGCGATAGAGCTTCGCTTTTGGTGAGCTGCCCTGGGAAGTTGTATTTGGCGAATTTCTCGGTTGGGTCGTCTGGTGAAATTGGCCTGGTCACGCTTGATCCGTTCAAGACGCTGAGCAGCGCGCCCCGGGCAGCCTCGCTCATCGGCGTGTCGTTGTGGTCGCGCAGCATCACCATCCCGACCCGGCGCCCTGCCGTGCCGAGGGTCAGGACAAGCACGGGTTTTTTCACCGATCCGTAGGGGCCGAGATGCGCCCGGGTAATTTCCTCGAACGGAACGGGGCGGCGTCGCAGGCACACCAGGCGCGATTCCAGGTTCACGGTGACGGGCGGATTGGAGTGGAACACGCGGAACGCGACTATTCCGCCGATCAGGCCGATGACCGCCAGCATTACAAACAGCGGAGGCCAGAGGGCAGCCGGTCCAATCGCCTGGGTCACGAAGAACGCGAGATACCCAGCCCCGTAGACCGGGAGACCGTAGAGGAGCAGGGCCGTTTTGGCGCGGTGCCTGTTCGAGGGCGCGGCAAGGGGAATCCAGGCGTTTTCCTCGGAGGGCATGTCCGCAGCCTAGGACCCGCGACATCGACGTCGACAATTGTTCCTGGCGGATACCGGATTGCTCACGCAGATGCTAGTAGCGGGAATCTAACGCCAGCGCGAAACTCCCGGGATTTGCTCGTCTGTTCTCGGGTTCAGTTCGACGAGGGCTATCGCATCGGCTTTGGCCAGCCGCCCTGGGAAGTTCACGTGTGTGAACTTTCCATGCGGATCGTTCGGCGTCGTCGGGAGCGAGATCGTGGATTCCGCAATTACCCGTAGTAGAGCAGCGCGTTGGTCATCTGACAACGCGACATTTTCCTCGGAACGCAGAGTCACCTTCACCGAGACGAGGCGCTCCGTTCCCAAAATGAGCACCAGGGTCGGTTTGTGCGTCGATGCGTCCAGCATCACAGTTGCGCGGGTGATGTCCGCAAATCGATGGCAGCGTCCTCTCACGCGGATTACGTCGAGGCTCCGGTTCACCCAAAGTACGGGGTCGGTCAGCGCGAGATAGACGATGCCAATGGCAACATAAACGGCGGCGATCAGCGCTGTGATAGCGAATCGGAGCACGCCGTGGGATGAGGCAAAAATTCCCGCCGTCAAAAATGCGCAAGACAACACCGCAGCCACAACAGGTGCGAGTGCCACGAGCGTTCTGCGCAATCTCAACGGGGTCGAAGGTGAATCAATCCGAATCCACTCGTCGATGTCATCTCTCACAACACCAAAACATTCACCGCGGAGAGCCTATTTGCGGAGCGATTCACCGCCATCGCGGCATCCCCGGAATTGACGCATCGGACAGTGGATGCGTTTCAACGAGGGCGATCACATCGGCTTTCGTCAGATGACCGGGAAAGTTCACGTGCGCTAATCTGCCTGTGGGGTCGTCCGATGAGACGGGCATGGTGATGTTCGACGCAGACAACAGGGCAAGAAGTGCGGCCCTGCCTTGCTTTCCGAGTGGTGAATTGAGGCGATCGCGGACCATCACTATTCCGGAACGACGTCCTGCCGTTCCGAGCGTCAGCAGCACAGACCGATTCCTGGCCGTTCCCCACACCGCGACGCGCGCCGTGGTGATCTCGGCGAAACGCACGGGACGTCGTTTGAGGCAGGCGAGCTGGGAATTGACGTCCACCGTCACGGGTGGAGTGGCACGGTACGCGAGCAGGGCAATAAGGACTGCTGAGAAAAGGAACGCGGCGAGCGCCAGCATCACGCGCAGCCATTTGTCGTCAGGCCAGAAGAATATGCCGACGACGTTGGCGACATTCATGCCTACCAGAGCACAAAACCACTGGACCGGCAGGCCCATCATGAGGCGCTGTCGAGGAGCGGGCGGTGCCAATGTAATCCAGGTGGTTTCCTCGCCTGCCATAGCGGCAGCTTAGAAGCTAGTCGTTCGGTCGCGTCGTAACTGTCCGCATCTGGCCTTGCAACGCACTGGGTGGTAGGAGCAGCACCTGAACCTGCCAAAAGAGTTGTCTGCCCCCCAGACTTGACTCTGCCCCGAGGTCATAGTTTGAGATGGACGTATGCCTTCCGGCAAGGGCAGGCTGGGCCGGCGGCGCTCAGGTTGCCGGGACGCGCGGCGATCCAGAGGAGTAGAGATGGCATGGAGCACCAGGGAACTCGCGGACCTCGCGGGTACAACGGTCAAGGCGGTTCGGCACTATCACAAGCTCGGGCTACTCGATGAGCCGGAACGCAAAACGAACGGGTACAAGCAGTATCAGATGCCCCACCTGATGCGCCTGTTACAGATCAGCCGGCTTGCGGATCTGGGAGTCCCATTGTCACAGGTAGCGTCGATGGGGCGTGCTGACCAGGATCCGGATGAGTCGTTTCGTGTCCTCGACCTGGAGCTGGAAGCCACGATTGGGAGGCTGCAGCGGATCCGCGGTGAGCTCGCGGCAATCCGGTATCACGGTGGTGCGGCCGATTTGCCAGCAGGTTTCGCCCCCGTCGCGAATGAACTCACCGACTCCGAACGTTCGCTGGTCATGATCTACTCACGGCTCTTCGATGACACCGCAATGGACGAGACCCGGCGGATGTTGCAGTATGAGCCGCGGACCGACGCCGACACGGAGTTCGAGGCTATGACCGAAGAGGCCGACCGCGCAACACGGCGCCGGCTCAGCGAGAAACTGGCACCTATGATCAGTCCGTTGGTCGAACAGTACCCGTGGTTGGGCGACCCTGGTGCCCACGCCACCAAAAGCGCCGCCTACGCCAACGGCACCATTTCTCAAGTGCTCCACGACATCTACAACCGGGCCCAACTCGAGGTGCTTTACCGCGCGCACCTCATCAACACCGGGGCCGCCGGTGACCTCGCCGCCCTGGAGGCCGCGCTGGAGGTAGCCCAGCCCGCCACTCCAACCCAGCGCCGAGCGACGGCTGACCCGCTGACACCTCGACGACAGGACACACAATGACCGAACCGACCTCAACTGATACAACACTGCTTGCGGAGGACTTCCTCCTACTGCTGTTCGACGCAAAATCCGGCGTTTTCCACGGGGAGGGGATGACCCTTTTCCACACCCTGGCCGGGGCGGTACTTGCCGAGCTGGCTCTTGACGGACGCGTGGAGATCGACGCTGCGATGAGTTGGCGCGGCCGCCAGGTGCGGGCGGTGGCCGGCGATCCGCCCACCGATCCGCTCCTGCGGGAGACCTGGGATCGGGTCAGCCAGAAGCCCACCGACGTCCAGTCGCTGATCCTCGAGATCGGTCCCCCGCTGCGCGCGGCGGTGGTCGACCGACTCGTCGACAGTGGGCACATCCGGCGCGAGAAACGCAAGTTCCTCGGGTTGATCCCCACCACCGCTCTCGTTGATGCGGGCACGCCTCGACGTGCCACATTGATGGTGGCGGTCCGCGGCGTGCTGATTGATGGAATTGAACCGGACGTGCGATCCGGGGCGCTCGTCGCGCTCCTTTCTGCCAGCGGGGCGCTCCCGGCGCTGCACCGGGAGATTCCGTGGTCCGGAGCCGTCTACACACGCGGTAAAGAGATTCAACGCGGAGACTGGGGCGCCGCGGAAGCGGGAGAGGCCGTCGCCAGGACCACGGCGGCTCTCATCGCCAGCAGTCTCTTTGTTACGGTGACCCTGCCGGCCCTCCGCGCGGACTGACCGGAGCCGCAGCGCGGGAATTATGCCTCGATAGGCACGAGGCGCAGGGTGGCTGAGGCGGCCGTCGGTCCGACGACACTGCCCACGATCTGGGGTCCGTACCTGTCGTATTTGCGGTGATACGCGGTGTCGATGCTCGAGTGGAGTGCTTCCGTGGTCGGTTGGGGTTCGAAGTCCACGTCCGCTTCCACCCCGCCAGCCCGGATACGGCCCGAACCGCTGGCAACGGCGCGCCGAAACCACGGGTTTCGCGGCCCGTTCGCCGAACGCACAAACACCTCGCCGTCGACTGCCACGCACCAGATGATGATGTACGGGCGGAGGCTGCCGTCGGTTCGCCGTGACGAAATCTCCAACTCCTCGGCGGTGCTGATTCGATGACGTTCGCCGTCTTTCCATGGGGTCATGCTGCTACTCCTGTCCTGTCAATGCCAGGATCCTCCCCCGCGGCATTGATCCTCCAGTCAAGCCGGTTTGCACACGGGGATACAGGCCCTGTTAGGGCGCGGATCAACGGTGCTGAATAAACGAACCGCGCCGGTGGGCACACATCCACCCGTTCGGTGTGTCGAACCGATGGGCAAAGTCGCGCAAAGTGGTCACCCCAGGCGATTGTTGTGAGCAGCTCGGGAGCGAAAAGTGGTGATCATCACTGGATTTTGCGCCGCTAACCGTGGCGCCCAACGAAAGGCCACCATGAACTCCCCACCTCCCGGGCTGCTGCGAAACCGACGCCGGTCCGGCATCGCGGCCGCGAGCGCCGTCGTTTTCAGCCTCGCGACCCTCGGCATGCTTGCCGGCGGCGCGAGCGCCGGCGCCGCAACAGCCCCGCCCTCGTCCAACCCTGCACTGCTGCCCATCGACGAGGCGGCGATGCGCGCCGCGGTGTCGAAACTTCGACCCGAATTACTGGTGCCAGGGGCAGTTGTCTCGCTGACAACACCTGACGGGCTGTGGGTGTGGGGCGACGGAGTGACAACCTGGGATGGAGATGAGGCCATCAGCGCCGACGACCACTTCCGGATCGGGTCGGTGACCAAGACTTTCACCGCCACGGCGATACTGCAATTGGTGCAGGAGGGCCAACTCTCGCTCGATGACCCAGTTTCGACTTATCGACCGGATGTGCCGAATGGAGCAAATATCTCCATCAGGGACCTGCTCAGTATGCGTAGTGGTCTCTACAACTACACCGAGGATCTCTACCTGAGCGACCAGATGGATAAAAATCCGGCCCGGGCGTGGGCACCGGAGGAGCTTCTGTCAATCAGTTACGCGAAGCCGCCCACCAGCGCTCCGAACACGGAGTTCGAATATTCCAACACCAACTACATCCTCCTTGGTCTCATCGCGGAGAAACTCGACGATAAACCCCTGCCCGACATTTTTGAGGACCGCTTCTTTGATCCCCTGGGGATGAGCGGGACGACCCTGCCAGGTACCAACGACAGTGACGTGACCTCGCCGCATCCCCAGGGCTATATGTTCGGGACGAATGTGAGCACCATCAATGGCGCCCGGCTCCCGGACGACCAGCTTGCGGCGGCAAAAGCCGGCACCCTGCTTCCTAACAACTACACCAACACGAATCCCTCGTGGGCGTGGGCGGCCGGTTCGGGAATCTCGACGATTGCAGACCTGTCCCGATGGGTCGAGGCGATGTCGAACGGTGAGATCCTTGACGCTGACCTGCAGAAGGACCGCCTGGAGAATCTCCTGCCCACCAGCGACGCGCCGGATGCGGCACTGTATGGGCTAGGGATCGCGAAGCTCGGCCCGCTCTACGGCCATACCGGCGAGCTGCCCGGCTTCAACACGTTCGCGGCCAGCGACCCAGTGAACGACGTCACCCTCGTTGTGTGGACGAACCTTGCACCCACCCCGATGGGAACCGATCCCGCGGTGGAGATTGCGAGGGCGCTACTCGGCCTGATCTACGCCCCGGCGGGATAAGCAGCCGCATAACCGGGCGAAGGACCGCCGCAGCTAGCCCGCATCGTGGCTGCGGTGGTCGTTCGCGCGTCTCGGCCCCAGCACATCGGCCAGGTTGATGGTCAGATCCTGCTGAATTGTGAGGTGACGGTCTCCGAGAATTCTTTTTTGTGTGTGATGGGAAGCCACACTCTCATTGTGGTTCCGACGCCGAGCACACTGGAAACCGAGACGGTGCCGTTGTGCGCCTCAACATAGGTCTTCACAATGGACAATCCGACACCAACACCGGGAACGGCACCTCGTCTGGCGGTATCGGCTCGGAAGAACCGGGTAAAGATTTGGCGTTGGTCGCGCAGGCTCATTCCCACCCCGGTATCGGTGACGCTGACAAGCGCACCATCGTCGACGGCCTCCAGGCTCACGTGTACCGTGCCGCCGGCGGGAGTGTATTTGACCGCGTTCGACAACACGTTGTCGAAGACCTGCGCGATCCTCCGCCGGTCGATCTCGGCACTGAGCGGGGCAAACGGTCCGCCGGACACCGTCACGCGGGAAGACACCGCATTCGGACCGGCCGTTTCGAGCGCATGGTCGAGCAACTGGGCGAGGTCGACCGGGCGACGCAGCAACGCCACCCGCTCTTCCGCGGTGGCCATCAGATCGGTGATCAGGCCAAGGAGCCTCGCCGAGTTGCGCTGTACTACGGCGAGCTCGGCATTAAAACCGAGTGCCCGCGAATCGACCGTGTCCTCGATCAATTCCAGGTACCCGATGATCGAAGTCAGGGGGGTGCGCAGTTCGTGCGACACCGACATCAGAAACTCGTCGCGAACGTGCACGGCATCAACAAGGTCGGTGACGTCGTGGCTGATAACAACCGAACCGAGCAGCTCCCCCGAAGGGCGCAACACCTGGCGGGATCGAACCCTGACCGCACGCTGGTTGGCGGGAGGACCCACAAGGAACGTGTTGAGGGATGCTCCGCCGTCCGCGCCCTTTTCCGCCCGGACGATGACATCGATCGATGGACGGGTGACGCCGTCCATCATCCACAGCAGCGGCAACCCTTCGGCGATGTCGTCGAGCGAGCCCCCGGCGTGCTCCGAAAGTTCCCTCCCGGACGCATTGGTCAGGATTACCCCGCCGTGCGGGTCGAACAGCACAATGGAGGCGTCGACCGTGTCGAGAACGGCATTCAGGGTGATCTCACGATCCTGCACCTCGGCCAGGAAATCATGGGTGAGGGTGGACGCCTCCGCGGCAGTACGCAAACCATGCCGGAAGCGGGCCGCGCTGTACGCCAACGCCCCCGCGAGCAGCAGAACCAGGGTGGCGAATCCGACGATCTCCGCCCACTGCCCAGCATCAGGAGCAACGCCGGCGACCAGATAGGGCACAACACTGACGAGAAGGGGCGCGCCGAAGGTCAGCGGAAGCACCCTCGGCGAAAATCCGTAGACCATCCAGAGCACGGGCGAGACGATCAACAGCCCGGAGCCATGGAACCGGGTATCCGGCGAGGTGTTGTAAATCGCGACTATCACCACGTCGAGGAGGGGCAGGACGACGGCCCAGTGCGGGGAGATCGCCTGCCACGGGACAAGCAACCCGATGCCGAGCACGGCGAGCGACGCGAAAACAACAAGGCTCAGCGTCGCAAGCACTGCCGGCGCAGTCCCGCCCCGGGCAATCACCACGATCGCGGCAACCGCCACCGCCAGCACAAAAGGCAGCTGTGGTTGGGCTATACGGCGTCGCCTTGTCGGTCCGTTACTGCGCTCGCTCAGTGTCTCGGCTGGCACGCGGTATCCCCCAATATCGGTACGCCTCGGCGTTCCGTTCCCTCCACGTCACAATACTGAAGATTTCCTCATAACCAATGAGGTAGGAAGCTTGACTCCGCCGCTGCGTCATAGTTTTGAGTGGAACCATGACACCGGTCCCCGCCCTGTACTTCACCTCCTACGCACTGTCCATGCTCGGCAACTCGATTGCGGCAATCGCACTGCCGCTATTGCTACTGCAGACCACGGGAAGCCTGTTGTCTGCCGGCACACTGGCGGCGGCCACCGCCATCCCGGCCTTCCTCGCGGGGCTTACCGCCGGTGTTGTTATCGACCGGATCAACCGGCTCACCTCCTCGATCGCCAGTGACCTGGTTTCAGCGGTCGCCATCGCCGCCCTGCCGGTGGTTGATGCGCTCAGCGGGCTCAACATCGGCTGGTTCATCCTGTTCGGCATCATCGGCGCCGTCGGCGACGTGCCCGGCCTCACCGCACGCGAGGCGCTGCTGCCTGCCATCGTGCGGCATTCCCGGATGAGCACCGAACGCCTGGTCGGGATCCGCGAAGCTATCGGCGCCCTCGTTGTGGTGATCGGGCCGGCGGCCGCCGGCGGTCTGATCCTCGCCTTCGACGGGGTCACCGTGCTCTGGATCACCGCCGCCACCTCACTGTCGGCGGCGTTGGTGAGTTTGCTGATCCCCCGTAGCGTGGGCACCATCACCGCCGGGGCAGGAGAGGGGGCACCCGTCTCGGCGCGCGCGCAACTCGCCGAGGGCTGGCGGGTCCTCTTCCGGGACGATCGACGGCTGCGCGCGGTCACCGTTGTCACCCTGGCGCTGATCACGGCGATGGCGGCCCTGCAGGGAATCCTGCTGCCCGCCCATTTCATTGCCCTCAACGAGCCGGGTTTGCTCGGGTTTGTGCTCACCAGCCTCGCCGCAGGCACACTGGTCGGAGCTGGCGTCTACGCGATCGTGGGCACACGCGGCGGCGGACACCGCCGCGGGTGGTTGCTGTCCGGGCTCGCCGGAACCGTGGTCGCCATCGCCCTCATTGGGATGCTGCCGCCGGCCGCCCTGGTCTTTGTTGGCGCATTCCTGCTGGGAGTGGCGTCCGGTGTGCTCGGTTCCGTCACCGGGGTGCTGATGGTGGAGAGAATCCCCGAACACCTCCGCGGCCGGATCATTGGCACCCAAAACTCCCTGATGATGCTGGCCGCACCTCTCGGTATCGTCATTGTGGCGGTGCTTGGTGAGCAACTCGGGTTGAGGGCCGCCGGCATCACTGTCGCTGGGCTGTGGGCGATTGTGGCGCTCTGGGGCATGCTGGGACAATCACTGCGCCAACTCGGGACCGCGGGCGCACTGCCTGGAAGACAGCCCACCGGTGCAGGCATGCGGGAATAAGGTCGGAGGACCCTGTGAGAAGTGCTGACCTCGCGAAGCGTGCCGGGGTGACGGTGCGGGCTCTCCGCCACTACCACCAGGTCGGTGTATTGGCGGAACCCGTGCGGGGTGCCAACGGGTACCGCCACTACACCGTGCACGACTTGATCCGTCTCCTGAGGATAAAGCGACTTGCCTCGCTGGGGATATCCCTCGAGAACATGCCGGAAATCCTGGATGGGCAGCCGGGCGAGCACATGCCGCTACTTGACGATCTCGAAATCGAGATTGATACCCAGATCGGTCGGTTGCAGGCCCAGAAGGCGCTGATCAACGAGGTTCGCCGGCACGATGCCGGCCCGGATTTCCCGCCGGAATTTGCCCGGTTCGGAGAGCTTTTTACGCTTGCCGGTGCCTCTTCCGAGCTGACCAGGATGGATCGTGAGCAGGCGATCCTGCTTGCGCATCTCGCGGATGGCGACGACGTCGCGCGGCTGGTCGAAGCATACGAACTGATGGCGGCTCCCGCCCTTCGTGGGGCCGCCGAAGAACTCGCCCGTGCATTCGACCAACTTCACAACGATGCCGGGGATGCGGCGGTCACAGCTATCGTCGACCTCGTGGTTGTCGCCATGGGACCCGTGATGAACCAACTCGACGATGGTTTCGACGGGGCCCTCAGTTCGTCGGCGACATCGGACCTGTTTCTCGACTACCAGCGGGTCGAACTGAACACGGCACAGCGCCGTGTGATGGCGGCCATCGCCGAACGGATGTCAGGCTCCTCCTGACCTACTTGCGGGGCGACCCGAATCGGTTGGTGGACTTCCGTGCGCCTCAGCGGCCGATTCTCGGAGTCGAGATAGAGTCACTGGGCTGTGATTGCAGTCTCCCCGGATGCCGGCGTGAGGCCAGTCGACGTCGAGAACACAGCGTTCTCCGGACAGCGGCCGCTGGTCGTCCTTGATGATGGCCTGTGCGCCGCCGCCCACCCTTTTGGAAAGGAAACACCACCGGCATGATGGGTGCACACCATGCGATGACCGGGGCAGCGGCCTGGATCGCAGTGACGGCGACCGCCGGCCACGGGCTCGGGCTCTTCCCCGTGACACCGCTAGACACCCTGGTCGGGGCGCTGGTCTGCGCCGGCGCCGCCCTGCTGCCGGATGCCGACCATGGTTCGGCCACGGTAGCCCATTCGGTCCCCGTCCTCGGCCGCATCATCACCAGGGGCCTGTCGCAGGCGTCCGGCGGCCACCGGCACGGCTTCCACGCCCTCCTGGCCGTGGTGTGCGCCTGGCTCATCGCCACCGGGCTCGGGTTCCTCACCTGGCAACCCGGATGGTGGCCGGACCCGCTCGCCGTCGGACCGGCACTGATGAGTGCGACCGCCATCGCGGTCGCAACCCGCGCCCTCGGGATAACGCGAGGATCGTGGGCGTTGGCCTGGTTCTACGGCCTTCTTATCGCCGTACTCGTCGCCCTCTTCGCGCCCGAGCAGCAAGCCTGGTTCGTGATCTGTTTCACCCTCGGTTATGCCGTGCACCTGGTTGGTGACTTCCTCACCACCGGTGGGCTTCCCCTGTTCTGGCCGTTTGTGCCGAAACCACCGCGCTGGTGGCGGAAAGTCCCGATCCTCAACGACGTGTGGCTGCGCGGCGGCAACTTCGCCCTGCCGATTCTTGGCAATGCAGGCTCGACACGGGAGTGGATCCTACTCTTGCCGACCACCGTCTACGTGGTTTATGGAGTGGCTTTCGCGGCGTTCGCACTCGCCGGTATCAACTTCACCGAATTTTTCACCGTCACCCTGTAGCGGGTGGGCGGGGTGATCCTCCCGGAAGGTCTCAGCGACCGCCGCCGCCACCTCCGCCGCCTCCCCCGCCGGAGAAACCACCTCCGCTGGAGCCGCCGAAGAAGCTGCCGCCGCCACTGCTGCCCCAGCTCGAGTTTGCCCCGCTTCCGCCGCCGCGCGAGACGTGAAGAGAAGAACGCCAGGTGGAGCTGCGGCGGAAGTCTTCAACGGCGGAGGTCAGCATCGACGGGTCGAAGGAACTTGCGCCGCTGAACCAGGATGGGTTCTCGTTGCTGTAGCGAAGGGCGAGTTCTTCGGCCCACTCCCGCTCAACACCGAACAGCACGGCGAACGGCAGCAGCTCCTCGTACAGCTTCACCATCTGCGCCACATCGGTGGGCTCCACCGCGACGGACTCGCGCAGTGCACCCTCCGGGCTCTGCAGCATCCGGAACCGGTCTTTTTCAGCGAGCGTGAGATACAGCTGCACCCCAAGAAGGTAGTCGCGCAGCATTGCCCCGGATTCGGTCAGGCGGGCTGTGCGTCGGCCGAATATCCCGGTAAGGATCACCGATCCCAGGGTGACCCCGATCGCCAGCATGGGAAGCGGAGAGGTCACCGGCGAGAAATGATTCACCACCTGGAGCACAATGCTGGACAGGAGCAGGAGAAGGGAGATCACGGTCAGCGCCGTTGCGGTGGGGGCCGCCGTTGTGCGCAGCCCGCGTCGGGTGACGTCCTTCGCTGTAGTGCGCACAAGCTGGCCGAAGCGCAGGCGCAGTACTTCCCCCCGCCGGTTTAACGATGCTGTCGCGCCGGTGGCGGGGAACGCGGATCCTTTGGGCAGGGAGAACACGGCGTGCAAAAACTGCTCTTCGAGTGTGTCGAGGCCGTCTGCGGAAATGAACTTGACCGAGTACACCCCGTTGCGGTCGAGCAGCTGCAGGTTGCCGCGGACGGCGAGCGCGATGAGCTGGGCCGACAGCCCACGCGTCTCCTGCGATAGCACGTTGGCGGCGCTCAGCAGGGTGACGCCCTCCGGCGCGGAGTATTGGGCGATGACCGTGCTGCGGCCGCGAACCGGGCGGGCGGCGATCCTGCGGAGGATCCATGCCAGCAGTGCCACGAGCCCACCGAGCGAAGCCAGCACGATGCCGGTAGCCGGTAGCACGGTGGCGGAGCGGACCGGCTGGACCATGGTGAAAGTCCCGGGATCAAACGCCACCACAACGGTCACATTCTCGCGAGCATCCAGGTCGGTGACAGAAGATTCAAAGAGGGGCCCGGCGTCATCCTGGCCCTGGCTGATGGAACACCGGTCGGTGGAACCCTGCCGACCGAAGTAGCAGGCGGATGCTCCCGTCAGGGTCGATTCGAGGGTCGGATCTATGTGCAGGCGCGCGGTCACAGCGCCGAACGGCTGGCTGAATCCGACGCCGTTGGTGTCCCAGTAGAACTCGTCAACACCTGTATCGGCAAACGCCCTGACCACGTTCTGCTGGAAGTAGCTGATCGTATAACTCTGCGTCCCGTGCACGTAACGGTCGGTGCCGAGGGCCAACTCGATGAAGCCGCCAACGGTCTTCTCGGTGTATGGCACTGTACGCCCGTCGGCGTCGACAACCGACGCGACCCTGGTCTTTAGCGGCACCCCGTCATAGTTGTCGGGGATCGCGCGGATGATGCCGCGATTCTGGTCAAAACGCGGAAACCGGGCGACGAATGTTTCCACCGTCTGCAGGGTCGACGTTCCGTCGCCGGCGCGGCCGAGCGAATAGTCGACGCTGTAGGAGTCGAAGCTGAAGTCGTCGACATTCGAGGAAACCGAGGCAGAGTAGGTGTCCGTACCGTGGGCGCCGGCCGCCGGGGTCCCGCCTCCGCCGACCACCATGGCGACGGCAAAAATAAGGACCCCCAGGATACGCATCACGCGCCGAGCCTATCGGCCTCCTCCTCGGCGGCACGCGGCTGCCGAGCGGTGGCGGCTCGCGGGCGTTGTGGTGTGAGGCCCCACGCCGCCAGTCCGAGCAATCCCACAAAAACGAGTGCGAGGGCGAGTGGAAGCGGTCCCTGGTCGGCCGAACGATCGCGAACCTGCATGGTGGGTACAAGGTCCCTCGCCATGTCTGGCCCCCCGAGCGCTGCGCCGGTGAACCCCGTGGCGTAGTCGGACACTGGTTCCTGCTCCCCCGTTCCGACATCCACCCAGGAGAAATGGGACGCGTTGCTCCCGTCGAGCTCGCTCCAGTGCAGTAGCGCTGTGCTGACGTCACGCCAGCCGACCAACGTGCCGTATCCGGTGCCCTCCAGCGCGACGGTGCGCCCAGTGGGGGTGGCCTCTGAGGTGTCCACGATGTTCAGTACGTTGCCGGCGAGGTAACCGAAGGTCAAGCCATCCGGTGAGAAAGCATCCCCGTCGAGCAGCATCCCCGCCGTTTCCAGTCCGGTCTTGACAACACTTCCGTCCCGGACGTCGACAATGACGATGCCAGCTTCGGTGTCCGCGGCTATTGCCGTGCCGTCCGGGGACAGTGCCGCAGAGTTCACATCCGACACGTCGGGGTACTCGCGTAGTTCTCCCGACTCCAGGTCGAGCAGGCCCAGCGTGCCGTGCAGGCGGAAATCCAGGTCAGAAAGTGGACTCATCGGTTCGTCGCTGGTGAGTAGCAGGACCGAGGTGCTGTCGGCCCCGATGCTGGCCGGGATCGCGCTCCGGCCAGCTCCGATGGGAATTATGCGTTGTTTGCCGTCGGCCAAGGACATCACAACAACATTGCCGGCACCCCCGGCTTGTGCGATTACCACAAATGAGCCGTCGGGAGACAGGCGTGCCTCGGCGGGGTCTCCCTGGTCGGCGGGGATGGTGAGGGCTTCGGCGGCTCCGAGCCGGCGATAAGTGCTCCCGTCTGTGCCCAGCAGGACGGCCTGGGGCACGTCAAAAAATTCGACACCGACGCCGTTCTGGTACACCATCAATGCCGCATCGACCGTGGATGGTGTGAGCTGGGGAGTCAACCAGGAATAGGGCGCAACGGTGCGGGGGAAGAGGGGAACCGCCCGGTGGGAACCATGGGCCGGCTGCGTCGCGGCGGAAACCAGGTGCGGTAGAACCACAAGCAGTACCCCTACAACCATGACCAGGAGCGCGGGCATCGGGGTGCGCCGGCTCCGGCGCTCGTGCAACTGGATCTGGCTCACAAAGCTCCCCCTGCATCCTGTCCCGTGTCCGTGTGGCTCCAGGGTAGAACGCTCGCTCAGTGCACGGGTAAATATCCGGCAAACTCTTCAGCTGACCAGCTGCTGTGCGGTTCTGCACCGTTAGGCCAAATGATCGACGCCCGCTCGTGCCGCATGAGAGAATTGTCGGATGCCCTCAGACGCTCCCCCACTCGTAGATGTCAGCGACATCATTCGTTTGGTTGGCCAGGCATCGTTCCAGCGGGCGCGCGGGTACGCCAGGGGTGGCGCCGTAGCAGACTTCGACTGGGATGAAGCATCCACCGTCATCAAGAGCTCCGTCCAGGGCAATTACCCGTCTCCGTACCGTTGCCACATCAAACTGGCCACGACGAAGGACGGGTTTTACCGACCTGTGAGCAGCTCCTGCACCTGTCCGGTGAGCAGTAACTGCAAACATGTCGCCGCAACGATCCTCGTGTCGAACGACACCCATCTGAAGCAAATCGAGCGGGACAACCTGCAAACGGGCAGCCAGTTGTTGAACAACACCATCAAAACGAAGGCGCAGCACACGAACCTCAGAAGCCCGGCTTCCCCGTCCTCGTGGAAAACAACCATGACGGCGCTGACGGCCGCAAAAGCGCCCTCGACCGCCCGCCCGTTCGGCAGCGGCCCAGCCTCTGCTGCGCACAGCCCGAGGACACCCCTCGGCCTGCAGTTCGAACTGCGTGAGCAGACCCCGCGCAATGCTGATCGCTGGCGGGGCCCGACGGCCAAGGCCGCGACCGGTGACCTGGTTCCCGGCGCGTTGTACCGCCTCGCCGTTCGCCCGGTGGTGCCAGGAAGCACCGGCAACTGGGTGCGCACCAACGTCACCTGGAATTCGATCACCCACCAGATGAACCAGCTCGCGCTGAACCCCGAGCAACACCGCTGGTTTACCGAGTTCGCCGCACTCTACCGAGCAACAACCCGTGACGTGTACACCGGGGCCGACCCGGACTGGATCTACCTCGACGACTTCCACAGCCCGCTGCTCTGGCCGCTGCTGGCCGATGCCCGCAAGCTGGGGATCGAGCTTGTCGGAAGTAAAAAGAACACCACCGTCTCCATCGGCCGGCGTGCCACCGTTAGTCTCGACGCGACGGTGGGACGCCAGGCAGCCGACGACTCCGACGAGTCGAACGAGGCCGATACCTCGGTGCGCTCAGCCGACCTGACGCTCGCCACGATCCTGATGATCGACGGCGAGCGATACCCGGTGGAGGGCTCCGGGGCCCTCGGCAACCATGGTGTCTACCACTACGAGCTGGCACCCGACGTGGTCTACGTGCTCGCGCCGTCGAGCGAGCCGCTCAGCGATGAGCAACGCCGCCTGCTCAAACAGGCGGCCCCGATGGTGGTGCCGGCGGATGACGTCGACGAGTTCATCAACGAGTATTACCCGAAGCTGCGCCGCAGTGTCGAGGTGACCAGTGCCGATGCGAGCGTCGACTTTCCCGAGGTGGTGCCACCGGTCCTTGTGCTCACGGCAACCTTCCGGGCGAAGCACGTGCTCCGCCTGTCCTGGGACTGGGAGTACAGCGAGAACGGTGTGCTCACCAGGCTCCCCCTGCGCGCTACCGCCGGTGATGAGGAACTGCGCGACGCAGCATCCGAAAACCAGATCATCGACCGTGCAGAGCAGTTGCTGCTGACCGCGACGGAAACCAGCCTTGACGTGTTCGAGCAGCTGCAGCCGCTGACGACCCTGCAGGGCCTGCCCGCCGCTGAATTCACCGACAAGGTCCTTCCGGCAATCCAGGAACTGTCTGGCGTACGCGTCGAGGTTGTTGGCACGAAGCCGGACTACCAGGAGCTCACCGAAGCGCCGACCCTGACGATCAAAACGGTGGAGACCGACCAGCGCGACTGGTTCGACCTCGGTGTCATCGTCACCATCGAGGGGCGCGACATCCCCTTCGGCCCGCTCTTTAAGGCGTTGTCGAAGGGGCAGAAGAAGTTGCTGCTCGTCGACAACTCCTACCTGTCGCTCGACCACCCCGCATTCGCGGAGCTGCACCGCCTGATCGACGAGGCGTCGACCCTGCAGGAATGGGAGACCGGTCCGCGGATCAGCCGGTACCAGGCGAGCCTGTGGGCAGATTTTGAGGATCTCGCCGACGAGACGGTGCAGGCAGAATCCTGGCGAACCGCTGTCGCCGGCCTTGTCGAGCTGACCAATCTCGACCTGGCGAGCGTCGAGGCTACCGTGCTGCCGGTCAGTGTGCAGGCCACGCTGCGTCCGTACCAGCAGGATGGTTTCAACTGGCTGGCGTTCCTCTGGAAGCACCAGCTCGGCGGTGTGCTCGCCGACGACATGGGTCTCGGAAAAACCCTGCAGACCCTCGCGCTGATCACCCACGCGGTTGAGCAGCGGGCGGCTCTTGCGGCCGATCCCGAAACGAGCGGGGCGATGGATGCTGCGCCGCTGAAGCCGTTCCTTGTTGTCGCGCCGACTTCGGTGGTGTCGAACTGGCTGGCCGAGGCCGAGCGTTTCGCGCCCAACCTCGTGGTGCGCGGTTTGACCGCGACCGAGGCCAAAGCGGGGACGCGTGTCAAGAACTACGCTGCGGGCGCGGACGTCGTTATCACGTCGTACGCCCTGTTCCGCCTCGACTTCGAGGCGTACCAGGCACAGGAGTGGGCCGGTCTCATTCTCGATGAGGCGCAGTTCGTCAAGAACCGCACGTCGAAGGCGCACGAAGCCGCGGTCGAGCTGAACGCCCCGTTCAAGCTGGCCATCACCGGTACCCCGATGGAGAACAGCCTTACCGACCTGTGGTCGCTGTTCGCTATCGTTGCGCCTGGCCTCTTTGCCTCGGCTCGCAAGTTCGCTGAAGAGTATGTTCGTCCCATCGCTCGGGGCGAGAACGAAGAACAGATGGCGAAGCTGCGCCGCCGGATTCGCCCGCTGATGATGCGCCGCAGTAAGGAAATCGTGGCGAAGGACCTGCCGGCCAAGCAGGAGCAGGAGCTGCGGATCGATCTGAACCCGGCGCACAAAAAGCTCTACGATACCTACCTGCAGCGTGAGCGGCAGAAGCTGCTCGGACTCATCGGTGACATGGACAAAAACCGCTTCATCGTGTTCCGCTCCCTCACCCTGCTGCGGATGCTCAGCCTCGACGCAACCCTGGTCGACGAGAAGTACTCCGACATTCCGTCCAGCAAATTGGATGTGCTGCTTGAGCAGCTTGAGGATGTTGTCGCTGAGGGACACCGTGCGTTGATCTTCAGCCAGTTCACCTCCTTCCTCGGCAAAGCCGAAGACCGGCTGAGGGCCGCAGGTATTGAATATGCGTATCTCGACGGTTCGACACTGCGTCGTTCCGAAGTGATCAACCGTTTCAAGAAGGGCACGGCGCCGGTCTTCCTGATCAGCCTGAAGGCCGGTGGCTTCGGTTTGAACCTGACCGAAGCCGACTACGTCTTCCTGCTCGACCCATGGTGGAACCCCGCGACCGAAGCGCAGGCGGTCGACCGTACGCACCGGATCGGCCAGACCAAAAACGTGATGGTGTACCGCCTCGTGGCGAAGGGCACCATCGAGGAGAAGGTCATGGCGCTGAAGGAACAGAAGGCAAAGCTGTTCAGCCAAGTCATGGACGACGACGCGGTCTTCAGCTCAACGTTGACGGCCGACGACATCCGCGGCCTGCTCGAGTAGTGCTTCTCACTCGCAGATGACGAAGGCGATGTCGACGGCCGGCTCGTCTGGGCCGACGGCGTCGAAGTCGGTGAAGTAGACCTCGCGCGGGGCCCCGGCGAGGGTAAGGCCCTGCACGGCAACCCAGGTTTCGACGGCGGCGTACGCCGTCATGATCTGCGGGTAGACCACCTGCGCACGGCTGATCGTGGTGAAGGCTTCACGATGCGCGGGTTCGACCCGGGTGGGCAGGTCGAGGGTTGTCGCCAGTTCCCGATTGATCGGGGTGCAGGTTTCGACCGGTCCGTCGCTGTCTTCGGTGACTTCCCCGTGGTAGACAACAAACGACGGAGCCGAAGCGGGCGAGCCTGCCCTGGCCAGCGCGCCATGTTGGCGGCCGAGGGCCGCGCCGATGAAGTCGGGCAGGATGTCGGCGGTGACGTGCCGCTGTTCGGTGAGAACGAGTTGTTCGGCAATGTCGCGAGTGCTGACGGTGAACATGGGGTAATTCCTTCCTTCCGGGGACAGGGTGATCTGGAGGTGTTCAGCGAGGAACCGGCGGCTGGCAAAGTCTGATTCCACGGACTGCCAGTAGCGCTGGATTACCTCCCGCTGGTCACCGACGCCCGCATCGATGACGGACGTGATCTGCGACAGAGGCATACCGAGGTGGCGCAGCATCCGGATCAGGCGTGCGTTTGGTAATTGGTTGTCGCGGTAGGAGCGATATCCCGTCGCAGGATCAACATTCGCAGGAATCAACAGCCCATTCGATTCGTACAGTCGCAGCGCCCGCGCAGAGAGCCGCGACCGACGCGCAAAGGTGCCAATGCTGAGCAGTTCGTCGCGGGAGGGCGGCTGGTATTCGTTCATGATGTGCCTCCTGGTCCGGACGATCCTCATCCGGCCTGTCACCCTCGATGATGCAGTTTGACGTTGGGTGAGGGTCAAGCAGGGTGATCAATCTTTTTCCGGAATTCGCGGCTTCCCGACCCCGAGACCGGACGCACACAGAAAGGGCAGGTGCCGAAGCACCTGCCCTTTCGAACTGACCTGCGGGTTTTAGCCGCGGGTGAAGAATTCGATTGTGTCGTCGCTGACGCGGTTGAGGTAACCGTAGCCCGACCAGTTGATGTACCCGCCGTCACCCTTGTTGGTGAAGGTGCCAGAGTCGAACAGCCACACACCGTACTGCACGCCGTCGTAGTTCGCGCTGATGTAGCCGGCGACGCCGTTCAGCTGGAACTCGTGGTCCTGCGACAGGTTCTGCACAATCACGTTGTACTGCTGCTGCCCGGCGTTGAAGAAGGCCTGGTAGGTGACGTCCTTGACGAAGCCTTCGCGGTTGTCGGCGCTCTTGACGGCTTCGGAGATGGCCAGTCCCATAGCCAGCGGGTCAATGGTCACTTCTGCGGGGATCTCGGCGGCGGATGCTGCCGGTGCCGGTGCGAAGTTGGTTGCGCTGAGTCCGAGTCCGGCGGTGACAAGACCGGCGGTTGCGACGGTGGCGATAAGGGTGCGGCGGATGTTCATGGGTGGTCTCCTTCTATTTCCGGCGATCCCCGTGTGGGGTGCCGTGCGTTTCTGTTGACACCATCAACTCTGGGCGCCGGCGGGCGGTGAACCTAGCAATCAGCACCCGCGTTAGTCGATCGCCTAACGATTGGGTTGAACGCCCACTGGAGTGCTCGGTTGCGCTACGGCGCAAAAGAATTTGACTCTCGATCTCACGTTTGACATGTCTGAAACGTCTACCCAGTGAGTGCAAGAATGACGAAGAGAGGATGTGCCCGATGACTGCGCGCCACACCACGATCTCTGCACCGGTCGGTGACCTGCTGCTCGTCGCCGACGGTGCCGCCCTGACCGGGCTGTACTTTGAGGAACACCGTTATCGGCCACGGGCAGCATCGATGGG
>Ga0247735_1000208_pt1 | contig 25411 bp, 23 predicted proteins | sample UWRJL178409R2_FD_180934 | JGI IMG/M metagenome (GOLD analysis project Ga0247735, IMG submission 180934) | Plant litter microbial communities from Arlington Agricultural Research Station in Wisconsin, United States - UWRJ-L178-409R-2 | ecosystem: Environmental > Terrestrial > Plant litter >... | reverse complement strand
CGCGCCGGCGGATGTCGCGGCTGCGGTGGCGTTTCTTGCAAGTCCGGCAGCGCGGCACATCACGGCTGCGATACTCAACGTGGATGGCGGGCAAACGGCCTAGGAACTAGCAACGGCATGGTCGCGTCCACGAGCGCCCATGCCGAAAGCGCGTTCTTTCAGCTGAAGACCGTACGCTTGTTGGTGCGCTGCAAAGACCCAAAAGCAATCGATTACTGCTCATATCCACGTTTCCAAAATCAGACGTCCGTTCATCGGCCTAAGGGTATCCAGATACAGATTCGGTCAGTCCGAAATGGAACGGCTGAAGCCGCGACCGCGCAGATCGCGGTTGCCCTTCATGGCAGCGAATTCATGAAACAAGGAGTCGGGCCGCAAGTTCAGCGGTGATGGCCATGTTCGACACGAAAATCGCTATCGTCACCGGTGGCGAGTCTGGAATCGGCGCGGCCTGCGCCCAGGCTCTGGGAAACGCCGGGGCACGCGTCGTGATCACGTATTTCGAGGATGTTGCAGCGGCGCAGGCGGTCTGCGCATCGATTGGCGGAGACGATCGCGCGATCGCGGTGCAGACCGACGTGGGCGACGAAGCCGCGGTGGAACGGCTCTTCGCCACGGCCGAAAAAACCTTCGGTACGGTCAGCCTGCTGGTCAACTCGGCCGGGTTGAACATGAGCGGCGTGATGCTGGCCAATATGGCACTTACGCAGTTCGACCGGGTCTTGCGTTCCGATCTCTACGGCCCGTTTCTCACCTGCCGACGGATGGTACGTGCGCTTGAAGCCCAAAATGCCAAGGGCAGGATCGTCAACATCTCTTCGATCCACGAACGTGCACCCCGACCAGGCGGTGTCGATTACGACTCTGCAAAAGGTGGCCTGTCGCAGCTCACCGCGACGCTGGCGCTCGAACTTGCTCCCAAGGGCATCGCAGTTAACGGCGTCGCACCGGGGATGATTCTGACGCCGATGAACCAGTCCGCACTCGACGATCCGGAAGAGCTGGCGAAAAAAGAGGCGGCAATCCCGTGGAGACGAGCCGGCCGGCCGGACGAAGTTGCAGCGCCGGTCGCGTTCCTGCTGTCGCCGCTGGCAGAGTATATCACAGGCACGACCGTGACGATCGTTGGCGCGCTGTCGCTGACCGTGGCGCAGGGCGCATGACGATCACGTACGCGGTTGAGCAGCTCGACACCGTCACCATCTCTGCCGCGTCGGTGATCGATGGCATGGACCTGATGAGCCCGTTTGTTTGGCGTGAAGGCGGCCTGTACCGGATGATGGTCCGCGGTGTGCCGCATCCGCTCGCGCCGCACGATCCGACGGGGATTATCGCTCGCGGGGAAAGCCGTGACGGTCTGGCCTTCACGATGGACCCGGGGCTGGCGATCACCCCCGGCCCCGCTACCGAGGACTTGGGCGGTTGCGAAGACCCGACCGTCCTTGTGACCTGCCACGAGTACCTCGTCTATTATACCGGCGTGGATGCAGCCCGGGCACAGGGCTGCATGATCTTGGCTGCCGGGCCCAGCCTGACCGCGCTGGTAAAGACGGATGTCATGCTCAAGGCGCCGCCTGGCGAAGGCAATATCAAGGAAGCGACGCTCGCACAGACCTCGGCCGGGGATTGGCGGCTGTTCTACGAATATGCCGCGGAGGGCGCGTCGCGGATCGGCATCGCGGGCGGCCCGACGCCGAAGGGACCGTGGACCGTGCTGCCCGACCCGTTTGGCACCCGCGAGGACAGCTGGGACAATTGGCATCTCTCGACCGGGCCGATCTGGCAGGAAGTGGGCCAGGACCCGGTGATGTTCTACAACGGGGCAACGCACGATGCGCGCTGGCGGATCGGCTGGATCAGTTTCAGTCCCAATTTCGCGCGGGTGACGGGGCGCGGGCTTGAACCGCTGCTGGTGCCGCCACCACCGCTAAGCCGCGAGGCGACAGACATCGCGTTTGCGGCATCGACTGTAGCCGAGGGCGACCGGATCGCGCTGTATTATTCGCTGGAGGACCGCATGCTGCGGCGAGCGTTGATCGGACGGTATCACAGTTAGCCAACCGGGTGGCGGACTTGCAGCTACACCGCTATCATTGAGACAACGCCTCTGCATCGTTGAATTTGACCCAGTTGCGGACGCTCAGAGTCACAAAACCGCGACCTGAAAGCGGTCGTTCGTTCACCTTTGATTACAGCCTTGGCCGTGGCAAGACGGTGCCATGACCGGTGCCGCTGTCACAACCGACGTGTCTCGCCGCCGCGTCATATCGGCATGGCGCCTCGTCGGGGGCGCGTATCTGCATTTCGCGGTCCCGGCTTATCTTGTTGCGATGCCGCTCGCAGCGATCTTTATATCTCCGGCCCGAGCCTCCATCACCGCGATGATTGCCTCAGTGCCACGGCTCAGCGGATTGTTTCTCGCTGGCTATGCCATCCTTGCCGCCAGCTCCGTCGTTGTCGCGATGGGGATCGAGCCACTGCTGCGGCTTCGCAACGCGCGGCGTGCAGCACGCGACCCGCACTTCGCCGCCCAGGCGTCGAGCCGTCGGGTCGCACGGGCCATTGCGGAGGGCATGCTGCAGCTCGGACCCGAGGCGGCATCGATGCTCGATTCCTTTCGCGGTCCGCGATGGGATCATGCAGACGAACGGTTTCAGGCGCTCTCCGCCGATCTCGTCGAAGTCGTGCGGACAGCGTCGGCGGCGCTCGAGACCGCCCCGCTCGATCGACGCGCTGCGATCGCCGACCTGGCCGCGGCTTCGCTGCAGCGCATCGACAGCGCCCTTGCCGCCCTGCAGGCCGAGCGCGGCCGCCTAGACGAGGGCGACCTGCAGACGATCGCCCGCTATGTCGCGACGCGCTACGACTCATCCGATTTCGCTGGCGATGCCCATTGAGCAGGTATAAATAGTGCGCGGGCGCTGCTCTTGCGCTCGGCAAAGGTCCCAAGGACACCTTCAGAAATATGACAAACATTTATGTGGCCGGCGCTATTGCCGTCGCAGTTATCGTCGTGTTTTGTCTTTTCACCCTTTCTCGCTGCATCCGATATGTCGGCAACAACCGCGTCGCAATCGTCGAGAAATTGTGGAGCCGCAATGGCTCCATAAGCGGCGGCCTGATCGCGATGAATAATGAGGCCGGATATCAACCGGTCTTACTGCGCGGCGGCTATCATTTCTTTATGCCGTTTCAGTATCGCATCCACGCCCAGCCGCTGGTTACTATCCCGCAGGGGCAGATCGGCTACATTTTCGCGCGTGACGGTGCACCGCTTGGGCCCACGCAGACACTCGCCAGCAATTTGCGCACCGCCGATTTCCTCGACGTGCGCCGCTTCCTCGAGGATGGCGGGCAGAAGGGGCCACAGCGCACGATCCTGCGCGAAGGCACCTATGCCATCAACCTCGCGCAATTCGTGATCATCACGCGCGACCACATCTATGGTGTGATGCTAGAGGCGAACGACAACGAGCTGTTTACCAACATGCAGGCCGTGATCGCCGAACGACACGGGTTCGACACGGTAGTTATCCGTGATTCGACCGACCAGATTGGCGTGGTCACGGTGCATGACGGCCCGGCGCTCACTGCCGACCAGATCATCGCGCCCGAAGTCGGCACGGACCAAGCCGATATCGCGACCTTTCACAACAGCTTCCAAGATCCCGAAAAATTCATCGCCGCCGGCGGCCGCCGCGGGCGCCAGCTGCAAGTGCTAGTCGAGGGCAGCTATTTCATCAATCGCCTGTTCGCGACGGTCGAGATGGTGTCCAAGACGGTGATCGAGGTCGGGCATGTCGGCGTCGTGATCAGCTATACCGGCGACAACGGCGCCGACACTTCGGGCGAGGACTATCGCCACGGCGAGTTGGTCGACCGCGGCACGCGCGGCGTTTGGAGCGAACCGCTCTTGCCGGGGAAATATGCCTTCAACACCTATGCCGGCAAGATCATCATCGTGCCGACCACCAACTTCATCCTGAAATGGGACCAGGACACCACCGGTCAGCACAAGTTCGACGAGAACCTGTCGCAGGTTTCGCTGATCACGCGCGATGCGTTCGAGCCGACGCTGCCGCTTTCGGTCGTCGTGCATATCGACTATCGCAAGGCGCCGCTGGTGATCCAGCGCTTCGGCGACATCAAGAAACTGGTCGAGCAGACACTCGATCCGATGGTCTCGGCCTACTTCAAGAACGTGGCGCAGAAGAAAACGCTTATCGAATTGCTGCAGGAACGCTCTGACATTCAAGAGCAGGCCGGCGGCGAGATGCGCGCCAAGTTCAACGCGTATAATCTCGAGCTGCAGGAAGTGCTGATCGGCACGCCGCGCGCAGCGGTCGGCAACGACCAGATTGAGAAGGTGCTCCAGCAGCTGCGCGAGCGTCAGGTCGCCGAGGAACAAGTCACGACCTATCAGAAGCAACGGATCGCCTCGGAGGGCGAGAAGGAACTGCGCGCCGCGCAGGCGCGCGCGCACCAGCAGACGGCGATTACAGAGTCCGAGCTCTCAATCACCGTGCAGGAGAACCAAGGCAAGGCTGCCGCGAAGCGTGCGACGCAGGATGCCGAACAGACCCGCACGCTGGCACGCGCCGAGTCCGATCGCATCAAGATCATCGGCGAGGGCGAGGCAGCGAAGGTCGTCGCGCTGGCAGGCGCGGAAGCCGATCGCATCACCAAGACCGGCCTTGCCACCGCCGAGACGATCGAAAAGCAGGCGGCTGCCTCGGGCGGCGCGCAATATCAGCTGGCGCGCCAGATCGTGGAACGACTGGCCGAGGCGCTGGAGGCGTCTGGCGTGGACATTGTACCGCGCGTGCAAATCAATACCGGCGGAACGAGCAACGAGGGTGGCGGAACGATGCAGGCGCTGATCGGCATGCTGCTTTCAGAAAAGGGCGTCGGATTGCTGTCCAGCCCCGCTGCGAGCGACAAGGCTGCGTCGGAAATTGGATTGCTGCCGAGTGACGCTGCAGTGAAGAGCATCATTTGATAATCACGGCTCGCGCAATGACATGCGCGAGCCGGCCGACCACGCATCATTTTGCCTGGAGCACGCGCCGCCTGAATGTCCGCGATCGGCTCGGTACCAGCGCTGAAGCCTTGCGGCGGCTTGTGGCAAAGACCCAGTAGCGGCCGTTCAGGACCAACGACCCAATTCCCGGAAGCGGACGCTTGTTCATCTCACAGGCTACTCGCACGAGCGATGTTAGCAACGAGCTCGGAGCGGGTCTGCGCGCTTTGTTTCCAAGCGGGCTGGCCGGGGCGGGTGCGCCAGGACTCGCTGAGCGGGCTGTTGTCGACCGTATCAAAACCGAATTGGTCGTAGAGGCGCGAAGCGACCGCCGCCGCTTCTGGAAAGTCGCTTGAGACGGACAACGCCAGCCGCTCGGATGATCCGGCCGGTCGTCCCCACGTGAGGATCCGCGGCGCCTGGATATGCGTAAACGCCTTAACCACCTTGGACGTGGGAAGTTGCTCCTGTCGAAGCTCGTGCTCGGTTTTCTCGCCAGAGTCTACAATCGGGTAGTTCCCGTCACGCCAGGGCAGGTAGTTGTTTGTGTCGATCACGACTTTGCCTGCAAGCGCGTCCCCGGGCATATCGTTGACCAACCGGAGAGGCACCGCAATAACAACAAAGTCGCCCACCTTGGCAGCCTCGGCTGCGGTCACCGCCCGCGCGGCCGGCCCAAGCTGGCAACAAGCTCCGCCAACGTCCCGGGTCCGCGCGAGTTTGCGATCACGACCGTGTAGCCGCTGTCGATGGCTGCGCGGGCGATGTGGCTGCCCACCTCGCCCGCGCCGATGATGCCGATGATCGTCATCGTAGCTTCACGCCCCGAATGCACCGTCGATGGTATGCATAGCGCCGGTGACGAAGCCCGCCTCTGGTCCGGCCAGCCAAGCCACCATCGCGGCGACCTCCTCGGGCCGGCCATGTCGTTTGATCGCCATAAAGCCGTGCATCAGGTCCTTCATCGGCCCGTCTTCCGGATTGGCGTCGGTGTCGATCGGTCCAGGCTGCACGACGTTGATCGTGATCCCCCGTGACCCGAAATCCCGCGCCAGGCCGCGCGCCATACCCTGCAGCGCCGACTTGCTGAGCGCGTAGGACGCCATTCCCGGAACCGGCATGCGATCGCCATTTACCGAGCCGATGACGATGATGCGGCCACCGTCCGGCATCGCCCGCGCCGCTTCAACAGAAGCATGATACGGCGCGTGGACGTTGACCCTGAACAGACGGTCGACCTCGTCCGGATCTTGCTCGAGCGCGTCGCCGAAGATCGCAAAGCCGGAGTTCACCACCAGCACGTCGAGCGGTCCACTGTCGCGAACCCGTGCGATGACTGCGTCGCGATCGGCGCTGTCCGTCTGCGCTGCTGTACTTCCGGTTTCTGCCGCCAGTCGCTTGGCCGCGTCACGCGAACCGGCATAGGTGAAGGTCACTGCGGCGCCTTCAGTAGCAAAACGCCGGACGATCGCCGCGCCGATCCCGCGGCTGCCACCGAGCACCAGAACGGATTTATCTTGAAACGCGGCCATGAGCTTGTCCTTGAGAGTTAATGTACGAATCGCTACATAAAGTGGCGGTGCAGCTCAGGCAAGGATTGTGTACGAGTGACTACAAATAAACCGCGAGGTCGCCCTCGCCGCTTCGATCCGGAAGAAGCGGTCGGGATCGCCCAACAGCTGTTTCATGCGCGCGGCTACGACGCGGTCAGCGTCGCGGACGTGACGGCTGCGCTCGGCATCAACCCGCCCAGCTTCTACGCCGCCTTCGGCAGCAAGGCAGGCCTCTACGTCCGTGTGCTCGAGCGGTATAATGGCGCAAACGCGGTGCCGCTCGCGACCCTTTTGCGCGACGATCGCCCAGTGGCAGAGTGCCTGGCCGCCGTTCTGGAGGAAGCAGCGCGGTACTATGCCGCCAACCCGGAGGCTGCCGGCTGCCTCGTGCTTGAAGGCGTGCGCTGCGACGATCAGGGCGCGCGCCAAGCGGCACTCGCCTACAACTTAGCTGCCGAGGCCGTGATCCGGGATTATGTCGCTGCGCGCTGCCCCAAACGGGCCGACCAACTGACCGACTTCGTCAGCACGACGATGTCAGGGCTCTCAGCCAAGGCTCGCACTGGGCACAGAGTGGACCAGCTACTGGCTACAGCCCGGCTTGCAAGCTTGGCGCTGACACAGGCTGCTGAAGCTTAAACTTTGCGTCGGGTGCGACCCATACTCGGTCATTCACGGCTTCGTTTACGCACGTCGATAGCGGACGGTCGTTCATCCGACGCCTAGTGTCTGATCGGACAAGGACCATCTGTCCGGGCGGGCAGCAAGTCCGCCCGGACTGCGTTCTGCGAGGCCGCCTACATGCCAGCTGCGGTTGGGCGGACGATGACTTCGTTGATGTCCACACCCTCGGGCTGCTCCAACGCGTAGCGGATCGCGCGCGCGATCGCGTCGGGGGTCAGCGACTTCTGCCGCCATGCGGTCAATGCCGTGGCGATCGCCGGGTCGGTGATGTCGTTGCCGAGCTCGGTGGCCACGACGCCCGGCGAAATGATCGTCGTACGGATGTCGTCATGCTCCTGACGCAGCCCTTCGGTGATGGCCCACACGGCATATTTGGTCGCGCAGTAGACGGCCGCGCTCGGCATCACGAAGTGCGCGGCGATCGACGCGACGTTCACGACATGGCCCGATGCCTGGCGCACGAAACGCGGCAACACTGCAGCAATGCCATTCAGGACGCCGTGAATGTTGACGTCGATCATCCGCGTCCACTCGTCCTGCTTCAACGCCGCGAGCGGCGACAACGGCATGACACCGGCGTTGTTGATCAGCACGTCGACGCGCCCAAAGCGCGCTTCCGCGGCGTCGGCAAAGGCTGCGAAGCTTGACGCATCGACCACATCCAGCAACTGCCAGACCACGTTGGGGCCGAGTTCGGCGGCCAGCGCTTCGAGGCGGTCGGTCCGGCGCGCACCGATGAAGAGGCGAGCGCCCTTACCCGCCAGTTCGCGCACGGTCGCTTCACCGATACCACTGGACGCGCCGCTGATGAGCACGGTCTTGTCGATGATGTCGTTCATGATGGTTCCTTTCGTGTCGCCATGAGGCTAAGCACAGATGGAACCCGACGCTCCGCACCCGTGAGAGCGATCATCCGAAATCATTGCACGATCCTCCGAAAGGACGATCACGCGCTTGCGACCGCAGGCACCAGCGAACACACATTCCGCATGAGCTCGATCGCAAACCTCGCCGCGCTGGTTGCGCGTCACGTGCCTCGCACCGGCATGGTCAGCACGCCGATCCGCCGGCTGTCGCTGTTCCGGGCCGACCAGCCGACCGTCCCCTTGCCAGCCGTCTATGACGCCTCGCTTTGCATCATCGCCCAGGGGAGCAAACGCGTGTCGTTGGGCGAACAGAGCCTGGTTTACGATGCCGCACATTATCTGCTGGTCTCTGTTGACCTGCCGCTTGTCGGGCATGTCATCCAAGCAGATCGGGACGCCCCGTACCTCTGCTGCAAAATCGATATCGACCAAGCAGTGCTTACAGACCTTGTCGTCGCGGCAGGTGGCCGAGCACCCAGAGCCGAACTGCCTGCCCTCGCAGTCTATCGCAGTGACGACGATCTGATCGACGCCGCGTGCCGGCTGATGCGCCTGCTCGACCAGCCCGACAGCATCCCCGCGCTGGCGCCCCTAATCGAGCGGGAGATCCTGTATCGCCTGCTCAACGGCCCGCATGGCCCCGGCCTTCGCTACATGGCGGTCGCCGACAGTCACCTCAATCAGGTAAGCCGGGCGATCGCCACGATCCGCACGAACTTTAACCAGCAGCTTCGGATCGACGACATCGCCGCTGCTGCGGGCATGAGCTCATCATCGCTACATCAGCACTTCAAGGCAGTGACGAAAATGACGCCGCTGGAGTACCAGAAGCAACTGCGCCTGCAGGAAGCGCGACGGCTGATGCTGTCCGGAGGCACAACCGTGGGCAGCGCCGGCTTCACGGTCGGTTATGAAAGCCCCTCGCAGTTTAATCGCGAGTATGCGCGTCTGTTTGGCGCGCCCCCTCGCCGTGATATCGAGCGGCTACAGCTCAGCGGCAATCTGCTCACGCCAGTGTGAACCGCTCGTCGTCGGATTGGACCCACATCCGGCGACCGTCTTGAACGGGAGCTTTCCCACCGTCCCGCTTCAGCGGCTCAGGCCCGATAGCTGCTTCCTTGCGACACCTGCGGAATCTCGATCACCTTGGGTCATCTCTCCTTCGAACAGCGAAAGCTAACCGATGGATCCGTTGCGACCGAGCGGGCCGAGGTCAACCATCGGCGGTGGTGCGTTGATGGCGGGCCGAGGAGGCGTCGAAACAGAAGAACGACTACCACGAGAGCTCCGGTTTGGTCACCATCAGCCAGAAGATGACGATGACGCCGATAAACGCCGGCCAGCCGAGCAGGAACCACAACCGCGACAACCGGAAGTAGCGCGACGGCAATTGCTCCCCCAGCGGCGTGCGATCGGCAATTCGCCGCATCTCGATTTGGATGCCGACGACGGGCAGCCAGCAGGCGCCGACCAGCAGGTAAAGCGCGATCGACGCGGCCAGCCAGCCCGTCGTCAGCGGGAAGCCCGCGATGTGCGCCAGCCACACGCCGGTTATCGGTTGGACGATAACCGCCGGCGTCGTGAACAGCCAGTCGGCGATCACGACGTTGCGGTTGACGATGCGGCGCGCGCCAGCATCGCCCGAGCGGTTCGCCATCCAGCCATGAAAGGCGGTGCCGAGCCCGGTGCCAAACAGCAAGGTCGAGCTGAGGATGTGGACGGTTTTGAGCAGCATGTAATCAACCACGACGAGTCTCCAGTGTATGGACGGCGAGCGACAGACCCAGCACGGCGGCGTTCTTGACGAGCGCGCCGAAGGGATCGGCCCAGAGCTCGGGCACCATGCCGGCAAGGATCAGGGTATAGACGGTCATCAATCCAATTCCGGCGAGTGCCGCGCCGCGAACGGCGGCGAGCAGCGCCACGCCGATGGCGATATCTGCCAGCGATCCTGCCCAGAGAGCGGCTGTCGCTGGCGCACCGATAAGTCCGACGCGGGCGAGCCATGCGGCGCTGGCGGCCTGCGGCGTGAAGACGAGCGGCACGATCCCGCCCGCCAGCCATGCCAACGCCAGCATCAGCCGTAGGATCGGTGCTACCGGCGCAAGCCGGGCATCGCGGAGGTCCCCCCCGCCCGCCGGGCAGCGCGCCAGCGCCTGATCCAGGGGTGCCGGCCGACATCCCGTTGCCGCAACCAGCGGGGCGAATGGAGCAGTATTGCCGGCGGCGAGCATCGCCATGCCTTCACGAGTGACCGGCCCAACCCCGAACTGTGCGACGGCGGCAAGTACCATCCGCGGTACGGTCACGCCCCGAGCGGGCGAGAGACCGAGCCACTGACGAAAGCATGCGATGAGCGCGTCTGTCGTCATCGGCCCAGGGCCAACAACATCGAGCCGCTCAGCCAGCGGCAGAGGCGCGTGCAGCAACCGGGCGACGACCTCGACCAGATCGTCGATGTGGATCGGCTGCACCAGACCTCCGGCTTGCCCCAGACGCGGCGTGACCGGCAGCGCGGCCAGTGCCGCGAAGAGCGCGCTGCTCCGCCCGCCGCGGCCGATGACCAGCGAAGGACGCAACACCACCCAGCCCATATCGCTGCCCGCAGGATCGAGCGCGGCGAGATGATCGTCCGCAGCGGCCTTACTCCGGTGATAGGCACTGGCGGCTTGGGCGTGCGCACCCAAAGCGGAGACCTGAACGACCCGGCCGACGCCGACCGAGCGGCAGGCGTCGAACAGGGCGGCGGGTCCGCGTGCATGAACCTGCGGGTAGCCGCGCGCGTCGCCGAACAGTCCGGCGCAGTTGATCACCGCATCCACCCCGGCGAGCCGGCCGCGCCACGCCTCGACGCTGTCACGCGACAGGTCGCAGGACAGCGCGCTCGCGCCGGGTATCAGCCGTTCCAAGCGCGCCGGGACGCGGCCGGCAGTGGTGACGCGGACGCCTTCCGCCACCAGCCGCCCCGCGATATGGCGGCCGATGAAGCCACCGGCTCCTACGATCAGGACATGCATCGCTCGTCCTCTCACGCGGCGGCGCGGGGGGTGCGGCTCCAGACCGCAAATCCCATGCCGGTTAGCGCCAGCAACACACCGAACAGCGCGCTCGTCATCGTGCCCTGCACCAGATCGGTCGGGCTGGTGGCGATGCTGCGAATCGAGACGAACAGCATTGGGGTGGCGACCATCATCACCGTCGACCATACCGCCCAGAAGCGCGAGCGTTGTTCGGTGCCGCAGAGTTCGGCCAGCAGGATTGACAGGGGACGCCACAGGACGACGGCTGCAAGGATCGCGATGAGCGCGGTCAGCGCATAGGTTAGCAGCAACGCTGCGATCGGCAACAACATGGACGGTCTCCTTCGAACGCCGCGCGACGATCGCCCCGGCTCGGAAGACGCATTGCGAATGGCATGCCAGTTGCGACGATCGGCGGAAATCGGTGCTTTTTCGATCCGGCAACGTGCGGGAATGTTAACGCAGTGAACGGAGCGAGCTGCTATGCTGTCAACGATGGATACGGCTATCGGCCTCTTCGCCTATATCGGCGCGCTGTCGCTGACCGCGCTTGCCAGTGCGCTGCTTGCCGTGTTCGTCGCTCTGCGCGCGCGAGCGCTGCCGGGGTCGACGCTGCTTGCCGTCTTCCTTGGCGGTGTCGCGCTTTGGAGCATCGCGCAGGCGCTGCCGGCCATCTTCGGCCTTGGTGCGTCGCCGGTCACGACGACGCTGATCGCACTGTCACCGTTGCCTGCGGCCGCGTTCGTGCACCTCGTCTTCGCCTTCGCTCTGTGCGGCGCGCTTCGGCCGGTCGCGATTGCCAGCTACGCGACCGCCGCCTTCGCCGCACTGGTCGGTTTGGTGTTCGGCGTCGGCGAGGTCGTGCCGTGGCGGGGCTTTCCCGGCATGTTCATACCCTCGGCCGTCGGCTGGGGCGTGCTCGCCCTGGCGGCGCTGCTGTCCGTCGCGGGTCATCTGCGCCTCGCCCGTGCCTGGCGCGAGCAGGCGGGGCAGCATCAGCGTCAGACCGGCGCGGTGTTCATGTCCAGCCTGATCGGCCTCGCCGCGCTGACCGGGTTCGCCTTCCCAGCGCTCGGCATCGACGCCTACCCCTGGCCCGTCCTGCTCCTGCCGCTATATTCGGTAGTGCTGGTCTATGGCATCCTGCGCCACCGCTTTATGGCGGCGGACCTGTGGGCGCGGCGTGGCCTCGTCTGGCTGCTGCTGGTCGCCGGCGCGGGCGCCGCCAGCGCGCTCATCGCGTCGCTGCCCCTCACGCTCGCCGGGCGTCCTGCCGGGCTGTTCGCCACCTGGGCCGCGTTGGCCGCGACGCTGGCACTGGGGCTCATGATCCTCGCGCCCTTGAAGCGGCTTGCCGACCGCCTCGTCTTCCCCGGCGGGCGGGTCAGCGAGGCGGACATCGCCGAATGGCGCGACCGATTGGCTGCGGCGCTAGATGAAGGAGCCCTTTTCGAGGCGGCGTGCGGGCTGCTGCGCGATCGATTGAACCTGCCCGCCGACGGCCCGACGCTCACCATCGCGGGTGATGTCGTGACCTTGGTGGGCTGGGACGACGCTCCGCCTACAACCCGCTACATCGCCGAGCGCTTCGCCATCATCGTCGCCGAAAGCGCGCGCCGCCTTGGCGCCGCTCGCGTGCTGGTCGAGGCAGAGCGCGAGGCCCGCCTTGCCGAGATCGGGGCGCTCGCGGCGACAATCGCGCATGATCTGCGCAATCCGCTCGGCATCGTGCAGATGGCCGCGACCGGCGCTCCGGCGGAGGTGCGCGCAGAGATCGGCGAACAGGTCGCGCGGATGAACTACCTCGTCACCGACATCCTCGACTACGCGCGCGCCTGGACGATAGCGCCGCAGCCGTTGCGTGTCGCCGATCTGGTCGGAGCGCTCGGGGTGGAGGCGCAGGTGCCGGACGACCTGACGCTCGTGGCCGACCGGCAGGCGCTGCTGCGAGTGCTGACGAATCTCATCGATAATGCCCGCGCGCTCGGCACGCGGGTGGCGGTCTTCGCCGAAGCCGCGCCAGTCATCCTCGATGTCTGCGACGACGGTCCCGGGATCGCGCCGGAGATCGCCGACAGCCTGTTCCGCCCTTTCGTATCTCGGCGCCCGGGCGGCACTGGACTGGGTCTCGCGATCGTCCGCCGGATCATGGAGGCGCATGGCGGCACCGTCGCGCTTGCCCATCGTGACGGCTGGTCCACCTGTTTCCGCCTGACTTTCGGAGCGAAGCCATGATCCTCCTCGCCGACGACGAACCCGCCTTCCAGCGACTGACCGGCGCCTGGCTTCGCGGCCTCGGTCATGAGGTCGAAGTAGTGGGGGACGGCGATGCCGCGCGCGCCGCCTTTGCGGCCAAGCCTGCGGACCTCGTCCTGCTCGACCTCGCCATGCCGCCGCACCACGACCCGGAGGCCGGACTGGCGCTGATCCCGTTTTTCGCGCCGGCGCCTGTCGTGGTGATGACCGGCCATGCCGACCATTCGCTGGCGCTCAAGGCGATTGAGGCGGGGGCATGGGACTTCCTCGCCAAGCCAGTCGATCCCGATCTGCTGCGCGTCGTGGTCGCCCGCGCGCTGGAGCGGGCGCGGCTGGCGCGCGAGGTGGCAACGCTGAAGGCGCGGGCAGGCGCGGACGAAGACATGGGGCTACTGGGCACCTCTCCTGCAATGGCAGCCTTGCGCGAGTTGATCCGCCGCGTCGCGCCGACGCGATTGCCGGCGCTGGTGCTGGGGCCGAGCGGAACGGGCAAGGAGCTGGTCGCGCGCGCGATCCACGCTGCGTCGCCCCGTGCCACTCGGCCGCTCGTGCCGATCCATTGTGGCGCAGTGCCGACCGAGCTGCTCGAGAGCGAGCTGTTCGGCCATCTCAAGGGCAGCTTCACCGGCGCCGCCACCGATCGTCCCGGCCTGATCGAGACCGCGAACGGTGGGACGCTGTTCCTCGACGAGATCGGCGAGATGCCGGCTGCGATGCAGGTGAAGCTGCTGCGCTTCCTTGCGGACGGCAGCTACCAGCCGGTCGGCGCGCGCGCATCCCGCATTGCCGATGTCCGCATCGTGGCGGCTACCCACCGCGATCTCCCCTCTGCGGTGACGGAGGGCAGCTTCCGCGAGGATCTGTTCTATCGGCTAAAAGGCGTCGTCCTGCGCACGCCGTCGCTCGACGAGCGTGCTAGTGACGTGCCGCTGCTCGCCCGCATGTTCCTGCGCCGGACGAGCGAGGGCAGCGCGAGCTTCACGCCCGATGCACTCGACTGGCTGGCGGAACGGCGCTGGCCTGGTAACGTCCGCGAGTTACGCGCAGCCGTCGAGTGCGCAGCCGCGCTCGCTATCCCCGGAGCGGCCGGTCTGATAATCGGTGCAGCCGATCTCGCTTTTGCAGTCGGTGATCTGCCGTCTCAACCAGCGCCGTCTGCCTTTAAAACCCTGGACGAAGAGGTCGCTGCCCTCGAACGCCGGCGCATCGTCGAGGCGCTCGGACGCACTGGCCACAACCACACTCATACCGCTCGCGAACTGGGACTATCGCGCGTCGGCCTGCTCAAGAAGATGGACCGCATGGGGCTGCGCTGACCCACTTGCGGCCATTCGCACAAATTGCTTGGCTTCCCAAGAGTCGCCGCTCGTTCATCGCAAAAAGCGCGCTGACAAGCTCGAACGCTCTGGCTGGCCAGTTCGGCGATGGCTGTAACATTTAGCCTACCTCTGGCTTATTGCGGCACCGCTCGCCGTGCCGTGATCACCCTGAGCTGCAAATTGGTCACCCGCAGCCACATCCCCCGCCGCAGCCGCCGTCGGCACCGCCGCAGCTGCCGCCTCCGCCATCGCAACCTGCGCCTGCGGTGCAACCGTCAGAACAGGATCTGGTGCTCCGACCAAACGTGCCCGCCTTGAGGTTGGTCGATACACTGAGAAGGATGATGGCTGTGCCGATCAGCAACATGACGCTCATGCAGTTCATTCCCAAAAGACCTGTCACCGCCAGTCCGGCAACGCCAAGCCCTATCCATTGCACGTTCGCTGCTCCGAGAACCAAACTTCGTGTGAGATCCACGCGCTGAAACCGGTTGGAGAAACGTTCGGACGGATCGGGCCAAATGTCACTGGGCGGGGGGTCATCGAATGTGGTGCGATACATATCAAGAGTATAGGCGTATCGGCCACGATAATGCTCTCGATGCTCCAGGCTGCCGGACGTCGGTTCGTGATGAATATCGCGCCCGACAATATCGCGGCACAAACCCTGCCAATAGTCGCGTGTATAGACCATGTGTAGATGCCAAGCTTGGTCAACTGCGTCGGAAGGCGTTAGCTCCTCGTTGCTTATTGCGATAAGCGCAAGAAAGCGGCGATATTCTTGAGCGACCCTTATTGCAAAAACCTCACTCCATCCGTTCTCTGCGGCCAGCCTCCTTTCGAAGCTCAGAGCCGCATCCATCTGACCTAGGGCCAGGGTCTCGATCCTCCCGATGAGGATCCCTCGCGCCGTATGCGCGGAGTTTTTCGTTTCCATGTCCCAGCAAATTAGTATGAAATTGTTGCAAGATTGTGAAAGGGTATGCTGCACTGAGCTTTTGACCCACAAGCCGCCGTTCCCGGCTGCATTTCCGCGCCCCGACTTCAGACATTCATTCAGGTGAGACGCTCAACGTTCTCTGAGGGTCTGCGGGACTAATCGCACCGGAATGCCGGCTCGTATGCGAATAGGCCTGGCAAGCCGCCGGTCATTACGAACAACACCGGTGCCTCATTTCGCCACCTCCCTTCCCGGATGGCAGCGATGAGGCCCCCAAAAGCCTTTCCGCCATAAACAGGATCGAGCAGTAGCCCTTCCGAACGGGCAACCAGTCGTACAGCTTCGAACATCGCGTCGGTCGGCACGCCATAGCCCTCGCCAAGTTGGCCGTCCGTGACGACGATGTCGCCCTCGACAAATTCGCTAGCCCGATCGATGAGCGCCAGGGTCCGCACGGCAAGTTCGGTGGTGACTGTCCGCGCCTTTTCGACTGGGGCAAGGACGGTGAACGATTCGATCCGGCCGGGCTCGTCTCCGGCCGCCCTCAGCCCCGCGGCCAAGCCGGCATGCGTGCCAGAGCTACCGTTCGGCACGATGATCCGATTAAAGCGAAGCCCGAGGTCCTGCTCTTGAGCCATTATCTCCTCTGCACACACAGCGTAGCCAAGGCAGCCGGGCGGCGAAGAGCCACCAGAGCCGACGACATAAGCGCGATGCCCCTTGGCGAACAGGTGCACAGCGCGCTCCTGAGCGACGGCTAAAGAATCAACACCGGCTGGTTTTCGAAGGACAGTTGCGCCAAACAGATCATCAAGCAGCACATTGCCGTTGCGCCGGTAGGCTTCGTCGTCGCGCGTAACGGTATCCGTGAGGACCAGCTCGCAAGAGAGCCCGGCTCGCGCCGCGGCGGCGGCGCTCAGTCTGGCATGGTTCGATTGTCGCGCGCCTGTGGTGATGAAAGTATCGCACCCTTGGTCTAGCGCCTCGCCGATCAGGAACTCCAGTTTCCGGAGCTTGTTGCCGCCCCCACCGATGCCCATCAGGTCGTCGCGCTTGACGTAGATCGGAGGGCAGCCCCCGCAGCCGAGCGCCTGTTCCAGTCTGATCAAGCGCTGGATCGGCGTGCGTCCCTCCAGCAGGTTAAATCGAGGTCGTTTTTCAAGCTGAACTAGCATCGATCGTTCCGGTCCCGCGGTAGCGGTTTCTCGTGGCAGCTTTGGGCAACCTCGTCACGCTCAAGAACTCATAGGCGATCGATTCCCCAGTTACGTATTGGGATTTGCTTGAAGGGGATGGCGCCACCACGGCGCCTGCGTCGACCCACTTGTGGCCATTCCTGGCGCCTGTTCGCCTTCCCAACTCCCGACGTTCATTCCGGTGTGCGTGATCGCACTGCATCGCCATTGGAATGGCGAAACCTGGGGACAAAGCGGTCCTTCGCCGCGCTCGTGTCGAACGGCAGTTCCCGCCAGTCGCCGCCGTCCGCGAGCCAGCCTTCCGGCCTACCCTACGCGCAGTCTGGTGGACAGCGGAAGGGCGGGTTCGCTACGGCTTGCGCTTCTTCGCAGGCGTTCGCCGTCCCTTCCCTGGTCCAGACTGTCATAGTCGATGAACCACTCAAAAAGGGCTGCTCACTTCGCCGAGCGTAGCGTCGATCAGCGGTCGCGTACCCCGAAGCGGTTCATCGCACCCCCACCCACATCTGCGCTCGGCGGCGATATAGAAATCAAGCCGCCTTCGCGATCTGCCCATGAGGATCGAGCACGAACTTCTGGGCGGCGCCGACGCGCGGTTCAGAAGGCCGGTCAGTTCGTCGATATCGGCCTTGCGCTCGTGTTCCAGCACACGGTCGTGTCGCTCCATCGCGATGGCGCAAAGATAGGTGCAGGTTACAACGAGCCGCGCCTCAGCCGATGTCGGACCGCGCCGCTGGCGATAGTAGATAGCGAAGGTTCCCAGAACTCTGCCGCTCGCGTCGCGGATGGGACTCGACCAGCACGCCACCAGCCCCAGCGGCAAAATATAGTGACTGAATTCGGTCCATTTGGGATCGCTCGCGACGTCTGCGACTGTCACCGGCGTCTTGAGATACGCAGCGGTTCCACACGAGCCTACTTCAGGCCGATAGCGACGCCATCAAGCGCCGCGGAATATTCAGGCGACAGGCTCGGTGCCGATAGCGGACGCAGGAAACCGCTGCGATCGACTGCCAACACGGAACAGATAATTTCCGGCAGCAAAGCCTCGATTTCGCGGCAAAGACGATCAGCCGTGGTCTCTAAAGAGCTTCCGGTCGCAATCATCTCGAGAATGATGTTTTGGAGGGTAAGCACGGCGGGCCGATCGCGAAAGGTAAGCAACAGCTAGTACGACAAACACCGTCAAGACCGCGTGATATTTCTCAGTTAATTTTCCCCAACAGTGCTGATTTTTCAAATCTACAGACTGGTTCTCCCGCAATCTCGGTGCAGGGAGTGGGGAAACAAACCCCGAATCCCGTTGATTCAGAAAGGCTCCATTGTTCGGCAACCTTATCGAACCATGCCCAACCGCCTCCTGCCGCTCGTGCCGCGTCAATTCGTCGTGGAACAAGTCGTGACTGCGTCGATCACGTTACCGTGGTTTGTCGTCTGCGGAGTCCGGCCGGTTGCTGCCCAATCTGCGCAAGGCATCGACGCGGATGTCGGGCGCGACATCGAAGCGCTTGATCCTTGGCTGGCCGAAGCCACAACGAGCAGCCTTGCCGCTTTTGCTCGCGCACTGTTACGCGACATCGACGCCGTACGCGCCGCGCTGATCCTGCCGTGAGGCACTCGCCCGGGCGCATCCGCTCCATGCGCGTGAAAACCATGCTTGGCGATATCGAGACCGATCGTGGTAACCTCTGCCATGGACGCCTCCTTCAGTGGTGTTCAACACCTCCACTATTGCACATCGATGCAGTCGGGGGCGTCCAACCCATCACCTCTATGTCCGTACCGCCATGCTCGCCATCACCACGCTCGCCCTGTAGTCTGCGCCAGCCATCGCCGCGCCGTGCAAGGACGCAAAGGGCAGGTTCACGCAATGCCCGCAGAAGGCAGCCGCGCAGGGCGGTCACCAAAGACGCGAAAGGCAAGTGCCACACCGGCTTTGCGACCAAGGGGTACGGTCGCTTGTGAAACTGCGTTCGATAGAGCCGCGCCATAGCATCTCGGGTTTGAATAGAGGGGATTGCTGGGGAACCGGCTCAGCGAGCCAGCCACCCTCCATCCACCGCCAGAACGTGCCCCTGAACGTAGGAAGCTGCGTCAGAAGCTAGAAACACCGCGGCGCCGGCAATGTCCGATGGGTCCCCCCAGCGCCCCGCTGGGATCCGGCCCAAGATTGCCCGATTCCGTTCGGGGTCAGCCCGAAGAGCGGAAGTGTTGGCAGTGGCCACGTAGCCCGGCGCGATCGCATTGACGGTCAAGCCGTGGGTCGCCCACTCGTTTGCGAGGAGCTTGGTCAGACCTGCCACTCCGCTCTTGGCTGCGGTATAGCTCGCCACGCGCACGCCGCCCTGGAAGCTCAGCATCGAGGCGAGATTGATTATCCTCCCCCAGCCGCGCCCGATCATATGCCGCCCCGCAGCCTGAGAGAGGAAGAAAAGCGACTTGAGATTCGTATCGACCACCGCGTCCCAATCGGCCTCCGTGAAGTCCACGGCATCCGCTCGACGGATGATACCGGCGTTGTTGACTAGGATGTCGATCTTGCCGAACTTCGACACGACATCTTCCACGACCCTTTCGGCCGGTTCAGCGGTCGAAAGGTCGGCCTGCACGAAGGCCGCCCTCCGACCGCATGCGGCTATCAGTTCCATGCTCTCATGCGCGGGCGTCCGCCCTACGCAGGCGACGTCGGCCCCTGCACTCGCAAACGCGACCGCGATGGCTTGGCCGATGCCGGCATTCGCTCCGGTCACCAACGCAACCCGACCCGTGAGATCGAAGGGGTGCTTTAACGCAGCTGACATATGTCGCATACTTCCATGTCGTTGTAGTCCTGGTTCTCGCCTGCCATCGCCCAAACGAAGGTATAGCTGCTCGTCCCTGCCCCCATGTGCACCGACCATGGCGGACTGATCACCGCTTCTTCGTTCTGCATGACAATGTGTCGCATGTCGTCTGGGCGCCCCATGAAGTGGAAGACGCGGTCGTCTTCGCCCAGATCCACGTACAGGTAGATTTCGCTTCGACGCTCATGGACGTGCGGCGGCATCGTATTCCACACCGAGCCCGGCTTTAGACGGGTTATGCCAAGGCACAGCGAAGCGCTCCTGCACAAGTGAGGCAGGATGAGCTGGTGGATCAGACGGTCGTTGGATGTTTCCAGCCCCCCCCGCTCCATCGGCGGATTGTCATCAAGCGTCACCTTGTGCACCGGGAAGCCCGCATGAGCCGGAACACTCAACAAATAAAATCTCGATCCTTCGCCAGAGAAGACTACTTGTTCGGTGCCCATCGGAACGTACAGAGCCTCGTAGCCGCGCAGCTCGTGAGGCGTGCCGTCCACCGTGACGACGCCCACTCCGCGACCGACGTTGACTATGCCGAGCTCTCGCCGCTCGAGAAGTGGACGCCCCGATGCACTCTCCGGCTCCTCCTGCATCGGAAGAGAGAGAACGCTCGAGCCTGGAACAGCCCCGCCAATGATGAAACGCTCGCCGTGAGAATAGGTCAGGATTACTTTGCCGTCCTTGAATATCCCTTTAACCAGATGACGGTCCCGAAGCTGTTGGTTCGATGCCCCGTCCATCATCTCCGGGTGGGTGGCGTAGAACGTCTTTTCGAACAAAGCATTGATCCTTATGCGGCGCTGAAGTCGACCGATCGCGGGTGAGCCGGGATGCTCGAAACTCAAGCGTCCTGGTTATCAGGATGGCGGTGAAATTCCGCCGGGGCCAAACGGGGACTGATGACGTGCATGGCTGCAAGCGCGAGAAGGTACGCGCTGCCGGCGACGACGAATATTGGCAGGTAGCTATTCGACAGACTGAGGACGTAGCCCACGAACTCCGCGATAAGCATGCCGCCGATAGCCCCCGCGGTGCCACCGATACCGACGACCGACCCTATGGCGTTGCGAGGAAAGAGATCCGACGGGAGCGTCAGCAGGTTCGCGGAAAACGCCTGATGTGCGGCCGTCGCCAAGCCGATTAAAGGCACCGCCAACCAGAGTGCGTCGACCGCCTGAACGTAGACCACGGGCAGCGCCGCCAAAGCCGCGAGCAACATGGTAGTCTTCCGTGCCGCGTTCGCCGAAAACCCCCGTCGCATGAGGGAAGAAGACGACCAGCCGCCCAGCACGCTGCCGAGATCAGACATGACATAGATGGCGATCAGCGGCGGCCCGAAGCTCTTCAGATCCAACCCGTATCGCTTGCCTAGGAAATCGGGCAGCCAGAACAGAAACATCCACCATATCGGATCGGTCAGAAATTTTGGAACTGCGTATGCCCACGTCTCACGAACGAGGAATAGATGGAGCCATGGCATTCGCCTCTCGGACGGAATCGGATCGCTGCGGATGAAGGAGAGTTCGCCGGGTCCCACGCGCGGATGCTCTTCCGGGCGTCGGTAGACGATCAGCCAGACGATCAACCAAATCACGCTGAAGCTGCCGGTTGCGACGAATGCCGCCCTCCAACCATATGTCAGGGTAATGGCCGGAACGAGGATCGGGGTCACTATCGCGCCGACGTTCGCCCCCGCGTTGAAGATTCCGACCGCCAGCGCACGTTCGCGTTGAGGAAACCAGTCCGCGACGGCCTTCAGGCCTGCCGGGAAATTGCCCGCCTCACCAAGCCCGAGCGCGAAGCGCGCGACCGCGAACTGGACCATGGAGTTAACGAGGCCGTGCGACACATGAGCCAAAGTCCAGAAGCTGAAAGCAGCAGCGTAACCGATGCGGGCGCCGATCCGGTCGACAAGGCGACCCATCGCCAGGAAGCCTAAGGCATACGCCGCCTGAAACCAGAAAACGATGTTCGCATACTGGCCTTCGCTCCATGCGAGATCACGCTGCAAAACCGGCTTCAGCACACCGATCATCTGTCGATCTACGTAGTTGATAGCCGTCGCAGCGAACAGGAGGGCGCAGATCGTCCATCGGTATCGCCCTGAGCGACCGTCAGACTGAGTACGAACCGACGGTCCATCGGATCGGGGACGGTCAAGGCGTTCCATTCAAGACGCCGAAGCGTCAAGCGACGCATAACGCACGCATTCCCCAGAACCGCGCAATGGTTCCCGAAGAAGCATCCGCTGTGCGCCATCCGCGCCGTGCCGCAGTCCGTCGACGCACGACAGCGGCCCACAAACCCTCAATGCAGCCATCCGTCCCTCCCAATGCCCTATGAATGAAGGACGCAAAGTTATCATACCAATTTGATGGTGGGTCAAGACCTCGCTATTCAAATCTCAGGAATCTGCGCTTTCGATGCGGCAACGGCATGTTGGATTGCAGATGCAAATGGTGTCGTAGCCTCCGACGGCGATGGTGGGGGCACGGGGAGGTCACGATGGAGGTACGTCGCACGTCCGAGACAAGATGGATGGGATTTGCGCGACGACAATTCTGCGCGATCGCCCGTGCAGGTAGCATTTCGCATGAACCAAGCGGAGGGGAACGGCTGACCGCCCTCGTCATCAGGAATCGATTGAGATCGGCGGCGGACGATGCACGATGCACGATGCACGATGCACGATGCACGATGCACGATGCACGATGCAGTTCGGTCCAAGCGTTGGAACCTGCACACCACTAGAATTTGCCAAGAGACCTTACCACGGATACGGACAAAAGGACGGGCAAGCCGCCTTCATCGCCATCCGATAACAGGTCTTGAAAGACGACGTTCTAGCCCGTTCCAGTGCGACTCTGCGAGCGAAAACCTGACGTTCAATCTCGGGCGCGTCGACTGACTATAACTCCGTATAGCAGAATGAAGGCATAGCAGGTGGCCGGCAGTGCTAGGGATAGCTGCATCGATCCCGTCCTGTCAGCGATCATCCCCGTCAGAGGAGGAACCACCGCTCCTCCGACGATCGCCGTGGCTATGATGCCAGAGCCCTCCGCAGCGCGCCTCCCCAGTCCCTCGGTTGCCAAGCCGAAGATCGTCGGGAACATCACGGCGTTCATCAGACCAACCGAAAGCAACGTGTACCCTGCAAGGAGGCCAGTCGAGTTGGCCGATGTCGCAATGAGCGTTGTCGCACCCGCCGCCACGGCTGCGAGGACTTTCGCGGGAGCCACACGCGTCAAGATGTACGATCCGAGGAACCGGCCGACGAGTGAGCCACCCCAGTAATATGCAACGTAGTCCCCCGCAGATTGGCTGCTAAGGCCCAAGACTGAAGACTGCATGAGATACAATACGATGATTGAGCCGACCGAAACCTCGGCACCGACGTACAAAAATATGCAAATTGCTCCCATCGCGAACCGCGATTGTCTTAGAAGGCCGAAAGCTTGGAAAATACTACCGCTATCATCCCGTTTTTCGTTCAAACGATCCCGTCGGCTCCATACGACGGCTGCGATGATCGCCAAAGCAATGGCAAGGCCGAGATATGTGTGAACGATGACTTGAGCCGCGTCCTGCCGATAGGCGATCAGCGCCCCCCCCGAAAGTGAAGAGGCGCTGACGCCCGCTAGACCACCGAGAATAAGGGTCGAGCCGACCCGAGGAAAAATGGTCGTGCCGAGCGAATTGAACGCCTGCGCAAAGGTCAGCCTGCTCGACGCCGTATTGGCACTGCCGAGCAGCGAGATGAGTGGATTCGCGACGACCTGCACGATTGTTATGCCTGCTCCGAGCACGAACAAGGCGAAGAGAAACATTTCAAATGTCGCGCTCGTTGCCGCCGGTATGAAGAGAAGGCATCCCGCCATCATCGTGATCAAGCCAATCGACGCAGTGCGCATGTAGCCGGCACGTTGAACGATCGCAGCCGCCGGTAGTGAAAACAGCGCGTAGGCGACGAAGAAGGCTGACTGCACGAGCATCGAGGTCGCGTGATCCAGCGTGAAGAGCCCCTTCAGCTTCGGAATGATGATATCGTTAAGGCTGGTGATGCCGCCGAAGACGAAGAACAACGCTATGACGAAGGCCCGAAGATCGGGCGCGTCATAGCCATGGCTGGCGTCGGCCGAGATATCAGGATCGCTCGACGAGGTCGCGGCGGCGTGCATGACCATGCTTTATATCCTTAGGAAGCCGTCGACCTGCGACGGCGTTCGGACCGAAAATCCAGCCTTTTCGATCGCTCGGACGTGCCAAGACGACGGTCCTCTGCGCGGTTCGGTTGCTGGCCGGATAGCGACTACCGCCTTTTAGGACGAAGGGAATTCATATTACAACCTTCTTCGAGCGTTTTGCCGTTGCTCGTGTTCAATATTGAACGGGCGTAGACAGGAGATCGGCGATCTCCATCGCGGTTGCCGCGCCCATCCTCTAGATCGGCGAGCAATCACTTATCGCCCCGAGACCAATGTTTTGAGGAAACAGAGTTGCGCCGACTATTGTTGGCGTCGTGCACCGCATCGGTGCCCAGATCACCGGCCGACCATCCGACCGCTTAACCGACGCATCGTAGAAGGCGTCGAACAGCTTGAGCCACTCCAATGGCGATGCGAACGCGTCGTTGTTCGGTGCGGAATTGCCACCATTAAGGATGGTGCCCATCGCTTATACGTTTCGAGGTTCTTTGGTGTGATGCTGGCGATGTCGACCTCCGTCAGCTGGCCGACCTTATCCTCGATGCGCATCTTCGAGGACCGCAGCGACACGCGCCTCGACCTTCGCATCGCGCCGCTATGGGAATGGTCAAACTTCACCCTGATCGGCTTCGCCATTTTACCAATCCCTCCCGCGGGCTTTATCCGGAAGTCGAATCAAGGTAGCGGGCTCGACTATGATCCTCCCGAGGGCTTATCCATTAGCCAACGGCTAAAGATATCGGGCCAGGCACTCGCGGGTAAATCCGCTGCTCCCATTCCAAAGCCATGGCCGCCCCTTGCAAAGAAATGGGCCTCGATCGGCCGCCGAGCTGCCCGCATGGCCTGCATCATAACGATGCTGTTCTCTATCGGGACTACCGTGTCGTCAAATGCATGCACGAGAAGCATTGGTGGCGTGGTGGCGGTTACATGCTCGGCCGGCGAGCGACGCTGGACAAGTGCAGCGCCGGGTGATGGCCCTAATAGCTGTAGCGTCGATTGCGCATGACCAACGCCGGCCCGATGACTGATGACAGGGTAGACGAGAGCGACGCGATGAGGCCGAGCTTCAATCCTGTCGATTGCATCGCGCGGTTCAAGCAGCCGCTCCTCGAAGCCAGTCGCCAGGCTTGCCGCAAGGTGCCCCCCCGCGGAGAAGCCTATGACGGACACCATATCCGCATTCAGGCGATGGTCCTGAGCGTATGCTCGAATTACCCGCATCGCGCGCTGCGCATCTTGAAGAGGTACGTCCGATCGGTGCGCCCAGCCTTCGCCGGGGAGGCGGTAGACCAACACGAAGACGGTGTAACCCAGAGCGGTCATGCGCGCGGCGACATTGACGCCCTCGCTCTTGGTCGACACGAAAACGTAAGCGCCGCCAGGTATAGACAACAACACTTGCCTGTTGGGCCGAGCAGGAAAAAAGACACGCAACTCGGGACGCGCGACGTTCCGGGTGTAATTGACCGGCCAGTCCGCTGGCAATGAGAGCGGGTCATATCCAGC
>Ga0247735_1000207_pt1 | contig 25607 bp, 28 predicted proteins | sample UWRJL178409R2_FD_180934 | JGI IMG/M metagenome (GOLD analysis project Ga0247735, IMG submission 180934) | Plant litter microbial communities from Arlington Agricultural Research Station in Wisconsin, United States - UWRJ-L178-409R-2 | ecosystem: Environmental > Terrestrial > Plant litter >... | reverse complement strand
TCTCCGACGCGACAACGGCCATCATCATCGGCATCGCGGGCGCCGTGGACTTCGCCCTCTTCTACGTCAGCGGACAGATCATGGATCGCTTCGGGCGTCTCGCCAGCGCACTGCCGGCCATGATCGGTCTGGGTGTTGGCCATCTCGTTCTCGCACTCACCCACGATTCACCGGATGCCGTGGCCTGGTTTATCGGAACGGCCATGTTCCTGTCACTGGCGAACGGGGTGGGCAGCGGCATCCTGATGACCTTGGGCTCAGACCTCGCCGACCGCAGCAATCCCGCGCCGTTCCTCGGCGCATGGCGATTCACCGGTGGCGTTGGTGGTGCCGTCGCCCCGATGCTTCTTGCGGCGATCACCGCGGTCGCCTCAATTTCCCTGGCCGCCGGGACGATGGGAGTGCTCGGCCTGTTCGGCGCGGGTGTTCTCGCCCGCTACGTTCCGCGCTTCGTCCCCCGGCCGCCGCGGCCGCCGAAACTGCCGCGACGGTAACGTCGCGGTCAGCGCGGATCCCGTCTGATCAGCGCGGATCGCGTCCGGTCAGCGCAAGCAGTCGCACCTGCAGTGGCGCGTCATCCCCGATCGAAACCGGATCGGCAAACAACCCACTGGCGGCGAGCGCCTCTTTTTGGGGCTCGAAAATCGTCCAGGCCGCCTCCACGAGTTCCTCGTCGAGGGTTTCGTCCGCCCCGGCGGCGCGAGCCAGGTCCCAGCTGTGGATGGTGACGTCGGAGACCTGTTCCTTGAGGTAATCCTCCACGGTGACAGTGTCGTAGGACAGTTGCACCGACGCATTTTTCGGAGTGTCTGCCCACGCGTTGGTCGCGGCCTCGGAGTGCCGGTTCCACTCCGCGATGAGGTCGTCGCCGAGCGGCTCGATCTCGGCCTGTGCCTGTTCGATCGTTTTACCCTCGAGCAGGTGAGGGACCCACTGCTGCTCTGCCGTCACGTGGCGAACCAGTTCGGTGACATTCCAGTCCGTGTTCGGGGTGGGGGCGCTCCAGTCCCTGACCTCGGACAGTCGACGGGCGAACTCTCGGTGGGCGCGGTGTTGCAGTGTGATCCAGTCGAATGCCATGACACCAAGATAGGCAATCGGCGTCTCCCCCGGGGCGAAATTCGCCACTGGTGAACAACCTGTCCCGGTCTTACCGCTGCGGGAATACCTTGGCGTATTTCACACTTGCAGCACCGTGGGGCACGGTGTGCCCCTAACTTCGGATCCGCCCCGGGCGGATCACAGACCCTCGTAGTCGAAAGTCTCGAAGGGTTCTCCCCTGCTGTGTGCGTGCTCCGCCCGATCGACATAGTCGAGCCGGATCGCCGATGACCCGGTGACAAGTTCCCGCACGTCGTTGTGCCCGTCGATCTCGATAATCACAAAGTCTCCCCCGGAGCGCGCTGCCGCGACCATCGCCGCGGCCAGGCGCTCGGTGTCGAGTTCCGGCGAGAGCCAGTAGTCGCGACCATTCACGGTCAGGCGATGACGTTTCACGGATCCTCTTTATCCCGAGAACCGTATCCGCCGTGATGATTCCCCGGCGGTCACGTTTTCCCACTGTTTCGACTGGACACCCTCCCGCGCACTGGTCCGGTCCGCACTGGTCTGGCACCGGCCCTCACGATCGAGCACACTAATCTTGCACCGTGTCTACTAAACGTCACAACGTTTATTTACGACACTGTCGCCCTCGTGGTCACCCCAGCACTGACCGCGCCACCGCGCTCACCTCAATGCGGAACCCCCTGGGTGCCAGGACGCTCAGCACCGGCGGCTGCCAGTACGCGGAGAGGGTCACCACAACGCTCCGTCCGTCGGGGCTGGACGCCTCCTCCACAGCCAGTGAATCCAGGTTCCCCGGCGGAGTATTCGACAGGAGGGCATCCACTGCCGCGCGGATGTCGGCGGGCTGCAGGGTGACAGACGGACCGGTCGGTGTGATCTCCACATCGGACAGCTCAAATGCCTCAGCACCGGCGAGGGCACTCGCATCGGCCAGGGTGAACAACCGCTTGCGTTCGAGGTAGAGCGAGGTCGCCGCGACCACCATCAGCACTACGGCGAGGCAAAGCATCCCGTAGAAGATTGTGAGCAGCAGCATCGACCCGGACTCGTCGCGGCGCAGTGCCGCGAACCCCGACCTCACGGGGTGCTCCGAAAACGGGATACCTGGTGGGTGGCACTGGCATCCAGGGGGACCGCGAGCAGCGATTCTCCGCGCACCGCTTCCGGCGCGAGGGGCAGCGCCACAATCACCTCGATGCTCACGGTGACAAATCCCCGGCGTGCGAGGCAGTTCGACGGCTGCGGCGAACAGGTCACCTCGACGCGCGCCGTCTCGGGGTCGATTCCGTAGTCGGTGAGGGTGATCTCGATGGCCCGCTCCGCCCGGGCACTGGCATCGGCGATCGAATCACCGGCGACATAGACCCGCGCCGCCTGGCGGGCTGCGCCTTCGACTCCCAGCGCGCCGGCTTGCAACTGCGCCATTGTCAGGACCAGGTACACGAGGGGTACCAGCAGGATCAGACCGGTGACGATGAACTCGAGTGATGCCGATCCGCGTTCCGCGCCCGTGCCGTGCGCCGCGTCAGCCCACCGTTTCACGAGCCGCATGACCAACCACCTCAATCCCGCCGGCGAAGCCGATCAGGCCGATGACCGGCAGCGGCGCCGTCACGGTGATCGCCGTCGCCGGGGATCCGAGGAAGTTGGTTGTGCGGGCCTCGATTCCGCCCGCGTAGTTCGCCCCGACGGCCGCGGTGATCAACTCACGGGTTCGCTCGACCCCATCGTCCGCCGTGTTGTCAGCGAGCGCGCTGAATCGCGCACCCTCCGCCGCCGCATCAAGAAGGGTGTTGCGGATGTGCAGGGCCAGTCCCAGTTGCAGCACGGACAGGGTCATCAGGGTGAGGAGCCCAACCACCAGCACAAACTCGACCGCGGCCGACCCACGTTCAGCACTCCGTTCGCGCTTAGAAACTGGTGACCCGGTCAATGGCCTGCTCGAACACTCCGCTGAGGGCGGGTCCGGCGAGTCCCCAGATAATAACAACCAGTCCGGCCGTCATCAGAGTAATAAGAACCCAACCGGGGACATCGCCGCGTTCGTCCCTGGCGTCGAAGAATAGGTCAGTCATGGTGTGTCCTGCTTTCTGTGTTGTGGTGTTGTGGGAAATCGATAGTTTTTCGGTCGGACACTGCGGTCTGCGTAAGTCCTGTGTCCAGGCGGCCCTGCGGGTGCTCACAGCCCGATTTGCAGCACAAAGATCCCGGGAAGGAGGGCGAACAGGACGGTCATCGGGAGGATCAGGAATACCAGCGGAACAAGCATCGCGACTTCCTTTTTTCCAGACATCTCCAGCAGGTCACGCTTGGATTCCTCGCGAGAATCCTGCGCCTGCGACCTCAGCACTTCTGCGAGGGGCGAACCGCGCTCGAGCGCGCCGGCGATCTGCTCGACCGCACGGGTGAAGGCGGGCAACTGCAGCTGCCCAGCCAGGTGCGTCAGGGTTGTGGCCAGCGGCAAGCCCGCCGCGACGGCCGTGGTGACCGTGGCAATTTCACCTGCGAGCTCACCCCGGGAAACCCGCGACACCCTCCGCAGCGCATCAAGGATTCCCTCGCCCGCGGAGAGGCTGAGGGTCAAAAATTCGAGGATTGTGGGTAACTCTGCAGCGATGCGTGAGCTGCGCGCGGCGGCCTGGCGCTTCAGCAGTGCATCCCGTCCGATGAAACCTCCGAGGGCCGCCGTCAGCACACCGACGATCTGGACGGGGATCGCCACGGGCCGAAGCATCCCCACAACAACAACCACAATGATGGCGGCGACCGCCCCGAGGACTGCCCAGATCACCTGTCGGGACCGGAACACCGCCGCCGACGAATTGAGTCCAGCCTGGCGGAGGCGTTTCTCCGTGATCTCCGTACCGCCGATGAGGTGGTCGAGGAATGTCTGGATCGTGTGCATCACCGGCTCGAACAGCATTCCGAAAACGGGAAGGGGATTCGCCGTCGTGCGTTGGAGTAGATCCCGCGCCTCTGACGAGAGGTCAACAACGTAGGGGGCGATGCGGGTCGCGAGGGTGGGCCGGCCGAGCCGGGGTGCCAGGCTGACCAGCATCCACAGCCCGAAGCCCAGGGTCACACCAACAACAACGGCCCACGCGACAGGGGCACTCATCCGAACCACCGCCGTTCCTCCGGGAGACGGCCGACCGCGATCATCAGCCGGTAGGCCACGATCGAGATGGCGGCGCCGGCGAGGATCACCCCAGTGCCGAGCGGAGTGTTGTACGCCGCGGCCGCTTCAGGACGGGTACCGAGCATCACAAGCACGATCCACGGCGCCGCCACACCGAGCCGCGCGGCGTTGACCGTCCAGGATTGCCGCGCCTCGATTTCCGACCGGATAGCTGCGTCCTGGCGGAGGTAGATCGCGAGGTTGCGCAGCACCGTGGGAAGTTCGTGGCCGCCCACTTCCCGCGACATCCGGACGGTTTCGATGATGCGGTCGGCGACGGGATCAACAAGACGGTTTTTGAGGGTGTCGAGGCAGTCGGAGAAGTTTCCGGTCGCCCGATAGTCGGTTTCGAAGGCGGCGAATGCTGCGCGGGTGACCAGCGGTCCGGAATGAGCGAGCGAGACCACACTTTCCGGCAGCGCGAGCCCGGAACGGACCGCGGAGGTCAGGTGGTCAACAACGTCCGGCCAGACAACGCGGGTCGCCCGGCGTCCGGCCCTGGCACGCAGGACAACGGCGACCGAGGGAACGGCGAGCATGGCCACCCCAACGGTGGCGCCGAGGGCGGCGATGGGAACGAGGGCGAAGGTCAGGGCGGCGCCGGCAACCGCGAGCAGCACGGACACCACCGCAAGGGTGCCGAGCGACAGGCGGGCGAGTCCGGCCTGCACGAGGTGTTCCCGACCCGCGGCCAGCAGGCGGTACCGGCGCCGGGTTGTATCCGCAACGGTGGGTTTCGGCCAGAGGATCGACGACGCGGCGAGGAGCATCCCGGTGGCCAACAGCAGGCCGAGTGCGAGGGCCGTCATCGCGCAGTGCCCTCGGGTAAACGACCGAGGACGGTCCTCGGGTCGAAGCCGGCAGCGTGGAACTTTGCGCTTTTCGACGGGTAACCGCCCGTGGCGAGGAGCCGGCCATCGGTGAGGGAGAAGATCACGCTCGCTTCAATAGTGGTGCCGGTGACCTGGCCGCTCGGCGCAAGGATCTCAACAACACGGCGTTTGCCGTTGCGCAGCAGTTCGCAGTGCACCACGATGTCGATACTTCCGGCGACCGTCGGAACCACAAAGGAGGAGTCGATGTTGCGTCCAGCCAGCAGCGGGAGGGTGCAAAGTTTCGCCAGGGCGTCGCGGGCGCTGTTGGCGTGGATGGAGCACATTCCCGGCAGGCCGCTGTTGAGCGCGATGAGCAGGTCGAGCGCTTCCGCCTCGCGCACTTCCCCAACAACCAGGCGGTCCGGACGCATCCGCAGCGCTTCCTTGATGAGGCGGCGCAGGGTGATCTCGCCGGTTCCCTCGAGGCTGGCCCCGCGGCACTGCATCGACACGGTGTCGCTCGCCGTGAGGTCGAGCTCGAAGGTCTCCTCCACGGTGACGATGCGTTCGGTGGGCCGCGCGACGGACAGTAGCGCGCCGAGCATGGTGGTTTTGCCGCTCTGGGTGGCCCCGGAGACCAGGATGTTTTGGCCGCTGAGGACACACATCCGCAAAAATTCCGCCGCCTGGCGCGGCAGCGTGTCGAGTTCCACGATCTGCTGCAGGCTGCGGATGCGCCGGTTGAACTTGCGGATGTTCACCGAGACATGACGGCGCGTTATGTCCGGTAGGACGACATGAAGTCGTGAGCCGTCCGGCAGCGAGGAATCGACAAACGGCGAACTGAGATCGACCCGGCGACCCGAGCTCTGCAGCATCCGTTCGACCAGGTCGCGCACCTCGGTTTCGCTCATGGTGACATCCGCCCGTTCGGCGACTCCGTGGCGGGCGATAAACACTTTGGTCGGCTCGTTGATCCAGATTTCCTCGATCGACGGGTCGTCGAGGAACCGCTGCAGCACCCCGAAGCCCGTCAGGCTCGCCAGCACTTCGCTGGTCACCACCGACTCGTCCGCCAGCGGATCGAGCGAACCGCCCAGGGACCGTTCGGCGTAGCGTTTCACCTCGTCGTGCACAAAACCCGCGGCAAGCGCCCGGTCGCGGGACAGGTCGGCACCCTCCCGCTGAACCCGCTCGCGCACCCGCTCGGTGATGATCGCTACGGCTCGGCTCATGCCCCCAGTGTCGCTGCCGGGCATGGGCCGAAACGGGGCGGCAACCAATCTGTGGAAACTCCGTGGGGCGAACGTGTTGTCACCGCCTACCGCCGGCGGACAGCATCCGACAGTGCAGTGGGGTAGCCGCCCGGGCGACTACACTGGACAGGCTCGCGGGAGTGGTGAAATTGGTATACACGCAGGTTTTAGGTACCTGTGCCGAAAGGCGTGAGGGTTCAAGTCCCTTCTCCCGCACTGGAAAGAACCGACTCCTCGATACCAGGAGGTTCGGTGAGCGGGGTCCCGGTATTCCGGCCGGTGAACACCCCTCGAACAACCGGTAGATCGTGGCCGTATTTTCGGCAATACCCCCGGTCGCTGCCAGCCAAGTGCTAGTACCCTGTCAGGTAGAACGACACCCTTAGCCGCCGCCGATTGGCCGACAAGGCCACCGACGACTGGAGATTCACCTTGGTTCCATCCGCACTAATCCCCTGGCTTGATCCCGAAAACCTCATCAGCGGATTTGGCGCGTTTGCCCTCCTCGGCGTCTGCTTCATTGTGTTCGCCGAAACCGGTCTGCTGGTCGGATTCCTGCTCCCCGGAGACACCCTGCTGGTGATCACCGGGCTGTTCACCTTCTCCGGGGTGATTGACATCCCCATCTACTGGGTGGCGCTGGCCATCGCATTCGCGGCATTCCTGGGCGGGGAAGTCGGCTACCTCATCGGGCACAAGGCCGGACCGAAGGTATTCGAACGGAAAGAGACCGGCCTGTTCTCCATCGAGAACGTGCAGCGCACCAACGGATTCTTCGAGCGCTTCGGTGGACTGGCCGTCATCGTCGCCCGGTTCGTTCCGATTGTGCGCACCTTCGCCCCGGTCGCCGCCGGTGTTGGCCACATGAACTACAAAAAGTATTCGCTGTACAACGCGATCGGTGCACTGATCTGGGGTGCCGGACTGACCTTCGGCGGATTCCTGCTCGGCTATATCCCGCCGCTGGCCGACTTCGTCACCAACTACATCGACATGATCCTGATCGCCGCCGTGGTGGTCACCCTGGTGCCGACGGCCATCCACTACGTGCAGTCTTCACGCAAAGCGAAGAGGAACCGGGATGCTGCAGCGGCGGGTGCCGGCACGTTCGGAACGGCCACGCCGGCGACGGCGGAGAACATCGCCCTGTCCCCCAAGGACTTCGACCAGAACCTGACCGACTAGAGCCAGACCGGCCGGAACCTGACCGACGGGAGAGTTCGGCCAGGTTCGATGCCGCTCCGGCGGGACTGGTGTTGCGCCGGGGGTACTACTCGACCGGGCGGCCGAATCGCTGTGCGATCTGCTGCAGCGCCTCGCCTGCGGGGCGGCGGACCTCGACGTCCGGGTCCTTCAGTAGCGCCTTGATCGCGGTGGCGTTGTCGTAGTCGCCGACGGCGCCGAGGGCGCGGGCGGCGGCGGCGCGCACGCGGCCCACCTCGTCGGAGAGCATCGGAAGAAGGTTGTCGGTGAGGGGAAGTTCGCGCAGGTGGACAACCTTCGCGGCCATCTCACGCACTCGCCAGGCCTGGTTGGTCAGGGCGGACTGCACGGCGACCTTCGCCGAGTCATGCCAGACGTACATCAGCGTGCGGGTACCCCAGAGCTCCGGCCAGTACAGCGCGGGCGCTCCGTCGAGGATTCCCTTGGCGTGCTTCCCACCCACAAAAAGGAGGAAGTCTTCACCGGCATTCGCACCTCCGATGAGGGCGGCGGCGCGGTCGACGATATCGCGCTCCCCGTAAATCTTGACGGCCGCAGCAATACGGTCGGCGGGGGAAGCATCAATGGGTACAGGGGTGTTGTCGACTGGCACCCGTCTAATCTACGCGGTGTGCGCCGAAGTCACGACTGCGGGCCCGGCGCGACGCTGCGCCGTGCCCGCTCCTGCAGCATCCGGATCAGGCCCGCGGCTCCCACTTGAACATGGTGCGGGCGAAATACATCGCGGCGATGACCCACACCACACTCGGCAGCAGAAGGGCAAGAAGGTCAACGGATGCTCCCCCGTTCCAGGCGGCGCCGATCAGCTCGGCGATGCCTCCCCCGGGCAGCAGGCGCTTGACCCAGGTGAGTTCCGCGGTACCGGTGGTCATGACCCAGAAAGCGATGGCGATGGTGGCGAAGAACAGCGGAAGGGTGGTGACCTGGGCGTGTTCCGGGGAGTTGGTGACGCCGGCCGTGGCGAGGGCGAAACCGACAAACATCACCTCGGTGAGCAGCACGGCAATGATCAGCAGCACCGCGTTGGCCGGGGCTCCTGCGGTGAAGGACAGGATCGAGAGAACAAGGGCGATCTGGATCACACTGACCACCACCAGGGGCACAACAAGGCCGGTCAGGATCGCGCCGTCGGAGATCGCACCGCTGCGCATCCGCTTGAGCATCAGGGTCTGGCGGCGGGCGGCGAGGGTTGTTGTCCCCGAAACGTAGACACCCATAGCGATCATGATTGTGATTTGCAGGGTGGCGATCGCACCGGCGCCGCCGGTCCCGGTGTCGTTGAGAATCAGGAACGCCCCGAAGGCGAGGGGAATCAGTACGGCGCAGAACAGGACGAGGCGGTTGCGCACCAGCATCCTCAGTTCGGCTAAAGCGATGGGGATCATCGTGGTCTCCTAAAACAATGCAGCAGGGCGAGAAAGGGGCGGCGACGGTGACGTCGCCGTAATTTGTCGAGAAGAGTTCTCTACAGGGTGTCGGTGTGGGTCAGTGTGCGGAACACGTCGTCGAGACTGGAGCTGGTGGCCGTGAGGTGCTCAAGTGTGTGGCCGCCGGCCTGTGCCCAGAGGAGCAGGGCGGTGAGGTCCTGCTGCAGTTGTGTGGTCTCGACGACCGAGCGGCCGGTCGCGTTCACCTCGGCCGGCAGTGGAAGGGCGGCGTTCGCCGGGGCGACGAAGCTGATGCGGGAGGGATGCCCGTCGACGAGTTCATCGAGGGTGCCCTCCCGGGCGAGGATGCCGTTGTGCATCAGCCCGATGCGATCCGCGTATTTCTCGGCCTCTTCGAGGTAGTGGGTGGTGAGGATGATGGTGGTGCCGGCCTGTCGCAGCTGGGCGACGACGTCCCAAAGGGAATCGCGCGCCATCGGGTCGAGGCCCGTTGTGGGTTCGTCGAGGAAGAGCAGTTCCGGGGTGCCCCAGATCGCGCTGCCGAAGTCGAGCCTGCGGCGTTGGCCGCCCGAGAGCTGGCTCACCCGGGTATCCCGTTTGTCCGACAGGTTGATCTTGGCGAGGACCCGTTCCGCGTCGTCGTTGCGCCCGGAGATCGCCCCCACCAGCTGCAGCGTCTCTATCGCGGTGAGGTCGGCGGCGTAGCCGGTTTCCTGCAGCATAATTCCGATCCGGGGGCGGATGCTGCGCCGATCGGTCGGCGTCGCGCCGAAAACGGTGACGGTTCCACTGGTGGGGCTGCGGTGTCCCTCGATGGTTTCGAGGGTGGTTGTTTTGCCCGCACCGTTTGTGCCGAGCAGGGCGTAGAGTTCGCCGCGGCGCACCTGGAGGTTCAGGCCCTTCACTGCGGCGAACTCGCCATGGGCCCCGTAGTTGTAGGCGAGGTCGGTGACTTCGACGATGGTCCCCGCGGTGGCCGCACCTGCAGCATCCGGCACTGTGTTTTGCTGAGTTCTGGTCATAACATCAACCATTTCGTGTGTGCCGCCGGAGGCACAGTGCCAGCACACCACGACTTCCCTGTGACATTTGTCACACGGGGGCGTGACACTCTCGCCTCACGCGTCGCGACGGATGCTGGCAGTCTGGTACCCGTGACTCCCCCGATTTCGCGTCAAGGCCCCGGTGCGTCCGGCATCCCGGCGGTACCCCGCGTCCCCGGCGAAGATGCGGAACGCGCAATCACGAGGATGCGCCGCTACACCACGGGCTCTCTCGTGGGGATGGTCGGGATCTACGCCCTGGTCTCGGCATCAGCGATGGAACATATCGCGACGCAACTGGGGGCCGTGGTGGCTTCGATCGCGACGATGGCCCTTGTTTTCTTCTGGGAGGATGGTGCGCCGCGGTGGATCGCGATTTCCGCCGCTGCGGTGACTACCGCGGTGTGGTCGGTTGCGATCGTGCTCCGGGACCTTCCCTTCCCCGCCCTGATGGTCTCGGTATGCCTGGCAATGCTGGTAACCCAGTCAGCTCGCATCCGATGGTCAGTTGTCCCACTGGGTCTTATCCCTGTGCTTGCGCCCCTCGCGATTGTTGCGAGCACCAGCACCGGGGAAACCTCGATGTGGGTCAGGTACGGCTGGTTTGGCGTTATTGCCTATGTCGCTTCGGTGATGCTGTTTGTGGTCAACCGTTACGGCTGGAACCGGTACCTCGAGATCGACGCGGCCCGGCGCACCGGTGAGGAACTGGCCGTCGCCAAGGAGCGTTACCGTTTCGCGGCAGATCTGCACGATATCCAGGGCCACACGCTGCACGTGCTGCGCCTCAAGATCCAGCTTGCCGATCGCCTGATCGATCGCGACTCGGATGCTGCCCACACGCATCTCGCCGAGGCACAGTTACTGATTGCCGAGACCGTCGCCAACACCAGAAGCCTCGCGTTCGGGGACCGGCATGTGGCTGTGGCGAGTGAGCTGGCCAATGCGCGGGAACTCTTCGGGGCGGCCGGCATCGATTGTGTGGTGCACGGTGAGGTGTCCACAAACGGGCAGGAAGAGTTGTTTGGGCTGGTCGTGCGTGAGGCGACAACCAACATTCTGCGTCATTCCCAGGCGACGGCGGTCACTGTGCGTTTCGGTGATGGCCTCGTTGTCATCACGAATGATGGAAGCCCGGATGGTGTCCTGAACCTCAGCGGACTGGCCCGGCTCGGCGACAGGTTTGCCGCAGTCGGCGGGACGCTCACCGCCAGTACCCACGGTGGACGCTTCACAACGGAGGCGCTCATTCCCCGGGTGACTGCCGGCGCGTCACCGGTGCCACGCGGGCGGGCGGCGCTGCGATGATCACGATCCTGCTGGCCGACGATGAGAACCTGCTGCGCGGTGCGCTGGCATCCCTGTTGGATTTGGAAGACAACCTGCAGGTCGTCGCGCAGGCGGAGAATGGGCTCGACGCTGTGGCTGCAGCATCCACGCACCATCCTGACGTTGTGTTGCTCGATCTGGAGATGCCGGGTATGGACGGGATCGACGCGGCGACGGCGATCCTGCGTGAACGACCCGACCAGGCGATTGTCCTGTTGACGCGGCATGGCCGGCCTGGGGTTCTTCGTCGGGCGTTGAAGGCCGGGATCCGTGGCTTTGTTGCGAAGTCGATCGATCCTGAGCGGCTTGCGCGAATCATCGTTGATGTGCACGGCGGTGCCCGGTTCATCGATTCCGAGATTTCTATGGCGGCAATGATTGATGACTGCCCTCTGACCGACCGTGAGCTGGATGTTCTTCGTCTGACATTGGACGGTCTGAGCGTGCGAGAGATGGGCAACAGCCTGCATCTTGCCGCGGGCACAGTGCGGAACTATCTCTCCTCAGCGATGCAAAAGACCGCGACCGCATCGCGCCATGAAGCTGCGCGAGCTGCACGCGAACGAAGCTGGCTGTGACCCGTGTTCAGGCGAATCAGGGTTTGCGTTCTGCCGGATCCTTCGGTCCCGGGCTGCGCGGGTGAGCCCACGCAACCGTGTCGCCGTCCGGAAACGAACCGTCGAGGTCACGCGGTCCACTGGTCATCCTCCCGCGGGCGGGGTGTCGTCGCCGGGATGTCGTCCGTCTCCTGGTCGTCGACCTGAACGGTGTCGTTGGCCAGGTCGAGGTCGACGGGATTCTCGTCCGGACCAATCGCGAGCACCGGGATGGTTTCGCTGGCGCGGTCGCCACGATACCGTTTTGTCCCCACACTGATCACCGCACCGCTGGCCGGGTCAACAACCACACGTCGCGCCGACGGTGAATGGTCCGCCACTTGGCGCGCTGCATCCGCATCGATATACCCGTACCCATCCAACTGGCCAAGGTTGTCGTCTCGGCGCATCAGGGTGCTGTAGTCGATCATCACATGCACCCGCGCTCGCATCCCCAGGTTGTACGGCTCGCGGGTGGTGTTCCCGTGCACGAGCAGGTCCTGGAACACATCTGCCCGCCACTGTCCGAGGGTGCGATCGCGGTCCGTGCTGCGCAGGCTCTTCGCGGTATCGGTGATCCGGTTCATAATTCCCTTGGCCGCGATTGCCGGGATATATGCCGTTAGCGTCGCCATGCCGTCGTTGTTGGCCTCGAAACGCACACACCGTTTCTCGACCGCTTTTTTGTGGCGCTCAATTGCGGTCTCCGGGTGCATTTTCTCGCGCACGGCTTTGGCTTTCTCACTGAGCCGGGCCACGTTTGTGGTCTTCGCGATGGGTACCAGGACCGCCTCGAACTTCTTCCGGGACGATCGCGGGATCTGGTCGGCATGTTTGACAATGATGTCGGCATGCTTCATCGACACCTCCCCCTCCTCCAGGGCTGCCATTGTCTGGGGCAGGTCGTTGACGAGCATGTCGCTGGTGTGCATCAGGGTGTTCGTGACGGGCGCGGTAATCGACAGCATTGCCGAGAGTGACGCCGCTGCGCTCTGCATCTGTTGCCCAACCGGGTCAGCGGTATGGGTGCCGTAGTACGCAGGGGAAGCCTCGGTGGCGATCTGCAACTGCCCGCTACGGACGGCCAGTCGGCCGCACTGCTCCACCAGACGAGCGGTGGACGCCATGATCCCGGCCATCGCCACCGCTTGGTCGCTGATGAGGGTGTACGTCGCTTCCTGCCAGTCCAGAATCTCCCTGGCCGTCATTATCTCGGGCAGCGGGGCGAGTGTATCGGCAGCGATGACCAGCATCTCTTTCCGGCGTGCCTCTAGCTTCTCCGCGAACATCGCGTCGGCAGCAGCTTCCTCCGGGGTACGCACGGGATCCGGCCGGGGCCTTCGACGCTTGGGCGGGTCAGGCAAATCCTGGCCCTCCCGCTCGCTAAAGACGGGCGGCACCGCCGGCTCGGGAAGGTCATACGGGTAGGGCTTGCCGGAAGTTGAGGCCGTCGGAGTCAGTGGTGGGGATGCCGAATCGGGTGCGGTCAGTGGCGGGGTGTTGTCGTCCGGATCGGACGCAGAGGGGTCTTTGTGTTCCATACATCCATTACATCGCAGTAGCGCAGTGTCGTAGCTATGTTCTCTCGGGTTGGTGGATAGGTTCACACCCTGCTCCTTTGTGGAGGACAAGACAATGCCGGTCCCGGCAAGCCGCGCCACCCACGCACGCACGCACGCACGCAGAATGCGCCGAGTGATGGCGTCATTCGTCCGGCACTAACATCATGGGCACATTCGCCGAGCGCCAACCGCCGACCGCCGATCCCGATGCTGGCAGCGCAGCCTGCGTAGGCGTGCTGGGTTCCTGCGGTGGAGCTACGGTGCGGCGCTGATCCAGATGGAGGCGAGAGCCTGGTCACCCAGGTCGTGCTCGCTGGCGGTACCGGAGACCCGCACCACAAACGAACCACCGAAGGGTTTACGCCCGAGCACCGTCACCTCGCGGTCTACCGTGATCGACTCCGCCTCGAGGTGGCGCAACAGGGTGGGATCGGTGTCGCTGATCCGGACGATGGTTCCGGTCGCGCCCTCGGGAGCATCCCGCAACAACAGGGCAGCCGGCTGGACAATAGTGCCGTCCCGCGCCGGAATGGGATCGCCGTGCGGATCCCTGGTCGGGTTGCCCAGCTGCTCATCGATCGCGTCGAGCAGGCGGTCACTCACCGAATGTTCGAGCACCTCGGCCTCGTCGTGCACCTCGTCCCAGCCGTAGCCGTACTGGCGCACCAACCAGGTCTCGATCAACCGGTGGCGGCGCAGCATCCGCAGGGCGAGGGCAATGCCCTCGGCGGTCAGTGTCACCGCTCCGTAGGGAACGTGGGTGACGAGTCCCTGCGCGCCCAATTTTTTCACCATCTCGGTGACTGAGGATGCCGCGAGACCCAGTTTCGCCGCCAACACCGACGTGGTGATGGGGCTGTCCTGCCATTCCGTGTGGGCGTAAATGACTTTGACGTAGTCCTCCACGGCCGTCTGGGATTTCACAGGTGCCTCCTGGGCGGTGAGTGTCCGCGCGAGGCGGGCTGGAGCGGGCGACGAACTCCCTACGGGCTGAAGAACGTCAGAAAAATGAGGGCGCAGTTCAGGGCCACCACGAGCACAACAATGATGCCAAGCAGCGCCCGCACGACGCGGCCGTTCACCAATTCTCCCATCACCGTGCGGTCGTTGGTGAGCCGCAACAGTGGGACGAGGGCGAACGGGATACCAAAACTCAGCAGCACCTGGCTGAACACCAGCGCCGCGGTGGGGTCGGCCCCGGCACCGAGCACCAGCAGGGCCGGGATCAGGGTGATCACGCGGCGGGCGAAGATCGGGATGCGTTTGCGCAGCAGGCCCGCCATGATCGTGGCCCCCGCGTAGCTGCCCACCGAGGTCGATGCGAGGCCGGAGGCGAGCAGCCCGATGGCGAATACCAGCGCGACCCCCGAACCGAGTGAGTTCTCAATTGCGGTGTGGGCACCCTCGATGGTGTCGGTGCCGCCGGCGCCGCGCAGGTTCACCGCCGCCAGCAGGAGCATCCCAAGGTTGACCACGCCGGCAATGCTGAGCGCGATGATGACGTCCCAGCGGGTCGCCTTCAGAAGGCGAGCGGTGTGCTCGCCGCCCTCCGCCTTGCCGTGGCGGTCCCGGGCGAGGGCCGAATGGACGTAGATCGCATGCGGCATCACCGTTGCACCCAGCATGCTGGCGGCCAGCAAAACCGAGTCGGTGCCCTCGAAACGGGGAAGTAGGCCGCCGACGATTGCACCGCCGTCCGGCGGGTTGACCACAAGCCCGGCCAAAAATCCGATCGCGATGATGGCGAGCAGGGCCATGATGATCGACTCGAAGGACCGCTGCCCGTACCGGTTCTGCACCGCGAGCATCACCATCGACACCGCGCCGACGATGATCCCGCCGAGCACAAGCGGCAGGCCGAACAGGAGATAAAGGGCGATGGCGCCGCCGATGACCTCGGCGAGGTCGGTGGCCACGGCGACCAGTTCGGCCTGCACCCAGAAAGCGCGACGCTGTCCGCGCCGCAGGCGTTCGCCGAGCAGTTGGGGAAGTGTTTTTCCGCTGACCAGCCCCAGCTTCGCCGACTGGTACTGCACCAGCCCGGCCATCAGGTTCGCGGCCACAAGCACCCACACAAGCAGGTAACCGTACCGGGCGCCGCCGGTGAGGTTTGCTGCCACGTTTCCCGGATCGACATAGGCGACTGCCGCTACGAAGGCTGGCCCGAGCAGCAGGACCCCGCGGACTTTACGCGGGGTTGGGCTCAGTGTTTTAGACACACCGAAATCATATGCCCGGATGCTCTTCCCTGCGCTTCTAGCGCCATGTCCAGACATACGGAACCCGTGGCACAAACCGGTGCGATGGGGTGTCCTAGACACTGGTGCATCCCGCGGGAGCCACAGACGACCACCGCACCGTGCGCCATCCCGCTTGCCCCGCCCCTCGACAGAAAGACCCGTTGTGACCTCCACCATCCCGCTCCCGACCCCGTCGCATCCGAGCGCATCGCCCACCGCGGCTGTTCGCTCCCCGCTTGCGACGACGCATCCCGCACACACCCTGTTCGCCAGGGCCTCCGCACCCGTTCGCCCCGCCGCCGCCGCCGGCCAGTTCGCCCTCGGAGGCGAGCTGACCGTCAATCGCCTCGGTTTCGGCACCATGCAGCTGACCGGCTCGGGGGTGTGGGGAGAACCGGCCGACCCCGACGAAGCGGTCCGGGTACTGCAGCACGCCGTCGAACTCGGTGTGAACTTTATCGACACCGCCGATTCCTACGGCCCGGCCGTCACCGAGCCACTGATCCGGCGCGCCCTCAGCCCGTACCCGGACGACCTGGTAATCGCGACAAAAGCCGGCTTCACCCGCGCCGGGCCAAACGACTGGCGCGCCGTTGGACGGCCGGAATACCTGCGCCAGCAGGCCGAAATGAGCCTGCGCATCCTCGGGCTCGACCGGATCGACCTGTTCCAGCTGCACCGGATCGACCCGGCCGTGGCGCTTGAAGACCAGATCGGCGAGTTAAAACTGTTGCAGGACGAGGGAAAGATCCGCTGTATCGGGCTGAGCGAGGTGATCATCGACGAGCTGGAAGCTGCGCAGAAGGTCGCCACCATCGATTCGGTACAGAACCGCTTCAACCTCGCCGACCGTTCAGCCGAACCGCTGCTCGACTACGCCACGGCGCGCGGGATCGCGTTTATCCCGTGGTTTCCCCTCGCCACGGGGAAACTCGCCGCAGAGGGCAGCGCGCTGGAGACCCTCGCCCGTCTCCACCACGCGACACCGTCGCAGCTGGCACTCGCCTGGTTGCTCAGACGGTCCCCGGTGATGCTTCCCATCCCGGGGACCTCGTCGGTGGTGCACCTCGAGGACAACCTGAAGGCTGCCCAGATCGAACTCAGCGACCAGGAATTCCGCGCCATCGGAGCCGCTGTCCGACCGCGCTGACGATGCCGACCGGATGCTGCGCTGTCAGTGCTGGTTGAGCAGCGTGCTGCGTACAAACGGCAGGATCGCCGTGAACGCCGTGGTGCGGTGGCTGATCGCATTCTTCTCGTCGGAACTGAGCTCCGCAGCGCTGACCGCGAGGCCGTCCGGCTGGAAAATGGGATCGTAGCCGAATCCGGCGACGCCGGCGCGTTCGGTGAGTACGGTGCCGTGCCAAACACCGAGCTCAACGTGCTCTACCTCGCCGGAGACGAAAGCGGCAGCGCAGGTGAACTGGGCGGCGCGGTTCGACTCCCCCGCGAGGTTCGCCAGCAGCAGCTCAAGGTTGTCATTGTCATCGCGGGTTCCGGCATAGCGGGCCGAGTGGATGCCGGGGGCACCGTCGAGGGCGTCAGCGGAGATCCCCGAATCGTCGGCGAGCGCCGGCAGCCCGGTGTGCAGGGCGGCGGCACGCGCCTTGATCAGTGCGTTCGCCTCAAAAGTTTCGCCGTCCTCGACCGGTTCGGGCCCGTCATAGGCGACTAATTCGATCCCCTCGAGGCGTTCGCCGAGGATGCGCCGAAGCTCGACCACCTTGTGGGCGTTGTGGGTGGCGAGCACCACCTTCACCAGCGGGGCAGCCGTGCTCACTTGGCGACCAGCTCGGTGGCCAGCGCTACCTTCTGCAGTTCGGTCAGGGTCAGACCGCCGACCAGGGCGAGGTCGAGCAGGTTGTTCAGTTCGGTCCGGTCGAACGGGGCGCCCTCAGCCGTGCCCTGCACCTCGACGAAGAGTCCCTTGCCGGTGACCACCACGTTCATGTCGGTCTCGGCGCGCACGTCTTCGACGTAGGCGAGGTCGAGCATCGGGGTGCCGTCAATGATCCCGACGGAGACCGCGGCGACGCTGTCGGTCAGCGGCTGTGCCTTGGCGGAGATGAACTTCTGGGTGCGGGCCCATTCAATGGCGTCGACGAGCGCGACATAAGCGCCGGTGATGGCCGCGGTGCGGGTTCCACCGTCGGCTTGCAGTACGTCGCAGTCGATCACGATGGTGTTCTCGCCGAGGGCCTTGGTGTCGATGACGGCGCGGAGGGAGCGGCCGATCAGGCGGGAGATCTCGTGTGTGCGGCCACCGATTTTGCCCTTGACCGATTCGCGGTCCATCCGCGAGTTGGTCGAGCGCGGCAGCATCGAGTACTCGGCGGTGACCCAGCCTTTGCCCTGCCCCTTGAGCCAGCGCGGCACACCGTTGGTGAAGGAGGCGGTGCAGAGTACCTTCGTGTTGCCGAAGGAGATCAGCGCGGAGCCCTCGGCCTGGCTGCTCCAGCCACGCTCGATGGTGATTTCGCGGAGGTCGTTGTCGGCGCGGCCGTCGGTGCGGGTCATAAAGTCTCTTCTCGGTGCGGGGTGAGGTTCGGGGTAGTTACAGGCTGTGGGGTGCGCTCGGGCGCACGGCCATCTTGGGCAGTGCGATCGCGCCGGTTTCGACGAGGTCGACGGTGGTCACCTCGGGGCCGAGGAATCGGCTGGCGAGGCTCAAAAATTGTGCCTGGCTCTCGCCGGTGGCCTCGAAGGTGTAGGTGGGCTTCCCGGGGGCGGTGCGCTCGAGGGAGTGTTTGACCAGCATCCGGTAGACGTCGTACGCCGTCTCCTCTGCACTGGAGACCAGGGTGACGTCTTCGCCCATCACGTACTGGATGGCGCCGGCCAGCAGTGGGTAATGGGTGCAGCCGAGCACAAGGGTGTCGACCCCGGCGGCCTTCAGCGGACCGAGGTATTCCTCGGCGACAGCGAAGAGCTCCGGGCCGCTGGTGATGCCCGCTTCGACGAACTCGACAAAGCGCGGGCACGCCTTGGTGAAGATCTGCAGGTCGGATGCTGCGATGAAAGCATCCTCATAAGCATGGGATTTGACGGTACCGGCGGTGCCGATCACCCCGATGCGTTTGTTGCGGGTCTGCCTGACGGCGGCGCGCACGGCGGGGTGGATCACCTCAACCACGGGGATGCCACGGCCCTCGGTGTACCGCTCGCGGGCGTCGCGCAGCATCGCGGAGGATGCCGTGTTACAGGCGATGACCAGCAGCTTGACTCCCTGGTCGACCAGGTCGTCGAGGACGGCGAGTGCATATTCGCGCACCTTGGCGATGGGTTTCGGCCCGTAGGGAGAGTGGGCGGTGTCCCCCACATACAGCAGGGATTCATGCGGCAGCTGGTCGATGATCGCCCGCGCTACGGTGAGCCCACCTACTCCGCTGTCGAAGACTCCGATCGGCGCATTCGTCACGGTCACCGAGTTTATCCCCGACTGGAGCCCCTCCCCTGCGCGCCGCACAGCGTTCATTGACTCCACGTTGCGCACTAGTGCGTATCGCGTAGTAGTGTGGATGCCGGACAAGGAGAAAGCTTATGGACACCACCCAGTTGCTCAAGGGGGTGCTCGACGTCGCGGTACTCGCGGTGATCCAGCACGATGACGGATACGGCTACGACGTCGTTCGACGCCTGCGCGCCGCGGGTCTTGATGAGGTCGGGGATGCCTCGGTCTACGGCACCCTTCGCCGCCTCTATAGCGCAGGAGCGCTCTCCACCTACGTGGTGCCCTCCGACGGCGGGCCGCACCGCAAGTACTACGGCATCAATGCCGAAGGGCGCGCGATGCTCGCTTCCCAGCGTGACAGCTGGTTCCAGTTCGCCGGCACCATGACCCAGCTACTGGCCACCGATTCTTCACCGTCGCTCACCGCGCCCCTTCCCACCTCGTCCCTCACCGCTTCCCCCAAGGACAACTCATGACCGCCGCCGACACTGCCGCCGCCATCCGCACCTTCGCCGCCGACGTGCGCGCAGCCCTGAACGACCTCCCCGCCGAAGACGTCGAGGAGCTCACCGACCAGCTCGAGGCCGACCTCACCGAGCAGGCGGAAGACAGCGAATCCGAAACCATCACACTCGGCGACCCCATCGCCTACGCCAACGAACTGCGCGCTTCGGCCGGCCTTCCCGATCGCGGCGACGAGGTTGTCGAAACTCGGCGACCTGCATTCTCCCGGCTCGCGGATTGGGTGCGCGGCATCGGCCAGGATGCGGCCCGCGATATCCGGTCGTCGCCCGGCGGCGCCAAAGTTCTCGACTTCCTCATCTCGCTCCGACCGTTCTGGTGGGTGTTGCGCGGCTGGGCCGTCTATCAGGTATTCGCTTTTGTGTTCAGCCTTGGCGGACCATTCGGCGTTATCCCCTTTTCCTTCAGCCGCTGGATGCTGCTCTTCGCCACCGTCATCGTGAGCGTGCAGTGGGGCCGCGGAAAATGGCTCAGCTGGCGCTGGCTGCCCGGCTTCCGCACCCTCGTCAGCGTCTGCGCGGTGTTCGCGCTGCCGATCCTCGTCGCGGTGGGCGCCAACATGTCGAACCCGTCGAACTACTACAACGAATATGACGCCGCAAACGACCCGTATGCCTACCAGGGTGTCGGGCTGACGCTGGACGGCAACACCGTATCGAACATCTTCGCGTACGACTCCAACGGGGATCCGGTCACCAATGTGCAGCTGTTTGACCAGCATGGCAACCCGCTGGTGACCGTGGCCGATCCCGAATCCACCGCCTTCACCAGCGTCTACAGCGATGAGGACGGCACGGAGTCCTACCTTGTACCCAGCAACTCGGTTCCGGGACGCAATGGCTGGAACGTGTACCCGCTGCGCGCGGCGACGCTGGACAACATGACCTACCCGACCGGCAGCGTTCTTGGCGATGAGGGTGTACCGACCGATCCGCAGCCCGCCACTCCCCCGTTCCGCACCGTGCAACCGCTCGTGAAGGAGTCCGACTCCAATTCGACCGCAGCGCCCACAACAACGCCGGTTCCCACGGATGCTCCGGAGACACCGGATCCGTCCGCACCATCCGCGACAGACCCAGCCACAGATCCCGCCGCACCGGTTACACCCGAGATCCCGGCGGAGCCGGAGACGACGCCTGGCCAGTAGCGGCCTCCGCGTCAGGCCGCGGAGCCGGTGGCGATGTAGAGCGCGCTGAGGGCTCCCCGCGCGGCGACTTCGACCTCTCCCGGATAGTCGCCGAGAATCGGTGCTGTGGTCTGGCCGGGGAGGGGAGTCCAGCCCCACGCTGAGAAGTGCCGGATGTCCAGCAGTATCGCTGCCCGCGGGTCATCCGGCTGGGGTGCGTTCGCGAGGCGAGACACGTATTGGTCGCGGAGTGCCAGGTCGACCGGCTCGAGATAACCGTCCCGGTCCCGCATGGTGCCGTGGGCCGCCAGCGCCCCACGCAGAACAAGGCTGCGGGTGGTCCCCCTCGACACCAATTCCCAGTGTTTGCTCATGCAGGAGAGGATCTTCCACGGCTTCCCGCGGGCGACGAACGACTGCAGCATCACATCGAGGGGGTCGTTCCCGGTAGGAGAAGCATCCACCAGCGTGAGCTTCGCCTCGGACGGCTGGCCCCAGCGTGTGGGCTTAGCGACAATACGGCCCATCAGGGAAAGGTCGATGATCGCGGCGACGGCGAGGTCCATCGAACCGGGGCGAAGTTTCCCGCCGAACGGGGGCAATGCGAGCTGCAGTTCTTCCGGCAAACTCAGCTCGGGTGCGGCCACCTCTTCTGGTGTGCGCGATTCAGCGGCAGTCATGAGAATTCCTTCGGTGATAAAGCTCAGGTTCGGGATGCTGCAACGCGGGGCGCGCGGCTGGCCCGGAGGTGCAGGGCGCTGCCGATGGGCCCGCCAATTCTCTCGGCAGCAGAATCTCCCCACGAAGCACGGCTTCGTAACATGGCAGCCGCGACGCCGAGAGCTGGAGCATGTCGGGCAAGCCCTGCGCACCGGGTGTCCCCGTGGTCGCTCTTCCCGACTCTCTTCGTCAATTTGTTCCGGCTCTTGTCGTCACATCGCTGTGCCGGTGGCGGTGAACAGGGCGTGCAGGGCGCCCTCGGCAATGAGCGCAACCGAAGCGGGATAGTTGGCGAGGATTGGCGGGTATCCGCCGCGTCCCTCGGGCGTCCATCCGTTCTCGGACCAGTGGCGGATATCCAGCAGGGCAACGGTTCGCACATCGCTCGAGGATGCTGCCCCGTCGAGCCGGGCAATGCAGCTATCGCGAACCGGGGCGTCGAGCAGCTCGAGATAGACCGCGCGATACCCGGTGGAACTGTGGGTCGCTACCAGCCCGCGGGCAACCAGCCCGCGCGTTGTGGCCGCCGAAACACCGAATGCAGGTATGCAGGAGCCAATCTTGCGCGGTTTCCCCTTCGCCGCCAGTGCCTGCAGGAAGCTATCGAGCGGTTCGTTTCCGATCGGAGTGTCATCAACAACACTCAATTTTGCATCCCAGGAAGAACCCCATCGCGAGGGGGTGGCCGTTATGCGTCCGAGGAGGGCGAGATCGATCACGGTCGCGGTGATGAGGTCGACAGTGCCCGGCCACAGTCGCCCGTCGTTATCGGCGGGCAATGCCAATTGCAGGATCTCCGGCAAGCTCAGCTCACGTGTGACATCGATCGCTGCGTTACCTCCGGTCATCATTCGCCACGTGATTCGTTCGCCGGCAAGCTGTCCATAAATTGGCTCAGCGCGGTGAAAGTGGCCTGCCGGTCGACATCTTCGACGATCGTGTCCGGAGTCTCGGACTCGGTGGCGCCCTCGGCGTAACCCCAGACGTCGCGCACCTGGCGCAGGGAGAACGTGCGGTCGTGCTGCAGGGTGAGCTGTCGAACGTACACACCGGTGGACTCGGTGGCATCGGCGAAACTGCCCGCCATATCCGCCACGATTTCCTCCCGCGGCGCATTCGCGTCGATCAGGACAAACCACCATGTTCCGAGCGCACGGGGCTGGGCAAGCAGGGCACCCATGGGAGATTTCACAAAAACGCCCAGGTCGCCGCCTTCTTCGGTTCCACCACCAATCACGGACCAGGACTCCGCGTTGCACAGGATGTAGGACACAACCAGGGCTGCATCCTGCAGCTCAAATTCGCCAACGCCACTCATTGCGAGCAGTCCGTGGGCCAACAACGCACCCCCACCATTGATGATGTCGACATCATCGGGAAGCAGCGGCCCCACCGAAAATATTTCGGCGCTGCGATCAGCAATCGGTCCGGGAACGCTGTTCAGCAGGTACACCAATTCGGGAACCGAGAACCCGATGTCCGGCACGTCTACCGAAGGGGTGATGTCTGGCGAAGTTGTCGCCGAGCTGATGTTCGTCATGTTGCCTTTCCTGAAACCAGAGGGTCGTTTACCACGGCCATACGTTTTCGATTATCTTTCCAGCGACTTTTCCGGCCACATGTGCCACCGCGCCTACGGTTTTACCGGCATTCTCCGCCACATCACCAGCGAATTTGGCGGTCCCGATCACCGCTGCTGCTGTGTTTTTCACGTGGTTCGTTGCAAGATTGCCGATGTTTTTGACGGTGTCTTTCGCAAAGTTCGCAATGTGGTCGGCCGGGCGTTCACCCGGCGCACCCGAAAAGAGGAACCGACCGACGTTGTACAGGGCACCAGCTCCCGCAAATACCAGCCCGACGGGCGGGGGCATAAACGAGCCGATTCCGGTGACCAGGTTGACTGCGCCATCCAGGCCGGTCCAGGCGTCCCCTTTGCCCTGGATTGCGTCGGCGATTTGCAGTGCGCCCGTTACCGCACCGAGGGCGGCGAAGCCTTTTCCAGCGACGGCACCGGCCAATTTGAGATTGGCGATGCGGGTGGGGAGAACATCGTCGGCTCCGCGCAGATGAGCCCAGTCGAGCCATTTCGCTGATCCCGTTGGGGATGTGGTTGGTCGACCGAAGTGGTTAAACGTCGGGTCCATGATGTTCTGGAACTTGAGATTGGATGCCGCAAGATAACTGCCCTGGATGACTCTCGGCGTTCCAGCCTGCCAGATTCCGGCCTTCATCATGGAACCAGCGTCGACCGCATATTTCGGGCCGAGGTAGGCCCTCCAGTTCGGCGCCGGGGTGATCAGACTGCCCCTTTTCGCCATGGTGTAGATGGCGCCGGGAAGATCCAGTAGTGCTCGGGGACGTGCCAGCCAGAATGAGCGCGCAGTGAGGGCGTCCTGTGGCAGGTTTCCCCAGTTGTATCCGGGGTCGCCGGGCACCGTGGGCTGACCCTGGCCCCACTGGAAGCCTGGACCGCTCGGGGCACCGGGCATTCCGGGGGTACCGGGAACGACGGGGATCCCGCCGACGGGCCCGGGGGCTCCGACGTTGTCGGCGTTGGATGCCTGGAGCTGCTCGTTGATCGCCGCGGTCAGGCGGTCAACAAGGTTGGAGATGGAAGATTCGGCGCTGAGGAGCAGGCCCTGGGCGGCGCCGACGTTGTCAATCGACCAGGGGGCAATCGTCAGGTCGCCGGGCTCGATGCCGTAGCCAGCGGGATACCGCGCGGCGTTCTGCGCATCGCGCAGCGTGCTGGCAATACCGGACAGGCCGGATCGTTGGGCAGCCAGCTGGTCCGCCAGTGCCCGCACTGCCGCCGCATCCATACCGCTACTCAGTGACATCTAGAGGCCCCCTGCCATCATCGCGAGTCCAACGCTAACAGCCACCACGCCGTACAGGCCCGATGACGATGCTTCCAAAGCGTTTGTAGGCATTCCATGCCCTTCCCGTTAGGTGCTGCGCCGAAGGATCTCGACCTGAGGGCAACACTAAAGTGCGGTCGCGGTGGTCGCGATGGGCAGCACTCCCCATCGGCTACCCCGGGCAGCGAAAAACCTGTCGGCCCGCAGCATCCGGATGCTACAAATGGTCGCGCTGGCGTTCCTGCAGCACCACGGCCTCGCGGTCGCTGAGTCGCCGAAGCCCGGCCAGCGGCTGCGCCATCCGGTGGTTGCCGCGCAACAGCGGTTCTGTACGGTCGAGGAAAGCCCAGTAGCCGGCGGTGAACGGGCATGCGTCTGGGCCGAGCCGCACCTTCGGGTTGAAGCGGCAGGGGCCGCAGTAGTCCGTCATCTTGTTGATGTACGCGCCGCCCGAGGCATACGGCTTGGTGGCGACAACACCGCCGTCGGCGTGCTGGGACATTCCGATCACATTCGCCGGCATCACCCACGGGGTACCGTCGACAAACATGTTGATAAACCAGTCGTTCAGCTGCTTCGGGTCGTAGCCGCGCTGCAACGACCAGTTGCCGATGATCATCAACCGCTGGATGTGATGCGCCCAACCATGCTGGCGCACCCCCTCGATGGTGTGGCTGAGGCAGTTCATCTCGATCTCGTTATCGGCGAGCGCCAGCAGCTCGACGGGCATCGGTTGGTGCGCTTTGAGGGCGTTGTTGCTGGTCGAGTAGTCCTCACCGAGGTGCCAGTAGAGGTGCCAGACGTAATCGCGCCAGCCCACGATCTGGCGCACAAACCCCTCAACACTCGACAACGGCGCTCGCCCGGCGGTGTATTCGGCGGCGATCGTCTCGACGACCTCGCGCGGGTCGATCAGCCCCAGGTTCATTGGGGCGCTGAGCAGCGAATGCGCCATCGTCCAGTCGCCCGTCAGCGTCGCATCCTCGAACGGTCCGAAATCGTTCAGCCGGCTCTCGACAAAATCCTCCACGACGGATGCTGCCTCGGCCGCGGTCGCCGCGAACCGGCGCGGGCCGTCGTCACCCACCAGGGTGACCGCCCCCTCGGCCACCCAGCGGTCGAGGTCTTCGCGTACCTGGTCGTCAATGGCGTCTTCGGTCGGCCACCACGGGTCGGGCAGTCCGAGCGAGATCGCGTTTTTGGGTGGGGACTGCCTGTTGTCGGCGTC
>Ga0247735_1000206_pt1 | contig 25635 bp, 17 predicted proteins | sample UWRJL178409R2_FD_180934 | JGI IMG/M metagenome (GOLD analysis project Ga0247735, IMG submission 180934) | Plant litter microbial communities from Arlington Agricultural Research Station in Wisconsin, United States - UWRJ-L178-409R-2 | ecosystem: Environmental > Terrestrial > Plant litter >... | reverse complement strand
CGGTGGCCGGGTACCTGGCCGCCGGTATCGCCGGCGCGGTGCTGATCGCCTGGTACACCGTGCTCACCGCACGCATCAGCCAGGCGATCCTCATCGACCTGCGCAAGCGCGTGTTCCTGCACACGCAGCGGTTGAGTCTCGAGTTCCACGAGAGCTACACCTCGGGGCGCATCATCGCTCGACAGACCAGCGACCTCGACTCGATCCGGGAACTGCTCGATTCGGGCATCAACCAGCTGGTGCAGGGCGGCCTGTACATGCTGTTCATCGCTGGCGCGCTGTTCTCGATCGACTTCTGGAGCGGCGTGGTGCTGTTCGGCTCACTCGTTCCGTTGGCGTTCCTGCTGCGCTGGTTCCAGAAGCGCTCGCAGAAGGCGTTCCGCGAGACCCGTACCGCGTCCGCGCGCCTGATCGTGCAGTTCGTCGAGACGATGACCGGCATCCGTGCGGTGAAGGCCTTCCGCAAGGAGGGTCGCAACGCGGCGCACTTCGGCCAGCTCACCGAGGACTACCGCGAGGCGAACCTCAAGACGATCCGGCTGTTCGGGATCCTCGATCCCGGACTGGTGCTGATCGGAAACGTCACACTCGCCGTCGTGCTGCTCGTCGGGGGTCTCCGGGTCGCCGGCGGCGAGCTGGCGATCGGTGTGCTGCTCGCGGCGCTGCTCTACACGCGGTCGTTCTTCGCACCGGCGCAGGATATGGCGATGTTCTACAACTCGTACCAGTCCGCCGCGGCAGCGCTCGAGAAGATCTCGGGCGTGCTGGAGGAGCAGCCGAGCGTTCCCGACCCGATCAAGCCGGTAGACCTCTGGGAGTCGAACGGCGAACTGTCGTTCCGCGGAGTGGAGTTCGCCTACACGCCGGAGCGGGTCATCCTGCCGCAGTTCGACCTGGAGATACCGTCGGGGCAGACCATCGCCCTGGTCGGATCGACCGGCGCGGGCAAGTCGACCCTCGCCAAGCTGATCTCGCGGTTCTACGACCCCTCGGACGGCTCGATCCGGCTCGATGGCGTGGACCTGCGATCGCTGCACCCGAAAGACCTGCGCCGCGCCATCGTGATGGTGACGCAGGAGGCGTACCTGTTCTCGGGTTCGGTGGGCGACAACATCGCGCTCGGCAAGCCGGATGCGACGAATGAGGAGATCATCGCGGCGGCGAAGGCGGTGGGCGCGCACGAGTTCATCATGGCGCTGCCCGACGGCTACGACTCCGATGTCAACAAGCGCGGTGGGCGCGTCTCGGCGGGTCAGCGACAGCTGATCTCGTTCGCGCGGGCCTTCCTCGCCGACCCGGCGGTGCTCATCCTCGACGAGGCGACGGCATCGCTCGACATCCCGTCGGAGCGACTGGTGCAGGAGGCGCTGCAGACCCTGCTCGCCGACCGCACCGCGATCATCATCGCCCACCGCCTGTCGACGGTCGCGATCGCCGACCGCGTGCTCGTGATGGAGCACGGGCGCATCGTCGAGGACGGCACCCCGCGTGACCTGATCTCGGGCACCGGGCGCTTCGCCAAGCTGCACGCAGCCTGGCGCGACTCGCTGGTGTAGCTGCTCGGTGCTTCAGGGACGGCACGGGGCCGGCGTTCGCGCCGGCCCCGTTGCTGTGCTGTGACGTGCAGCGGCCCCTCTGGGCTGCCTCACCCTGACGTAGCATCTCTGCCCCTGTGCGACCTGCCCCTGTGCGAAATGACGGAGATTTTGCGGATTCGTTCGCACATCGCATTGTTTCTCCGCTCGGTGACAGAACCTCCGTCGTTTCGCGCGCTCGACTACTCGGCGTCACCGCGCGACATGGCTGCAACGATCGCCTCGACCACGAATAGTGGCCGCAACATGATCTGACGGTAAGTGAATCGCAGCACCCGGTAGCCGAGGCGACTGAGCTGAGCATCCCGGTATCGGTCCCGTTCGTAGGCGTCGACCGAGCTGTGATGGGCAACGCTGTCGACCTCGACCACGAGATGAGCGCCGATGACGAAGTCGACCCGGCCGACCGTCTCGATCTCGACCTGCTGGCGAAACGGGATACCGGCCTGCCGCAGGTCGAACGCGAGCAGCGACTCCGTTCCGCTCTCGCTGGCTGGCGTGGCGTGGCCCAACGCGGACCGCACTCGCCTGGGCGCTCTGCCGAGCATTCGTTCCAGCTCGGTTCGACGGAGAAGGCCGAGGTGGAGCGCGGATTCGACACATGCGAAGGCAACCCGAGCCGGGATCACCCGGATGACATCGTCGAGGCAGTCGGCCACGCCGAGTACGGTTCGCGTTCCGCTCTGCATGGTTGGCCGCCACCGGGGAACTCCGGAGCCCGGTGGCAGTCGAGCTGTGTGATCGTCGGGGATCCGTAGTGCGCGAGCGTGGGCATCCGTTCGCACGGCGAAAGACGGGTTCTGGGGAGTCCAGACCCCGTGAGCTCTCGCACCCGCCAACCCGGTGAGCCTGCCGCCGACACGCACCGCGCGAATCTCGTCCACGCTGAGCAGTGGCGAGGCGTAGTGGCCCTGCCGCGCTCGGATGACCTCCCCCGATCGCACGGCCTGCGACAAGGATCGTGCCGAATGGCCGTCTCCGAGAAGCTCCCAGGTCGCCGCTACACCTCCGCGGCGATAGACGTCGTGATGAATGCTCCGCATCTACCTACCGTGCGGTTGACGGGTCAAGTGACGCGCGCATCCTTTGTGATCCGTGGACAACACGTGCCTCGGCCAGCCTGTGAATAACCACGGTTTCGGCGAGGGATCACCTTCCACACCCCGTACGAAACGACGGAGATTCTGCGAACTGTGCGCAAAACAGTGGCATCTGGGCTGGTTTTTGCAGAATCTCCGTCATTTCTGACAGGAGGCGGGGCGGCGCTGCGCAGACCCGCTGCGCGGACGCGCTCCTCGGATGGCTACGCGGGGACGCCCGCCTGCCGCACGATGTAGTCCGCGATCTCGAGCGAGCTGGTGGCGGCCGGCGACGGTGCGTTGAGCACGTGGATCTGGTTGTCGGTGCGCTGGATGATGAAGTCGTCGGCGAGGGACCCGTCGCGCCGAATCGCCTGGGCCCGCACCCCCGCGCCGGCCCGCACGATGTCCGCGCCGGTGATCGCCGGCACGAGGCGCGCGAGGCTGGCCGCGAAGACCCGCTTCGACAGCGAACGGATGATCTCCTTGCCCCCGGTCACCACGTTCCCGCTCGCCAGCCGCAGAAAGCCCGGGTACGCGATCGACGCGAAGGCCTCGGCCACGTCGACGTCACGCCAGCGGTAGCCCTCGCGCTTGAGTGCGAGCACCGCGTTCGGTCCGGCGTGCACCGAGCCGTCGATCATCCGGGTCAGGTGCACGCCGAGGAAGGGCAGATCGGGGTCGGGCACCGGGTAGATCAGCCCGTTGACCAGGTCGCGCCGCGACGGCACCAGTTCGTAGTACTCGCCGCGGAACGGCACGATGCGCACCTCCGGCTCCATGCCGGCGAGCCGGGCGACGATGTCGCTCTGCAGCCCCGCGCAGTTGATCAGGATGTCCGAGGTCACGGTTCCGCGATCATGGTCGACGGTCACCCTGCCGTTCTCGCTCGTGATCCGCCGCGCGCGGGTGCCGAGTTCGAGCGTCGCGCCGTGTTCCTGCGCCAGCCGCGCCAGGGTCGCGGACACCGCCGAGTAGTCGATGATGCCGGTGTTCTCGACCCGCAGCGCACCGACCGTGGCGACGTTCGGCTCATACTCGCGAGCCTCGTCGGCGGTGATCACGCGCGCATCTGCACCGTTGGCCAGCGCACGCTCGTGCAGCACCTCGAGGCGCGGCAGCTCGTCGGCGCTCGCCGCGACGATGAGCTTGCCGCAGACGTCGTGGCTGATCCCGTGCTCCCGGGCGAAGGCGACCATCGAGCGGTTGCCGGCGCTGCACATCTTCGCCTTGAGCGACCCCGGCTTGTAGTACGGGCCGGCGTGGATCACCCCGGAGTTGTGCCCCGTCTGGTGTGCCGCCCAGTGGTCTTCCTTCTCGAGCACGGTGGTGTCGATGCCGCTCCGGGCGAGCTTCTCGGCGACGGCGAGGCCGACGATGCCGCCTCCGATGACGGTGGCGCTGCGAACGGTCACGGGTCTCCTGGTGATCGGGTGTGTCTCGATGCTACGGCGTGTGGCGCGCGGCCCGCAGGTCGACCCGGAAGACACCGGATGGCGACCAGAGCACGGGCGTGCCCTCGGCCCGGTAGTGCTCGAGCGCCTGCTGCTCGTGACCGGTCGCCGGATGTCCGCTCGCCTTCACGACCCGCCACCAGGGAACGGTGCTGCCGTAGTAGGCCATCGTGTGCCCCACCGCGCGGGCGGCACGGGATCCGAGTGCGGCAGCGACATCCCCGTAGCTCATGACGTGCCCGGGCGGGATGTTCTCCACCACCGCGAGCACGGAGGAGACGAAGTCCTGCGCTACCACCTAGAGCTCGAGCGCGCCGATGTTCTCGCCGTACGGGGTTTCGCCGACGACGACGAAGCCGGTGTGCAGGAAGAACTCCTCCGGCCCGTCTTCGCCCGGTTCCCAGAGCGCGGTGAGCCGCCGGAAGCCGCGCGCGCGAGCCTCGTCTGCCAGGGCCCAGACGGCGAACCGCCCGATTCCGGAACCCTGCGCGTTGCCGGCGACGGTGACGCGCCAGATGCAGCTGCGGAACTCCTCCTGCGGGCTGTCGGGGTCGAAGTTTCCGCGGATGAAGCCCACCACGTCATCGCCGTCGAGCACCACGCGCGGCCAGGTCGTCGCCGGGTTGATGTAGGCATCGGCGAGAGCGTACGACGGTGGGGTGACGAACTGTTCCTGGCCCGGCAGGAGCGTGAGGTTGTTGGCCGCGACGATCGTCTTCGCTGACAGTTCTTCCAGTCGCAGTTCGCCCATGGGGACAGGCTAGTCGAGCGGCTGCCCCCGCGATAGCGGAGTTCTCGGCGCCGGCGAAAGTATCTTGATGTCGAGATACTTCGGCGCAGCGGCTAAGCTATCCGAGGTGGGCAAACAGCCCTGAACTCAAGGAGAACCGCGTGGGCAAGATCAAGGTAGAAGGCACAGTCGTCGAGCTCGACGGCGACGAGATGACTCGCATCATCTGGCAGAAGATCAAGGACACCCTGATCCACCCCTATCTCGACATCAACCTCGACTACTACGACCTGGGCATCGAGAACCGCGATGCGACCGACGACCAGGTCACCATCGACGCCGCCCACGCCATCCAGAAGTACGGTGTCGGCGTGAAGTGCGCCACCATCACCCCCGACGAGGCTCGCGTCGAGGAGTTCGGCCTGAAGAAGATGTGGAAGTCGCCGAACGGCACCATCCGCAACATCCTCGGCGGTGTCATCTTCCGCGAGCCGATCATCATCTCCAACATCCCGCGCCTGGTGCCCGGGTGGAACAAGCCGATCATCATCGGCCGTCACGCCTTCGGCGACCAGTACCGCGCCACCGACTTCCGCTTCGAGGGCAAGGGCTCGCTCACCGTCGAGTTCACCCCGGAGGACGGCTCCGAGCCGCTCAAGTTCGAGGTCTACCAGTCCCCGGGCAGCGGTGTCGCCCAGGTGCAGTACAACCTCGACGACTCGATCCGCGACTTCGCGCGCTCGAGCCTGCAGTACGGCCTCACCCGCAACTACCCGGTGTACCTGTCGACCAAGAACACCATCCTCAAGGCATACGACGGCCGCTTCAAGGACATCTTCGAGGAGATCTTCGAGACCGAGTTCAAGGAGCAGTTCGAGGCCGCCGGGCTCACCTACGAGCACCGCCTGATCGACGACATGGTCGCCTCGGCGATGAAGTGGGAGGGCGGCTACGTCTGGGCCTGCAAGAACTACGACGGCGACGTGCAGTCCGACACCGTCGCCCAGGGCTTCGGCTCGCTCGGCCTGATGACCTCGGTGCTCGCGGTTCCCGACGGCTCGATCGTGGAGGCGGAGGCCGCCCACGGCACCGTCACCCGTCACTACCGCCAGCACCAGCAGGGCAAGCCCACCTCGACCAACCCGATCGCGTCGATCTACGCGTGGACCCGTGGCCTCGCGCACCGCGCCAAGCTCGACAACAACCCCGAGCTCGCGACCTTCGCCGAGACCCTCGAGGATGTCGTGGTCAAGTCCGTCGAAGACGGCCACATGACCAAGGACCTCGCCCTGCTCGTCGGGCCGGACCAGAAGTGGGAGACCACGGAGGAGTTCCTCGACACGCTCGACAAGAACCTCGCCGCCCGCCTGGCCTGATCTCTCGTCACTGAACGGCGTCGTCCCACCGGGGCGGCGCCGTTTTGCGCATTCGGAAGGGCGGCTGACACCATCGGAGGATGACTGCGCTTCCGCCCACAGAAACCCGCCTCGAGGCATCCTTCGGCCTCGACGCGATGAGCACCCTCGAACTGCTCACCCTGATGAACGAGCAGGACCGGGTGGCGGTGGAGGCGGTCGCCGCGGTGCTTCCACAGCTGGCCGAGCTGGTGGAGGTCGCGGCCGGTGCGGTGCGGGCGGGCGGAAGCATCCATTATTTCGGCGCGGGCACCTCGGGTCGCCTGGGCGTGCTCGACGCGGCCGAGCTGTTGCCCACCTACAACCTGCCCGACCACATCGTCGTCGGGCACATCGCGGGCGGGGAGCGAGCGCTGGTGCACGCCGTGGAGAACTCCGAGGACTCGGTCGTCGACGGTGCGCGGGCCGCGGCAGAGCTCGGACCGGACGATGTCGCGATCGGCCTCGCGGCATCCGGCAACACCCCCTATGTCGGCGGCGCGCTCGAGACCGCTCGCGCGCAGGGCGCTGCGACGGCACTGATCTCCTGCAACCCGCACGCCGTGCTGGCGCCGCTCGCCGACCTGAACATCGTGCTGCGCACCGGCGCCGAAGTGGTCACCGGCTCCACCCGGCTCAAGGCCGGCAGCGCGCAGAAGATGGCGATCAACGGATTCTCCACGGCGCTCATGGTGGCGCTCGGTCGCACCTGGTCGAACCTGATGGTGTCGGTCGTCGCCACCAACGAGAAGCTGCGCGATCGCAGCATCCGCATCTTCCGCGAGGCGACGGGGGAGACGGATGCCGCCGCTCGCGCATCCCTCGCCGCGGCCGACGGCGACCTCAGGGTGGCGATCGTCGCCGAGGTCGGCGGCGTCGAGGCGAGCCGCGCCCGCGCCGTGCTGGAATCCACCGGCTACTCGGTGCGCGACGCCATTCGTCTCGTGCAGGCATGACCGTGGCCCGCCGGGTGCTGGGCATCGACATCGGGGGCTCGGGGAGCCGGGCATCGACCGGCGGCGAGGTGATCTCCGGGCGCGGAGTGACCGTCGGCGCTACCGGCAGCGATGCCGCCTCGGTCGCGGAGGAGCTGCTCGCACGGGTGGATGTCGGCGGGGTCAGGGCGGTCGGATTCTCGGTGACCGGGCTCGCGACGGTGGTGCCCGATCCGTCCGCGTTCCGCGCCTTGGTTTCTCGGTACGTCGGGGCGGTGCCCGTGGTGCTCGCCACCGACGGCCTTGCCGCGCAGGTCGGCGCGCTGGGCGGTGCGGCCGGAGCGGTGGTCGCCGCGGGCACGGGCACCATCGCGATCGGCACCGACCTGGTGGGCGTCTGGGCCCGGGTGGATGGCTGGGGACACCTGCTCGGCGACGAGGGCGGTGGCGCGGCCATCGGCATGGCGGCCCTCCGCATCGCGATCGCCCAGCATGACGGACGCCGCCGCGACGGCACACGGCTGTTGGCGCTGGCCCGCGACCGCTTCGGCGAACCGCAGAGCTGGCCGTCTCAGCTGTACACCCGCGACGATCGTGCCGGCATCCTGGCCTCGTGGGTTCCGGATGTCGCGCATGCTGCGGCGGGCGGCGACCCGGCCGCGACATCCGTTCTCCGCTCGGCGGGTCGGGCACTGGCCACGACCCTGCATGCAGCGTTGGTGCCCGACCTGCCCCGGGTGGCGTCGTATAGCGGAGGGATCTTCTCGGCAGGGGAGCCGTTGCGTGCCGCCTTCCGCGATGAACTCACGCGCCTCGGCGGCCCGATCGATCTGCGCGAGCCGCTCGGTGGCCCGCTGGATGGTGCGCTGCGGCTGGCGGCGCTGGCGGCCGAGCAGCCCGACCGGTTCGAGCCGCGGCCGTCGTTCTTCGCCTGACGTTCTTCGCCTGACGTTCTCCGCGCGCGGGATCGAGCAGGATCGGAGAAGCAACGCCCCGGGCCCGCGCAATAGAGTCGCGACCATGACAATCGCACTCCAGTACTGCACCATCACCGTCAACGATGTCGACGAGGCCATCGCCTTCTATGGCGGGGCGCTCGGCCTCGAGGTGCTCAATGACGTGGCCTCCGGCGATTACCGCTGGGTCACCCTCGGCAGCGATGCGCAGCCGGGGCTCGGCATCGTGCTCTCTGAGCCGCACGCGGGACGCTCGAAGGCCGATGGAGACGCCCTGCAAGAACTGCTCACCAAGGGAGTTCTACCGATCACGGTGTTCAGCTCCCCTGACGTGGATGCCACCTTCGAGAAGGTGCGCGCCTCCGGGGCCGAGGTGCTGCAGGAGCCGATCGACCAGGGGTGGGGGCCGCGCGACTGCGCCTTCCGAGACCCCTCTGGCAACGTCGTGCGCATCTCGCAGGCGGAGTAGGCGCCGGCTGCCGCCCGCTCGGTCCGGGTGCGGCATCCCCGCTGGACCTTGTTATCCCCGCGCCGGTTACAGCACCCGCGGTGATGACAACCAGGCGCGGTGATGGGGCGGCGTGATTCAGGAGGTCGTGATGCTGCGCTGACGGGAGTGACGGATGTTCGCCACTCCCGCCCCACGGATCACTCGAGTCCCGCGACCTCCTGAATAAGGCACTACCCAGCGCGGCGCGCTGCAGGGATCCGCCGTCGGCAGTGGGACGGGTGCGGCATCCCCGCTGGACCTTGTTAGCCCCGCGCCGGTTACAGCACCCGCGGTGATGACAAAAAGCCGCGGGGATGACGAATGTCCGAGCAGGCGCGGGGGCGGGGTGGCGTCATTCTGGAGGCTCGGCCGAGTGGCGGCCTCGCGCCCGGTGCGTGCCCGTGATGCGGCCGTCGTGCAGCTCGATGACGCTCTGCGCCTGCGCGACGATCAGCGGATCGTGGGTGGAGATGATGGCGGCGATGTCGCGTTCGCGCACCAGGGTGTTGATCAGCACCATCATCTCGGCCGCGGTCGAGCTGTCGAGCTGACCGGTCGGCTCGTCGGCGATGAGGATCTCCGGCTCGATCACCAGTGCGCGGGCCAGCGCGACCCGCTGCTGCTGGCCGCCGGAGAGTTCGGTGGGTCTCTGGTTGGCGTGGTCGTCCAGCCCGACCAGCTCCAGCATCCGTCGCACCCGTTCGTCGCGCTCGGCCGGCGCGACTCCGGCGATGCGCAGCGGCACAGCCACGTTCTCGGCCGCTGAGAGCACGGGCACGAGACCGAAGCTCTGGAAGACGAAGCCGACCCGACCGCGCCTCAGGGCGGTGAGGTTGTCGTCCGAGAGGCCGGCGAGCGAGGTGTCGCCCCACCAGATCTCGCCGTCGGTCGGGATGTCCAGGCCGCCCAGCATGTTGAGCAGAGTCGACTTGCCGCTGCCGGATCTTCCGCGCAACACGACCAGTTCGCCCGGGTGGAGCTCGAGCGAGATATCGGTGCACGCGTGCACGGCGGTGTCACCGGAGCCGAAGACGCGGCTGACGTCGACGGCGCGGAGGGCGGGTGCTGTGGTCATGGGGTTGTCTCCGAGGCTGCGCTGGATGGTCTGACCTCGACCCGGTCGGTCTCGAGCGACAGGCGCACCCGGTCGCGTAGATCGAGGGCCTCGGTGTAGGACGAGGGAAGCTGCAGGCGTCCGACCCGGTCGATGACCGCGAACTCCTCCGCGATGTGCATCTCCTGGCCGTGCTCGTCGACCTCACTGCGCCGCAGCACCTCGGTGGAAGTACGACCGTCACGGATCTGGATGGTGCGGCGCACATGTCCGGACACGGACGGGTCGTGCGTCACGATCAGCACCGTGGTCCCGAGCTCCTCGTTGACGCTCCGCATCGCCTCCAGCACCTCGGCGGAGGTGGCCTCGTCGAGCTCGCCCGTCGGCTCGTCGGCGAGCAGGATCTCCGGTGAGTTGGCCAGCGCGACCGCGATCGCCGTGCGCTGCTGCTCTCCGCCGGACATCTGCGACGGCAGCCGATCGCGACAATACGCGATGTCCACCAGCTCCAACAGCTCGTCGACACGCGCTGCACGCCCGCGCTTCGCGGTTCCGGCGACGATCATCGCCATCGCCACGTTCTCCCCGGCCGTCAGATACGGGAGCAGATTACGCGAGGTCTGCTGCCAGACGAAGCCGACGCTGTGCCGCTGGTAGTTCACCCGCTCCGCACGACTGAGCGCGAGCAGGTCGTAGCCCGCGCACCGGGCGATCCCCGCGGTCGGGGTGTCGAGCCCGGACAGGATGGTGAGCAGGGTGGACTTTCCCGAACCGGAGGCACCGATCAGGGCGACCATCTCGCCCCGGTCGACCCGCAGGTTGAGGCCCTGCAGCGCCTGCACTTCAACGCCCTGGGCGCTGAAGATGCGCACGACATCCGAACAGAAGATGTGTGGTTCTGCGGTGGCGGTCATCTGGCTATCCTTCCCCGGAGGTACGGAGGGTTCTGGCGATGTTGGCACGTCGGCCGACCGCGACGGCGATCGCCGCGGCGCCGACCACGATCACGATGAAACCGCCGACGAGCAGCAGGAGCGGGAGGGGGGCGAGAGCTTCGGCGGGCTGGATGATGCCACCCGTGAACGGTCGCAGGTCGACGCTGGCGAGGGTGATGAGCGGCAGCGCGAGGCCCAGCGCCGCCCCCGCGACGAGGGCCGCGATGGCGGACGGGGCGACCTCCCAGGCGACCAGCCCGCGCGATTGCCGCCGCGACATCCCGAGCGTGCGCAGCAGGGCGAGCAGGCGTTCGCGCGGTTTCGCCCCGACGAGCAGCGCGAGCACTATCGCTGCCGCGCAGAGCAGGCCGACGACGGCGATGATCGCGAACAGCAGGGTCTGCAGCCCGGCGCTCGCCGGGGACGAGCGGTACTGCTGCGCCTGCGCGGCGGGGGTGGTGACATGCGCGTCGGCCCCGAAGGACGAACGGATGCTGCGCTCCACCGCCTGCGGATCCGCCGAGGGTTCGAGCCGCAGCAGTGCCACATCGGGGCGGAAGATCGTCACGCCGAGTTGCGCCGCGTGAGAACGATCGACCAGTACCCAGTTCTCGTCGGAACTGATGGCCGCGCTGTGGGCGGACGCGAGGGCGGTCACCTGCGCATCATCGACCGTGAACGGCGCGCGGAGGGCCTGGGAGAGGTCGGGCGACGCGGCGACGAGCGCCGGAATCGTGCCGTGGTGCCTGGCGGCGAGCCCGCCGAGGGGGAGGGGCTGGGCGAGGTCGCGCTGCACCGCGGCGAGGCGTGCGGTGTCGGTGACGACCAGCGAGACGGGGATCGTGCTGTCGCCGATGTAGGCATCGACCGGATTCGACACCCCGTAGACTCCCACCGCGTCGGCGACGCCGGTGATGGTGCGGAGTTCGGCGACGTCGTCGCCGTCGAACTGCACCCCGGTCACGCGCAGATCCGCGCCGACCGCGACCTGGCCGGCGTCGACGACGCCCGTCTGCAGCGTGCCGACGAGCACGCCCGAGAACACCGCCACGGCAAGCCCGACCACCATCGCGAGCACCGGCGCGAGCCCCGCGGCGGGGTCGCGCACCGCGCGCGCAGCCCCGAGATGTCCGACGACCCCGCGGGACCGGGTCAGCCGTCGCATGAGGGCGAGGAGCGGAAGCGGGTAGAGCCGCAGCACCACCACGGCCACGCTGATCGACAGCAGCAGCGGCACCGCGGCGAGGAGCGGGTCGAAGCCGAGCGAGGTGGTCGTGGAGAGCCCGCGTTCGCGCAGCAGGATGACCGACACGGCGGTCAGCGCCAACAGCAGTATCTCGGCGATCAGGCGTCCGAGTCGGGTCGAACCCGCGGCAAGGTCGCTGCGCCCGCGTCGTCCTATACCGCCGGTGGCGCTCGCGATGGCGATCACCACCCCGGGGACCAGGCCCAGCAGGATCGGGCCGACCAGCGCATCCGCTCGGAAGCCCAGGATGGTGAAGGCCACCGCTGCCCCGATCGCCGCAGCCGGGATGGTCAGGGCGATGGTCTCCGCGGCGAGGGTGAGGGTCAGCTGGGTCGCGGATGCCCCGCGCGCACGCACCAGGTTGAGCGTGTCGCGGCGGCGCAACACGATCAGGCGCGCAAGCAGCCAGATGACGGCGACCCCGACCCCGAGCGGCCCGACCACGATGAGGATGACGATCGCGGTCGCCGTGCGGTCGCGGTCGATCGCGAGAGCGAGTGCGGTCGTCTGCGGGGCGAGGAACCCGACGCTGGTCAGCGAGCGTCGTGTCGTCTCCTCTCGATGGACCACGGTCTGCGTGGTCGCGGAGAAGCGGCGCAGCTCCGGGAGCAGACGCTCCGCGTCCGTCGGCGCGAGCGCCGAGGTGCTGGTGGGGTAACGGATGCGCGTGCTTGCGGTCTGGAACGAGTCTGCGAGCGTCGGCCAGGATGCGGCGTCGATCACCGCTGAGCTGATGCGGAACTTCTCCACCTCGGTTCCCCTGACCGTTGTCTTCGACTCCGGGGTGAGCGCCGAGGCATCGAGCCCCCAGTATCGGTCACCCGGGTCGCGAGGGGTGAATGTGCCGCTGAGCTTCACGTTCAGCACGGCGAGCCCCGCGGAGATCGAGCGCACATCGCCGATCTCCCAGCGCAGACTCTTCGCGTTGGCTTCCGTCATCATCACCTGCACCGGGCGGCTGTCCGGTGACAGGCTTGTGAAGGGAAGGGGTGCCGTGCCGGCATCGACCGTCACCCGCTCGGTCAGGTCGGGGGCGATGAGGAAGCTCAGTTGCAGGGTCGGGTCGGAGGCGCGCGGCGGAGTGTTGGCCGAGGCGGGTTCGGTCACGGTCAGGTACTGGGCCGCGCCCATTCGGGAGCGCAGGGGCTGGGGTTGCCTCGAGCGCAACTGGGCGAGACCGTCCGTGGTCGGTGCGAAAACAGCGGACGCCGTGTCGCCCGTGTCGTCGATGGCGGGAAGGTCGTCCGTGGTCGCGGTCAGATCCCGCTGTCCCGGTTCGAGGTGTGCGAGGCGGTATCCGATCTCCTGCGACTGCATCTCGAGCACGGCGAGAGGGAGCGCGGTGGCGAGACCCGAGAGCACGAGCACGAGGGCCGCCAGCGAGACGTGAGCCACAGCATCCGCTCGGAACTGACGCACGAGCAGTCGGGGGAGGGAGTAGCGCATCACCATCGTCCGTCCCGTGGTCGTTGGCGCCCGGTGGAGAGCACCGCGATGGCGGCGACGCCGAGCAGTACGGCGGCGATGACGGGCAGCGTGGGAAGCACGGCGATGCCGAGCTGCGCGGGGAGCGCGGCCGAATCGGGCACAACGGAGCGGGCGATCGGCGCCGCGGTGAGTGCCGACACGGCGAGTCCCCCCGCCGCGCCGAACAGGGCACCGAAGAGCGACACCGTGACCAGTTCGACTCGTCGGCCGCGACGCTGTGCCCGCAGCGAGAGTCCGGTGGAACTCAGGGCGCGCACATCGGGGAGGCGGAGGCGGGACAGGCTGACGGCTGCCGCGACGACGGCCCCCAGGGCGAGCAATGCCGCGCCGATGCCCGCGATCCAGAGTGTGGTGATCGCGACCCCGGCTGCCGCGGTCGAGCCGGCCTGGGCGGTCTCGACCGTCGCGGATCCCGCGATGCGGCGGATGGCCGGGAGCCGGTCGGCATCGGCCCGGAGCCAGAGCTGGGTGACACCGGTGGGATCCGCGCCGGAGCGCAGCACGCCCTCCACGTAGGCGTTGAGGTCGGCGAGCACTGAATATCCCGCTGTGCTGCCCGGCACCACCGGGGTGATCGCACGGACGATCGCGGCTTGCGGCTGCCCGGTCTGGCTGAGGACGAGATCGATCCTCGTTCCCGCACTCAGGTCGAAGGCGCGGGCGAGGGCGCTCGTCACCGCGATCGGGAGCGGCGGCGGGGCGTCGTCGATCGGGCCGGCGCCCGGCGACGATGGCGGCATCAGTCGGAGATCGACGCTGCCGCCTGACGCGAACTTTATCCCGATCGCGCCGGTGGTCGAGGCGGCGATATCGGCACCCGACGGCCGTGCCCCCTGCAGAGTCCAGGAGCTGGTCGGCGCCGGCACCGAGACGGGAGTCTCGCCGACCTGCGCGACGATGTCGCCGAGGGACAGGTCGATGGCGTAGGACAGCGGCGAATCGCTGTTCAGATCGACGGCGACGATACGCCACCGGCCGGAGGCTCGGGGCAGAGCGAGAGAGCTCGTCGATGTGGCCGGGGCGACCGACAGCCCGAGCGGGGTCAGCTTCCTGCGAATGACGATGCCCTCGTCGTCGGCGAGCCAGAGGGCCCCGCGCACCTCGCCGTTCGGGATCCGCGACGGGTCCGATTCCCTGACGACTGCGCTGGAGCTGCTCAGCCGGAGCCGCAGCGCTGTCGCGGATTTCGGCAATGCCACCCCGATCGGAGCGGGGTCGTGAAGCGCGCGAGCAAGTCGGTCCGGATCGACGCTCCCACCGACATCCGACATGACCGTGCGCATCGCCCCGTCGGTGACGGCGACGAGCCGACCGAGGAAGTCGTCGATCTCGATCCGCTCGGAGCTGACCGCTGCCGCCGTCACTCCGGGCGTCGCCGCGAAGTCGAGGGGGCGAAGCGCGTTGACGGTTTTCGGCGTCACCCGCACCGGCGCACCCAGCCGCAGGGCGCCGGTCCGGTCGCCGAGTGCTGTCGCAGTCGATTGGAGTGATCCGACGAAGACCGTGCTGCCGACGGTGGCGGCCAGCAGCAGCACGATCACCGCGAATGCACCGCTCCGGCGCACGACCTGCGCCAACGGAAGGAAGGGGGACAGGCCGCGACGGGATGCGGCCAGCCGCAGCGCCCCCGATGCCGCCGGGCGGAAGGCCACGACAGCGAACAACGCGACGGCGAGTATGGCGATGGCCGGCGCACTCACCGCTACCGGATCGACCCGCGCGCGTGCACCGCCGGACGCGATGAGTGGCGAGCCGTAGAGCCGCAGCTGGAAGACGGCGAACCCGGCGGCGGCCACGACCAGAACCGCGGCGGTGAGCGTGGCGGTGCCGCGTCCTCGCCCGGAGTCGTCGATGCTGTCGCGACGCGTGAGCTTGCGCGCATCGGCAAGGGCGACGACGGTGAAGATCACCGTGACGGCGGCTGCCACGGCGGCGGCGAGCAGCCAGTTCGGTGCAACCGGCCCCACGGTGGCGGCGAGCACCGCGGTTGCTGCGCCGGTGCCCGCGGCGGCGCCGACCACTCCGGCCAGTGCGGCGTCGACGGCGGTACCGCCGACGATCCGAGCGACGGATGCGCCCCGCGACCGCAGCAGCACGCTCTCCTGGCGTCGTGTCGCTACCAGCAGCGTGGACAGCTGCAACAGGGCGGCAAGCCCGATGATGCCGAGCAGGATGGTGCCGATGGGGGTGATTCCGACGATGGTTCGCAGGTCGGCGGCGATGCGCCCGGCCGTGCGGGACAGACCGCCGCTGGTATCGATGGACCCGTCCGTGGCCTCCTGATCGGCCTCCAGCGCGCGGGTCGCGGAGCCGGCGAAGGTGGCGACGGTCGGCAGCCCACCGGCCGTCAGGTCCGCTGCGCGAACCGTGACCGTCCACTGCGCCGTGCTGTTCTCGATCGGGAGTGCCGACTCCGGCACGATCAGGGGTCCATAGGCGCGCAGTTCGGTGACCTCGTCGCGCTCGCTCCCGGTGGTGGCGAGGTCGGCGAACCATCTCGGGTCTGCCGAATCGCGGGGCTTCCACAGCGCGGCGATGCGCACGGAGAGGCCGCTCTCCGTGACGACGGTGTCGCCGACGGTGAGCCCGAGGGATCGGGCGGCGGATGACTGCAGCGCCCCGTCCAGCACACTCGCGTCCTCGCTTCCGGAGGTCGCCGGCCACGCGCCGTCGACCAGCACCGCGGAGTCCCGCAGGCGGCCATCGACACCGAGCGCGAGCTCGGCCGGGGCGCCGGCCGTGGTGACGAGGGCGGCACCGTCGACGGTCGCTGCGACCGGAGCGGCCCGCACAGTACGGGTCACCTCGTGACGGATCGGCGCGATGGTGCGGGCGAGATCCGCATCGATCCCCGCGGACTGTGCCGCGGCATCCGTCCCGAGAGGGGTCTCGAAGCGAACGGCGGCGTCACGCGGCGGGGCAGTGCTCAGCGCGGTGCGGGCGAGTGCCGTGCTCGCGAAGCTCAGATAGCCGGCTCCACCCAGCAGGAACCCGCAGATCAGTGCGACGACCACCGCGATGGAGAGGAGAAGGGATGACTGCGAGCGCGCGCGTTTGACCCCCAACCCGAACCCACCCATTTCGCCTCCAAGGGAGACCATAGCAACGGAGCGAGAGGGTGTTTGACCACCGGAGCGGGCGTGGATTCTGTTAACACAGACGAAATATTCGGCCCTCAAATGGGGGTAGACCCGCTGCTATGGTGACACCACGCATGCAGACCCGACTGCTGCAGATATCCGTTTTGACGACAAGGGATCACTCTGTGAGCAATCGAACTACCCGCACTAAACCAGGGCTCAGAACAGCATTTTCGTCCATCGCGGTCGCGGGCCTCGTGGCCGCGACGGTGCTCACCGGAGGAACGCTGAGCGCGTCGGCCGCGGTGCCGACAGCGCTCGCCGGTCAGCACCAGACCACGTTCACCCCCGGGCGATACATCGTCACGCTCGCGGATCCGGCGGTAGCCACATACCAGGGCGGCGTTAACGGTTTCTCGGCGACGAAGCCGAGCCCGGGCAAGCAACTCAACGCCCGCTCGAAGGCCGTGCAGAGCTACGGTGACCACCTCACACAGCAGCAGAAGGATGTCGCTGCCGCCGCCGGGGTGACCATCAAGCAGTCCTACACCCTGGCCCTCAACGGCTTCTCGGCCACCCTCTCGGCTTCGCAGCTCGCCACACTTTCTGCGAACAAGCAGGTCGCCTCGCTGGCGCCGGACGAGATCAAGCACGTCACCGCCACCCCGTCGACCAGCTACCTCGGCCTCGACGGCGACTCCGGCGTCTGGAACACGATCGGCGGGCTGGACAAGGCGGGAAAGGGCATCGTTCTCGGCGACATCGACACGGGCATCGCACCGGAGAACCCGTCCTTCGCCGGTAAGCCCCTCGGCACGACCGCGGGGGCCGATCCCTACCTCAACGGAACCACCACCACCTACGTCAAGGCAGACGGCAATACCTTCACCGGCACCTGCCAGACCGGCGTGCAGTTCACCGCCGCAGACTGCAGCACCAAGGTGATCAGCGCGCGCTACTACCTCGACGGGTTCGGGGCCGGCAAGATCGGGAGCGTCGCTCAGGGCGAGTACACCTCGCCGCGCGACGGCGACGGTCACGGTTCGCACACCGCGAGCACGGCGGCGGGAAACGCCCGCGTGCCGGCGGCCATCGACGGTGTCGACTACGGCACCATTACCGGTGTGGCCCCCGCGGCGAAGATCGCCGTCTACAAGGTCTGCTGGTCCGGCCCCGATCCCGCCTCGCAGGATGACGACGGCTGTGCGACCTCCGACCTGGTGGCGGCCATCGACCAGGCCGTGGCCGACGGTGTCGACGTGATCAACTACTCGATCGGCGGCGGTGCGGCCGAGACGACCGTTTCCCCCACCGACCAGGCCTTCCTCGGCGCTGCGGCGGCCGGAATCTTCGTCTCCGCATCTGCCGGAAACGCGGGACCGGGTGCCTCGACCCTCGACAACGCTTCGCCGTGGGTCACCACGGTTGCGGCGAGCACGATCCCCACCTACGAGGCAACAGTCACGCTGGGCGACGGCAAGAAGTATGGCGGTGCATCCGTGACGGTCGATCGCACGGCGGGGGCAACGCCGCTCAGCGGTCCGCTGGTGACGGCGACGAGCGTCGCCCTCGCGGGTGCGGCGAATGCCAACCTCTGCTTCACCGATTCCCTCGACCCGGCCAAGGCGGCCGGCAAGATCGTCGTCTGCGAGCGCGGGGTCAACGACCGGGTGGCGAAGTCCGCCGAGGTCAAGCGCGCCGGCGGCATCGGGATGGTGCTGGTGAACGTCGTGCCGGGGTCCACCGACCTCGACCCGCACTCCGTGCCGACCGTGCACCTCGACGCCAAGTACCACGACGCGGTATTCGCCTACGCGGCGACCGCTGGCGCGACGGCGACGTTCACCCCGGACAACACCGCCGGTGACACCCCGCCCACGCCGATCGTGGCCGGATTCTCGTCTCGTGGGCCCGTCCTTGCCGACGGCAGCGACATCCTGAAGCCGGACATCACGGCGCCGGGTGTGGCCATCATCGCCGACGGCGCCAACGCCGCCGGTGCCGACCCGACGTTCCAGTTCCTCTCCGGAACGTCGATGGCCGCGCCGCACATCTCGGGCCTCGCGCTGCTGTACCTGGGCGTGCACCCGACCGCGACACCCGCCGAGATCAAGTCCGCGATGATGACCACCGCGTACGACACCAAGGCCGATGACGGCAGCGCCGTCACCGATCCGTTCACGCAGGGCGCCGGGCATGTCGATCCGACCAAGTACTTCAGCCCCGGGCTGCTGTACCTGAACGATCTCGACGATTGGTACTCCTACATCCAGGGCATCGGCTACGACGTCGGCGCAGAACCGATCGACGCGAGCGACCTCAACCTCGCCTCCATCGGTATCGGTTCGCTCACCGGTTCGCAGACGGTCACCCGCACGGTCACCGCGACGCAGGCCGGTACCTTCACGGCGAAGGCGAGCGTTCCCGGGATCGACGTCACGGTCAGCCCGTCGACGCTCAGCTTCGACGCCGCGGGACAGTCGAAGAGCTTCACGGTGAGCTTCACCCGCACCACGGCTCCGCTCGACGAGTACGCCACCGGGTCGCTGACCTGGACCAGCGGATCGACGAGTGTGCGCAGCCCGATCGCGGTGCAGCCCGTGACGATCGTGGCGCCGGCCTCGGCCAGCGGTACGGGAACATACGGCTCGGTCGACGTGGCCGTCACCCCCGGTGGCGATGGTGACATCCCGCTCAGCACCACCGGGCTCACTGCCGGCACGCTGCAGCCGGACACCGCCGGCGGCGCCCCGGGGCACTCCGGTTCCAGCACGGAGGGCGACAGCTTCGATTACACGGTCACGGTGCCGAGCGGGGCGAAGTTCGCCCGGTTCGATCTCGATTCGACCGACGACGCGGCGGACCTCGACCTGACCGTCGTCCTGCTGGATGCCGCGGGCACTCCGGTGCAGGGCTGGCAGTCGGCCACCGGCTCGGCCGACGAGCGCGTAGACATCGTCGCCCCCGAGGCGGGTACCTACGTGGCGACCGTGGCCGTCTTTGCGGCTCCGACACCGACCACGTTCGATCTGCGCAGCTACGCCGTGGCCGACGGGGGAGCCGCGCTCACCCTGACGCCTCCGGTGCTCGCCGGGAAGCAGGGTGTTCCGGTGAAGTACACGGCATCGTGGGCAGGGCTGAAGCCGTTCTCCAGCTACCTCGGGCTGGTCTACTACGGTGACACCGGTGCCGTCACGGCGATCGACGTGACGACCAAGGAGGATGTGAAGCCCGGCACCCCGGTCAACACGAGCCCGCCGGTCATCTCCGGCACGCCGACCGTCGGATCCCGCCTCACGGCGAGCCCCGGCGAGTGGGACGTGAAGGGTCTTCACTACGCCTACCAGTGGCAGGCGGATGGAGCGGCGATCCGCGGGGCGACCAAGCCGACCTACACGGTGGGAGCGCGTGATCAGGGCAAGGCGCTGACCGTCGTGGTCACGGCGACGAAGGGCACGCTGCCTCCGGGCACCGCGACCTCCGCCCCGGTCACCGTCAAATTCAGCACCACCACGACGCTGAGCCTCAGCAAGTCGGTGCTGTTCTCCTGGCAGCACACCACGGCGAGGGTCACGGTCGCCTCCGGCGCAGCGACCCTGCCGGCCGGCAAGGTCGTGATCACGCTGAACGGAAAGTCGCTCACCGAGATCCCGGTCGCGGCCGGCTCGTCGGGCAAGATCAGCTACGAACTGCCGAAGAAGGGACGCGGGATCTATTCGGTGAAGGCCAGCTTCGTTCCGAGTGCGGATACCGCGGTCGGCTCGACCAGCCAGGTCAAGCGGTTCGTGGTCATCTTCTAGGCGGCACCAGAACCCCTCACGCTTCGGCCCGACCGACGGCTACCGCCGCCGATCGGGCCGAAGCCGTGTGCCGTGCCGCTATGGTCGGAACACGAGTAGACCGAGGGGGAGACGTGCAGACTGGCACCAATCTCCCTGCCATCGGCGGCTACAACCAGACCGTGGTTCTCGATGCGGTGCGGCGCCATCGCTCCGGTCTCAGCCGGGTCGAGCTCGCCCAGCGCACCGGGCTGAGCGCCCAGACGGTCGGCAACGTGACCCGGCGTCTGATCGAGTCGGGCCTCATTCGGGAGACCGGAAAGCTGATCAACGGGCCCGGCAAGCCCCGCACCATGCTCGAACTCGAGCCGGCGGGCCGGTTCGCGGTCGGGGTGCACATCGATCCGGCCGTGATCACCTTCGTGGTGCTCGACCTCGAGGGCACGGTCGTCGGCCACTCGCTCGCCCGCACCCCGTCGGCGCCCGATCCAGACGACGTGATCGAGCTGATGGCCCGGAACATCGACGAGCTGATCGCCGCCGCCGGCGTGGATCGCACCCGGGTCATGGGGGTCGGGATCGCGTCGCCCGGACCGATCGACCTGGGAGCGGGGGTGGTGCTCGACCCGCCGATGCTGCGTCGCTGGCGTGACGTGCCGCTGCGTACCGCCCTCAGTCACGCCACCGGCCTCCCCGTGCTGCTGGAGAAGGACGTCACTGCCGCGGCCGTCGCGGAACTCTGGTTCAGTGCGGCAGGCACCCGCGCGAACTTCGTCTTCGTCTACTACGGCACCGGCCTCGGCACGGGGCTCGTGGTGGGACACGAGCCGGTGCGCGGCGCGAGCGCGAACTCCGGCGACTTCGGACACATCGTGGTGGACGAGGGTGGCCCGCGCTGCATCTGCGGCGACCACGGCTGCGTGGGGATGCTGGTCACCCCGGCGGCGCTGGTGCGCGATGCGGTGGACGCGGGGGTGCTCGACGAACGGTTCCGTCTGGCGGAGGGCGATGCCGACGAGATCGCGAAGACCGACAGCGGGATCGTGGCCCTGGTCGCGCTGGCCGAGGCCGGCGAGGAGGGGGCGGTGGCGGTCATCCGTCACGCCGCACGTCGTCTGGCGCGCTCGATCGTGGTCATCATCAATCTGCTCGACCTCGACGAGGTGATCGTCGGCGGACCGTTCTGGGGGGCGATCGAGCCGTTCATGCTGCACGCCCTGGAGAGGGATATCGCGACATCCTCCGCCCTCATCCCGAAGCATCCGATCAGAGTCGTCTCCTCCGCCATCGGGGCGGACGTCGCGGCCATCGGCGCCGCATGTCTCGTTCTCGACCACGCCTTCTCGCCGCGCCCGTCGGCGATGCTCATCGCGGTCTGACCTCCCCGCGATCACGCCGTGCGCGTGTGCTTGCCCCGATTAACTAAACATGATTTAGTAATTCCGGACGGTCGAGCATCGACGCTCGATCCGCGCAATCACAGTGGAGCAAAGGAGCACCATATGCGGGGCAAGCGCATCATCGGATTAACGGCACTTCTCGTCGGTACGGCACTTCTCGCGAGCGGCTGCAGTGCCGGCGGCAACGACGGTGACGGCAAGACCATCAAGATCGCGTACCAGAAGTCGGGCAACTTCGTTCAGCTCGATGACCACTTCAAGGAGGTCAAGAAGACCTTCGAGAAGGCGAACCCCGGGGTGAAGGTGCAGCTCGTCACCATCGCCGCGCAGAACGACGACTACTACACCAAGCTCGCGCTGATGAACCGATCCGCGTCGACGGCGCCCGACGTGATGTACGAAGACACCTTCAAGGTGAAGTCGGATGCCGCGGCCGGCTACCTGCTGCCGCTCGACAAGTACACCAAGACCTGGGGCGACTGGGACAAGTTCTTCGACAACGCGAAGGCGGCGGGGCTCGGCGAGGACGGCAAGACCTACGGAATCCCGATGGGCACAGACACCCGCGCACTCTGGTACAACAAGGAGATCTTCGCCAAGGCCGGTCTCACCGTGCCGTGGAAGCCGAAGACCTGGGACGATGTGCTCGATGCCGCCAAGGCGATCAAGGCGAAGGTGCCGGATGTCACGCCCCTGAACGTCTACTCGGGCAAGACCGGTGGTGAGGCCTCCACGATGCAGGGCTTCGAGATGCTGCTCTACGGCACCCCCAACGGAAGCCTCAACGACGAGAAGACCGGCAAGTGGAAGGTCGGCTCGAAGGGATTCGAAGACTCGCTGCAGTTCATCAAGGACCTGTACGTCGGCGGCTACGGCCCCACCCCGCAGGAGGCTCTCGACCCCAACTTCGGCACCTCGGTCTCGGCCGAACTGCTGCCGCAGGGCAAGCTCGGCATCGACCTCGACGGCTCATGGTTGAGCGGCACCTGGCTTGAGTCGGGCACCAACCCGTGGCCCGAGTGGAACGACGTGATGGGACAGGCCGCAATGCCGACCCAGAACGGTCAGAAGCCCGGCGAAGTGAGCATGTCGGGTGGCTGGACGCTCGCGGTCGGCAAGAACAGCAAGAACCCGCAAGCGGCATTCGACTTCATCGCCGACGCGCTCGACAAGGACGGCTCGAAGAACTACGACATCGCGGCCAGCCAGATCGCGGTGCGCAGCGATGTCGCCGACGACAAGGAATACGCCGACTCGAACCCGTCGTTCGCCTTCTTCTCCTCGATCGTGGCGAACACGCACTTCCGTCCGGCCACGACCGACTACAGCCGCATCTCGAACGAGATCACCGTGGCGATGGAAGCGGTGATGACCGGCCAGCAGTCGCCGAAGGAGGCTGCCGCGGCCTACGACGAGGCGCTCGTGGGCATCGTCGGGAAAGACAAGACGGTCAAGGGCTAACCCATGGTCGCCATCGCAGAAACCCCGGCTCGCCGCTTCGGCGGCGAGCCGGGGGGCCTCCCGCCCGAGACACCGAAGCAGCGCGCGCGCCGCCGCTCCCAGATCGCCACACGCCGATCGATCGCCCGCAGCATCCCGCTGCTCCCGGCCATCGTGCTGCTCTCGGTGTTCCTGCTCGGACCGGTGATCTCCTCCTTCTACGGCTCGTTCACGAACATGTCGCTCACCGGAGCGGCAGCGCAGGGATCGACCTTCATCGGCTTCGAGAACTACGCCAAGCTGTTCGGCGACCGGGACTTCCCCAAGTCGGTGCTGCTCACGCTCATCTTCGTCTTCGCGTCCGCTGTGGTGGGCCAGAACGTGCTCGGACTCGGCCTCGCCCTGCTGATGCGCTCCGCGAACAAGCTCGTGCGCAGCCTGGTCGGCACCTTCGTGGTGGCCGCCTGGGTGCTGCCCGAGATCGTGGCGGCGTTCTCCGCCTACGCCTTCTTCAGCTCGAAGGGCACGCTCAACACCATCCTCGGCTCGGTCGGGATCACCGGCGAGAACTGGCTCTACGACTTCCCGATGCTGTCGGTGATCCTCGCCAACATCTGGCGCGGTGCGGCGTTCTCGATGCTGGTGTACTCCGCCGCCGTGCAGGAGGTTCCCCAGGAGATCACCGAGTCGGCGGAGGTCGACGGTGCGGGTGGCTTCAAACGTCTGATCTACATCACGCTGCCGGTCATCCGTCGGTCCATCTCGACCAACCTCATGTTGACCACGCTGCAGACGCTGTCGGTGTTCACCCTCATCTACGTGATGACCGGCGGGGGACCGGGAACCAACAGTTCCACCCTGCCGATCCTCGCCTATCAAGAGGCGTTCAAATTCTCGCAACTCGGATTCGGTACGGCGATCGCGACCATCATGCTTCTGGTCGGCGCGGTCTTCTCGATCATCTACATCCGAGCTCTCCGACCGGAGGTGGACTGACCATGGGTATGACCTCCCCGAGCCGTCGCAGTCTCAAGACGGTCTCCAACACCGTGCTCGTGTTGATCGCGGTCTGCTTCGCGCTGCCGCTGGCCTGGCTGGTGTTGGCCTCCTTCGACCCGTCGGCGACACTGTCGATCAAGGCTCCGTCGAGCTTCACGCTCGACAATTTCGCCAAGGTGCTGACCCCCGAGATCTCGTTCATCCCGCTGCTGAACAGCCTCCTGCTGTCGGGCGGATGCGCGATCGTGACCGTGGTCGTCGCGATCCTCGCGGCCTACCCGCTCTCCCGGTATCGGCTGCGGATCAACAAGCCGTTCCTGTACGGCATCCTGTTCGGCACCTGCCTGCCGATCACGGCGATGATGGTGCCGGTCTACAGCCTGTTCGCGACCCTCAACCTGATCGACTCCGTCGGTGGCACGATCTTCTTCCTCGCCGCCAGCAGCCTGCCGATGGCGATCTGGATGGCGAAGAACTTCATGGACTCCGTGCCGATCTCACTGGAGGAGGCCGCCTGGACCGACGGGGCGACCATGCTCTCGACGCTGACGCGCATCGTCGTTCCGCTGATGCGTCCCGGCATCGCGGTCGTGGCGATCTTCGTCTTCATCCAGGCGTGGGGAAACTTCTTCGTCCCCTTCGTGCTGCTACTCAGCCCCGAGAAACAGCCGGCCGCGGTGAGCATCTTCAACTTCTTCGGGGAGCACGGCTCGGTGGCCTACGGTCAGCTCGCCGCCTTCTCGCTCGTCTACTCCGTGCCGGTCATCGCACTGTATGTGCTGGTCTCGCGCGGACTCGGCGGCGGCAACGCGCTCGCGGGAGGTATCAAGGGCTAGCAGCAGTTTCCTCCCCCTCACCGACCACCCGCCTCACCATTGCCATCGGCGGCACGGATGCTCCGTGCCGCCGAGTCCATGCCGCACACGTATCGCACCACCCCGGTGCGGCGACGAACCAAGTCCTCCGGGCACAGGAGAAGAACCATGCACGACAACACCATTCAGGTCGAGGCTCGGATCGAGCGTTTCCACCGCGAGCGCATCGTCCCTGCGGTAGAACGACGCAGCATCCCGCTCGCCATCGAAGCCTGGGATGTGCCGGATGAGCCGGTGCCGTTCGCCGAGGCCATCCAGCAGCAGTTCGCGCCGTTCGCGCCGAACACCCCGTGGAGCAAGCCGTGGGGCACCACATGGTTCCACGTCACCGGTACCGTTCCGGAGGGCTGGGGCGGGCCGGGTGTCGCGCTCGAGCTCGTGGTCGACCTGGGCTTCAGCATCCGTCAGCCCGGTTTTCAGGCCGAGGGTCTCGTCTACCGTCCCGACGGCAGCATCGTGAAGGCGATCGAGCCGCTCAACGGCTACGTCTCGCTCGATCTCGCGCCCGGCGACGCCATCGACCTCTATATCGAGGGCGCATCCAACCCGGATGTCGGCGGCAACTTCTTCTACGTCAAGACCGATCTCGGCGACAAGGACACCGCGGGCCAGGATCCGATCTACACGCTGCGCCGCATCGACCTCGCCGAGCGGGACATCGAGGTCTACGAGCTCGACCGTGACGTCTGGACCCTCACCGGGCTCA